>Ga0187863_10000048_pt1 | contig 106033 bp, 95 predicted proteins | sample June2016WEW_11_1_FD_132975 | JGI IMG/M metagenome (GOLD analysis project Ga0187863, IMG submission 132975) | Peatland microbial communities from SPRUCE experiment site at the Marcell Experimental Forest, Minnesota, USA - June2016WEW_11_10 | ecosystem: Environmental > Terrestrial > Soil >...
AACGATCTCTACGATAACGATCTCTACGATATTGTTCAACACATCCAGCAAGACAATCCTGACAAGGCTACCGACTCTCTACGCAGGCTGCGAAAACCCGATCAAATTTCCGTATCTCGGCCGCAGGGGACAAATCGCCGGAACTGATTCTTCCTAAGTTGCCCTATATCGTCGTCTACCATTCAACACCAGGTTGTGGAGATCGTTCGCATCTGTCGTGGGGCCCAAGACACTGGTCCTGATTTCCTGCCGCAACTTCCAGTTTTCCAACGCGCCGGAAACATTTACAATGCAACCTGCCCGGTAGCGCGCCGCACCATATTTAGGAAGCGGATAACGAAGCGGCGAACTTTATTAAGCAATCCTCAGGAAGCGGATGGCGACCACAAAGACCGACCCTAAACTGCCGCTGGCGAACGGAAAAAAGTCGCGCAACTACGAGGGGCTTACGCGCGAGCAGTTGATCGAGGCCTACCGCGTGATGTACACCTCCCGCCGCATCGACGACCGGGAGATCATGCTCAAGCGCCAACAGAAGATTTTCTTCCAGATGTCGGGCGCCGGCCATGAAGCCATCGGAGTGGCGGCCGGCATGGCGCTCAAGCCGGCCTACGATTGGTTCTATCCTTATTACCGCGACCGTACTTTATGCCTGGCGCTGGGCGTCAAGCCGCTGGAGATGTTTCTGCAGGCCGTGGGTGCGGCTGACGACCCCAGTTCCGGCGGACGGCAAATGCCTTCGCACTGGGGCTACAAGCGCCTGAATATCGTTACGCAATCTTCACCCACGGGATCGCAGATTCTGCAGGCTGTGGGGTGCGCCGAGGGCGGGCGATATTTCGCGCAGCATCCGAAATCCTCTGAAGTCCCATCCACTGCAGCCGCTCCCGATTATCGCCAGTTCAAAGATGTGACCTTTCACGATAACGAAGTCACCTATGTTTCTCTGGGCGATGGCACGACCAGCGAGGGCGAATTCTGGGAGGCGCTGAATGCCGCGGCGCTTACCAAGCTGCCGGTAATTTTTTCGGTGCAGGATAACGGCTACGCCATCTCGGTGCCGGTCGAAGTACAAACTGCCGGCGGCAGCATCTCCCGGCTGGTTTCGGGTTTTCCTAATTTTCACTTCGAAGAAGTCGATGGCACCGACCCGGTGGCGAGCTACGGGGCTTTTCAGCGGGCGGCGCAATATTGCCGCGAGGGCCACGGGCCGGCTTTTGTGCACGGGCATGTGATCCGGCCGTATTCGCATTCCCTCTCCGATGATGAACGCCTTTATCGTCCCGATAGCGAACGCGAGCGGGATGCGGCGCGCGATCCGGTTTCGCGCACGCAAATGTTTTTGTTGCGCGAGGGCATTCTCGACGAGAAGGGCATTAACGAGCTGGAAAAGAAAGTCGACGAAGAGTTGCAAGCGGCGGTAGATGAGGCTCTAGCTGCCCTCCCGCCTGCGCCCGAGAGCGTTCTGAATTATGTCTATTCGCCGGATATCGATCCCACCTCGTCGGCATTCGAGTCGCAAGCTTTAGTCGGACCCGATTCCGCCGACGGCAAAAAGCCCGTGGCGAAAACCATGGCGGACTTGATCAACGTAACCTTGCGCGACGAGATGAGGCGCGACGAGCGCATCGTCATCTTCGGCGAAGACGTGGCCGATTGCAGCCGCGAAGAATATCTCAAGCGCAAGCTGGTCAAGGGCAAGGGTGGAGTCTTCAAGCTGACCTTCGGCTTGCAGAATGAATTCGGCAACGACCGGGTTTTCAATTCGCCGCTGGCCGAGGCTGCGATTGTGGGCCGCGCTACCGGCATGGCGACGCGCGGGCTCAAGCCGGTGGTCGAGATCCAGTTCTTCGACTACATCTGGCCCGCGATGATGCAGATTCGCGACGAGCTTTCGGTGATCCGCTGGCGCTCGAATAATGCATTTTCGTGTCCCGTGGTAATTCGCGTGGCCATTGGCGGATATCTTACCGGCGGCGCCATCTATCACTCGCAGTGCGGCGAGAGCGCCTTCACGCACATTCCGGGGCTGAGAGTGGTTTTTCCGTCGAATGCGCTCGATGCCGCCGGCCTGCTGCGCACCGCGATTCGCTGCGACGACCCCGTACTTTTTCTGGAACACAAGCGGCTGTATCGCGAGACCTACGGGCGCGCGCCTTACCCGGGGCCGGAATACTCGATTCCCTTTGGCAAGGCAAAGATCGTGCATCCCGGGACGGACTTAACCGTGATTACCTATGGCGCGGTCGTACCCCGCGCTCTGCAGGCGGCCCAGAAGCTTGAGCGCGAGCACGGAGTGAAAGTCGAGCTCATCGACTTGCGCTGTCTGAATCCCTTCGATTGGGAAAGCATCTTCGCCTCGGTAAGCAAGACCAATCGCGCCCTGGTGGCCTACGAAGATACCCTCAGCTGGGGCTATGGAGCCGAGATCGCGGCCCGCATTGCCGACCAGCTCTTCGATCAACTCGACGCGCCCGTACGCCGCGTCGCCGCCGCCGACACTTTTGTGGCCTATCAACCCATCCTCGAAGATGCCATCCTGCCGCAGGCCAATGACCTCTTCCGCGCCATGAAAGAACTGGCGGACTACTAGAGCGGTTGATCGAAGCCGGTTCCGACCTGAGGGCAGGGTCGCTGAAAGGGTGGAGCAGCGCTTCCAGCGCTGCGTTCAAGGCTTTGATTTCGAGGTTGGCTTTAGCCGCCTTGGTGCTGAATCGATGCTCTGATACTCACCTTTCTCCAACTGCACCCCAGTGCAAGTTCCTTCATCAAGTTCCTTCATCTTGACCCGATTTCTAATCAAGGATAGACAGCAGTCACGCCCTTGGCCTCAGTCGGCTTGGGGCTCAAGCCTCGTATCCAGATGCGCGTTCGGTGCGTCGCAGCGGAGAGTGATTCCGTGCGAACTTTAACCGGGTTTTCAACCTATCTCACCGTCACCGCCAGCCTTTTCGCAATCACGTGGACCCCGCATTCGCTGTTATCGGCGCAGAAGTTCGAGGGCGCCCACATCGACCCGGTCGCAGGCGGCCTGCAACAGGCAGCCGCGGGGGATTTTAACAACGACGGTTTCGACGACGTTGCCATCACCGTCAACAGCAACAGCGGAGCGGGATCGGTGAGCGTGCTGCTCGCCGGGCCGAACGGATTGGCTCAGCCAGTCCGTTACGCCTCCAACGGAGTGGTCAACGGAATCGCAGTCGACGATTTCCGTCAAGACGGCAAGCCGGACATCGCGGTCGTCGGCAGCAAAGGCGTGAATATCCTGCTGGGCAATGGCGACGGCACCTTCCAGGCAGCGGTGCTTTATCCCGTGAAGACCTACCTGCAAGCCTCCGACTCCGGACTGGCCAGCCGATCGCGCGTTCCTCTCGCTCCGCTGACCCACGCTGCCCGAACCCAGTTCGCTTCCCTCTTCGCTCTTGGCCGGATCTGCGCACGCGCGGCTTTTTTTTTGTGCCCTATAATGCGGAGACCTATGCATACCATCGCTATGGTCGTACTGCTGGCGCTGCAGTGTTTTGTGGTGTTGTTCGTGGCGCTCCACAATTGGATTCCTCTGGGGACACTCAATAACGTCGAGGGAGTCAGGGTAGAGTTTCCTGCCGGCAAACTTCTGGTCACCACGCTGATCAATTTGACTCCGATGGCGATCGGACTTGCTGCCACCGGTTTTTATTTTGGTACAGGCCACCCGGGCTGGGTCTTCTGGTGGTTGTGGGTCACTTACGGACTGGCATGCTACGGTTCGTTCAAGGCCTGGTGGATGCCGTATCTCCTGCGCCCGGATCCCCAGCTCGCCGCGCGCTATCGAACGATGTACGCCGGGACCCATGCCTTTCTGCCGGAGCGCAACGGCATCCGGCCAAATACGCTGCATGTGCTCTTTGACGTGTTGACCGTCGCTATACTGATTGACCTGACTGTGCTGACGATATAGGGGATTGACTTTTCAACAGTTCGAAAACCGAAGTCAATGATCGAATGGGTGCTGAGGGTTCGCAGCGGCCCACCCGTGAAAGTGCCACGGGTGGGGCCGCCGGGGTCGTGCCAGGGGAGGTTAGGGCCAGCCCCCGGAAAATGTCGATTCACCTACCGCAGCGGCTAAATCCACCCATGAAATCGAAGCCTATAACGCAGCGCTTGAAGCACTGCTCCACCCAAAAGCAATGAAGTGGGAGTATCCAGCGCCGTGGTAGCGGTGCAGGTTGGTCGGCATGGAAACGAGGGAACCGGAATGCGATGATTTCGCTGTGCCCAATGAACATGCTAGGGAGAGCTCGCAGCGGCCCACCCGTGAAAATCCGACGGGTGGGCTATTTTGTGTCTCGCTGAGTACGGCTGGGCCAGCGCCCCTGGTTTCGGCAATCATCAGCTTGATATTGGCTTGCGAAAGGCCAACCAGGCGTATCCGAAGGCGGCGCCGAGTGAGCCGTACACGGCCGCGTTCATGGGGGCAAGCAGGAACAAGGTGGTCACGAGCGAGGGATCGATCGTCATCTTGACGAAATACAGCGGGCACAGCGAGAGCATCAGTTGGGGATGGAGATTCCACTGGCGCGGAGCGAGATAGGCGACGAGCGCCAAGAGATAGGAAATTGCCGCGAAGCCACCCGACCATCGGAAGGGCGTGGAGAACAACTGTTTGTCGTCCCGATCTTTGCTGCACACCCTCGCGATCCAGGAGCGTGGAAGCACGGCGAGCGTCAAGCTGAAAAGGCCCAAGAGCGCAAGGACAATCACAAATATGACCCACTCGCTCTGCACCGGCAGCTCGGCACCCTGCAGCATCAGAAAAGGAACGCAGGTGAAAAGTGAAATCAGTCCACAAAGGAAAAAGGCGATGCGAGAAGTGGTCCTGATGGCGCGTCCGGACATGTTGAATTCTAACAGCGTTCGGAGTTTCGGCCCACCGGATTGCAGGGCTTGGCTCCCTGGCTCGACAAAAACCGCAACCTTAGTCCTCCATTACTCATCTCAACAATGCACTGTGGCAAGGAGTGTCCCATGACAATGGAAGATGTGTGGCTCGAAACTGTCCACGAGTCGGAACGCAGAGACGGGAAAAAGAACAACAGCGTAGCAGTCAGTGAAGATAAGGCATCGGCACCGGACACAAAAAAACGTCCGACCGCGAGCAAAGGGGATTCGACGAAAGATCATCGAGGCCAGAAAAGAAAACGCGGGGCGTGAGAGCAAGTCTTTTCTCGCGGCCTTGGTTCGATCGGAGGAGAGCGGCGTAATTCTCCACTGCAGGTTTTGGCCCGGGTGCAATTTCCCACGCGCTCGGGCTTTTTATGTTGTTCCTAACGCTGTGTTAGGTGGCGCTGTCACGAGGACGTGGCAGCCGCGAAGGCGTCCACTTTCAGGGCACAAATCTGCTACCATGCTTTTTTGCCGAGGTGGAGATTTTATGCCGCAATACGTGATTGAGCGCGAGATCCCGGGGGCGGGAAATTTGTCGGACGCGGAGCTGCAGGCGGTGGCCAAGAAGTCGGTCGGGGTGTTGAAGGAGATGGGGCCGGAGATCAAATGGCTGCACTCCTACGTGACCGGCGACAAGGTTTATTGTGTGTACCTGGCCCCCGACGAGGAGACGGTGCGCGAGCATGCCCGCCGCGGAGGCTTTCCGGCGAATCGGGTCTCGGCGGTGCGGCGCATGATTGATCCCGACACCGCCGGCTGAAGCATACTGCCGGGAGATCCTTCGCTCCGCCTGAAGAGCGGCTGCTCTCAGATGACGCCCCGGAATAAGTTTGCACTATTTTGCAGTCCGCGCCGGGGATTCCGTGGCAGAATCAGCATGCAGCGCTTCCTCGATGGCTTGCTCGAGCGGCATCTCCCAACCCTCCATCCACGCCGTTAGACCGGCGGCAGTGCCCGAAATTCGGCGTGCGAACTCGAGAGCTTTTTCGAGCCTGGGCTGCTCGGCGGGAGTGAGGGGCGCACCCAGGCGCTGGCGCAGCGCGGCCGCGGCTCCGGCTAAGTGGAGCGCTTGCCCGGGCTTCGATTGCGCGGCGGCGCTGGCGGCAAGGCATTCCAATACTCTGGCGACCCCGCGCTTGTGGCCGACTTCCTGGAATTCGCTGATGCTTTCGCCGTAGAGTATGCGCGCCCTTTCGTTGTTACCTTGGTCGCAGCTAAGGTTGGCCAGATCGAGCAGAGCGCTGGCGATTCCCCAGCCATCGCGCAGTTGCCGAAAGGCGATGAGACTCTGGTCGCAAAATGCGTGCGCGACGGCGAAATCGGCCTTTTCCCGCGCCACATCTCCCAGACAGTTCAGAGTCCACGCGACGCCAGCGGCATCTCCCGCCTTGCGAAACATGGTCAGACACTCTTCGTAAAGCGCCGCAGCGCGGGCATGCTCGCCCTGCAACTTCACCACTCCCGCGAGATTGCTGAGCGCGCGGGCGATGTCGGCGGAATCGCCGAGATCCCTCCAGATGGCGACGCAGCGCTCGAAGAGCAAGGCCGCATGGGCCAGATCGCCATGATCGCGAGCAGCGATCGCCAGGGCATTCAAAGCGACGGCAACGCCGCGGTTGTCGTTCAGCGCGAGGCAGGTTTCGAGACTCTCTTCGAAGAGTTGGCGCGAAGCGGCGTAGTCGCCCTGTTCGGTAGCCAGGACGGCAGCGGCGAAGAGCAGGCGGGCGCGCAGGTTGGGGCGCGTGGCCGCACTTTCCAGGGCCAGCAAGCGGGCAATCGCGTCGCGGCCCTCGCGGAGATGTTCGCGAGTCTCCCAGAAGGGAAAGAGCGCGGCTCCGAGGCGCAGCGCCCATTCGGCGTCTCCGGTCTTGATCAGGTAATCGAGGGCGGTGCGGAAGTTATCGTGTTCCACGTCGAAACGCCCGAGCCACTCTGGGTGCACAACGACCTCGTCAGCCCCCTCTTCGGCGAGCACGAGGTAATAAGCGGCGTGGGCGCGGCGGGTGGCGGCTTCGTCGGGGCTCTCGGCAAGGTGTTCGAGGGCGTATTCGCGGATAGTGGAGAGACTGAAGAAGCGGGCTTCGGAATCGGCCTGCTCGACCTGCTGGGCCAGACTTTTATCGACCATGGAGGCCATGCCGTCGAGCACATCGAGGCCAAGATCGCCCCTGGTATCGCACACGGCCTCGACGCCTTCGAGGGTGCAGCCGCCGGTGAAGACGGCCAGCCTGCGGAATAGAGTTTGCTCGGCAGCATTGAGCAAGCCGTAGCTCCAATCGACGGTGCTGCGCAGAGTCTGTTGGCGGGTGGGGAGATCGCGCGCGCCGCCGGTCAGCAAATTTAAGCGGCTTTCGAGGCGCGTGAGCATGGCGGTGGGCGAAAGCAGCTTGGTGCGCGCGGCCGCCAGTTCGAGCGCGAGGGGCAGGCCATCCAGGCGGGCGCAGATCGCCGCCACCGTGGCCGCGTTTTCTTTGGTCAGCGCGAAATCGCGCTTGACCGCCTGGGCGCGCTCGACAAAAAGCGCGACTGCCGGAAGCTGGGATAGCACTTCCAAGGGCGGGATCGATTTCAGGTCGGGCAGCGCCAGCGGCGGAACGGGAAACTCGTGTTCTCCATAAACGTGGAGCGGGGCCTGGCTGGTGACCACGGCCTTCAGCTTCGGGCCTTGAGTCAGCAACTGGGCAATCGTGGGCGCAGCCGAGAGCAGGTGCTCGAAGTTATCGAGCAAGAGCAGCATGGGTTGATCGAGCGAGCTTAAATAGTCTTTCAGTTTTTCGTGCGGGGATTGGTTTCCGCCTTCGCGGACGCCCACCGATTGCGCGATGGCGGAAGCGATCAACCCCGGCTCGCTCACGGCCGACAGCGCTACAAAACACACTCCCCCGGGAAACTGGGCGGCAATCTCGCCCGCCACTTGCAGAGCTAGACGCGACTTCCCGATGCCGCCGGGGCCAGTCAGGGTTACGAGCCTCACATCCGCGCGGTTCAAGAGCTGGCGCAAACCTTGCTCTTCGCGTTCGCGTCCGATAAATGCGGTGCGCTGCACGGGAAGATTGTTGGGTCGAGCTTGCGCCTCGCGAGCCGGCGCCTCGGCCAAGCGATCGCGCACGGCAGCGAGATCGCGAGCTAAATCTCTGCTGGAGCCGTAGCGCTGCGTCGGATCTTTGGCTAGGCAGCGCTCCACGATCCAGACAAACGGAGCGGGCGCCTGCGGCATCTTTGCGCCGAGGCGTTCCGGCTCGTCGCGCAGAATCGCGGCCATGGTTTCGGCATGGGTTTTCTTGCGGAAGGCCGGAAATCCCGTGACCATTTCGTAGAGCACCGATCCGAACGAAAACTGGTCGGAGCGAAAATCGACATCGACGCCGGTGGCCTGCTCCGGCGACATGTAGCCGACGGTGCCCATAATCGTGCCATGCTCGGTGATCGTGGTCGTCGAGTTGGAGCTATCAGCCGGGCCGGGCCGGAGCAGTTTTGCCAGACCGAAATCGAGCACCTTGACGGTGCCGTCGGTTGAGACCATCAGGTTCTCGGGCTTGAGGTCGCGATGCACGATGCCGATCTCATGGGCTTTGGCGAGGCCATCGGCGACCTGCGCCGCGATCGCGACCGCTTTACGAAATGGAATCGGACCCGAGGCCAGCAGGGCCCGCACGGTTTCTCCCTGCACCAATTCCATGGCGATGTAATGCGTGCCGTTGACCTGCCCGAGTTCATAAATTGTGACGATGTTGGGGTGATTGAGCGCGCTCGCCGAGCGGGCTTCGCGATCAAAGCGCGATAGGGCTTCGGGGTGGCAACAGAGTTCCTGCGAAAGAGTCTTGATGGCGAGCTCGCGCTCGAGGCGGGTGTCGCGGGCGCGGAAAACCTCGCCCATCCCGCCGGCGCCGAGGCGCTGGAGGATTTCGTAACTCCCGAAGCGAGTGCCCGGCGAAAGCGTGGAGAATTTGTAACCGATGGTGGGAGGAGAGCTCATGAGTCTCTGGCGGCTGCGGCACGAAAAGCCGATCCGCGGCTACTGCAATTGAAAATTGAATCTAAAATCGCTGCCCCCGAAATAGTAGCGCCGCTGTCCCGGCGGCTGTCCGGCGGGAGTCACGCCCGACACGCCGAGGGCGAGGACGCCCTCGGGAAAGCCGGCAGGATGCCGGCGCTACGCCCCTGGACGCTGAGGTTATAATATCCCAGATTTTCAAGGGGATTCATGGATATTCGATCGTTGCAACGTCCGCTGAAAGACCGCTACCGCCAGGAACCGTCGAGCTCAAAAATCACGCTCACCGCGCACGGGACCCAGACCGACGCTCCGATCTCCTGCTCGGTGGACCTGGGTCGCGCCGTCTATAACGCGCAGGCTCATCAAGGCGTCGGCGGGGCGGGTACTGGCGCCTGCTCTGGAGATTTGTTGCTGGGCGCGCTGGCCGCCTGTGCGCAGATCACGTGCCAGATGGTAGCCGCCGCCATGGGAATCCCAACGGAAGGAATCGATGTGACGGTCGAGGGCGATCTCGATCTGCAGGGCACTCTGGGAATTTCGAAACAGGCTCCGGTAGGATTCGAAAACATCCGAGTCATTTTCGAGGTTCGGGCCCCGGCAGCGACTCCCGAACAGCTAAGCGCGCTGCGAGCCAAGACCGAGCAGTATTGCGTGGTGATGCAGACCCTGGAGCATCCTCCGAAAATCGAGAACCGGTGGAAGCAGTAATGCCCGGAATCAGTTCGTAATCCGTTAGTTTCCGAGAGAGGTGAGTTCTATGAATCGGCGAACTCTTCTGCTTCTTATTTTGCTGTCTGTGGCGCTCGCAGCCTCATCCGCGCAAGACAATGGCGTGCCGCAACTGCAACCCCGCCCCGCGGAACCTGCGACCACGGCGCCGAGCCCGGTCAAGCAAATCTTCCTCGACGTGCAGGTTACCGACAAATACGGCACGCAGGTTCGCGGCTTGCAAAAGCAAGACTTCACCTTGCTCGACGACCAAGAGCCGCATGACATCCTCTCTTTTGAGGCCGTGGATACTTCGGCTAGCGGCGATCCGGGCATCGAAGTCGTGCTGGTCATCGACGCGATTAACGCCGGTTTCAATGCGGTCGCCAACGAGCGGGATCAGGTCAAGAAGTTTCTGCTGCAGAATGGTGGCAAGCTGCCCGTGCCCATGTCACTCATGGTTTTTTCGGACAAGGGCGTGGAGGCTCAAAAAGATTCCACTCGCGACGGCAACGCGCTGGCCACGCAATACGAGCAATACCAAACCGGCCTGCGCACCATCAATCGCTCGCAGGGCTTTTACGGAGCGGAGGAGCGCTTCGACAAGTCGCTCAAGACGATTCATTCGCTGACGGCATACGAGGCTACGCGCCCCGGAAGAAAGCTGGTGATCTGGATCAGTCCGGGGTGGCCTTTGCTCTCGACCCCACGACTTCATCTTTCCAATAAAGACCAAGAGCATTTTTTCGCCATGATCGTGGCCGCCTCCGCCGAACTTAGGCAGGCGCGGGTCACGCTGTATGTGGTCGACCCGCTCGGCCTGGCCGATTTCAGAACAGCAAGATACTTCGAGGAGTTTGTGAAAGGAGTAAAGTCGCCGGGGTATGCGCTCCCGGGCGACCTGGGCTTGCAGGTGCTGGCCGTGCAGACTGGAGGCTTGGTCCTTGATACGACCAACGACCTCACGACCTCAATGGCAACTTGCGCCGCCGACGCGACTTCTTATTACGTTTTATCCTTCACCCCGAAGCGCGCCGATCAGGCGAACGAATATCACTCGGTAAAGATCAACCTCGACAAGGCTGGACTCACCGCGCGCACTCGGACCGGGTATTACAACCAGCCGTGACGCGGGGCACAGTCTCGGGTTGCGCAAAGTCAAAATCCCACCCCTTCGGCTTCGCTCAGAGCAGGCTCTAGTCGCAAAGGCCGCGACTAGAGTGGGGCGCCCTCTAGTTTTCTTCCGATTGAATCGGCCACTGAACTTAGTGGAATGGCGTCACGATTTCCAGTCCGTCGATCTCGCGCGTGGGTTGCCATTTTTTGGCTAGTGCCTCAATCTGATTTTCCTCTGGCGGCGTCATCCTGGCGTAGCCGCGCTTCCGGCAAAGTGGAGGATCTGCCATGGGCATGCTTCTGCGTGCGCGGAGTGCGCGGAGATCCCGCACCCGGCGGAACTGCGCCGGGTTTCGGGATGACGCCCATCACGAAGCAAAAAGCTTGACCGGGGTGGGGCACGCTCAGTCGGAGTAAAATCACCCCAGTGCCTGGTGAAACCGCACCTCCGAGCCAAGCCCCGCCACCGAGCGAGAACCCTTGGGCCAAGAAGGTTGGCCCGGTGGGGACGATTGCGCTGCTGCTGGCCAAGGGCAAATTTCTGCTGACGGCGCTGTTCAAGCTGAAATTTCTTTTGAGCTTTGCCGCTTTCATCGGACTTTATTGGGCGGCCTTCGGGATGAAGTTCGGCATCGGCTTTGCGGTGCTGATTCTGCTGCACGAGATGGGACACTTCGTCGATATCAAGCGCCGCGGCCTGCCCGCCGAGATGCCGGTGTTTCTGCCCGGGCTGGGAGCTTACGTGCGCTGGCAGGCGCTGGGCGTGCCGCTCGAGACCCGAGCCGCGATCAGCCTTGCCGGCCCGCTGGCGGGTTTTCTGGTGTCGGTTGCCTGCGCCGCGCTGTGGTGGCAAACGGGAGATCCGCTGTGGGCGGCGCTGGCGCGTGTGGGCGCAGTGCTGAATCTGCTGAACCTGATTCCGATCTGGGTCCTCGATGGCGGGCAGGCGGTGTTGGCCTTAAGCAAAGTGGAGCGCATCGTTTTGCTGGTCGCCAGCCTTGCGCTCTGGCTGCTGCTGGGCCAGAACATGTTCTTTCTGGTGGCGGTAGCCGCGGGATATCAAGCTTTTTTCGGCGGAGATTATCCGGCGCATCCGAGCGTTGGGATCACGGTTTACTTCATCGCGGTGCTGACCGCGCTGGGGTTAATGGTCCAGGTGTTGCCGGCGCATGCCCTGGGGGCGCGCTAGCGCGCTTCACTTCGGCGTCAACCTAACCCGCAGAGTGGTGCCGAGCACGCGCGTGGCGACAGCGCCTCCGCTGGGATTGCGCTGAAGATAGTAAATATCCAGAAAGAGGCGGCGATTCAGGCGGGCGCCGCCGTCGGCCTGAAAACGATACTGATTCCAGCTTTGATTGGTGAGATTGAAGAGGATTTCGTCGTCCGCGAAAGCGTGCCATTGATCGTGCAGGCCGAACGGCCAATCCACGAGAAAGCGATTGCGATAACGCACCGGAGCCGTGGGATATCCGATGAGCTTTTCGAAGCGATTGCGATCCGTCATCGAGACTTGCCTCACGTGGAATGCCGGTCAACGCGACCCAAGGAAGATGCACTTCGTCCGAACGCTGCGGCAGGTCGGCGAAGAGATAGCCGCCGGTTAACAGCAGGTTCCCGCGCAGCGGGAAGTCAACCAGAATTCCGGTGGCCGCCAGTTGTGGATTCGGCAGGCGGGTGTCGGTGCGCGCCAGGAGCGGTACCAGGAACTCGACGCGCGGCCAGGCCGCGCTGATATCGACTTCATTCCACTGCTGAAAATCTTGCGCGGCCGCCGGCGCGCTCAAGAGCAGTAGGCTAAGAAGCGGAATCAGGGCTCGCATCGGACGATTTGAACTGACGGTCGAGAGACGGGCGTCGTTCTCATGCCTTCGCCATCTCGAAGACGATTCCGAGGGCTTGTTGCGCCTTCGCCTGGCGCAGATCGCCCGCCAGTTCGCCCGCCAGGGTCATCACCGAAACCGCATTCGCTCCGGCTTTCGTCAGGCGGAGCAGGGCCGCCTGCTCGGTGCGTTCGCTAATGCCTCCGCAGGCATCGAGCACGATATAGACTTGGTAGCCTTGATCGGAAGCGGTGAGCGCCGCAAGCTGCACCGCCAGCTCGGTAGCCACTCCGGAGATGAGCAGGGTTTTGCGTCCCGTGGCTTTGATCGCCGAAACAATTTCGCCATTCAGGAAAGAATCGCAGGTGGTGCGGTGATGAGTGGGCAACGGGCCGAGAGCTTGAGCAATCTCTGGAAGCACTTTCGCGGGGCTTCCGTCTTCGCCCTGAATGCCGGAGACGACGGCGGGGATTTCGAAAATCTTCGCCAACCGGGCGAGACCGTGAACTCCTGTTTTGAGGCGGGAAAGAGGATTGGTTCGCGTGAGCTCGACGATGCCGGCCTGCAGGTCGGCGAAAAGGATGACGCAGTCCTGGGGATTGATGGTTGACTTCGACGATGCCATGAAATATTCCCTTTCTTTTTGCGTTACAGGTTCGTGCGTTATGGTTTCTTAAGCGCAGTGACGGCGAGCGAGGCCACCCGTTGCTGCACGCGTGCGGTGATGAAGCTGGTTTCTTCGCTGAGGATGCGGAAGGAAAAAGTCGTCTCGCGCGCGAGCATGATGGCGCCCGCGATCATGGCGAACACACCGACGGTCCCACACAGAAACGCCAAAGCAAAGCTGAACGTGATTCCCCGCTGCAGTTTGGCCGAAACCAAGACGGCTCCGATCAGCGAAACCAGAGTGCTGGCGACGAAGCCCGCAACCGCGGTATAGAAGCAGGTCAGGGCTCGAACGATGAGCATAGTGCGGGTTTCTCCGGCCTCGAGTTGGCGAATGCGCAGGCGCAGTTCGGCTTCTTCCAGGGCCGAACCTCTTTCCACCGCATCGGATAAGGCATGCATGCGATCGATGGCGCGGCCGTAGCGATTGCCGGTGCCGAAAAGCAACACGCACGAGGCGTTGGTGAGAACCGCGGGCGCCGAGATGAAGGTCAGTATGGCGAATGGGTTAGTGGGAAAATCCAATGTCAAGACTCCTGGCGCCGCGGCGCATCGTAGAATGTCTCAGCGAACTTTTGGCGGCGACTGTTCGAAGATAGCCCCAGCGCCTGGGGTTGGGGAAGAACGCACAATTTTGTAAGTCGGAGCAAGCGGATGAAGGATCACTTTGGATGTCCGGTGCAGGCAACCTTGAACGTGCTGGCGGGAAAATGGAAGGTCTTGATCGTCTGGCATCTGTCGTTCGGCTCGCGCCGCTTCGCGGAGATCCGCGATTTGCTGCCGGGAGTCAGTGAGAAGGTGTTGACGGCGCAATTGCGCGAGCTGGAGCGCGATAAAGTGATCAGCCGCCAGGTCACCGAGACGGTGCCGCCGCGAGTCGATTATGCGCTGAGCGGCGCGGGCGCGGAACTCGTGCCCATTATGGAAGCAATGTGTGGCTGGGGAACGAAGCACCTCGGCGTGGCTCCTACCTTGCCTCGGGCAGAACCGTTTCAACTCCCAGAACGGCACGCGGAATAAAACTCTTTTATGCGGCGCATCAGCTTTTTCGATTGGCGAGGGTGCTCGGCTCAGGGTATTCTTCCCGGTTGAAACCCAGCCCATCGATTGCCGGTACTATTAGCACTTAGCAATTGGCAATTGGCAATTAGCCAAACCGGCTAAGTGCCAACCGCCAATTGCTCAATACTATTCTAGTGGATCATCAATTTAGGAGACTAAAACTACATCCATGCCCAACGAACTGCGCAATTTCCTGGCTCTTACCTACGACGAACTGGAAGAACTGAATCTGAACGCGAAGGAGCAGCGCAGGAAGCGGGTTGCCATCCATAAGATTCAAGAGGAGCGGCTGAAGTACTTGACCGACGAGAAGCGGATCAAGGCGGTCACGGTGATGTTCAGCGATCTCGAAGGCCGGCTGCACATGCTGGATTACGATAAGAAATTTCTCATCAAGAGCTGGGACAACCTGACCTTCGACGGCTCGTCGATTCGCGGCTTCACGGCGCAGCGCGAGAGCGATCTGCGGCTCGGCATCGACTGGGCGGCTTTTTATTGGGGCCCCTCCGATGTCTTCGGCTCGGGCAAGGTGCTGGTATTTGGCGAGGTCATTGACAAGGGGGGAACTTCCTACAGCGCCGACATTCGCGGCGTGCTCAAGGGCTATGCCGCCGACTTGCACAAGAAAAAAGGTTACACGCTGAACGCGGCCAACGAGATCGAAGGATTTTTATTCAAAGGGCCGGACGCCGAGCGGCACTACCACGAAACGGGATCGAAGTTCGAATACGTCAACACGGGCGGTTACTATCACTCGCTGCCGGGCGATCCGCTGCGCACGTTTATCGATACCACGGCGGAAGTGCAGCGCGCCATGGGATTCCAGAACGAGAAGGATCATCCTGAAGTCGCGCCTTCGCAATTTGAAATCAATTATGGGTACGGAGAGGTGGTGGCGGCGGCGGACCAGATTCAACTCTACAAGCTGATCTGCCGGCAGGTGGCGACCAACATGGGGCTGACGGCTTCGTTTTTGCCGAAGCCGGTGGTGGGCGTCAACGGCAGTGGCATGCATACCAACGTTTCCATCAGCGAAGAGGGCAAGAATCTTTTCTGGGACGCCAAGGGCGAAGAAAAGTTGAGCAAGATGGGCTGGGCTTTTGTGGACCGCATCCTGACCCACGGCAACGATATCTGCCTGCTGCTGAATGCCAGCGTGAACGCCTATCGGCGGCTCGATCCGCACTTTGAAGCGCCGAACCAGATCAAGGCTTCGGCGGTGGATCGTGGCTCCATGATTCGCATTCCCATCGGCAACGAGAAGAGCATGCGGGTCGAGGTGCGGTCGGTTTCTCCCGACGCGAATCCTTATCTGGTGATGTATTCGATCTTCAAGAGCGGACTCGACGGCGAGACCTCGAAGATCAAGAACCTGCGCCAGGCCGAGCGCTACTTGCCGGATAATATTTACGACGCGCTGGCCGACTTCCGCAAGTCGGAGTGGACCACGGAGATTCTAGGCGAAGACGTGAAGGGCCGTTATGCCGACTTGAAGCAGGCGGCGGCGGACCGCTGCCCGCGCTCATTGGGAACTTTCGTGAAGGCTCCGGAGGTGCAGTTCCATCACGAGGTTTACAACCAGTTCCTGTGGAATATGTTTTAGAACTTTGTTTGCCGTTTTCAACCGCGAAACGCCCTGACCGGAAGGCTGGGGCGTTTCCGTTTTAGGCCTTAGTGCAAAGGCTAAATGCAGCGATCCTCCCCCATGCTTCGAATATCAACCGCACCACGTCGGATCTCACCGTCACCTCGTTTCTTTTCGGGGTCCGTTATTCCCGGCGCCACGGAAAGCGCCGGTTGCCCTTCGCTCAACTCCTGCTCGGCGGCGCTCACGCCAACGGAGGGCTAACTCCCGCAGCTTCGGGCTTGGCGGGATCGGAAAACTTTTTCGCCTTGGCCGTGGGAGGCGGCATGGATATCCTCCTGACCCGCAACCTCGGCTTGCGCCGGTTTCCGACCGATTACTACCTGACCCGATTCTCCAACGGGAGCAACGATCATCCGATCGCAGCCAGCGCCGGCGCCTCCCTGGGAGGTCGCGCCGTAGATGTTGCCATCGCTCCCTACCAGCAATTGGCCTGCGCGATAAAGGCCATCGTTGCAGTAGAGCCCCGAGGAGCAGAACTCATGCACGACCTGGAAGGCGGAGCCGTGTTTGTTGGTCTTGGTTGACCCGAAATAATACCCCGTAGCCGAGGAGCCCCGCGTCTGCCCTCAGATGAGCCCGCCTTCGATGGTCACGCCCTAAAGCTTGCCGTCGGGACCTTCGATGAGTGAGGCCGGGAGTGAACTGTTGGCGAAGTTCTTCTTGGGACCCGGAGTGAAAGTGTGCAGCAAGCTGAATTTGCCTGCGGGCGTGGGCGAGAATACAGTGCCTCCGAAGAAAAAATTCCTTCTCGATTGCCGACAAAACAGGCTCGATCGCCGCTTTCAGGCTTGGCCGCTGTTAGTTCGCGGGTCCGGCGAACAGCAGCAGATTGCCATCCGGATCTTTGACGACGAAATTCCTGGCGCCCCAAGGCTGCTTTTTCAGCCTCTGGTGGAAGGCGACACCGGCGGATTGAAACTCAAGAAACAGCAGCTTGATCTCGTCCGCCGTAGCGACGGTCAGAGATGCCGACAACAGTTCCTCCCGCTCGCGGAGCGTCGACTCGATTACCGGCGGCTCGACGCACTTTAGCTCGACGCATCTTAGATTGAGGCGGGCGGCGTCGCGTCCCACTTGGGCGTAGTAGGGAGGCTTGCCGTAACTGAACACGATCGTAAAGCCTAACTTCTCGAAAAATTCGCACGATCTCTCGATATCGGTGACAAGGAGTTGCGGCTCGGCGGCGACAATCGTCGCTTTTGCCTTGGAGGGCGGCGATTTCGCCTTTTTCGGCGTGGTCGAAAGTCCAGCTTTCAGGGCTTTCCAACTCTCGCAGCCTTGCTCTTTGGCTACTAATTCTTGCGCGTCGGCGAGCCTGAAGGTAGCGGCAAGAATCGCGGAGTCGGTCATGTTCAGGAAGCGCGGTAAATGACGGCGGATTTGTGCGGCGACGGGATAGTGGCGTTCGCGATGCCAGCACAAGATGAGCTTGGCTTGTTTTTTGAGGTTCTCGAGATTGGGCATGCAGGCCTCCACGATGAGATCGTAGGTGGGCATTGCCCTTTGGCGTGGTGCCGTTGCATCCTACATGCGCCACTTGCAGTATCGGCGACGCCGTCAGCAGTTGTCAATTGAGAAGAACGTCGCGTGAGAAGAACGCCGCGCTAATACCGCTTCTACACACGGGTCTGAGCGAAAGTTCCCTGGGAGCGGATACGCCAGGAGGCCGAGCACCTTGGGCAATCCATCTCCTATGCCCCGTTTATCGGCGTGGTCCCGCCCTGGACCGAGGACGCGCAGAAGAAGGCGAAGCCGGAAAGATGCGAAAGAAAAACAACGATGGAATTCCCATGGGCAGATCTCTTCCCCGCGACCGCTTGCGGAGAACGGATCGTCTCTTTTTTTTCTGCCCAGCGCTCTTACCTTGGCGGCAAGCCTGCGTCGAGGCTGAACTCGGTGCCGTCGGAGGGTTGTTCCCCCCGGGGAGAAAATGAAATTTAAAACGATTTCGTAGGCTCCGGTCGATCGAGTGATCCGAAAGATGGAAGCAAAGGGCAATGTCCAACAATGGTGCCGCAGAGATTGCCGTCGTAACTCCTGGATGATTTGCTTGGCGCAGGGGCGGCGAACTCTCGCGTTTATATGCCCAAGAGCGATGAGCAGGTGTCACGAAGATGCAAAATTTTGTGTTTTATTGGCGCCACGGCGGGCGCATCCCGGCACTCGCGCAGCGCGTGCTTTTCCCCGTCAAAGGAAACGACAGGGATCTCTGGGCTCGATGCCGAATGTCTTGGGCAAGTTCGGCGGCTCATAGCTGGAGTCGACCTGGAGCTTTTCGCTCACGGTTTCGTGCAAGACAGACCCCTCGGGAATAACTCGGCTCGCGCCCAACGGGATGCGCCACTTCGCCTTTTTGGCGACGGAGTCGTAGTAAGAGTGGGGAAGGAATTCGAGAATCCACCACGCCGTGGTTAAAGAGTTATGCTCCTTGGCAGCCGGGTTGGGAGTAACCGGGGGCGGAGGGGGAACCCGGCCCAAGACCCGGTCGGCCACTTCAGGATCGATGAGGAGGCCAAATTGAGTGGCCTCGCACAGCATCCACTCCAGGGCGATCTGCGAGAGTCCACTTTCCGCCGGGGCGTAGGAGCCGCCCACATCGGAGTGGACGCCGGCGAACCAGACCTGCTTGATATTCTGGCCGGGAAGTTGGCTGCCCCAAAGATTATTGCGAAAGTAGCAGCGGCGTTCGTCGATCGATACGGCATGCCGGCCATTGGCCATATCCGGATTTTGCCCGGTGTAAGGGAGCTTTAGAGGATCCCACACCCAGCCCACCGAGCTGACCGTGTCCCACACTCCCACAAAGTGCAAGGGGCAATGGCGGCAGAAGGTCGCCTTAAATCCTTCGGCCACTTGGAAGGTGTGGGTCATGCCGGCGGCATCGCGGGTTCGCTTGGCGTAGAGTCGGATGACATAGGGAATCAAGCCATCGTTGCCCGGGCACAGCAATCCGAACATGTGCAGCACGCCGCCCAGAGCCCGTGCCGTATAAGCGCCGCGGCTGAAGCCGAAAAGGTAGACATGATCTCCTTCTTCAAAGGTATTCATCAGGTAGCGGTAGGCGTCGCCGACGTTGGCCAGAAGACCGGCCCCAAAGGCCAAGCCCATCACCACCGACCAGGCACTGCTGATCTTGTTATGCGCGGTTGGGTCGCCCATGGTGCCGACTCCGGGATGGTAATAGCCGATCTGGCGGCGGCCATCGACGATGAGCGTGCTGTAGAGTTTGACGACGTTGGAGTTGTGGTCGCCGAATTGGTTTCCGGTGCCGTCGCAGCAGATGACGATGTTCTTGGCCACGTCGCCTCCAAAATTTCCGGAGCGGAAGCTTGCACTGTCACCCAGGGTTCGAAGGGGAAACGGAGTCTACCACAGGATGCCGCGAGATCGAGAGCGGAATTCTCCTTGTTCCGGTTTCGTAACAGCCTGATACTCTGTACTACGGAATATGTCAGACCTTGCATGAGCGCCCCTCCCACGATCTCAACCCAGGGCCTGACTCGCCGCTTCGGCGAGTTGCTGGCCGTCGATGGCGTGAACTTGCAAGTTTCTCCCGGACAATTTTTTGGCTTTCTGGGACCAAACGGCGCGGGAAAATCGACGACCATCAAGATGCTCACCGGCTTGCTGGCGCCGACCTCGGGGCGCATCGAAATTCTAGGGCTCGATCTCACCGCGCATCCCGTGGAGGTGAAGCGGCAGATTGGGGTCGTGCCCGAAGGCATGGCCTTGTTTGGCAGGCTTACAGGAGCTGAGTTTCTGAACTTCGCCGGCCGCATGTATGGCCTTGACCGCGAAACTGCGGCGAAGCGCACGGTCGAATTGCTCGACTTCATGCAACTCGCCGATCAGCCGAAGAAACTGGTCACGGATTACTCCCATGGCATGCAGAAAAAGCTGGCGCTGGCGGCGGCGGTAATTCACGGGCCGAAAGTTTTGTTTCTCGATGAGCCGTTCGAAGGCGTGGACGCGATCGCCGCAGGCACACTGAAGGCGATGCTGCAAGGCATGATCGCGCGCGGGGCCACGATTTTTTTGACTTCGCACGTGCTCGAGATCGTGGAGCGGCTGTGCAGCGATGTGGCCATTATTCATCACGGAAGATTGGTGGCGCAGGGTTCGCTGGAAGAATTGCGCGCCGGAGTCGAGGCGCAGACTGCGGCGGTATTGGCTGATGGATCGGGAAATGGGGCGCCCTCCGGGGCGAAGATGACGCTGGAGCAGATCTTCTTGCGCACCGTCGGAGGCTCACGGCCGGCAGAGCAGGAGCTATCGTGGCTGGGATGATTCGCTGAAGCTAAGCCGACGGAAGTTGCGGGTTGCGGCGCGCAGGGTTGCCGGGAGGAGGAATGGGATCTCCAACTTTGGCCGAGACAACAGCACGTGCTGAAAAGCGGCAAGCTGCGCCCGCCTGCAGAGTGTTTTACGACGGGCAATGCGAAATTTGCCAGGCTTGCGTGTCGTGGCTCAAAACTCTCGATCGCGAAAACCAGACGGTCTGCCTGCCCATCACTCCATCGGCTTTGTCGGCGTGCGATTCGCGGCTTAAGCTGGACGAGTGCTTGCGGCAGTTGCATGTGGTCACCCCGGAAAATGAAATTCATGCCGGCTTCGATGCGGTCACTTGCCTGGCGCGTTTATTCCCATCGACCCGTCTGCTTGGATTACTGGGGGGGTGGTTTCCGTTTCGCCAGGCCGGGCGGCTATGCTACAGTTTCGTCGCTGCCAACAGATATTCCCTGAGCAAATGCCGCGGCGGGGCTTGCCAGGCGGCGAAGCCGGAGGCAGTGCGCCGGCAAGCGAAACTTTCCGCGTTCTGGTCGTGCTACACGCTAGGCTTCTTGATCCGCTTGCCATTGGTGATGCGGGCGGCCATCCATTCGGCCGCCGAGCGGGTGCGCATTTTCGCCCGGACTCACCATCGACGCCTCGACCTGCTAAACGGCAAGCTGACGGTTTTTTTTCTGAACGGCTTCTTGCCTAACAGCGTGCCGCTCCTCTTCGGCGAATTGTTCACGGCCGTGGTTTACGACGGAGTCGCCATCGACCCCGGCTCGCCGAAGATGCGAAGATCGCTGGCAGCACACTTGCGGCGAGCGCGGCCGAGGATTTCAAAAATTATCGCGACCCACGCTCACGAGGAACATGTGGGCAACCTCAATTGGCTCTCCGAGCGAACCGGAGCATCCGTCGGGGTTTCGGAAATGACTGCCCAATTCCTGACGCCATTCAAGAAACTCCCCTGGGTGCGCGCGACCATCATCGGGCAGCCGCCGAACCTGAAACAGCCGTATCACCTTCTGGGCGAGACCGAGGCGACCGATTCCGGCTGGCTGCAGGTGCTGGCGACTCCCGGGCACTGCGACGACCACATCGTTCTGTACGATCCCAAGGAGAAGCTGCTGCTGGCGGGCGACGCCTTCATGGGCAGCTACTTTGCGACTCCGAATCCCGACGTCGACAGCTTGAAGTGGCTGACCAGTCTCGAGCGCCTGATGGAACTCGAGATCGAAATCCTTGTCGAAGGACACGGCCACATTTATACCTTGCGGGCAGACATTCCCGATTTTCCCGGTGTAGTGATTCGCCAGGACCCAAAGGTTGCCATCGCGCAGAAGCTGGAATATCTACACTGGCTGCGCGAGCAGATCGAGGTCGGATTGCAAGAGCAGCTTCCGGTGCGGGTCATCGAGGCCAGTTGTTTCCCCTGGGGCCAGCGCACTTCGTGGGAGGGTTGCGCGACCGACGAATGCATCCGGCTTCTGAGCCTCGGGCATTTCTCTCGCACCGAGCTGGTGCGAAGTTTTGTTCGCACCGGCCCGGATGCGCTTCCCAGCGTTTACGAAATTAGGATCTCGGTCGGCGAGTGATGCAAAGGCCGCCTACAACGATCGCAGGAAGTCGAGAATGCTCTGCTGCTCTTGCGCAGACAGGCTGTGAAACCTACGCACCACCTGATTCGCCTCCGATCCTGGAGAAGCATGCTGGTTGATCGCATCGAGTAAATCCGAACTTCTGCCGTCATGCAGGAAAAATAATCTCTGCCCAATCCCCCACAGCGGAGCGGTTCGAAATTCGTCCGCAGTGGCCATGCCTTGATTAATCCCATCCGCCAGGTTGCTGCCCATGTGATGCAAGGCAAAATCGGAGAAGGGATGATACTGAACGAAACTCATTCCAGTGTTGATGGATTGCGATGTGGTTAAGTTTGACGAGTGGCACAAGGCGCAGCCGGTCTTTTCAAACGCCTGGCGGCCGGATGCCGTAGTGCTGGTCGAAAGCGCGGGCGTTGCCGGAGCCGAGAGCCGGATGGCGTCGACGAATGCATCTACGTCAGAGCCGCCCGCCTGAGAATGCGTGTCTTCCGGAGTGGCATTGAACGTGCAGCCGTTGATCAGGTTGCGTTCGTTCGGCATCACATCGTTGCTGATGCCCATCTCGACGTTGTAAGCTTCGCCGGCAAAAATGGTGAGCGACTTATTCTGCGCCTTCCAGCCGAACTTCATAATGGTGCCGTCGTTGCCACTGAGGTTAAATCTTCCCGCAATACCGAGATGCTGCCTTTGGTCAGCCGTGCTGTTCAGGTTGGCCTGCAGCGCAAAATCGGGCGTGTTCTCGACCAATCCCAAACCAAAGAGCGGCGTGGGAATTCGGAAGATCACATTGTTCGCCGCCAACTGCGCGGGGAAATCAGGTTGGCGGAGGTTGCAGCCGGGAGCGTCGGTGCGGCCGGCGATGGTGAATAAATTGTGTACTCCGCCGTCGGGAGTTCCGTCCGGGTTGTGAACGAATCTCGCTTCTCTCACAGGACCGCTGGCGGTAATAAACGGCGGAATGATATTCGTCGCTCCCATCTCAGCCGCAGCCGCGATCTGAGGATTGGGCTGCGGCACCTGCGGGCTGGTCGGGCTCGGACTCGTGCCCAGCGTGGCGGGCTGAGAATGGCAGGAGCCGCAACTGGTGCTGTTGAATCCCGGCCCCAGGCCGCCGTTGCCCTGCGGCACGTCAGGCACGGGTTCATCTTCGATGAACTGCGAAATGCCGTTGGCAAAGGCAGCTTGCTCGGTCGCATTCAGGGTGGGATAAAATCCTCCTGCGTTGGCCGGACCAGGCCTTGGGCCTGGATCTCTTGGCCCATCACTGGCGACGCTGGCTGTAATCAAAACGAGCGCGAGCACAAGTGTTTTCAACCCGAGCATGGTCTACTCCTTTGAGTTTCGAATACGCACATGCAAGTCGTGCAGGCACACTCCCGGCGTTAACGCCGGGATCGTTATGAAGCGGCGCAGGCTCGCGAACCCAGTGGGCTGGGGTAGCCATGAGAACGGGAGGCAGATTAATTTTGTGCGTTCGCTCGGCCAGAAGGATCATCGAGCGCAGGCCAGAGTGCGAGGGCGCATTTTCCATCCGCAGGCTGGGAGATTAGAAAACTATGAAAGACAACTTAGTACTGAAACAAAGCTCCGTCAAGGGCCGGAAGTGCACGCATGATTCCTCGCAGGTACACCAAACCGGGCCAGCAGAAGGCCATTCGGCGGGAGGCCAACAGTACAACGAGCGCTCGCGATTTATGAGATAGTGCAAGGAACATTTTCGCGAGGAGTGGCGATGGGTGAGGTCGGGAACACGACAAGGCAGCGCGGCCAACTGCGCGCTATCGCGTGGCTGCGCTGGCGGCTGTTCGTGAACGCGCTGCGCTCCACGCGCGACAAAATGGAATTGCTCTCGCAGATCATCGTCGGCGTGGCCTTCGCCATCGGCGGGCTCGGCGGCGCGCTCGGCATGGGCATCGCGGCCTACTGGATGATCTCGGCGGCAAGGCCGGGGCTGCTCGCGCTGCTGTTCTGGTTCGTGACCATTTTCTGGCAACTCTTTCCGATCATGGCGACGGCCTTTACCAATAATCCCGATTCCAGCGACTTGCTGCGCTTTCCTCTTGGTTATCGCTCATATTTTCTGGTGCGCTTGGCCTATGGATCGTTCGATCCAGTAACCGCCCTGGGCAGCCTGTGGATCCTTGGAATTCTGCTGGGTGTGGTGTTTGCCAAAGCCTCGTTGTTGCCTTGGACTCTCCTCGTGCTGCTCACCTTCGGTGCGTTCAACTTGCTCTTCATGCAGATGGTATTCGCCTGGGTGGAGCGCTGGCTGGCGCAACGCCGCACTCGCGAAGTGCTGGGCATTGTGTTTGTTCTGCTCATGCTGAGCCTTCAACTCATCGGGCCGCTGACAGGATACTTTGGCCGCCGCGCGGGGCCGGGGGTTCGGAGATTCGCTGATGCGCTGGCCTCGGTGCAGGGGATTTTTCCTCCGGGCCTCGCCGCCGATGCCATCGCGCAGGGTTTGTATTCGGAATTTAAGATTGCCTTTAGTTCGTTTGGCCTGCTGTGCGCATTTCTTTTGATCATCGGGTACTTCCTGCACGTGCGCTTGCGGGGGCAGTATCGTGGGGAAAATCTGAGCGAGGTTGCCGCTGTCTCCGCGCAGCCGCGAGATCGGTCGCTGCGCCTGGGTTGGGTGCTTCCCGGATTCGCCACGCCGGTGGCGGCGGTCTTCGAAAAAGAAATTCGTTATCTCTCGCGCAGTGGCCCCATGCTGCTGACTTTGATCATGCCGCTGTTTGTGCTAGTGGTCTTTCGCCTGGGACCGATGAGCGCCGGGCACCCCGCGCGCGGCTTTCTCTCGCGCACCCCGGACACCGCCTTTCCCGCGGCTGCCGGTTACACGCTGCTGATGCTCACGAACCTGGTCTACAACAACTTTGGCGGAGACGGAGGCGGCATCCAGTTTTTTTACGCGTCACCGGTGCGCTTTCGCGAGATTGTACTGGCGAAAAACCTTACTCATGCCAGCATTCTGGCCGTGGAAACGCTGATCGCGTGGATCGGCGTGAGCTACCTCTACGGCCGCCCCCGGCTCGAAGTCGTAATCGCAACGCTGGCCGGCCTGCTCTTCGCCGCGCCGCTGAATTTTTCCGTGGGCAACCTGCTTTCGCTCTATTCGCCGAAGAAATTGGATTTCTCCCGCTTCGGCCGGCAGCGCGCCGCGCAAGTCACAGTGCTGGTCAGCCTAGGCTTGCAGATCGTAGTCGTGGGCCTGGGCGCAACCGTATTCTGGATCGCCCACCACTACGGAAATTTCTGGATTGCAACGTTGATATTGCTGGCGCTGGCGGGAGTTTCGCTTTCGGTCTATTTCATGATTCTGAATCGTGTGGATGGCATCGCGCTGCGGCGGCGGGAGACGTTGATGGCGGAGTTATGCAGAGCGTAACGGCTGCCCTAGGATGTTACGTGGCGCTCACGCGAATTTGAAAGCTACAGGAGCTCGTTCGCCCCGATGGGGCCAAGCGCGATCAGCCATTCTTTCCCAGCCACAGGTGCCAGAAAAATAGGGCGACATAACTGGCGGCCAGAAAAGAAAACAGCAGGGTTAAGAGAGCATGGCCTACGGCGAATGCGGGGCCCTTGGGCCAGTCGGTGTGCGTAAAGTAAATCGCATCCACGACAATTCGAGTGCTCCAGTACACCCCGATGAATGCGGCAAGTCCCAGCGCAGCGCGATCACCCCGGAGCAGTTCCGCATGCAGCGCCAACGTCAGAGTGCCAAAAGCAACGATGGTCAGCACCGTGAATCCGTCCTGAACCCAGAGTAGTTTTCTGTTGAGTGGTATCAATGGCTGCAAATCCTGCTTCCAGTGGAGTCGATACGGCACTTGGAAGCTGGCGAAATAGAATCACAAAGTGCCCTGCACCTGCCCACCATAGGTCGATGTCGAAGAGCCGCTGCACGAATGGATTCGTCATAACGCGTGAATCGCCTGCATGAACGGCAGTATGACACGCAGCACAAACCATGGGTGAAACAGCCCAAAGACGGGTACCGTGAGGAACACGGCCATGAAAAAACACCCCCGGGACCCCTGCCCGAGCCCCCAGCGATGGCCGAAGCACGAACGCTCGATGATCACTCCCGCGCCTTGCAGCAAGAAATATAGGGTCGGCAGGCCATAACCGGCGCGAGCGGGCAGCGAGATCACCAAATCGTGGATCACGCCAGACACCGCGAAGACCAGCAATCCAGCCATGTTTGGGCCCAGCCTTCGATAGAACGGGCGAAAAATGAATTCATGAGCAAGTTGACGGAAGCCGAGGTTCCAACGTTTTCCCCAGAACTCTGCAAGTGACGTCGAACGAAGTGGCGCAGACATGATGGGTTCGGCTTTTACGCCGAGTCTCTGCCACAGCAAGGCGACGATCTGAAAAGTCCCGAAGTGAAGCAGAAGGATTAGACCGACCATGCCGATCCACCCGCGTAGAAGACTTTGGGCTTGCGGAATGGATCGAGCCACTCCCCAGAGCAAGGATGCTCCAACCATCGTTTCTAAGCTTGCCTTGATCCAGTTTGATGGCGCTGGCGGCACTACGGTTTGTCTCGCGTCTAGAAAAACATCGGCATCCATTCCCGGCCAAGCCAAAAGATAGGCCGCCGAGCGCCACGCGGAATGAGCGATTCGCAATCGCGCTTGCCACCACGTCAACCACTTCAAGCTGAAATAAATCGCGAACGACAAAATCCACATGAATACCCCAGGGCGCGAACCGATCGCGGCAAGCTATCGCCGTCAAGGGCAAGATCGAAATAGGAAGGCAACCCCAAGTCTCATAGCCAGAGTTGTGGCGGTCGCTCGAATACACACTGATCTTGTAACAGATGTCTTCGCCGGAAATAAGTGTCGATGAGGTGATTCGCGGCCGATCTGACAGCGGAAAATGCTGATGGCCGAATCGTGCCGGGGCGGGGCACCGGTGTCAAAACTTATCGCCATCGATAATCAACGGCATTGATCCCCGCTCAGTTCCCCAAAAGCCCTCAACGTCCATCAGATGGCAATGGCTGCCTTCTTGGCCAACGGACTCGCTCAGATCCGCGCAGATTCGAGACAGGGCTTTAAGCCCGAGCTGGTTCCCAGTGATTTCTATTTCACCTTTGCCCGAGATGGCTAACTTGAGCTTTGCGCCGTCCGGGCGCAGATCATTCGCCGGCTTCGACAGGAAAACTCCCCGATGCTTTTCTGGCCTCACTTCTTTTCAGGATTCGCCAGAAACCTATACCCCACGCCGCGGACCGTGAGCAGGTGGCGCGGCTGCGCGGGGTCGTCTTCGATGTAGCGGCGCAGGCGCACCATGAAGTTGTCGATGGCGCGGGTGTCGGTGTCTTCGTGCAGGCCCCAGACTTCTTCGAGAATCTGTTTTCGCGAAACTATTTTTCCGTCGTTGCGCACCAGGTAGCGCAGTAGTTCCGATTCCATCACCGTCAGGTGAATTACATTGTTGGCGGTGCGCAGTTCGAGGGCGCCGAAGTCGAAGGTTTTGCCGCTGAAGGAAAATATTCCGAAGTCGCTGACTTCGGTGGATCCGGCTCCAGCCTGAGTTGCTGACGCATTTTCCGTCGGCTGGCCGGCCCGCATCCACTGGCTGCGGCGCAATAGTCCCTGCAGGCGCGCCAGCAGGATCGAAAGATCGAAGGGCTTGGGTAAATAATCGTCGGCACCGGCGGCGAAGCCCTTCAGCACATCTTCGGGACGGCTGCGCGCCGTGAGCATCAGCACCGGAACATAATTTCGGGCCGCGCGCAGTTCGGAAACTACGCTGAAGCCGTCTTTGCCCGGGAGCATGATGTCGAGCACGATGGCGTCGAAATTTTCTTTCTTATCGAGCAGGCGCTCGGTCGCGGCCTCACCATCGCCCACGACCTCGGCGGAGTAGCCCTCCGCTTGCAAATTGAAGCACAGCCCCTGTGCCAGGTGCGCCTCATCTTCGACGACCAGAACGCGGCTCATGCCGTCAACCTCGGCAGTTCGATGGTGATGGTGGTGCCCTTGCCCTCGCCGGCGCTATCGGCGGAAACTTTGCCGCCATGTTTTTCAGCGATGGCTTTCACGATGAACAGGCCGAGCCCGGTTCCCTTCACGTGCGCCAGCGAGCGGTGGTTCACGCGGTAGAAGCGCTTGAAGATGCTCTTCATATCGTCGGGGGGAATGCCGACGCCGTGATCGCGCACGCTCAGCACGACGCGCTTGTCGTCGGGCAGGGCGAGGCGCACGCGCACGTCCACGCGCTCGCCGGAATATTTAATGGCGTTGTCGAGCACATTGAAAACGGCGGTGCGCAAGTCTTCGCCGCTGCCCAGCACGCGGGGGCCGGCGCCGTTGCTGGAAGGTTCTTCATAGTGCAAAGCCTCGGGCGGCAGATGATGCCGAACCCGCGCCGCCTCCATGCACTCGCGCACCAGTTGACGGAAGTCGACCGTGGATTTTTCCCGGCCGGCTTTTTTGTCGCCGGCGCGGCCGGCGCGCAGCACTTGCTCGACGGTCTCGGTCAGGCGATCGGTATCGCTGAGCATCAGGCGGTAGAATTCTTGCTTCTGCGCCTCGGGTAATTCGCGGCGCTGCAGGGTCTCGAGGTGCAGGCGTATGGAGGCGACCGGCGTTTTCAATTCGTGCGTTACCGAGTTGATGAAGCTATCGTGCTGCTCGCTGCGGCGAATCTCGCGCAGCAGGAAAGTGGTGTTCACGATCATTCCAGCGATGATCAGCGCGAAAAAGACGATGCCGAACAACAGCAGCACGCCCTCGCGCCAGTTGAGGATGATCCAACCAACATTGAGCGCGACCGCCAGCGCCACCAGGCCAATGCCCAGGCAGAGAAAGAACACGATGGTTCCACGGCGGCTCGTGATGCGCATGGCTCAGGCTGATTTTAGCGCGTTCCGGTCGATGCGATGCAGAAGCAACGCGTTTCTCGGCGTCAAGGCTGATCCCGCTTCTTCATCTCTTCATAGAACTTCTGCAAGACATAGAACGCTTGTTTGCGTTGGCCGCGATCGGAGATCAAGCCTTTACGGTTGTAAAAATCCTGCACGCCCGCGAGCAAACGGCGTGGCGAACGAAAATCCATCAGCAACCAGGGGGTCATGCCCGCCAGCGCGGGAATCTGCCGCAGCATCTTGATCTGATGCTCGTAGACGTTGGCCTGGTACTCTTCGCTGAAGCGGGTTTGCGCGTCGCCATGCTTTCCATAAAGCGCGCCGGCTCCGAATTCGCTGACGATCACGGGCTTCTGGTAAGCGAACTTCCAGTGAATCGCATCGGCGTCTTCGGGACGATGATCGTACCAGCCGACATATTCATTCAGGCCCAGCACGTCGAGAGATTGCCCGAGGGCATCGTCGAGCCGTCGCGTGCTGAAGTCGGCGGCCTGCGTGCGGTTCATGGCTGATGTGAGAAGCCGCGTGGAGTCGAGAGTACGGGCATATTCCGCCATCGCTTTCAGAAACTCCGTACGCTCGGGCTTGGGCGGGGTTTCGTTGGAGAGCGACCACAGAATTACCGCGGCACGGTCGTGGTCGCGCGTGATGACGTCGCGCAGTTGCGCTTCCGCATTTTCGAGCGTGGCCGGATTCTGCCACGCGATATCCCAATAGACCGGGACTTCCTCCCAGACTAAAATCCCCATGCGATCGGCGAGACGAATCATCGACTCGTTGTAGGGATAGTGCGCCAGGCGAACGAAGTTGCAGCCCAGTTCTTCTTTCGCCCACGCCAGCAAAATGCGGTCTTGATCTTCGGAGATAATGCGACCGCCATCGAAGGGAGCTTCTTCGTGCAAGTTGATGCCGCGCAGGAAAATCGGCTGGCCGTTCAGCAGAATCTGCGTGCCCCGAGTCTCGACGGAGCGGAAGCCGATTTGATCTTCGAGAGTCTCTGCGCCCGAGGAAATCAAAACGCGGTAGAGCTTGGGATGTTCGGGCGACCAGAGTTCTAATTTCGCCGGAAAATCAAATTCGGCTCGCCCCGCAGCGTCGGTGGTCAATTTCTTCTGGAAATTTAACTCAGGGATCTCAATGGAAACGGGCTGCGGCTGGCTGGCACCATTCAGCTGCACCCAGCCCGTAATCTCATTCGAAGAGCCCTTCGCCAGTTGCAAAACATAATCCTGGATGAATGTTTCGGGAACCTCGACCAAGTCGACGCTGCGCGTAAGCCCGCCGTAGTTCCACCAATCGCTGCTCAAGGCGGGCACGGCATCGACATGCCGGGCGTTGTTGACCTCTACAACAAGGCTGTTTTGACCCTCGAGAATCTTGCCCGTCACTTCGAAAATGAACGGCGTGAAGCCGCCTTCGTGTTCGCCGATTTTCTCTCCATTCAGATAGACGCGAGCTAAATAGTTTGCCGCTCCGAAATTCAAAAAGGTTTTGACGCGGTCACGCTTGTGATAGGAAAAATAGCGTTGATACCAGATCGGCCCTTCGTAGAAGAGCAGTTTCTCCCGCTGCGTGTTCCAGTCGCCGGGGACCTTCAGCGTTGCGGAGGTGTCGAAGTCGTACTCGATCAGATCGCTGCGGTCTTTGGCCTTGCGATTTTCGTAGACGCGCGAATTCAGGCCGCTTTCGAAGGGATCGACAATCGCATTCCAGTTGCCGTCAAGATTCACGCGCGTGCGAGAGGGAATATCAGCGATCAGGTTGGAGGGCGCCGGCGCCGCGAGGGCGAGGGTCGAAAAGAGAAAGAAAGCAAGGCAAGATTTCATATGGTTTCGCTGCCCCCCGGCATTCTCTTACAACTCTGCACAAAAACACAAAAGCCTCGATCCGTGAAGATCGAGGCCGAGGCTATCCAAAAACTGCGACCTAGTCGCCGGCCACCGAAACCTGCGGCAACGCTACCGTTACCAGCTTGCCGTTCGGAGTGGGCACGATGCCTTTTTCCAGGTCGGCGAGTTTGACGCGCTTGATGTCCCAGGCCAGGCCCAACTGTTTCAGAGCCCAGATGCCGTACCAGTTCATGTCGATTTCATACCATCGAAAGCCGTGCTGTGCCGCGGTGGGATGCGCGTGGTGATTGTTGTGCCAGCCTTCGCCGAAGGTGAGCAGAGCAACCCACCAACTGTTGGTCGACAGATCACGCGTGGTAAAGCGGCGCGTGCCCCAGGAGTGCGTGGCCGAATTCACTAGCCAGGTGGCGTGCAGTCCGACCACGGTGCGCATGAAGATGCCCCACATCAAAAACGGGAGCCCACCGATGGCGAGAAGAATCACGCCCAGCACAATCATCGGAACATAGTGATACTTGGTGATCCAGATGTGAAATTTGTCTTTGGCGAGATCGGGGACGTAACGAGCCAGCGTGGTGGTGTCGTGGTGCATGGACTTGCCCATGAGAATCCAGCCCATGTGCGCCCACCATTTCCCGTCAATGGGCGAGTGCGGGTCGCCATCTTGGTCGGAATACTGATGATGAATGCGGTGCGTGGCCACCCAGAAGATCGGCCCGCCTTCAAGCGCCAGCGTGGCGCAGACGGTCAGAAAATATTCCACCCACTTGGGAGTCTTGTAGCCTCGGTGGGTGAGCAGGCGGTGATAGCTCATGCCGATGCCGAGGCTGCCCGATACCCACCACAAAAACATGGCGACGAACAAAGCCTTCCATGTAAAAAAGAAGAGGGCCGCGATGGCGCCTACATGAAACAGGCCCATGAAGATCGCAGTCACCCAGTTGATTTCACCTTTTGCTGCTTGCCGTTTTTCCAGGCTTTCGAGTTCCATATCCAAGTTCGGCCCCATTCCTTCGTCTTGAGTTCGCGCGTTTTGAGTTCGTGACCGTCTTGAGTTCGCTACCGCACACTCCTAACCTATCAAAGGAAATAGGGTGATCACTGTAATAGTTGTGTAATAGCGGAATGCCCGCCGTTACGGAAGTAGCAGGAACGTCCCCGATGAGAAAGAACAAAGGACGCAGCGGAAGCCGCGCCCTTGGGCACTTCAGGCCGCGTTGCAGCCAGTGTTTAAGCGCTCTTCGGCATTTCCTGCATCATCGCCTTCATGCCCTCTTCCATTTCCGCCGGGGAGAGATCGCGCTTGTGAGTAGCGATCGACCACTTGTGGCCGAAGGGGTCGGCCAGCTTGCCGTAGCGGTCGCCCCAGAACATGTCGGAGACCGGCATGTCGATGGTTGCGCCCGCGCCGATGGCGCGATCGAAGGCGGAGTCCACATCCTCGACATAAATGTGCAGCCCCATGCCGGAGCCGCCGGTGGAGAGCGGCGACATGGACCCGTACTCGGGAAATTCGTCGGCTAACATGAAGAGAGAATCGCCGATGCGCAGCTCGGCGTGCATGATCTTACCGTCCGGACCTTTCATTACGCCTTTTTCTACGGCGCCAAAGGCCTTCTTATAAAATTCGATGGCGCGCGCGGCTCCGCGCACCGTCATGTAGGGAGTGAGAGTGTGGTAACCCTGCGGGATCGCTTGAACAGCCATGATTGGCCTCCTCTGGAAATTCGGGCGAGAAGGATTCTACAACATCCGTTGCGGTTGTTCGTAAAATGTCCGCCTTATGTAAGAAGGCAGCGAGCGCGCAGCGGGGGTGAGCTATGAGTCGGGCCGCCACTTTCGGCATTGTTGGAGGCTATGGCGCAGCCGGAAGAATGGTTGCGTCCGAACTGGTGAAGTCAGGCGCCGGCCAGATTCTTGTCGGTGGGCGCGATCTGGCCAAGGGGCAAGCTCTGGCATCGGAGTTCGATGGCCGGGTATCCGCGGCCCGCCTCGACGTCCTCGACAACGCTTCCTTGGACGACTTCTGCCGCCACTGTTCGATCATCGTCAACTGCGCCGGACCGGTTCTGGCGCTGCAGGACCGCGCGGCCCAGGCGGCATTGCGAGCGCGTTGTCACTACGTGGATGCGGCGGGCATGTCGCTGGTCAAGGAAGGCATGCTTCCGCACAACCGAGAGATCCAAGATTGGGGCTTGTCGTTTGTAATCTCTGCGGGATGGAATCCTGGTCTCAGCGAGCTTGTGCCGGTTTATGCCGATGCGCGGGCCAGAAGCAAGCTGGATGCGATCGAGTCGCTGAGTGTTTACCAGTCCGACTCGGGCGAGTGGTCGACGAATGCTTTGCGCGACGCTGTCCATTTCGTGCGCACTTCAGGGCTCCAACCTCCCGGTTACTTTCGCCAGGGCGAGTGGACGCGTATCAAAATGTCGGAGGCTTCGCGCCGGGTCGATTTGGGTGAACCCGTCGGCGCAGGCCGCTTCAGCTTAATCTCAACTCCAGAATTGAGTGAGGTCGGCCGAGGGCTGAAGGACTGCGATGTTTCCACCTACACGTATCTTTCGGGATTTCGAACCGTCGCGGCGGTGACGCTGATGGCTTTGCTTCCACTCCCGCAAGCCCTGAGCGTGCGCTGGTTCAGTAATATATTTCGGAGAAATCGTTTGCCGGTGGATGGTTTTGTCGTGGCTCGCGTGCTGGGAAGTTGTGAGGGAAGCAAGCTAGCCTTCACTGCCCAGATCGTTTACCGGGATCGCCGCGATTACTGGATTCACGGACTGGCGCTGGCCACCACCGCGCGCATGATCTTCGAAGGCAAAGCGAAGGCTGGGGTTCACTTTCTGGCCGAGGCGGTGGATCCGATCGCGTTCATGGCGGAGTTGCAGAAGGCTGGGGTTGAGCTGCTCGAAAATCTGGACGCTGATCGAAGCTAATCATGGGAACCAGCAGTCTTGGCTCGGGGGCGATACAGCTATGCCTCTTGGCAAAACATCCACCGTCGCGACACGGTTCTTTCGAGCCTTGAGGGCGCGTCGCGCTCTCTATCTGTATTTGTCTGGGAGCGCACTAATTGCCATCCCAAGCATAGCTTTGCGCGTTCAGGCTGTCCTCTTCCAGAGGCGGGCTCTTTCTGTTGTGTCCGTTCTTTCATGCCTACGTGTCGGTACAAGCTCCGAGGCTGAAGCTCTGTCGCAGACCCCGACGCTCAAGGCGGATGGCATGGGTCCTTACGGCGCGCCGGTCTGTGACGCTGACGCGTGCGAGCAATCGGGATATCGTACTCCGGTCTTTCCGACACTGTGCTAACGCGGGTCAGGAGAATCGGCAGCCAGAGTCTCTTTTCGACCTTGAGTTGGTGGGGGTCTCGCCTATGGAGCCTCGATGCGTACGTCAACTCAAGCCGGGGAAGGTCTCGTATCTCAGTTACACCTGATAGTCTCCACGCCGCACCTTGACCCACCTGACACTGTGGCAGGCGAGGTCACATCACCCGAGCACACCGGTGCAAGAGATCCCATTTTGAGTGGAGCGGAGAACCTAGCTTTTCGTGTGACCACTGCCCGTCGGTGGCCTGCTCAGAGCGTTGGCGTCGATTTCAGTCCCGAGGCTCCGAAAGAACTCGTGGACCATGCCTTCGATCTGCGGCCTCGCTGCTTGTGGTCTTTCGAAAGATGCCGTTCCTGGAATCAACTATTACCTGCTATCGAGGGACCACTTCACTCGAACCTTGCGCATAGGCGCGTTCAGAAAAATTTGGTGACGCCTTCCTCAAGCACCACGACGCGGTCCTTAATCCCAGCGGAGCGAGCTTCCTGCTCCAGCAGCAGTAACGGCTCATCGACGGGCTCGTGCGACAGGCGAAAAGTCCCGTAGTGCATGGGCACCATCCAGCGCGCGTTCAAGTCGAGGAAGGCGCGGGTCGCGTCGGCGGGATTGGTATGCACGTTGCGAAAACTTGCCGGGTTGTAGGCGCCGATGGGAAGCAGCGCCAACTCCGGCGAAAGGCGGCGTCCGATCTCGCGGAAACCGGCAAAATACGCGGTATCGCCCGCGTGGTACACCGAGTGCTTGCCCGACTGCAGCACGTAGCCGCCGTAGCCGCGGTGCGAGTCTTTAAGAATGCGAGCGCCCCAATGGCGAGAAGGAACGTGCGTCACCGACAAGCCGCCGTGGCGCGAACTCTTCCACCAATCCAGCTCGATGATCTCGGAGAAGCCCAAGTCGGAAACCAGATCGGTGACATGACTTGGAATAATGATGGAAGGCGACGTTCCGCGCACGCGCAAATTATTTTGCACAATCGCACGCAGCGAGGGCCGGTGAAGATGATCGAAGTGCGCGTGGGTGACCAGCACCAAGTCGATGGCCGGCAAATCGCGCACGCGCAGTCCGGGCCTGCGCAGGCGCTTCAACACGAAAAGCCAGCGCGCGAAGTTGGGGTCGATCATCACGCTCTTGCTGCCGATTTGCAGGAAGAAACTGGAGTGGCCAATGAAGGTCACGCCTAGTTCGCCGTTCGCAACCAGCCGCGGCTTGTGAGTCTGCCCACACAGAGGCGTGACCGCGGAGTGCCGCACCAATCGACCGAACTGCGAGGCGCGTTTGCGCAGTGCCGGACTATGAAGCGTGGCTTTAATCATCCAATGCTCTGAGTAATAGATGAAGGCTGTGGCTTGCCGGCTCTATTTTAGTGCAGTCCGGCTTAGAACGCCCGTCAATCGTGTAGGTTGCGCGTGACCATTTCGATTCCGCGGCGGGATCGGATTAGAATCGTCACAGGAAGCTTTCAGCTTTCAGCCCGTTCGACCTAAGGGGAGGACTTAGAGATTAGTGTTCGCGCGAGGAACGTCTCCGCCGCACGGCTTCAACCCGTGATTGCTTTTGGATTATGGTGGAGCGGCTGGAAAGTGTGCGTGGAAACTCAGCCGTCCCTACGGGAGTGGTTCCTCTTTCCCCGCTTCCCCCAGCGCCAGAGGCGCTGGGCTATTATCAGTCGCCCCTCCGGGGCGGATGCGCGACGCCGGATCGGCTGAATGCTGAGTGCCGAATGCTGAGGGTGATCTTCTGCGACTCTACCGCCGGGAAGGATTCACAATCCAGCGCGAGCGCGGAATCTCGCGCTTGCCTTCATCGTCGAAGTAGAAGTGCATTTCGTGATCGGACTTCGCGCCGGCCACCGACTTATCGGCAGCGCCGTTGAAGCGCGGAGCGCAGCCCGCCGCCGGCAGCGGCGCTTTCGTCGTATACATCGATTCTTTTCAGCGTAGTGCCGCTCGGCGCCCGAGCCACCACAAAGACTCCGAAAGGACTATCGATGCTGGCAATCACCTGGCTCTTGCCCCAGCTCCTGCCGCCGTTGCTGGAACGGAACACGTCGATGCCACCGCCTTGAAGAGGAACGATCACGGTGCCGTTGGGCTGCACTAGCGGCTCACCGCCGAGCCCGCCCGCATGATCGGACGAAGCCAGCCCCTTGCTCCAGGTTTGGCTGCCATCGCTCGACACGCTCATCAAAACATCGCCGCTGCCGTAAGCCTGATCCCACTCGGTGTAGCAGTTGCCATAATAAGGACTCGTGGGCGTGTTATTGCATACGGTCCAGTTCTTGTCGTCGAGATAAGTGTTGTCGATGTGGATGGGATTTGGCCCAAGTCAAGCCGTCGGGCGAACGGCTCACCGCAACATCGCCAAGGTATTGAGCGCTGCCGTTCAGCCCCACCAGCGGCAGCGTCGAGATCAACCACTGGCCGTGCTTGGCATCGTCGGGCCACCGAAGGGTCGGCGGCCGCCCGTAAGTTCCGCCTTGATAATTCACGGTGAATCCCGGGAGGCTGCCATATTTCCAGCTGACGCCGCCGTCGGTGAAGTGGAAAAGCCGACATCGGCGCTGCCCCAGCCGATCGACCCCGGCCGGCGCCCCACGTGAAATGCGCTTACGATGGTGTTGCCCCACGCGAAAGTGTCAGGCTCGACTTCGGTTTTGTGATCGCTGTCTTTATTCGTGAACGTGTCCACGCTGATTCTCGCCAGGGTCGATTGCGCGTGGGAAGGGGAAACGAACGCCAGCGGCATGGCAAGCATCACAGCGGTCAGCAGAAAATTTCGGCACAAGCTGCCCAGCTGTTTCTTCATAAGGAGTTTTCCGTCGATCCCCCGGAACTATAACCCGATAGTTGATCGAGTGTCGAATGTGAAGATTCCTGCATTCGGTGGCTAGGAACTTGGGAGACGAGCTGCCGGAACGCGCGTGGCGAAAGAATTTCGCGCGTGCCCAGAGTGACTTTGCTTGACCTCGATCCTATGGCTCATATCTAATCCGAAAGGCTCTTTCATCCGAGGAGAAGTGCAGAAATGCGAGTCGCTTTTTTGGGTTTGGGAATTATGGGCCACGCCATGGCCACGAATCTGGCCAAGGCGGGGCACGAAGTCACGGTGTGGAACCGCACGCCCGGCAAACAGGTGGAAGGCGCGGGCATGGCGCCCACGCCGGCGGCGGCGGCGCAGGGCGCGGAAGTGGTCTGGTTATGCGTCTCCGATACGGCCGCGGTTGAGAAGGTAATGTTCGGGCCTGAGGGCGTGGAGCAGTCGCTGGCGGAAGGCTCGGTGATCGCGGACTCCAGCACGATCTCGCCATCTTCGACGGTGCAGTTTGCCGAGCGCGTTCGTACCCGCGGAGCTTCTTATGTGGATGCGCCCATGACCGGATCGAAGATCGGCGCGGCCAATGCGACGCTGATTTTTATGGTCGGCGGAGAAGAAGCGAGCATTGATCGGCTGGGTCCGCTATTTGCCGCCATGGGCAAAAAAGTTTTTCGCATGGGCGAGACTGGCAAAGGACAGGCCACCAAGCTGGCCATGAATCTGCAAATTGCCCTCATCTTCGAGGGCTTTGCGGAGGCGCTTACCCTCGCCACCAAGCTGGGCGTGGATCCGCAGCAACTACTGTCTTTGATCGACTCGACCATGGTGCGATCCGGCGTCGTCGAATACAAAGGGCCGTTCGTGCTGCGGCGCGACTTTACGCCCAATTTTCCTCTGCGCCTCATGCACAAAGATATTCGTCTCGCCCTCGCCGCGGCCAAAGAAGCCCGCGTAAAATTACCCGCGCTCGAAACTGTGGAGGAGATTTACGAGATGGCTACCGAAGATGGCCATCAGGATCTCGACTACGCCGCCACGTTGACTCTGCTCGAAAAGTGGGCTGGAGTGCAAGTGAAAGGCGAAGCGGCGTAAGCTGGCTCTGCGCATCTGGAGATCGCCGCCGCTGTGCTAAGCGCGGAACTTAATAAGCCAGCAAAATGCGCAGATCGCGGATGTTATTCCCGGTGGGCCCGATCTCGATGGCATCGCCCAGCGCACGGAAAAACGGGTAGGCGTCGAACTTCTTCAGCGCGGCGCGCGCGTCGAGTCCGGCGGATCGCGCGCGCGCGATCGTACCTCCATCCGCAACCGCCCCGGTGGCTGGGCTATTTCCATCCACGCCATCGGTTCCAGCGCTGAGCACGGTGATGTCCTCTCCCGCAATCTTTTCGGCGCAGGCCAAGGCGAACTGCTGGTTGCGTCCGCCCACGCCGCCATTCGTTACCTTGACCGTCACCTCTCCGCCTGAAATGAGGCACACGCGCCCCGTTTTTTTTCTCAACTCTCGCAACTGTTGCAACAAGTAATCCGTTGCCGGAGCGTAGTCCCAGTCGTCGCAGGAATTATCCACGTAAACCACGAAAGCGGCTTCCTTGGCGGCTACGCCCGCCTGCTCGATGGCCGTCTGGTTCGAGAGAATCGTCCACCAGCGCGAACGGGTGAAGGCAGGATCGTCGGACTTCGGCGTTTCCTCCAACGCGCGGCGCTCAAAAAGCTCGCGCGCCGATTGCGGAAGCTGCGGCAAGAAACCGTGCTTCTCGGCAATGCGATAACAATCCTCGACCGAGGTTGAGTCCGGCATGGTCGGGCCGGATGCGAGTGCGTCGGGGGTTTTATCGGGGACGTCCGACAGCAGCAGCGAAACCTGTTGCGCCGGAAACGCGGCCTGCGCCAGCCGTCCGCCCTTCACCGCCGAGAGGTGTTTGCGGATGGCGTTGATTTCGGCGATGGGCGCGCCGCAATGCACCAGGGCGCGATACGTTGCGATCAAATCGTCGAGGGAGATTTCGTCGTCGATGGGCTTTTCGACGATCGAGGAACCTCCGCCGCTGAGCATAAAAATCACCAGCGAGGCTGCGTTGTGCGCACCCACCATTTTTCGAATGGCATTGGCCGCATGCACGGATTCGGCATTGGGCATGGGATGCCCGCCGCGAAAATAACGAAAGCCCCGCACCTGGTTCGGCGGATCGACGGGGCAGGCCACAATGCCATCGAAGGAAGCCTCGCCTACGCGCTGCGCCAGCGCCTCTGCCATGGTATGCCCCGCCTTGCCGAGGGAAATCACCAGCACGCGCGAATAGGCCTGCAGATCGTAAAGATCTTTGCAGACGCGCAATACCCCGCGCTCACAATAGAGTTGTCGCGCAAATGCCTGAGCGATCGAAGTCTCTTCGAGAGCGTGGCGAAATATTTCGCGCGCCACGCCGCGCATCTCTCGAAACTGCGATTCGCGATCGGAGTCTATGTCCATCGCAGGAGATTATATAGAGCGGCTTTCAGCTTTCAGCCAGTCAGCCATCGGAGCAAAAACTCAAATGGGGTCAGCATAAAGAAATAAGTGGGGATTGAGGTGACCTAACGGAAAGCCGACAGCTGAGAGCCGAGAGCTTCTTTCACCCAGGCTTCAATCGTCTCCCGCAACTCGCGCAGGCGGCCTTCGAAGAAATGATTCGCGCCTTCGATCAAAACCAGTTTCTTAGGCAGTGCCAGCGATGCCACCAGAGCTTCCAATTGCGGCCGGGGACCGAAGGGGTCACGCGCGCCGCTGACGAAAAATTTCGGCTTCACGCAATCCTGCAGAAATTCGAAGGTGTAGGCTCGTGGCGCTTCGGTTTCGCTAGCCACAGGAACCACGGGCGTTCCCAAACCGATCAGCGCTCGCACGCGAGCATCCTCGCAAGCCGCCCGCATTCCAACGGCAGCGCCGAAAGAAAATCCGGCAAGAATCAAGGGCTGATGAAACTCCGCGTCCATCCAGTCGAGCGCGGCGCGCACATCCTCGACTTCGGCAACGCCGTTGTCGTGCTCGCCCTGGCTCAGTCCGGCGCCGCGAAAGTTGAAGCGCAGCACGGGAAATCCGAAACTGTTTAGCGCCTTCATGGTATGGAATACGACTTTGTTGTGCAACGTTCCGCCGAAGAGCGGATGTGGATGGCAGACCACCGCCGCGTGGGATGCATTCTCCGCGCCGGCGTTGAGCAGCGCTTCCAGCCGTCCCGCCGAACCGGCGAGAAAGAGCGATTTGATGGTGGAATTGGGAGCGCTCACGCCTTTCAGAGTACAGGATCGGGGACGGAATTCCTGGCCATTTCTGCATTGCAGAAAGCGCGTAGTTTATCCTGCTGCCATGGATGCTATCACGCTCACTCGTCAACTCGTCGACATCGAATCTATCTCGGGCAACGAAGCCGCCGTCGGCAACTACCTTTACGGAGAGCTTTGCCGAATCGGCTACCAGGCCCGCCGCATTCCGGCGGAAGGCGACCGCTTCAACATCTATGCCACTTCGCCGGAGCAAGCGCATCCCGAAATCGTTTTCTCCACGCACATGGATACGGTGCCTCCTTTCATAACTTCGTCCGAAGATACGGAGCGCATTTATGGCCGCGGCTCGTGCGACGCCAAAGGCATCATCGCGGCGCAGATCGCGGCGGCCGAACGCCTGCGCCAACAGGGGATTTATGCAGGCCTGCTGTTCTTAGTGGGGGAAGAGCGCGACAGCCGGGGCGCGAAATTGGCCAACGAATTCGCCGCCTCGCAGGGGATCAAGTGCAAATACTTGGTGAACGGCGAACCCACCGAGAATCGCATCGCGCGGGCCTCGAAGGGAACGCTGCGCGCAGAGGTCATTGCTTCCGGCCGCATGGCGCATTCGGCTTATCCGGAACTTGGCGACTCAGCGATCGACAAGCTCATTGCGGCTCTTGGGCGTTTGCGCGCGATGCCTCTGCCGTCCGATCCGGAGATCGGCCCCTGCACGCTGAATATTGGATTGATTGACGGCGGCCGCGCGCCTAACGTGATTCCCGATCGCGCTCACGCCGATTTGCTTTATCGTCTGATCGGCCCCACGCAAGCGTTGCGGCGGCAGATTCTGGAGACTGCCGGCAAGGAAGTTAGAGTTGAGTTTCCATTGGAACTTCCTTTCCTGCGCCTACGCACCCTTGACGGCGTACCTACGATGATCGCTGCCTTCACTACCGATATTCCGTCACTCACTAATTGGGGGCAGCCGGTGCTGATTGGGCCGGGATCGATTCACGTGGCGCATACGGATGGCGAGTATATCGAGAAGAAGCAGCTTGCGGAGGCGGTTGATTTGTATTGCTTGATCGCGAAGGGGCTGGTGTGAGAATCGCTTCTGGCTTCCGGCCGCCCGTGAGTCGTTACCTGCCGCAAGCCTCCATACTCTAATGGTGCATAGTTTAGTGATGGCGAAGATATTTTCGGCGAAATGATGGAGGGTGTCGCGGCGATGAAAAACCACCGCGAGGGCAAGTTTACGTTGCGCAGCTACAAGGTAGATATGGCGCCGCTGCCTGAGGTGGATTCCAAGTTGCTTCGCGACACCCGCAAGAAGGTTCATTGCTCGCGAGCCGTGTTTGCCCGCAAACTGCACATCAACGAGAGAACGCTGGAGAAATGGGAGCAGGGCCGGGCGAAGCCGAAATCCTCAGGCAGTCGTTCTTGTGCTTCTTGTACGCGAGTATCCAGATACGCTGGCGCGGCTGGATGAGGTTGCGACGGGGTAGCGAAAGCCTCGGCTCACCTCGCCGTAGTTCAACTTCTGACAGCTTTCCCAATTCTGTTCTTAGCAGCTTTCCGAACTGACGCCGTCCATCTTCACCTAATCCCCTAGCACAATGCCAGCGGTATACTCCATCCAGCAAGGGCGACAGTTCCGCGGTCAAGCGTGGCGAGGCCGATCGACCCCTTCAACCTTGCCAGAGACGCGTCGGTCTTGATTGGACTGACGTCGAGCAACGGAATAGCTTCCACGCAGACACGGGCGCTCGTACATAGCACCAATCGAAACTGAAATTCTTCGAGTTGGCGTTAGAAAAGGGATGTCCCGACGAAGAACCTTCTCCGCTGTTGGGGGTCCGCCTGCACAAGCGGTGGCCTGGCTGGATCGGTGGCCTCCTAAACCAGTTCGAGGAGTACCGCGGAGCGGTCGCGAAAGAACCGCCCCATGCGATCGACCCCTTCAACCTTGCCAGAGACGCGTCGGTCTCGACCGTGGCGATTGAGGTCGCGAATGCATCGCCGAAAAACAGTTCGGGCAGCGGGCATCAACCCCTCGAAGCACGAATACCTTTCGAAGAAAGGAGAGGAACTCACGGGCTCTCTGCGGCGTTTCGAGACTCTCCATTCCCTCGATGCGTTGAGTCGCGACTCACTGACCGACAAGCAAGCAGATACAGCGTTTCAGCCATGCGATGCTACTTCAATGCGGATTCTCCAGTCTAGGGATGGTTCTCCGGCCTCTGTGGTGGTGGCGAAGGCGGTCGATCAAATATTTTGGAAGAGGACTTGGCCTACAAGCGTTCGGGAATCAAATCCCAGGGCTCTGATTCCTTATATCACGCTCTCCTCTCCCCGTGGATTTACACTTAGAGCCATGACCACCACGACCCTCAACGCCCTCTCGCGCGCTTCTTCCGCTTACCTGCGCTCCGCGATGCATCAGCCGATTCAGTGGCATGAGTGGGGCGAGGAAGCTTTTGCTGCCGCGCAGCGCGAGAACAAGCCGATGCTGCTCGACATTGGCGCGGTGTGGTGCCACTGGTGCCATGTGATGGATCGCGAGTCTTACGACGATCCGGAAGTTGCTGCGATCGTGAACGAACATTTCATTGCGGTGAAGGTGGATCGCGATGAGCGGCCGGATATCGACAGCCGCTATCAGGCTGCTGTGAGCGCGGTCAGCGGGCAGGGGGGATGGCCGCTTACGGCGTTTCTCACTCCCGACGGCAAGCCGTTTTATGGCGGCACTTATTTTCCGCCGAGCGATGGCTACGGGCGTCCCAGCTTTAAGCGCGTGCTGCTCAGCATTGCCAACGCCTACAAAGAAAAAAACGGCGACGTGGTGGAGCAGGCGCAGATGGTCGAGCGCGCGATTGCGCAGGCGGAGTCGTTTACCGGGCGCAGCGGGCGGGTTTCCGCAGGCATCATTGCTGCGATTCAGAAGTCGGCGTTAAGCATGTTCGACGCGCGCAATGGAGGGTTTGGGCAGGCGCCGAAGTTTCCGCATCCTTCGGCGTTGGATTTGTTGATTGAGCGGTATGCGAGAGTCGGAATCCCCACTTCTCGCGCAAGAGGCACGCGAGAAATGGGGCACCCAGATCATCTTCACTCCGACGATCCTACCAACGACTCGCGGCTTCGCAATGTGATCGTCACTACGCTTGAGCACATGGCGAATGGCGGAGTTTACGATCAGCTGGCCGGTGGTTTTCACCGCTACTCGGTGGACGAGCGTTGGGTCGTGCCGCACTTCGAGAAGATGTGCTACGACAATTCCGAACTGCTGAAGAATTATGTGCACGCTTATCAGGCGACAGGGTCGGAGTTTTTTGCAGGGGTGGCGCGAGACATTATCCGCTGGATGGACGAGTGGTTGAGCGACCGCGAGCGCGGCGGCTTTTACGCTTCGCAGGATGCCGATATTTCCATGGACGACGATGGCGATTACTTCACCTGGACGTTGGACGAGGCGCGGGCTGTGCTGACGGAAGAAGAAGCGCAGGTGGCGGCGCTGCATTACGACATCAATGAAGTGGGCGAGATGCATCACAATGCGGCGAAGAATGTGCTCTTCGTGCGCGCCCCCTTGGAAGAGATTGCTGCACCGATGAATCTGAGTACTGATCGGGTGCGGGAGTTGCAGGCATCGGCGATGAAAAAAATGTACGCCGCGCGATTGCAGCGGCCCACGCCTTACGTCGACAAAACGGTATATGTGGGATGGAACAGCATGTGCGTGACGGCGTATCTGGAGGCGGCTCGCGTGCTGGGGCTGGAGGAGGCGCGGCATTTTGCGCTGCGCTCGCTGGACCGCATTCTGGCTGAAGCTTGGAAGGCTAATAGTGGAGTCGCAAACCGCGCGGACGAGGCGCCCGCGGCCGCATGGGCATCGGCCACTCCGGCGTCGGCCGCGCGGTTGCTGCATGTGGTGGCTTACTCCGATCCTGCTGCGGAGGATCGCGAGGTCTCCGGCTTGCTTGAGGATTACGCCGCTACTGCGCTGGCGTGCCTTGACGCCTATGAGGCTACGGCCGCGCTGAGCTATTTCAAATTTGCGCAGGCTATCGTCGATGCCATGATCGCCAAGTTTTTCGACGTGGTCTCTGGAGGCTTCTTCGACGCCGAGCCGGCTGCGGATGGCAAAAGCCTCGGCGTGCTTTCCACGCGCCGCAAGCCGCTGCAGGATTCCCCGACACCGGCGGGCAATCCGATGGCCGCGATTGCGCTGCTGCGGCTGCACCACTACACGGGAGACGCGGCCTATCGCAATAAGGCGGAGGAAACACTGGAAGCCTTTGCGGGCACGGTCGAGCAGTATGGAATTTTTGTCGCGACCTATGGCATCGCCGTGATTCATTTCCTGGAGAGTCCGGTGCAGGTGGTGGTGATCGAAGACCATGAAGCGGTGCAGTCAGCCGATGCCTTGGCGAAGGTCGCTATCGCACCGTTCGGCTTCAACAAGAGCACGCTGAGGCTGGAAGCCAGCCAGGCCATGGCTGAAAATCTGCCGCCCGCGCTGGCGGCCACCATCCCGAATTTACCCATGTTGAACTCCGGAAAATCGTTCGCCGTTCTCTGTTCCGGTTCGTCCTGCCAGCCTCCGATCAGCGATGCCTCGGAGTTGCAGGGCGCTTTGCAATCGGCCCTTCGGAGGACCGCATAGGGTCTGTCATCCTGAGAGCCTGAGACTTTTTTACTGCGTTGCGAGGTGGGGCGGGGACTGGGCAATCGAGAAGCGGGAGCATCCGAGCCAGAGCTCAAAGCGGTGCGCTTGCGGGTGCCGGAGCGGCGGCAGATGGCGATGGTCGGGCAGGGCACCGACGCCAGGAGAGCGCGGGGTTCCGCTGGCTGCGCGGGGGAGTCACGGTGAATCACCGCCTGCCATCGGACTTCCGCGGCGATCACGGAGCGGCGCTGGATCCGCTGTTCACGCGGGTGATCGCGTCGCTCGTGCACAGGAGCTGGTGCGGAGGAGAAGCGGCGACGGCTGGAGCAGGCGCTCGCACAGTGGCCGGAGCTGAAGGGGAAGCAGGCGGAGACGGCGCGCAAGGCGGGACAAGGCAAGAGTGGGCAAGGGATTCGCGACCAAGAGCCGCGGGTGGCAGCAGCGATAGGGAAATGCGGGTGATGAAGATGCCAAATGGAGGCTTCCACCCGGGGTGCCAGGTGCAGTTGGCGACCGACACGGAGAGCCGCGCCATCGTGGCCGTGGAGGCCAGCAGCGAAGGCTCGGACTCGGGGGGGTGAGCGCGCCCCTGCGGAAGCAGGTGGAACAGCGCAGCGGCGGCAAGGTGGAACAGCACTTACTCGACGGCGGTTACCTGCGCGTCGCCGAGCGGAGCGAGGGATCATGCTTTTTGTTGCCGCCGGCTAAAATCATGGTTCCTAGCTTGGCTCAGAAGCACATGGAAAAGAAAAGGATTTTGGAGGTCTCCGAGCGGTCAGGCCGCAGAATCCCCCTATACCATCAGCACGGCATCGCGTTGGAAAGTGCGCGGCACGCAGCAGAGTGTCCGAATTGAATCTGGCTCTCCGCCCCTGAAGCCTGGCTGAAACTCGACATGAGATAAAATGCTACCCGCACAATCTTTTGAACTTGCAGCGGCATTCCTGCGCAGAACGGAAGAGGACACCGATGTCGAGAAGGGCTACATCCCTGGTTGCGGGAATTCTTGCTCTCGCATGCGCCTGCACGACTCGATCGCTGGGGCAATCCCCCGACGACTGGCCCTACTACGGGCACGACGCAGGCGGGATGCGCTATTCGCCTCTGGCCCAGATCAATCGCGAAAACGTGGCCAATCTAAAATTGGCGTGGACATTTCATGTGGGCGATATCTCCGAGGGCGGCGGCGGCAAGAAACGCACTGGCTTGGAAACTACGCCGATCCTGGTGGAAGGTACGCTCTACCTGACTACGGGCTTCAATCGCGTATTCGCGCTCGACCCGGAGAGCGGCACGCAGCGCTGGGTCTACGATCCCATGATCGATACGGCGGCGAGTTACGGCGATGGGCTGATCAATCGCGGCGTCGCCGCCTGGATCGATAACGCGCGGACGGAGGCAAAATCCTGCCGCCTGCGAATTTTCGAAGCCACTTTGGACGCCCGCCTGGTCGCGCTCGACGGCGTGACCGGTGAGCCTTGCCTCGACTTCGGCAACCACGGGCAAATCAGCCTGCGCGAGGTTGCGCGTTATATCCCCGCGCAGTATCACATGACCTCTCCCCCGGCGGTGATCGACGATGTGGTGGTGGTCGGTTCGGCGATCGACGACAATTCGCGGGTCGAGATGTCGAGCGGCGTGGTGCGCGGCTTCGATACTCGGACCGGCGCGCTGCGCTGGAAGTGGGAACCGCTGCCGCCGAATGAACCCGAATGTAAAGATGCGACGTTAAAAAATGCGGCAAAGAAGCCTTGGCGCACCGGTGCGGGCAACGCGTGGTCGGTGATGGTCGTTGATCCGGAGCGTGATCTGGTGTTCGTTCCCACCGGCAGCGCCAGCCCCGATTATTACGGCGGCCTGCGACCGGGCGACGACAAGTGGGCAAACTCCGTGGTCGCTTTGCGCGGAAAGACGGGAGAATTCGTCTGGGGATTTCAGTTGGTGCATCACGATCTCTGGGATTTTGACTCGGCTTCGCCGCCGTTGCTGGCGACTTTGCAGCGCGACGGCAAAGCCGTTCCCGTCGTGATCCAGGGCAACAAGACGGGATTTCTGTTCGTTTTGAATCGCGACACGGGCGTGCCGGTATTTCCCGTCGAAGAGCGGCCGGTGCCGCAAACCGATGTTCCAGGAGAAGTCGCTTCGCCCACACAGCCTTTTCCTGTGGTCCCGCCCGCGGTTTCACCGCAGAAGTTTTCGGTCGACGATGCCTGGGGCATCACTCCGGAAGATCGTGACTACTGCCGCGAGCGGCTCAAGAGCTTACGATATGAGGGCCTATTCACTCCGCCGAGTTTGCGGGGTTCGCTCTCTCTGCCTGGAAATGTTGGCGGCATGAATTGGAGCGGCTACGCCTACGATCCGCTCCACAGCGTGCTGGTGGTGAACAGCAATAATCTGCCGGCGAAGATGCGGCTGGTTCCCGCGGAAAAATACTGGGACGAAGTCGATAAGAACACGGAAGACGGACAGTTCACCGAACAGGCCGGCGGCCCCTACGGAATTTTCCGTACGTTCTTGTTTGCCAAAGAGCATCATCTGCCTTGCGTGCCACCGCCCTGGGGGACATTGACGGCGGTCGATATGTCGGCGGGTACGATTCGGTGGCAGGTTCCAGTGGGCTCGCTTGCGCCGAACATTCCCATCGTCCCCGCGGGCGCGCCCAGCCTCGGCGGCGCTATCGTTACGGCCGGCGGGTTGGTTTTTATGGCCGGTACAATCATCGATCAATCGCTTCGCGCCTTCGACATCGAGACCGGCAAAGAACTGTGGAAGGCTCAACTCCCTGCGACCGGCGGCGCAACGCCGATGACCTATCAGACGCGCAAAGCCGGCAAGCAATTTCTCGTGATCGCCGCCGGAGGGCACCAGGGCGTGGGCGAAGAACCTCGCGGAGATTCGATTGTGGCCTTCACTCTACCGTAGACGATCATCTTCAAACCATGATCTTCGGCTCGCCGCCAACCCGCGCCGCTGTGCTAACATCTACTGTTTCTCTGGGATGATTTCATGAAAGATACTCTCGGAGTTTTGCTGGCCGGCGGCGCTGGAGAGCGTCTGTACCCTTTAACTCGCGACCGCGCCAAGCCCGCCGTCACTTTCGGCGGAATGTATCGCATCATCGATATCACTCTTTCCAACTGCCTTAACTCGGACCTGCGCCGGGTTTACATTCTCACTCAGTACAAAGCGCTGTCGCTCAATCGCCACATCCGCGAGGGCTGGAATATTCTGGGCCGTGAGGTGGGAGAGTTCATCGAAGTGCTGCCGCCCATGAAGCGGGTGAGCGATCAGTGGTATCAGGGCACCGCCGACGCGGTCTACCAGAACATTTATTCGATCGGCTCGGAGCAGCCCAAGTATGTGCTGATTCTCTCCGGCGATCACATTTACAAAATGGATTACGGCAAGATGATGAAACAGCACGCCGACTGCGCCGCCGACGTGACTCTAGCCACCATACAAATCGATCTCGAAGAAACCCCGCGCTTCGGCGTGGTCGATGTGGATAAAGACGGCCGCATCAACGGCTTCGAAGAGAAGCCGGCGAAGACCGAGCTGCGTTCGCCATGGAACCCAGAGAAAGTCGCAGGATCGATGGGAGTTTACCTTTTCAACGCCGACGTGCTGATCCCGGCGCTGCTCAAGGACGCGGAAGACCCGGCATCGAGCCACGACTTCGGAAAAGATATTCTGCCCAAGATGGTGAGCGACTATCGCGTCTTCGCCTACGACTTTCTCGACGAGAATAAGAAAGAAGCTCTTTACTGGCGCGACGTGGGCACGCTTGAGGCCTACTACGAAGCCAACATGGATATCGTTTCGGTGTCTCCGATCTTTAATCTCTACGATCAGGACTGGCCGATTCGCACTCACCAGCGGCAATATCCTCCGGCAAAATTTGTGTTTGCGGAAAAAGAGCGCATGGGTACGGCGCTGGACTCCATCGTTTCCAACGGCTGCATCGTCTCCGGTGGCACGGTCAGAAATTCGATCTTATCGCCGGATGTGCGCGTGAACTCTTATTCGGAAGTCGATTCGTCGATTCTGTTTTCGCACGTCGCCGTCGGGCGCCACTGCCGCATCCGCCGCTGCATTATCGACCGCAACGTCCACCTCCCCGAAGGTACTACGATCGGCTATGACACCGAGGCCGACCGCTCGCGCTATTTCGTCACCGATAGCGGCATCACTGTAGTTACTCGCGACTACTCTCTGTTTGAGAACCCGGTGACGGTGGATTACTTTACCAGCGAGTAAACCTTCGACAGTAGAGGGACCTACCCGCTTTTCCGGCCTGGGAGCGGGTGGAAGAGCCTACTCGCAATCAATCCTGCTAGACTTAGGTAGCGAATCCCAGTTCTACGCATCTAACGAAACGTGTATCCCCAATTACTGCATTTCGGGCGATTTTTTCTGCCGACGTATGGCTTCCTGGTCTCCGTGGGAGTGCTGCTCGGTTTGTGGATCAGCGTGCGCAACTCCGAACGCCTGGGAATTGACGGCGAAAAGGCCTGGAACCTCGGCATTCTGGTCGTGCTGTGCGGGATCGTAGGCGCGAAGGTGCTCTACGTGATCAATGAGTGGAGCTACTATTCGGCGCACCCCGGGGAAATTTTCAGCATTACCACTTTGCAGGCTGGAGGAGTTTTTTCCGGCGGATTGCTGGCCGCATTTGCGGCGGCTGCGTGGTATGTGCGCCGCCATCATATGCCCGCGCTCGGAACCTGCGACGCTTTTGCGCCGGGGCTGGCGATTGGTCACGCGATTGGCCGCCTTGGCTGCTTCGCCGCGGGCTGCTGCTACGGCAAAGAGACGCATCATTTTTGGGGCGTGGTCTTTCGCAATCCGCTGGCGAACCAGATCACCGGCACTCCGCTAAACGTGCCGCTGGAGCCGACGCAATTATTCGAAGCGGCGGTTGAGTTCGCGAATTTTATTTTTCTCATGTGGCTGCTCAAGCGGCGGAAATTCGAGGGCCAGATTTTCGGTGCGTTCCTGTTTATCTATGGCGTGGCGCGATTCTTCCTGGAATTTCTGCGCGACGATCCCGGCCGGGGTTCGGTCTTTGGCGGCACCATGACCGGGACGCAACTGATCTCGATTGGGCTGGTGATTGGCGGCGGGATCATCTGGTGGCTAAGGCCGGCAGCCAAGGCCGTCCCGGCGCAACCGGTGAGCGCGACGCGGTAGGTGAATTCGAGAACGCTCTGCTTCAGTTGCAATTTCCAATCGCTTGTTCGGGACTTCTGGGGTTGTACTTTACCCGACACGAGAGCCGAGATGTCGGCAGGGCCAGGCGAACCGCTGCTTCGCTTTCGCCTTGCACGCGGGAGTCGACCCAGATCGAATATTCCTCAGAACTTACGAAGTAAGCGACGTTGTATTCCGCTTTCCACGTCAGTTCGCCTCCCCATCCTGTCTCCCAAGCGTGGTCGGCAACGACTCTTGTGTCGCGAACCCTTCCGTTTACGATGGGCCATCCGGATGTCTTTGAGGCGCTTCGGTCTAATATCGCCAACAGCGCGAGCACCAAGGCACACGCGACGGCCAGTCGCGCCGTACGACGAATATCGACCTTCCACTTTCCGTCCGGAATCGTGGCTGCGCCCGTCGTCCCGCCTTACCTTCTGAAAAACATCCAGGCGGTAAGCGCCAGCAAGACCACGGTGACGATCCAGAGAGACGAGTCGCTCATTCCTGTTTTCTTAGCCATGCCCCGCATTCTAATCTCGACATCGCCTCCAGCGCTAGATAGTAAATTGCGGAAAATATTGATGTCGAAACCAAGCCCTTCATACCCGATTTTCATGCGCCGAAAATCAGCCTGAACCAGCGTGTGCGACCGCTTGTAGTATTCTTCGCAACGAATGCCGGAAGCGTTTCCCATCCTTGTTTCTGTGGCCCCGGACGATGCGGGCCTGCGGCTGGATCAGTTTCTGACCGCGCGGCTCGACTCGGTCAGCCGGGCGCGGGTGCAGGAAATGATCGCCGCGGGTAAGGCCCTGGTGAACGATGCGGCGGCGAAAGCTTCGCTCAAACTGCGCGGCGGGGAGCGCATCACCATCCTGGGTGAGGCGCACCGGGATCCCATCAAGGCGATGGCCGAGGAGATTCCTCTCGACATTGTTTATGAAGACGACGATCTCGCCGTGATCGACAAGCCAGCGGGAATGATGGTGCACGCGGGCGCGGGCGCGACCGACGAGGCGCGCAATCGCGGCACGCTGGTGAATGCGCTCTTGCATCACATGGCACACTTGTCGGGCGTGGGCGGTGATTTGCGGCCGGGGATTGTGCATCGTCTGGATAAAGAGACCAGCGGGTTGATCGTGGTCGCCAAAAAAGACGGGGCGCATCGCAAGCTGAGCGCGCAGTTTGCGGCGCGCGAGGTGAAGAAGAAATATGTGGCGCTGGTGCACGGCTGGGTCAAAAAAGATTCGGGAACGCTGGCGCAAGGCATCAGCCGCGACCGGGTACGGCGCACGCGGATGACTACGCGGCTCGAAGGCGGGCGCGCCGCGGTGACGCACTATCGCGTGACGCGGCGGCTGGATACGAAGTTCGGGAAGTTCACTTTGTTGGAAGTAAAGATCGATACCGGGCGCACCCACCAGATTCGGGTACACGTTGCGGCGATGGGACACCCCGTGGTGGGGGATACGATGTATGGCGCGCCCCGGCAGGCGCGGGGAAAAAATGCGGTGATCGGCTTGCCGCGAAATTTTCTCCACGCGGCGGAGTTGGAGTTTCGGCATCCTCGCACCGGGGAGATCGTCGCGCTGAAGAGCGAGTTGCCAACTGAGTTACGGGAGTTTCTGGGCAAGCTTCAGGAGTAGATTTTTGGTGCCGTCTGCAAAGTCAAAATCCTTACCACAGGGGGCACGGAGGTTCACGGGGTAATTCTTGAGAGGTTATGGGTTGCGGATATAATGAACGCTTAGATTATGAGTATTCTCACTGTGGGCAACTTCACGAACAATCGCAGCGCGCGTTGGGCGGCGCTTGTTCTCCTCATCATTGGAGCGCAGGTGCTCGTCACCGCCCGGGCTGCTTCCCTGCCGACGCAAAATTCCCCCGAGCAAAAATCCGGCGACGATAAGTCCGCGCAGCAGGCCGTGGATGCCGGCGACATTCCGCGCATCAAGGTCGGCACCAACGAAGTCAACGTGGTGTTTACGGTGACCGACAAGCGTGGTAAGCGCGTCACCGACCTGAAGCAGAGCGACTTCCGCTTTGTGGATGACAACAAGCCCGCGGTCGAGATTCGCAGCTTTCACGCGGAGACGAATCTGCCCTTGCAGGTCGGATTGCTGATCGACGCCAGCAATTCGGTGCGGGACCGTTTTAAGTTCGAGCAGGAGTCGGCGATCGAGTTTCTGAATCAGACGGTGCGCAAGGGCTACGACCAGGCGATGGTGATCGGTTTCGACGTGACCCCGGAGGTTACGCAGGACTTTACCGATAATACAGAGAAGCTGGCCCATGGCGTCCGCGAGTTGCGGCCGGGTGGCGGCACCGCGCTCTACGACGCGCTCTACTATGCCTGCCGCGATAAGCTTCTCAAAGAAGCGCCGGGAGGCGCGACTCGACGCGCCATTATTCTGCTCAGCGATGGCGAGGACAACCAGAGCCACGTGACCCGCGAAGAGGCGATTGAGATGGCGCAGCGCGCCGATGCCATCGTCTACACCATCAGCACCAACGTGACCGGCAGCAAGGGCGCGGGCGATAAAGTCTTGGAGCGTATTGCGGATGCGACCGGGGGCCGGCCGTTTTTTCCCTTCCAGATTCGCGATGTGACCAACGCCTTTGCCGAGATTCAGGAGGAGTTGCGCAGCCAGTACGATGTGTCTTACAAGCCGGCGGACTTCAAGGCTGATGGGCACTTCCGTACCATTGAGATCGTTGCCAGCGACCGCAAGAACTACCGGGTCAGGGCCCGTCGCGGGTATTACGCGCCGGTGGCGCAGTAGATTAGACCGGGCTTCGGCTGTGGCTTTATCGGGATGATCGCATGCCGGGATATTCGGGGACTCCACTTCCCAACAAATTGGGCATCAAGGCAGGCTTTCGCGTACAGTTGGCGAACGCGCCCGCGGATGTGCGCGCCGAATTGCGCGAGGCACTGGCTGCATGTCAACTGGCGAAGCGCGGGGACGAACTCGATTTCGCGATGATCTTCAGCAGGGCGAGCGCGGCGCTGGAGGAAGAGTTTTCGCGGACGTCAGAAAAGCTCGCGCCGGCTGGAATGTTGTGGGTGAGTTGGCCGAAGAAGAGTTCCGGTGTGCCAACCGATTTGGACGAAAATAAAATCCGCGGGATCGGACTAGCGGCAGGCTTGGTGGACGTGAAAGTCTGCGCCGTGACCGAGGTATGGTCAGGTCTGAAGTTTGTGCGGCGGCTGAAAGATCGACCGGCCGCAAAGCGATGAAGACTCCCGACACAATTTCGTCGAGTCGCTAGGCGGCCAGTCGAAAAAGCTGTTCTGTGCTACGCGGCCCGGGTTCCCATCACCAGGTGCGCCACAAAAGAGATCACCGCAAAGAGCAGCAGCAGGTGAATGAGGCCGCTGGCCACGTGGAATACAAGAAATCCACCCGCCCAAAAAATGAGCAGGAGCAGAGCAATTACCAGGAAAGGTCCGAATCGCATTTCTGCCTCCTAAGCGTTAGCATTCAACAGTTCATCCTTCACACTCAGCTTTTATACGATGGGGGCGTGGGGATGCGTATCGGCAAAACGCTGTAAATCGCCACTGCTGGAGCGGTATTCAAGGCGCAGAAAACTAGGAGCGGCCATGGTGCGAGTGGGGTTGATTGGATTTGGCTTGGCAGGGCAGGCCTTCCACGCCGCGGTGATCCGGGGCGTGCCGGGGCTGGAGTTGGCTTGCATCCTCGAGCGCAGAGGCAACCTGGCTCAAGAGAAATATCCCGAGGCGCAGGTGGCACGGACGCTCGATGAATTGTTGGCGGATAAAGAAATCCAACTTTGCGTGATCGCGACGCCGAATGATTCGCACTTCGAGTTGGCGCGAGCCTGCCTGCGCGCGAGGCGGAATGTGGTCGTGGATAAGCCTTTTGCCCCGACGCTCGCGGAAGCGGAAGAGCTGGTTCGGCTGGCCGCGGAGATGGGATTGCTGATTACGGTCTATCAGGACCGGCGCTGGGACGGCGATTTTCACACCGTCCAAAAAATCCTGGAGTCGGACGCGCTCGGGAGCGTGGTCGAGTATGAATGCCGCTACGACCGCTTTCGCGTGGAGCCAAAACCGAATGCCTGGCGCGAGCGGCCGGATCGGCCGGCCGCGGGCGTGCTCTTTGATCTGGGGCCGCATGTGCTCGACCAGGCGCTGGTTTTGTTTGGCGAGCCGAAGGCAGTCACGGCCGCGGCATTTTGCCAGCGCAAAACTTCCCAGGTAGACGATGCCTTTGACGTTTGCCTGGAGTATTCCGGTTCGCGCGCTGGGCTGCGAGCTATGTTGCGCGCACGAATCGTCGCCTATGCACCTGGGCCGCATTTTTTGATTCATGGCACCAAGGGATCGTTCGTGAAATACGGAATGGATCCACAGGAGGTGCGCCTGCGTGGAGGGAATGTCCCGCGAGGATTCGATTGGGGCGCGGATTGGGGAGTAGAACCGGAAGAGCTCTGGGGCACGCTGAGCCTGGTGGGCGAGCCGAGCAGGAAGATACCCACGGAGCGTGGCGACTACCGCGGATTCTACGCGAACCTGCGGGACGCGATCGAGAAGAAAACACCGCTCGAGGTTACGCCCGAGCAGGCGTTACGGACGATGCGGGCGGTCGTGCTGGCGCACAAGAGCAGCCGGGAGCGGCATACGGTCGATTGGCGCGAGGTGGAGTGAGTGTCTGGGCTTGAATTGCCGCGCTTATTTGACTCCGACGACTCGCAGTTCAGTGACTTGGCGGATCCAGCGCGCCGGCCTCTTGTCTCCCGGCGCTACCACGCGAAACGGGCCCTGTTTCGCGTCGAGGGGCTTGCCCTCGCGCTTGTCGGCGAGAATGATTTCGCGCGCGGCGAACGCAGGGTCAACCTCGGCCAGCGCGAAAGCTACTTTATAGCCGTCGGCCGCGCTTACTAACAAAACTTCACTCATCCGCGTTCCGTGTAATGAATCTCCCAACTGGATGCCTGCGCTCGAAAGTATGGCGGACAATGGTAGTCCCTGAAACTGAGCGGGGCCGTCGTGATCGCGCGCGTCGACCGTCACATGCGGCAAGCTGGATATCTGCGCGGCCGTCAAAGTAGTGGAATGACCATCCAGATTGATCACCTGCAGAGTTTGGGCGGAAAGCGCGGGCAGGAAGAACAAGAAATAAACGACAATCGAAATTCGCCAGTTTAGGTGGGTCATTGAGCTCTCGCTTTTGCGAAATTAACTTCGCGATATCAAGGCGCCGTTTTCCATGCCGTCGATGTCTGCGGTGATCCACCGATTCGGTCGATGCCGTCCCCTCATCGACAACTTCAGGTAGTTGTCCGTGAGCGCTTCGGTAAACTCGCCCTCTGGAGCGGTGTGCATCTCATTGAGAGTGATGGCTTGCAGCGGCTCTCCAATGAATGACTGCATGAAAGCATTTTTTTTCCTTGCGCCCAAATCGCGCAAAATGCGAGTACGCTCGCGGGCAATGTGCACCGGGACTTGATTCGGCAAAGCTTCGGCGGGCGTGCCCGGGCGCGCGGAATAGGTGAAGACATGCAGGTAGGTTAGAGGCAACTCTTCAATGAGGCGGCGGGTAGCATCGAATTCGGCGTCGGTTTCCCCGGGAAATCCCGCCATCACGTCGGCTCCGATGGCGGCCGTGGGGATGGCTTTGCGAATGTTCTCGATCTTTTCGCGATAATGCCAGGGACGATATTTACGATGCATGCGGCGCAACACGGCGTCGCTGCCGGACTGCAGCGGCACGTGCGCGTGTTTTGCGATGCGCGGCGAAGATGCCATGAGATGAACAAGTTCGTCGCTCCAATCCATAGGCTCGACCGACGAGATGCGAAGTTTCTCCAGCTTGGTCTCTGACAAGATGGTCTGAACCAGGTGCTCAAAGCCAGGCTTCCGACTTCCGGCTTCCGGCTTCCGGCCCTCGGCTTCTTCTGCACGGCGTTGGCTGAGGGCCAAGGTCGGCGGGCCGGCACCCAGATCTCGTCCCCATCGTCCCAAGTTGATGCCACTAATCACGACTTCGCGATAGCCGGATTCCACCAGCGCGTTCACTTCGCGAATCACTTCCGCTAACGCCAGGGATCGACTTTGCCCTCGAACGCTGGGGATCACGCAAAAAGAGCAGCGATTGTCGCAGCCGTCTTGAATTTTCAGCGTAGGGCGAGTTCGGTCGGTTTGGTGCTGAGCAGCGGCCCCCGCCGCTTCGAAGACCGGAGCGGCCAGCAGTTCGGTGTGGGCAAAAATGTCAGAGACGTAGATCCAGTTCTCGGTTCTCGGTTCTCGGTTCTCAGTTAGGGCGCGAAGCGGTACGAACGGATGCCCGCCCGATGCAGGCTTCGTCAGGTTTGGGCTCGTGGCCAACAGATCAGAAAGTACGATCTCAGCGAGCTGATGTTTGTGGGAGTTGCCGATGACGCACGCAACTCCGGGCAGAGCGGCGACTTCTTCGGGCGCGCGCTGGGCATAGCATCCCGTGACGACAATCTTGGCCAGCGGATTCTGCCGCTGCACGCGGCGGATGGCGGCGCGCGCATCCTGATCGGCGGCATTCGTAACCGTGCACGAATTTAAAATGACGAGGTCGGCCTGGCTGGCAGTGGTGCGGGCTAACCCGCGAGCTTCGAACTGGCGTTCGAGCACAGCGCCATCCGCCTGTGTGGCCCGGCATCCGAAGTTCTGCACGTGGTAGGTAGGCACAATTTCATGGTAGCGCACGCGGCATATTTCTGCCCGCGCGCCTTCGCGCCGCGCCCGGCGAGGCCGTGGCGTTGGACCTTCTGCGCCCCTCAAGCGATCAAGCCGAGGCCATGTTTTTCTTCTGGGTAAAACACTCCCGGCAAAAAATAGGCCGTCCTTGGGTTGGCCGGAAAGGAATCGTGGTCTCCTTGCCGCACTGCGAACAGGTTGCGCGGGTTTCGATGCGGGCGTGCGAAAAGTGTTGCGAATTTCCGTGAGCGGGCAGCGTGGAAAGCACGGCGACCCGCCTCGATTTGCAAGTCTTGCAGCGCTTGGGCTCGTTCTTGAATTGTTTGTCGTGGAAAAACAGCTGTTCCCCGGCGGTAAAAATAAACTGACCACCACAGTCAATGCACGTGAGTACCTTGTCCTGAAATTCCATTGAGGATGGCTCCCTTGTGCCTGGGGTTGTGCTCGCCACTGCGGGGAAGGCGGTGGCGCACAAACTCAGGTTGTTTACATCCCCCTCAAACTGCCCCTGGACTCGGCCCGCCACGCACCTAGGACGGCGCATGGGTACAACTCTTCTATGCCGGATGAACCGTGGTGAATATATGATCCCTGATGCAGCTCTGCGATATGGGGAAAGGCAGAGCAGGGCCGCCCCGGGAAGGGCGACCCTTTACTGCGTTACTTCCCTCGATTCCTATTCGTCAATCCTGCTCCTTGCGCACCTTCTTCCGGGCGCGCTTGCGTGCTAGGGCAGCTTTGACTCGTTTTTTCTCTCCCGGTTTCAGATAAAAGGAGTGGCGCTTGACCTCTTTGATGATGTCCTCCTGTTGCACCTTGCGCTTAAAGCGGCGCAGGGCGTTCTCCAGGGATTCACCCTCTTGCAGTCGAATTTCCGCCAAACAGACACACCCCCAAACCCGTCCGGAAGGACCGATTAGTTATTACAAGGATTTGACTTAAAGTCAAGTGGCAGGGGGAAAAGTGGGAAAAGTCGGAAAAGCGAAAGGCTTCGGAGTATTTTGCCCCCACTGGCGATGCAAGCGCCATTTAGCGTAATGGGAATGTCCGCCGGGGGGGTAGACGGCGGGCTGCGCCAGCGCCAGCGCGAGTATTCCTACTCCAACGGCGCTGGCGGCGGTGGCATAGCCGAGCAAACCCTTATCCAAGCCAGCCGCGAGGCGAGCTGTGCGGCGATTCTTGCCGATTCTATCTTTCTCGGTTTTGCTGGGCACGATCGTGATCTCCTTGAAGCTGGTTTGCGCACATGGTTTGAACTGCGGGAAAGCTGAACTCAAAAATGAGCGGGACCTTACTGCAAGCCGGGACGCCTGTCAATGGGAAGAAACTTGCATCGGTCGCATGCATTCCGAGATCATGGTATGTTCAAAATTCCTTCTCTAAGATGATTCGATCGTTTAAAGGCATGAAGCCGATGATTCCGGCGAGTTGTTACGTCGACGACTCGGCGCAGATTATCGGCGACGTGGTGCTGGGCGAGCACGCCTCGGTGTGGATGAACGCCGTAGTGCGCGGCGACGTCTATGCCATCCGCATCGGCGCGCACTCCAACGTGCAGGATTGCAGCGTGCTGCACGGCATGAAAAATCAATACGGCGTGATTCTGGGCGAGTACGTCACGGTAGGCCACTCGGTGACGCTGCATGGCTGCGAGGTCGAAGACCGCTGCCTGATCGGCATGGGATCGATCATTTTGAATGGCGCGAAGATCGGCGCAGGGTCGATCATCGCCGCCGGGACGCTGATTCCAGAGCGCACCGTGGTCGAGCCGGGATCGCTGTGGATGGGCTCTCCCGGAAAATTTCGCCGCAAGCTCGACCAGAAAGATCAGGAGAGCATCATGCGCTACGCCAATAATTATCTGGGTTACACCGAAGAGTATTTGCGGGAGCGGTGAGGAAATCAGTTCTCAGTTCTCATTTGGAAATCAATGTCGATCGACGGGAACTGAGATTGCACGCGCGGCCTGAGGCGGAATACGCAGAAAGCGGGTTGCTTCAGTTCGGAATGACAAGCATTTCTCATCGGGCGCATGCAGCGGGACCGAGAACGGAGAACGGAGAACGGGTGTGGAATGATTAAGGCCGTCCGGGGAACGCGAGACTTGCTGCCGCCGGAGACGGCGCTGTGGAATTTTGTGGAGTCCGCGGTGCGCGATGTCTTCCGCGCCTACAACTTCCAGGAAATTCGCACGCCGATTTTCGAGTCCACGGAGTTATTCGCGCGCGGCGTCGGTGAAGAGACCGACATCGTTGCGAAAGAGATGTTCACCTGGGAAGATCGCGGCCGCGCCGAAAGCGATAGAGGGCAATCGCTCACCCTGCGCCCCGAGGCCACCGCCGGCATCGTGCGCGCCTACATCGAGCACAAACTCTGGGATCGCGGTCTGAACAAGCTTTACTGCATCGGCCCGATGTTCCGACGCGAACGCCCGCAGAAGGGCCGCTACCGGCAGTTTTATCAGATCGACGCCGAGGTCATCGGCCCGGCCTCATCGGGCAGCGATTCTCCCGCGCGCGATGCCGAAGTGCTCGAGATGCTGGCCACGCTGCTCGGCGTTCTCGCCATCAAGGGCTGGACTCTGGAACTGAACTCGGTCGGCTGCGCCAGTGATCGCGCCGCCTTCAACGAGGCGCTACGCCAGGCTTTGGAGCCGGTCAAGGATAAGATGTGCGTCGATTGCCAGCGCCGCGCCGTCACCAACCCCCTGCGCGTCTTCGATTGCAAAGTGCCAGAGGATCAGCCCATCATCGAGACCCTTCCCCGCATCAGCCAGTTTCTCGACGAAGCCTGCAGAAACCACTTCGAAGCCGTGCAGCAAATTCTCGCGAATGTCGGCGTGCCTTTTACCTTGAACGACCGTCTCGTGCGTGGCCTCGATTACTACACCCGCACCGCCTTCGAGTTCACGCACGGCGCGCTGGGAGCCCAGAATGCAATCCTCGGCGGCGGCCGTTACGACGGACTCTCCGAGGCGCTCGGTGGGCCCGCGGCTCCGGGCATCGGCTTCGCCATCGGCGAAGACCGGCTGGTAATGTCGTTGCAGGAGTCTTGGGCGGAGAAATTGCTGCAGAAGCCGCAAGTCTACATCGCCCCGCTCGGAGCCGGAACGAATCTCGAAGCGGCCCGCCTGGCCAGCGAGTTGCGCCGCCACGGCGTGGCTTCCGAGTTGGGAGACGAGACCTTCCGCCTGAAGAAATCGTTTGAGGCTGCGACCAAGGCGGGAGCAAAATACATTCTGATTGTGGGCGAAAACGAAGTGCAGGCCGATGCCTTCGCCTTGAAGAATCTGGCGACCGGCGAGCAGATGGCCGTGCCGCGAGCCGGATTACTAGACAAAATCGAGGAGTAGCCTTGGGGAAAACTCGTTCCATGCTCGACGATGCTGCGTGCCACTTCATCCAGGAACAGCGTGTATTCTTCGTCGCTACCGCGCCCCTCGACGTCCACGGCCACATCAACCTTTCGCCCAAGGGACTGGACACATTCCGCATTCTCACGCCGACCACCGTCGCCTATCTGGATTTCAACGGCAGCGGCGTCGAGACCATCGCCCACCTGAAAGAGAATGGAAGAATTATTTTGATGTTCTGCGCCTTCCAGGGTGCGCCCAATATCTTCCGTCTATATGGGCATGGGCGCGCGGTCGAACCAAGCGAGGCGGAATTCGCGGCGCTTGCAAGCCATTTCTCCGGCTGCGAAAATCCCCGATCGATTATTGTGGTCGAACTTGAACGCGTGATCGACTCCTGCGGCTACGGCGTTCCGCGATTCAAGTATGAAGGCGAGCGTAACCAGCTCCAAGCCTGGGCCAGCAAAACCGGGCCGGAGGGTTTGAAAGCCTACCGCCAGAAAAAGAACCTGCGCAGCCTCGACGGCCTGCCCGGAATCTCGGGATAAAGCCGCCGGCGGGTGGCTTCGCGAAAGCCGCGATGTTGGGGACACCCGCCGCCGGGCTGTCCGTCGAGCGCAGCTCGACTTTTTCTCCTGCTTGTCGGCGAACCCGTGACCGGCAGCCAAATCCGTTGACTCCCCGCCCACGCGCGGCTAGAATCCGCCTGCCGGGGCGTGCGGCGATTCCTATCCTTGCAAGGAGATTCAAATGAAACGGGCGCAGACGATTTTGGCGGCTTGGTTCGTATTGGCGGCGGCGGCAGTGGCGCAGATGGAGGCACCGAAGCCGGCGCCGGAAGCAAAAAAGCTGGACGTGTTTGCCGGTACTTGGTCCCTCGACGGCACCATGAAGCCGGGCATGATGGGACCCGGCGGCACCATGACCGAGACCGAAAAATGCGAGTGGATGCAGGGCGGCTTCTACCTGATCTGCAAGTCCGAGTACAAGAGTGAAGCCATGGGCAACGGCTCCGGAATTTCGGCCATGGGGTACTCCAGCGAGGACAAAGCCTACACCTACCGCGAGTTCAACAGCATGGGCGAATTCGAAGACGCGCGCGGCACCATCGACGGCGACACCTGGACCTGGACCAGCGACGAAAAAATGGGCGGCATGACCATGAAGGGACGCTTCACCATGAAGAACGTCTCGGCCAAGTCCTACAACTTCACCTTCGAAATGTCGCAGGATGGCGCCAAGTGGGCCACCGTCATGGAAGGCAAGGCGACGAAGAAGTAGCTCTCGGCCATTCGCGATTCTACGGAGGCCAAGTTCAGATTGTTTCCGGTGTCATCGACCTGAACTTGGCCACTTTCGCCCGGGGAGTAATGGCGGAAGCTGCGTGAACTGCCGGGGAAAGTTCGCAGCGGCCCACCGTGAAACTGCCACGGGTGGGGCATCCCGCGTAGTGTTAGAACACGGCTGAGCCAGCCCCCTTCGGTGGGGCCGAGCCGTTTGTCACCGGCCACGGACCGCTGTTGTATGATTCGATGCATCCGCACGTCGCGGAACCGAGCCTCGTGACCCTAACCGCCATCGGAGAGACCGTCCATGAGCACAGCGCATCCTGCGCGGCAGATCTCGCCGATCTAAAGCCCGGCTCGCCCATCACACCCGACCTGGCCCGGCGCCTGATCCGCTGCCCCGACGACGATCTCCCCGCCCTGCTGGCCGCCGCCCGCGCCGCCAAAGAAAACTTCAAGCCCGGCGTAATCACCTACTCGCGCAAAGTTTTCCTGCCGTTAACGAACCTCTGCCGCGACTATTGCGGCTACTGCACCTTCCGCCGCGATCCCGGCGACCCCGGCGCGCATACCATGACGCCGGACGAAGTCCTATCCGTAGCCCGCGCCGGAGAAAAACTCGGATGCACCGAAGCCCTCTTTAGCTTAGGCGACAAGCCCGAACTTCTCTTCCCCGAAATGCGCGACACGCTGCGCCACTTGGGCTATAAATCGACGCTGCACTATCTCGAAGCCATGTGCGAACGAATCCTGCGCGAGACCAGCTTACTTCCGCATCCGAATCCCGGCCTGCTCAGCGCCGAGTGGATAGCGCGCCTCGCCGCGGTCTCGCCCAGCATGGGCCTCATGCTGGAAACCACCAACGCAGCATTACTCGCGCCCGGCGCGGCCCACGACAACGCCCCCGACAAGCTTCCAACCAAGCGCATGCGCACCATCGAAGAGGCGGGTAAACAGCGAGTTCCCTTCACCACCGGCCTCCTGATCGGCATCGCAGAATCGCTCGAAGACCGCGTCGACACCGTACTCGCCATCCGCGATCTGCATCAGCGCTACGGCCATATTCAGGAAGTCATCGTTCAAAACTTCCGCGCCAAGCCCAATATCCCGATGGCCAAGGTGCCCGAACCGAGCGCGGGTGAGATGCTCCGCACCGTGGCGGTAACTCGCTTGCTACTGCCCACGCTCAATATTCAAGCTCCTCCCAACCTCAACGCGCCGTATTATAAAGACTTGTTGCAGGCTGGCATCAACGACTGGGGAGGAATTTCTCCGCTGACTCCGGACTTCATCAATCCCGAAAAGCCCTGGCCGCATCTCGAGCAACTCCGCGCCCGCACCGAAAGCGCAGGATATACATTACGCCAGCGTTTACCCGTCTATCCCGAGTTCCTGCCCGGGCTCTTGGCGAAGAGCGAATCGCAAAACCGATTGCTCTCGCAAAAACTCCAAGCCGCCAGCGACAACGAAGGCTTGGCTCGAGAAGGAACGAGGGCGGCATGATCTGCGTGCTCAGCGGCGGCACAGGCGGCGCAAAGTTTGTCGACGGCTTGCGCCAAGTCATTCCACCCGAAGAACTCACCCTCATCGTCAACACCGGCGACGACCTGCTCTGGTGGGGCCTCTACGTCTCCCCCGATATCGACTCCATCACCTACGTTCTCTCCGGCCTGCTGAGCCGCGAGCGCGGCTGGGGCGTGAAAGGCGATACCTTCCTCTGTCTGCAAGCCATGGGGCAACTCGGCGAGCCCACCTGGTTTCACACCGGCGACCGCGACCTGGCCATTCACCTGTTGCGCTCGCGTCTGCTGGCCGAAGGCAAAACGCTCTCCGAAGCCACCGCCATCATCTGCGAAAAACTCGGAGTCAGGGCGCGCATTTTTCCCATGAGCGATTCGCGCGTAGAAACCCGCGTGGATACGCCTTCCGGTGAACTGAGCTTCGAGGAGTATTTCGTGCAGCGCTGGTATCAGGATCCCGTGATCTCCGTGCGCTTCGCCGGCTCCTCCGACGCCGAAGCTGCGCCCGGAGTCATCGAAGCCATCACCTCCGCCGACGCAGTGCTTATCGCTCCCAGCAATCCCATCACCAGCATTGGACCGATTCTAGCCGTCCCCGGAATTCACGACGCGCTCGTGCGCGCCCGCGGCAAAGTTGCCGCCATCAGCCCCATCGTCGGCAACGCCCCGGTCGCCGGCCCCGCCGGAATTCTCATGGCCGCGCAAGGCCTGCCCTGCTCCATCGGCGGCGTCGCCCACGCCTACGAGGATTTCCTCGATCTCCTCATCTGCGACGTGCGCGACGCCCGTGCCGCCGACGCTCTTCGCGGCAACGGCTTGCGCGTGCAGTGCGCGCAAACCATCATGCGCTCCGCCGAGGACAAAGCCGCCCTGGCGCGCACCGTGCTCTCTTTCGTCGACACAGAATCGTTCGCTGACCCAGCGCATGAGCCGGCGGCACGCGCCGCCTCTGACCGCCCGTGATCCTCATTCCAGTAAAAGATCTCTCGGCCGCCAAGCAAAGGCTCGCCCGCATCCTCGATCAATCGGCCCGCACCGAACTGGCCCAAACCATGCTGCACGATGTGGTAGCGGCAGTAAGTGCCTCGCCGAGCTGTTCCCAATGCAGCCTGGTGACCAGCGACCGGTTCGCGGTCGAACTTGCGAGGCAATACAACTTCGAAGTCATCCTTGACCCCAAAAACCCGGGCGAAACCGGAGCCATTGAGATGGCCACGCAACTCTGCGTCGCGCGTGGCATTGAAAGCACGCTGGTCATTCCCGCCGATATTCCGCTGATTCAATCGAGCGAACTGGATCAGATTCTCGCGCAAGCTCCCGCCCTGGGAACGCTGCTCGTCCCTGCCGCCGACGGACGCGGCACCAACGCCGCCTTTCGCCGCCCCGCAGATTTGTTTCCTCTGCGCTTTGGCAACGACAGCTTTCGCCCCCACCTCGACGCCGCCCGCGCCACCGGAAAACCTTGCGAAGTTCTTCAACTCCCCGGCATCGCACTCGACGTAGATAATCCCGGAGATCTCCAGCAACTTCTCGAGCGCCCCGGCGAAACCCGCACTCAAGGCCTGCTTCGCCAGTGGACGGTCGACGGTCGGTTTCTCGCCATGGGAAAAGAGGGTTTGTGAGTCCGCCGCGACGCGCTGCTCAAGAACCCTCGGTCGCGCGCTGCACAACGCGAACGACGATAAGGTTTCCACCCGAGATCCGGATCCTTCCGATCCCACTCGCCGACGAAATCCGGGCCGGCGAGCGGATCGCCGATATTTTCCTGCAGGCCCTGAAGCGACAGAATCTGGCATTCGAACTCGGCGATATTCTGATCGTCAAACACAAAATCGTTTCCAAAATGGAGGGCCGCAGCATCGATCTGGCCACCATCAACCCCTCTGCTGATTCGGTCGCCTGGGCAAAGCAATACAAACTCGACGCCCGCGTCATCGAGCTAGCCGCGCGCCAGAGCCGCGCAATCATCCGGCGAAAAAACGGCGTGCTGATCACCGAAACGCAGCACGGTTTCATCTGCGCCAACAGCGGCGTTGACGTATCTAACGTAAATGGCGGAGGCCGGGCTCTGCTGCTTCCGCGAGATCCCGACCGCTCCGCCCGGAAGCTCCATCGCGAAATTAAGAAACGCACCGCGCTCACGATTCCGGTTCTCATCACGGATACTTTCGGCCGGCCCTGGCGCGAGGGCCTGGTTGATTTCTGCATCGGCATCGCCGGAATGAAGCCGCTGCGCGACGATCGCGGCCGCCGCGACCCGCACGGCTACACCCTGCAAGCCAGCCTCGAAGCCGTGGCCGACGAACTCGCCGCCGCCGCCGGCCTCGTCTGCGGCAAGCTCAACCGCATCCCGGCCTGCATCATTCGCGGATTTCACTACGAGGCGGCGCCAGGCAGCGTAAAGGATTTGCTTCGCCCTCAAGCCCAAGATCTGTTCCGTTAGCCTCTCGCAAAAATTATCCCGTAGGAGTAATTTGGAAGCGAAGTCGTTTGGAGAGACTCATGCCTCATCCTATTTCTGCTGAACTCGAACACTTTTCTTCTCTCGATTGGTTGGACGTCGCCCCGCATCTCAGTTTCGCAGTTCGCGCGTCGCTCGAACGCATTCTCGAAACTCAAAGCGGCAAATCCATCTCACGGCCAGAAGCCTTCACCTTAGCTCATGCCGAAGGCGCCGACCTGCTGGGCTTGCTCGCAGCCGCGAATCTGCTGCGCGTCGAACTCGTCGGAAACATCGTCACTTATGTAGTCAATCGCAACATCAATTTCACCAACGTCTGTTTTGTGGGCTGTAAGTTCTGCGCCTTCAGCCGCGGACCGCGCGAATCCGATACCTATTTTCTCGAACCCGAACAAGTCGCGCAAAAGGCCATCGAGGCCTGGCAAATCGGCGCCACCGAAGTTTGTATTCAGGGCGGCCTGCCGCATGGCCTGCCTCCTTATTACTATCGCGATATTCTGCGCGCCGTGAAAAACGCCGTCCCCGCCATGCACATCCATGCCTTCTCGCCCATGGAAATTGTCTACGGCATCGAACTCACGGGCATGCCGCTCGCCGATTATCTCTGCATGCTGCGCGACAACGGCCTGGACACGCTGCCGGGCACCGCCGCTGAGATTCTCGACGACGAGATCCGTCAAATTCTCTCGGCCAACAAACTTTCCACTGCGCAGTGGATCGAAGTCATTCGCACCGCCCATCAATGCGGCCTGCACTCGACTTCCACCATGATGTATGGCCACACCGAGACGCCCGAGCACTGGGTCCGCCAGTTACTCCTGCTGCGCGGCATTCAAGACGAAACCGCAGGCTTCACCGAATTCGTCCCGCTCGGCTTCGTGCACCAGAACACGATTCTGTTTCAGCAAGGCCTGGCGCGCTCCGGTCCCACCCTGGCGGAGCACCTCAAAGTTCATGCCCTGTCACGTCTACTGCTGGCGGGATCGATCAACAACATTCAAGTTTCGTGGGTGAAGTTGAATCGCCAGCTCTCGCAGCTATGCCTGCACGCTGGCGCCAACGACTACGGCGGAACTCTCATGGAAGAAAATATTTCGCGCGAAGCCGGAGCCACCGCCGGCCAATACACCAGCCCGGAAGATTTTCGTGCGCTGATTCTCGAAACCGGCCGCATTCCCGCCGAGCGCAACACTCTTTACACGAAAATAAAATTGAAAAGCCGGCTGGAAGATTTGATCGCCGAAGAAACCCGGGAGCCGGAATTTGCCTGATCCCGCTCCCATCTCCATTCTCGGAGGCACCGGCCCGGCAGGCATGGGGCTGGCTCTGCGCTGGGCGCGCGCGGGAGAAACTATCATCCTGGGCTCGCGCGATGCGCAACGCGCACAAGAAGCTGCCGAGACGCTCAAGAAGAAAATCGGAAGTCAAGCCCGCATCTCGGGCGCAGACAATTCTGCCGCCTGCGCCGCTGCGGAAATCCTGGTGCTGACCGTTCCCTTCGAAGGCCAGGCGACTCTGCTCAAACAACTCAAGCCCGCGATACGCCCCGGCAGCGTTCTCATCGACGCCACGGTCGCCCTCGCCGCCGGAGTCGGAGGCCGCGCCTCGCGCACTCTGGGCGTCTGGCAAGGCTCGGCCGCGCAGCAGGCCGCCGAACTCGTCCCCAAAGGAGTGAGTGTGGCCGCGGCGTTTCACAATTTGTCGGCTGATCTTTTGAACCGGGACGAAGCTCTCGATTGCGATGTAATCGTCTGCAGCGACGACGCCAACGCCTCTCAACTGTCGCGAAGTCTAGCCGCAAAGTTGCCGGGAGTGCGCGCCCTCGACGGCGGAAAGCTGGAAAATGCGCGCATCCTCGAACAGATCACAGCGCTGCTCATCGGACTAAACATTCGCCACAAAGGCCACGGCGGCATCCGCATCACTGGCCTGCCGCCGGAAGCATACCGCTAGAATTTCCCGCGAGCGCGTGGAAAAGGCGCTTCAGGTCTTAGGATGAAGCCCTTCAGAGCACAGGGTGGAGCAGCGCTTTAGCGCTGCGTCAACGCAGCCGATTACGATTTCGGCTTAAGCGCTGCGGTCGCCGCACGGTAAATAAAGCTCTGCCCGCCTGTTGCCAATCTGAGGCCCCTAGAACGAATATTTCAACGAAAACTGAATCAGCCGCGGCGTGCCGATGGTCGAGCTAATCGGCGCAGATCCTCCTCCGGTTAGAACACCGCCCTGAAAAGCTTGCGGCGAAACCGACGCCAGCGCCGGAATCGCGAACGACGGATGATTAAACAGATTGAAGAAATCCGCGCGGAAGCGCAGGTCCTGCCGCTCACCCAGCCTGAACCTCTTATCCAGCGTGAAATCCACATTTTTCTGCGGCGGACCGATGATGCAATTGCGCGGCGTGTCGCCGTAAACCGTGGCATCGCTCATGGCGCCACTGGCGAGCGTAGCGTGCGGGTCGGGCGTGTAGGCTGCGGGATTCACCCAATTCCCCAGCCGCGCCTCGGGGCTGCCATGGCTCGGAGCCGTGGCGCAGTCGAAGCCCGGCGAAAAAGTTGCGGTCGATGAAGGCGTGCTGGCCAACGCATAAGCCGTGCCCCCGGCCGGGTCGTAAACCGTAAACGGCGCCCCCGATTGCAGGGTAAGCACGCCGCTGGCCTCCCATCCGCCCAGCGCCGTCCGGGTGACGCCGCTGCCGTGAGCAAAGAAAGGCAGTTGATAAACGGCGCTGGTCACAAAGCGCTGCCGCCGGTCGAAATCGGAGAGCCCGCGCGAGGCGCTGGCGTTATTCTGGTCGTTGACCCGGGTAAGAAATGCCACCGACGCCGTCGACACATCGTCGATCGATTTGGACCACGTATAGGCGCTCTGGAAATAAAGCCCCTTGCCCAGGTGGTGCGCCAAGGTGGCTTGCAGCGCGCTGTAGTGCGAGTCGGAGTTGGGAGCGAAGGCCTCGAAATCTCCCGGCGCGATGCCGATATAAGGCGCGCGCAGCGAGGGATTCTCCACCGTTGAATCGGTGATGGTGCAGGACACCGGCGGAGTCTGGGCTTGCAGATTGGCGCAACCCTGCCCGGGTATAACAACCGGATGCTGCGGCGTCGCCAACTGAGCCTCATCAGGATCGAAGGTGGAGCGCAAGCGGCTGCCCTTGGTGCCGACGAAGCCGAGTTCCATAAACCAATCCCGCCCCAGTTCGCGCTGAATGGTGAAGTTCCACTGCTGCGTGGTGCCGACCACCCAGTGCAGCGGCACCGCCAGTTGAATCAATCCATTCACATTGCCGCTGAAAGTTCCGCCGCAGGCCGTGCCCGTCGCGGCGACGCCATTGCCTAGAGTGCAAGTCGGGACCACGCTCTGCAGAATCGCGGCCGTGGGCACATAGGTCTGCGTAGGATTCGCTCCCAGCTCCGGAACGCCATTGGGAAATGCCGCGCTGTGGGCAAACAGATTGGTCAGGCTGTCATTGCCCGGAAAGAAGCCCACCAGAAATGGATACGTGGGCGGAACGATGGCCAAATTATCCACGGCTCCTAGATCTTCGCGCACGCTGTAAATCCCGTATCCGCCGCGTATCGAAGTAACGTGATGCCCGCCCAAGTCATAAGCAAAGCCGAGACGAGGCTCCAGAACCGTTGCGTATTCATTATTCAGCCCGGCGGGATTCAACGTTCCCGTGATCCCGGAAAGCCCGAACTTGCTGATGCACTTGGGATAGATGTAAGGCTGCCCGGTCGTGATCGCCAGGCTGGGATCGGTGTTGCCGGTGTGGCAAAGTTCATCGTATGGCGCGCCCAGAAATTCGTTTCTAACACCCAGATTCAGAGTCAGCGTCTTGCTTACGCGATAGTCATCCTGCGCAAACCAGGCGTAGCCGGGAATGCGGTAGTCGTGGTTGCCCAGTCCGCCGCCGCCTTCACCCAGTAGCGGCGAGCCCTGCAGAAAGCTCTGGAAATCCGAGTAAGGACCGGTCGCGCCCGAGACGAAGAAAATCAATCCGTTATCGGCAATGGGCAGGCTGCGGCGCATGGCCACGCGGTCAATTTCGCCGCCGAAGCGCAACTGGTGCGCCCCGCGCGTCCAGCTCACGGTATCGACCCAGGTGTAGTTGTTGGAGAGCGCCGATTGCAACTGCGTGGGATAGGCTCCGAAAGCGAAAGTGTCGAACTGCAGCCGGTAAATATTTGGATCGCCCGCCTGCCCGTTCACCCCCGTCGCGGTGGGCAGGTTGATGCCGACCTGCGCATTGGTCACCGGAGGCTCGTTATTTAGCTTGTCGCTGATGATGTTGATGCCAAAGCGAAATTCGTTGATCAGGCTATTGCTGAACAAGTGCGTTTCGGTGATGCTGCCAAAGCGGCTGTGCAGCGGGATGTCCAGCGGGAAGTTAAGATTATTCGTCCCGGGCTGGCCTCCGGTTTGGATGCCGAAAGAATCGGCTCCGAACGGTTCGAAGGTATCGGAGTTCGACCAGAAAAATCGCTCCGACAAATGATCTTTGCCGCCGCGGAATTCGCGATCCCAGTTGGCCGTGAACTGGTTGTCGCTGAATTTCCCGGGATCGGTGATGACAAACGGCTCCGCTGTTAGACACGGCGTATTCGCAGGCACGTTCGTCAGCAGCGGATACAAGTATCCTCCGGCGAGCGGGCCGAACTGGTTGCTCTTGGCATTGAGTAAATTGAATGCGACCGGGTCGACGTTGGCGACCGGCACTCCGCAAGCCGCAGCCAGCGCGGCCGCCGACGCGCGCGCCGCCAGCGGAACATAAGGAATGCCCGGGCTGCCCGGAATATTGATGTAGGTTCCGGGCGAATCGCCGCTGCGTTGCCGGGTGCCCTGCAGGTTGAAATAAAAGAAGCCGAACTTCGCGCCCGATCCTATCGGGCCGCCGATGTCGCCGCCGAAAATGTTCTGCTTCACCACCACCTGCCCCAGAAAATAATCGTTGGCGTCGAGAACGGTGTTGCGGAAGTACTCCCAAACGTCGCCGTGGAATTTCGAAGTCCCACTCTTCAGCGTGGCGTTGATGTTGCCGCCGCCGTTGCGTCCCTGGGTTGCATCGTAAAGGCTGGTGCTGACTTTGAACTCCTCGATCGCATCCGGGCTGGGCAAAGGGGTGAAAGTCAGTTCGCCGAAGGCATAATCCGCCACGGTGATGCCATCGATCAGATAGTTATTGTTGTCTTCGCGCCCGCCGTTCACGTGCATGTAAACCTGCCCACGGCCCAGTTGCGCGGCGCCGTTCAAGTCCGAAGACGCGCCCGCCGACAGCGTAAGCAACTGCTGAAAGTTCCGCGTCGCCAACGGCAGATCGGTGATGGTCTGCGCTCCCAGCGATTGCCCCGTGGTGGCGTCGGTGGTATTCACCTGCTCTACCTGCGACTGCACCTCCACCACTTCCTTCACGGAGTTCACTTTGAGCACCGCGGTCATGCGCGTGGTCTCGGTGATGCGCACCACGATGCCGGGAAACTTGGTATCGGGGAAGCCCACCGCGGTGACTTCCACGGTGTAAGAGCCAACGGGCAAAAGCGTCGCGGTGAAGACTCCGGAGGAATCGGTCGCCACTTGGCGCAGCAGTTCGCCGGTGGCTTCGCTGGTGACGCTCACTCGGGCATTGGCCACCACCGCGCCGGAGGCGTCCTGCACCACTCCGCCGATGGCGCCCGTCGCGCCGCCTTGGGCGAACATCGCTCCCGTGAAAACTGCGACGAAAAGACCCGATGCCAAAAGCTTCCGAAGCGTAATCATCTTGTCCCTCCCATGCAGGGTCTCGATTGCTCACTCCCCGAAGCACAACTCGGGGCGGAGATGCGGATGAATGAGTTCCCAGGGATATATCACGGCTCCACGACGATGTTCAAGAAATATAAGCACTTGCTGCGGAGGGAATGTGAATGCGGGCGATGGAAATTATTGATAGCCGCAGTGTGACGCCGGTCACTGCACGCCAGTCGCTTCTTGTTTCTGCGCGAAGCGGTTTAGAACGACAAGGCACTTCGTCGCATGCGCAGACGACCTACTTTCTTTGGTGACTGCGTTCTGGCTTCAGCCGGAACTATTCTGAAACAACCTCCTGTGCGATTGACGGAGCAAATGCGAGAAGCGCACTGTTGATAACCACTACTTTGGCACCGGCTATTTAATCCCGACGTATATGTCCACCTGGGCATTCTGCGGATCCGCTGCACGTTGATCATAAACCTCAAAGTCGGCTTGGTAGGCCCGGTTCCCTCCAGGTGCGGATTTCGGTACAGCCCAGATGCGGCTCCAAGTCTCAGGAACCACCTTCCCAACAACTCCATTCTCAGAAATAAACACAGCATATCGCGCGGCTGGAACTCTCTGGGCTACCATCCCGGGAGGAACGTCGTCTGCCGAGCTTACCTTCGCGCCTAGTATGTAGGTGTACGCGCCATTTGCGTCGCTCTCATAATCGGTGTGACGGCCAGAATCTTCGAATCAACCTTGTTCGGAATCTTGCTCAGCAGGCCTTCTTTCATGAAGCGACCCCATTGCTGACCGATGACACCTTTCCCAGACATCTCCTTTGCGTTCGCAGTACGGGTTGAGATTCCGACCACGGTGAACCCCGTTTCCTCAACTATTTTCGGAATCAATTGGACATCTCCTGCGGCTGACATGGTTAGCCTGATTGCGAGAACGCTGATCGCTACCCAGTATGCAGACATTCCGTCTCATCCTTCTCTTTATTGAGCCGATCCTAATTGAGCCGATCCCAACCCAGGACTGAGAGAATCGGCAAATCGCTGACGGACGCTCAGCGCGCAACTCTCTTTCAGGACAAAGGTGAAAGCGTTCGAATTATGGGAAGCTGAAAGACCCTACCGCAATAAAGCCACGCTAATCTTCCACGGCCTGCGCCGTCATCTCCGGCGGCTCGCCGCCGCCCGAGGCCTGGGCCAGAATCAGCCGCCGCGCCTCCACGCGAATCTTCGGCAGTTGCAATCCGAACCAGCACGCCCCCACCAGACAGGCCACGCCGCCGATCGCCACCGTCACCGGAGCCCCAAGGTGTTCGGCCAGCGCGCCGCCGAACAAGGCGCCAATCGGCGCCATCCCCATAAACATCATCGAATACACGGCCATCACCCGTCCGCGTAACGCGTCGGGAACCATCACCTGGATCAGCGTGTTCGACGACGACATCTGCAGCATCACGAAATATCCCACCGGCAGCAGCAGCCCAACGGAAATCCAAAATTTGTGCGAGAGGGCAAAGACCATCAGGCTGGCTCCGAAGCCCGCGCAACACCAAGCCACCCAACGCCCCAAACCTTTTACTCCTTGCCGGAAGGCCAAAGTCAGCGCGCCCAGCAGCGCGCCCACGCCGGCGGCGCCCATCAGAATTCCCAGGCCGCGCGCTCCGCCATGCAGAATCTGGTCGGCAAAAATTGGCATCAGCACGGCATAGGGCATGCCCACCAAGCTGACCAATCCCAGCAGCAGCAGCAGGGTGCGAATCGGCGCCGTCCCGTTGACGAAGCGAAATCCCTCCATCATGTGCTCGAACGGCGAAGCCATGGCGGCTCGCCGCGGACTTTGCACTCTCATCAACCCCAGCCCTACGATCACCGCGATGTAACTCACCGCGTTGGCAAAGAAGCACCAACCCTCGCCAATCCGCGCCACCAGAATTCCAGCCACCGCCGGGCCGATCACGCGCGCGCCGTTAAACATGGAAGAGTTCAGTGCGATCGCATTCATCAGGTCGTCCTTGCCGACCATATCCACCAGAAACGATTGCCGGCCGGGTATATCGAACGCGTTCACCACGCCCAGCAGACTGGCCAGCACGAAAACATGCCAGACCTGAATTTTGCCGAGTAAGGTCAAAGCCGCCAGCACAAACGCCAACAGCATGGAGGCGACTTGCGTGGCAATTACAACGTAGCGGCGATTAAAACGATCGGCGGCGATCCCGCCCAGCGGCGAAAACAGAAACACCGGCACCTGGCTGGCGAATCCCACCGACCCCAGCAGCAGCGCCGATCCTGTCATCCGGTAAACCAGCCAGGACTGCGCCACGCTCTGCATCCATGTGCCGATCAACGAAATCAGTTGGCCGCTGAAGAAGAGTTGGAAGTTGCGATGCCGCAGCGCCCGCCCCGCCACCTGCCAGCGCGACCCGCGCTCCGCAACCGCTTCCCGCTCCACGGGGGGGCCTTCTTGAATTGAGCTTCTGGACTCGGGCACGTTGACCTGATTGGATGACGCGAACCGCACTCTCGATCAACTATAACTCGGATGCGGCTCACTCCTGAAAGCACTTGGCACTTGGCAATTCGCCAAAAACCAATTCTTTTCTCGCCGCCCGCAAAACATCAATTGCGAACTGCCAACCGCGAATTGCCAACTGCGAATTGCTCATGTTTCCCACACCTGACCCAATTTCTGTGCAACCTCCGTCTACGCTCCATCGTGCCCCCCGTCACTAACTATGAACTTCCCAGCCGATCCGGTCTGCGCTAGAGTTGGAGCTGCTTTGTCCTCGGCGATTCCCTGCGAAAGGAACACACCATGACCACTCCACCCGTTGGTTGTGAACGCCGCATCGGACAACGCTTTCCGTTCAACGTCCCCGTAGCGCTGCGCGAAGTTTCCACCGACGCCGAAGGCCTGGGCTTTACTCAAGACCTCAGCTCTCGCGGAGCTTTTTTCTTCACCGACATGGCGCTGATCGAAGGCGCCGAGATCGAACTCACCTTAAAGATGCCCTCCGAGATTACTTTAGGGAAGAGCATGCGCGTCCGCTGCCGCGGCCGCGTTCTTCGCGTCATCCAGGCGGCGGACAACGGCTGGAAGCCTGCCGCCCCCTCCGGCCTTGAAACTTCATTGCTGGACGCGGACTCTTTAGAGCTCACGATCATCGGTTCCGAAGGGAAAAGAGAAGAAGAAGCTAAAACCGAAGCGGGAGAATCCCCGGCAACCTTAACCCCCGAAGCCACCTCCACCAAAATCGGCGTAGCCGTCTGCTTAAACGGCTACGAATATCTTCCCAGCCCGGAGGATAGCTCCGCCGAATACCGCCGCATCTCCGCCCTTCACAGCCCCAGCGAAATCGAACGCAACATCGTGATCATCCCCGAAAGTCCGAGCGCCGCCGCCCACTAGAAAGATTCCGCCCCAGTGTCCAATCTCTCCATACTTTAGTTTTGCACAGCCATTAGTACATCCCAGTCCTTTTCAATCGTTCCGTCTTCGCTTAGAATGCTTTAAAGTTTTCGAATGCTGGAGTATTCCTGCTGCGCGCCTCACGGTTGGAGTCTTTACCATAAGCTCGGCGCTCTTCCGTCTGGTCGTTAGCGACCCCCCGGGATGCTCCATTACCTAAGTCACTTGGCTAAGAGTACCTTTTCTTTCTAACATGCAAACACCTCGAGAAATCAGCGAGAACCGCGCCATGCATGGCATTGCCGTAGCCCTCCTCACCGAGAACCGCGATCGTCTGTCAGACTTGCAAGCCCGCCTCGAAGGCACCCAGCTGGCTCGCGTGGTCTGCAGCTTCTCCGGTTTTCCCGCGGGGCCAACCGATCCGATCCTGCGCGACATTCAGGATCAGCGCGCCGAAGTCGTCCTCGTCGATATCTCGCCCGAAAATCCGCAACGCGCCATCAAAGCCATCGAACTGCTGCAAGCCAACACGCTGCAGCTCGCCATCTTTGCCAACGGCAGCATGTCTCAGCCCGCCATTATCGTGGCCAGCATGCGCGCCGGCGCGGGAGAATTCCTCGACGACAACGCCGGCTCGGACGCGCTGCTCGAGGCGCTCACTCGTTTCAGCTCCAATCGCACCCGCACGCGCAGCGGCGCAGGCAAAGCTCGCATCTTCACTTTTCTCAGCGCCAAAGGTGGCGCTGGAGCCACCACCGCGGCCGTCAATACCGCGGTCGCGCTGCAGGAAGCCTACGGCAATGTGGTGCTGGTCGATTTCGCGCCAGTAGGCCACGCGCAACTCCATCTCAACCTGCGCCCCAGCTTCGGCGTGCCCGACGCGCTCGAGAACCTGCACCGCCTCGACGTTTCTCTCCTCGATGGCCTAATGACTACGGCTAAAGACGGCCTGCACCTCCTGGCCGGACCGCAGCAGCCCTATCAGTCGATCCCAACGCCGGCAGAACTAGCGCGCCTCTTCGACCTGCTGGTGAATCACTATCGCTACGTTGTGGTCGACGCCTCCAGCCGGCTCGATCCCACCACGCGCCTGCTCTCCGATCTCTCCAACGCCGTACTGATGGTCGCGCAAACCGACGTGGTTTCGCTATGGAGCGCCAGCCGCATTCACGCCTTCCTCGAAGAAGGCACCGGACGCAATCGCCTGCGCATCGTGCTCAACCGCTACAAAAAAATTCCCGGCTTCACCGACGAGGACGTCGAACACTCCACCCACTGCAAAGTCCTGTGGAAGATTCCCAATGCCTACCAGGCCATCTCGCCCGCCATCGACCACGGCGCGCCCATCGTGCTGCAGGAAGGCCAGGAAGTAAGCCGCTCCTTCCGCGCCCTGGCCGCGGCGCTGGCCGAGGCCACTTCAACCGCCGAAGGCGGACTCGATCTCGTCTACGCCCAAGAAAAGACCGACACCAAAAAGAAGCTCCCCAGCCGCCTCATCATCTCGCCTGTAAGAGCCGGCCAATAATCCCCTGGACGAGCTCTGCGCCCTCACTGCCCCCCGTGTCTAAAGGTATTAACTTTAACTTTGACTCTAAACGCTGACCCTGCAAATCCAAATCCAAATCCAAATCGTAAGCCCCCCAAGAAGCCCGCGAACAGCTAAGATAGACGCATGCGCGAAGGGCAAAGCTCGGTTCTGGAGCCGGAGACAGAAACGGTTCCCGATCTCCGCCTGCTGATTCCGACAGAGTCAGGGACAAGAATATTCCTGCGAAATCTAGGCGATTTGTTCTGCCTAGGCAGAGCAACTCCGCTAGAGCTGAAATCCACCCCCGCCCCATTCTGGCCGGATGTATTCGTAGAACGCCCGCTCCCCTGGCTGCGATTCTTCGAATCCACCGTCTTTCACGTGACCGCCATCGCCCTGATCTGGGGAGCGACGCGCTTTCTAGCCCTGCAGCCGCACCCCACGCCGCAGCCCGCGTTCACCCACGCCGATGTTGTCTTCTACTCGCCCTCGGAGTACCTGCCGCCCTTAGACACTCGCCGCGACGAACCCCGTCCCGCGCAGAAACCCGATCCCGAATACTCTCCGCAGCCCATCATCTCGGTGCCTCGCGAAGCCGACAACCGCTCCCAGACCATCGTCGCGCCGCCCAGCGTCAAGCTGAAAAATGAAGTAGCGTTGCCGAACACGGTAGCCTGGTCCGCCTCCGGCAACCCGCAAATGCCGATCGGCCCCGCTCCCGTGATTCAAGCCGCCGAAATCACGCGCCTGGCCCCGCAGATGGAGCGCTCCGTCATCGCCCCGCCGCCAGACATGCAGACTCCGTCACAAAAACAAACAATGATGGGGTCCCCGCAAGCCGCGGTCATAGCGCCGCCGCCCGCGCTCGACAGCTTTCCCCCCCGCCGCATGGGCGATATCAACATCGCGCACAGCGCCGTGATCGCGCCCGCCCCGCAACTAACCGTAGAAGCGCAACGTGCCTTCCCCGGCGATCGCTCCCCCTCGCAGAAAGCCCGCGCCCCGCAGGTAATCGCCCCTCCGCCCGCGCTCGGAGCCGGAGGCCGCTCCCGCACCGGCGGAGACCTCATCGCGCTAAGCCTCCATCCCGCGGTAGGCGCGCCCCCCACGCCCCCCGCCGGGAATCGCCGCGGCAACTTCGCCGCCACCCCCGAAGGCCGGCGCGGAGCCACCAGCGCACCCGTCTCATCCGCCAACTCATCGGCAGCCAATGGAGATGGAAGTGGTTCGGGCAAGAAAGATTCCGGCAAGTTACCCGCGGGACTCTATGTAGGCAAGACCAGCAATCCCGCCGCGCAGGTAGCGGGCGACCCAGCAGCGAATCATCCCGTCGCAAACACAGTCAATCCCAACCTGCTCGCGAATGCCCGGCCGCCGCGCCTCTCCAGCGCGCGTCCAGCGCAGCCCGAAGCCGACAGCAAACTCTCGGAAGCCGAGCGCGCGGTCTTCGGCAGCCGCAAGATTTACTCGCTAAGCCTAAACATGCCGAATCTAAATTCGGCCGGCGGAAGCTGGATCGTCCGCTTCGCCGCCCTAAAGCCCGACATGACTCCCGCCGCCGCCGCAGCTGCCTCAGGCGACCGGTCTTCGAACACGCCAGCTTCGAATAGCCCCGCCGCCGACCTGTCATCCCCGACGGCCACCCGAAAAGTAGACCCCGCCTATCCCCTCGAACTGATGCGGCAAAACGTAAGCGGTACGGTCATCCTCTACGGCCTGATCCGCGCCGACGGCACCGTATCCAACGTCCGCGTACTCCGCAGCGTCGACGACCGCCTCGATCGCTACGCCAGCGAAGCCATAGCAAAATGGCAATTCCAGCCGGCCACAAAAAACGGCGACCCCGTAGCCGTAGAAGCCACCTTCTCCATCCCTTTCCACCCCACCCGCGCCGGCTCGGCCTACTAACGAAAAGCAAAGTGCATGGCCGATTACAAGTAGCGCCGGCATCCCGCCCGCGCCGCGATGCTCTCAGTTTTCTAGGGGAAAACAAACGACACCAGAGGCCATGCGAAACGGCTCAGAAGATCGACTTTGATCGATCAACCGGGCCGTGAATCTCTCCGCGAAAGGCCTATCTACGGAGTAAATTCAAACACAGTGCCGTAATTCCCAGAACCGCCTCCGTACTCGGTGATTCCCCAAAAATGCCCATCCCCATCCGGGATTAGGTTCGAGATTGGAAACACTCCATTGCTGCCGTTAAAGGTGACCGGCACGCTCTCCGTCCAGCCGCCGCCAGCGTGCGGCGTGAGTTGAAAGATCTCCCCGCAACCCAATCCGCTGCAAACGCCAAGATTACCGCCCTCCGTTTTTGAGTTGATCAAGAGCAAGGGGTACGCGGAGAGCATCCTGCACAGCTTCACAGGGGGGAACGACGGAGGGTTTCCCGAAAGTCTGATCCGGGACGGTGAAGGCAACCTTTACGGACCGCCCAAGGGGGACCGGAACAAGCTGCGACGGGTCCGGCTGCGGGACCGTTTTTGAGCTAATCAAGAGCAAGGGGTACGCGGAGACCACCCTGTACACCTCGCAGGGGGTAGCGACGGGGGGATCCCTTCCGGCGGGTTAATCCAGGACAGCCGGGGCAACCTCTACGGGACTACCACAAACGGTGGAGACGAAAAATGTTTCTTTTCCGGCTGCGGGACCGTGTTCAAAGTGAGTGACACTGGCGTCGAGACGGTGCTGCATAGATTCGCAGGAGGGACCGACGGAGCATTTCCGACCGCAGGTGCAATTCAGGACGCTGCCGGGAACCTTTACGGAACCACTTACGAAACGGGCTTAAACGAGGGAGATGGGGTGGTATTCGAGCTTACTCTTAGTCATTAACCAGAGGGCCGGAGGTGAGCTTTCAATAAGGTTAATCTTTTTTCGCCAGCAGGAACTGAAGGCTCCGACCCTACCACCTGCGGAATATTTCGAAGATCAAATTGAACAGCTGCAGCGCAACCCCAATGGTCACATACACCGCGATCTCCATCCGGGGGCTGGCCCAACCTAGCTAAGCTAGCTCCATTCGAGGGTGCCCCGGTCAAGCTTGGCTTGGGCGGAATTTTGACTCTCCTAGGCCAGAACGCCGCCCGCTCTCAAGACATTTCCACAACTGCATGGGACATCTAACCTTGCCCGCGCAATTTCATTCGGCCATCATCGATAACGCCGCGACGGTCCGCGATAGCGCGCGCCACCGCACCACCGTGGCACTACAACTGTGTTTCACGGATTTTGATACATAAGCTCTTTGAAAGCCTATTTTGCGGGGGATTTTCCGCTACCCATGATTTCAATGAGGGCGGGGGTAGGGTATCCCAGATTTATGGCGCGACCACGCGAGTCGCCGTCGGCCCAACCCCTCAGGGCAAATTTATTTGCGCTGAAAACCAGAACGGAAGCGGTCGCTAAGCCCCGGCGGCTTTTTTCTTCTCCAGCGCGGTGTAGATGGCGGGGTCGGTGCAGACCTCGTAGTAGCTGCGGTCGCTCCAGCCCTGCAGCGAAAAATCTTCCGGGTCCACGCGGGGCACGCGGCTCTGGCGGATCACGATCTTGCGGAAAATTTCGCGGTCCACGGGAACGGTTCCGCTGGAGAGTTGGTACTCCGCGACCTTCGGCGCAGCCGAGGCAAACGGCAGTTGCACCGCCAGCGGCACCAGCGAAATTTCCTGCTCCAGCTTGCGGAAGGCCGCTTCGTTGATGCGGATTCCGCCCAGGTTATAGCTGACCACGGAATCTTCGGGATTGGCCGCAGGGTCGGGTGCGGCATCCGCCGCCTGGAACACATAAACATGGAAAGGACCAGCCTGCGACTCCATGACCTTGCGGGCATGCTTGTTGCAGGAAGAAAGGCGGTCGCTCTCGTTCAGCGCCTCGGAGATCATGATCTGGCGCTCACCATCCATCAGGTAAAGCGGCGCCGAATGCTGCAGCGTGATGCCGACTCCGAGTTCCAGCTCGGGCATCCCCGAGCGCTGCATCAGTTCGTTGTAGCCGCGGACGATTTCGATCATCTCGCGGGCCAGCACGCAGGCGCGGCTGACAGCGAGTCCAGGCTCGCCCTCGCGCTCGAGAATGGCGAGAATAATGGCATCGCCCTCGAGAAAAACCTTCTGCGCTCCGTATTTGTCGAGCAGCTTGTTCACCGGATCGTAAAAATTCAGGCTAAAGTACGACGCGGGGTTGAGGCCTTTTTCCATCAGCGTGCGCGTAAGCCGAGTCGAGTCGCGAACGTCGGCCTTGAGCACCACATGCCGCAGAACTTTGTCCTCGGTAGTCTGCCGCTGCTCTTCGGGCAGGAGAAATTCGTAGAGCGTCCCATTCATGCGGGAGAGTTCGCGCAGCTTGTCGGTGCTGACCACGTTCACGGAATCGAGCGCGGCGTTGAGCGTTTCCAGCCGCCGCAGATCGCGATGATACTGCGAGAAATCATGTAGAAAGCGCGCCGCCACTTTCGCGCGCTCGGCGCCGCGGCAACCCGCGACTTTTCCGACTGCGGCGTATAAGCTCGCGGGCGAAAGCTTGCCGTGCTCCTGGATCATGCGCTCCACGCGATCACACTCTGGCCGCGAGATCAGCGCATTCTTCAACTGCTGCGGATTGATGCGCGGCGCGTATTCGCTCAGCAAAGGCACCACATGATACGAAGCGATCACGCACTCCATCACCTGCTGGTCTTCGAGCAGGCGCACCCATTTGGCCAGCCGCTCCTGCTGCTGGATTCCTTCGACGGAGGAATCGTCGGGCGTTCCCGTTCCCACCAGAGCGCGGGCGTTCTCCGGAGCACACATCCAGGCATCGACGGTCTCGGAAGTCAGCTCTTCCCCGTAAAGAGAGCGCACGAAACCCCATACCACGTCCTGCAGCCGGGTGTAGCGGTCGGGATCGCGATCCCAGTTGCCCAGCATCACGTAATGTTCGGCGCACAAGTAGTCGTCGCGGCCATCTTCGGAGAAGGCCAGGCGATTGACGAAAAGCCCGTAGCTGGCGAGCCCGGAATTCGTGGCGTCTTTGGGCGCAGCCTCCGCTTCGCCGTTCTTCGCTTGTTCGAACTTGGCTTCTGCGGTCTTCGCTTCTCCGAATAAAGAGCGGCGCGTGCGGGCCAGAGTTTCTTTCTCGATCTCGCGCAGGGTCTGGAAAATTTCCTGCCCGGTCTTGCGCAGGATAATTTTCTTTCGTACCTGAAAAGTGGCTACGCGCTCGCGATACTCGACGCCTTTGCCCTGCCGCACGCCGTCGTAGGTCTTGAGCAGAACACGGCAGCGCTCCAACACCTGCGCGAATTGCTGGTTCATCTCCGTGCGCAGAAACTTGGTGATGGCCAGCCGCGCCAGCAGGTCGACGGAAATGTTTTCTTCTTTCTTCGCCCGGTTCAAGGCGGCCAGGTGCAATTCGGCCAACGCCGGTTTCCAGTCGGAAGGGTCCGCCGCACTGCGCGTAGCGTTGCGCGTTCCGGCCGCGGCATCTCGCATCCACGAGGGCGCCTGGTTAGGCCGGGGAGCTTCCGCCGCCAGCAAGCCTTCCAGCTCGCCGTGGCGCACGATCAGCCGCATGATTTTGGCGCGCGCGGCGTCTAAGAATTTTCCGCTGAGAGCGACGTCGTGCCGAAGGTTGTCGACGCCTACGGCGAGACCTTCGAGCACAAGCGATGGCGCCGCCGCCGCCAGTTCAGGCAGCTCCAATTTTTCCGGTTCTTTACCGAGACGGAAGATGGGGAATCGAGGCATTCGTAAGTGGCCCGGGATATGGGAAGTCTCTGATTACACAAGTGCAAGACGAGGCTAGCATGGCGGGCGCGGAGGCTAAAGTTACCGTGGTTATGGGGTTAGCGTTCTTTCTCGCAGCAGAGATGCGCGCCTAACGGTTCGCGAGTTCGCGCCGACCATCGAGTGTGAGAGGTTTAATCGCGCTACCGATTCCTCTCCGCTGGGCCAGCCTGAGATCATAGTCATTCTGCAGATTCAGCCAGAATTGAGCGGGCAGACCAAAGTATTTTCCCAAACGAATCGCAGTATCGGCGCTGAGGGCTCGCTCTCCGCGAACCACTTCGTAAATGCCGGGAAAGTCGAGGGCTTTGGCGAGGGCGTAGGAAGTGATTCCCATCGGTTGCATGAACTCGGTTTTTAGAATTTCGCCCGGGTGCACCGCGAAGATTTTCCTCGGCTTCTTCATAGTCATTCCGGTCCTAATGGTAGTCGACGATCGCCACTTCAAAAGCGTTTCCGTTTCGCCACTCGAAATACATCCGATATGGGTCGTTCACCCGGATGGAATGTTGCCCGGCGCGGCGCCCTCGGAGGGCCTCCAACTGATTCCCGGGCGGCACCCTCCGGTTGCTCAACGTCAGCGCTGCATTCAAAACGGAAAGCTTCTTAAATGCCGGGCGATGCAGACTGGCCGGAAGACGCCGGCTGTTGCCCGTGTGCCACAGTCGTTCTGTTTCGCGGTCACGGAAACTCGCGACCATGATCGAGACTGCTGCACCGCGATACTATCGTAACACGTTAGTATAGTCGGTCGATCCTAATCTGAACTCTTATGCCACTTCCGCACAATCTCTTTAAACACCTGCCCGCGCTGCTCGTAGTTCTTGAATTGGTCGAAGCTGGCGCAGGCGGGAGCCAGCAGCACGACATCGCCCGGTTGTGCTGCGGCGTTCGCTTTGCGCAGAGCGTTCTCCAAGGTTTCCGCATGCACGGTTTCAGGGCCTCCGCTTTTCGAAGAGACGATCTGCGACTCGATTTTCTCCGCGGCGGCGCCGATGGTGTAGACGCGCTTCACGCGCTGGCGCAGGAGATCGTTGAGCACGGAGTAATCGCTGCCTTTATCTTTGCCGCCAAGGATCAGGTGAATGTTCGCGGGAAACGACTCCATCGCCTTGATGGTGGCATCGACGTTGGTGGCCTTGGAATCGTTGTAGTAATCCACGCCGCGGATCGTCGCCACAAACTCGAGTCTGTGCTCGACCGCCTTGAAGTCGCGCACGGCTGGGCGGATTTTTTCCGGCGCGCATCCCATCAACGCACTGGCGCACACCGCGGCCAGTACGTTCTCCAGGTTGTGCGCGCCTTTCAGCGGAATTTCGGAAGCCAGCATGATCTCGCGTTGCTGCTGACCTTCGCGGATCACTATGTTGCCTTCCCGCACCCACGCACCCTGCTTCACTTCTTTTTGCCGGCTGAACCAGAACACCTGCGCCCGCGTTCTCGAAGCGAGGCTTACACAGGTGGGATCATCTTCGTTTAGAACTGCGAAGTCGGCGCTGGTTTGATTCTCGAAGATGCGGGCCTTGGCGTTGACGTAGGCTCCGAAGGTTCGGTGACGATCCAGGTGATCGGGGGTGACGTTCAAGATGACGGCTACTTTGGGGCGGAAGGTCTTAATTGTCTCCAGCTGAAAGCTCGAAATTTCGAGCACGATCGCGGTCTCGGGCTGAGCGCGTTCGACCAGCGAAATCGCGGGCGTTCCGATATTTCCGCCCACCAGCGCGGGGAATCCGCTCGCGGTCAGGATTTCTCCAGTCAGGGTTGTGGTGGTCGTCTTCCCGTTGGAACCAGTGATCGCAACGATTGGCCCCGGGAGAAATTGAGCGGCCAGTTCGACCTCTCCGATCACGGCCTCACCGAGGGAACGCGCCTGCACCAGGGCTGGCGTATCCATCGGCACGCCAGGGCTGACGACGATGAAGTCCTGCCCACGAAAAGTGCGCTCGCCGTGGCCGCCGGTTTCGACCGTGATGCCGTGATCGAGCAGCACGGGAATCTCGTTGCGCAGTTCGTCTCCGCTCTTGGTATCGGAGACCGTGACCTGCGCTCCGTGCGCCTTCAGGAAAAGCGCCGACGCCACCCCGGACTTGCCGAGGCCCACGACCAGCACGCGTTTGTCTTTAAGTTGCATCCAATGCCCCTTTACACGGAGAGGCAAAAAAATCAGCTTCGCCGGCCGGGGAACGACACGGATTGGCGCAAATCAATAAAAGAAACTCGCCCCATCGGCGTGAATCCGTGCAAGTCCGTGGCCAGTTTCTCTCACCTCAATTTCAAAGTCGTCAGCGCAAACAGAGCGAAGACCAGCGAGGCAATCCAGAAGCGCACGATGATTTTCGACTCCGACCAGCCCATCAGCTCGAAATGATGGTGCAGCGGCGCCATTTTGAAGATGCGCTTCTTGCGCAGTTTATAGGAGCCCACCTGCAGAATTACCGACATCGCTTCGATCACGAAGACTCCGCCAATAAATGGCAGCAACAATTCTTGCTTGATGATCACGGCTACCGTGCCGATCGCTCCGCCCAGCGCCAGCGATCCTACGTCGCCCATAAACACTTCCGCGGGGTGCGCGTTATACCACAGAAATCCGATGGAGGAACCGACCATCGCTCCGCAGAAAATTGTCAACTCGCCGACCTGCGGCAGGCGCTGGATTTCGAGGTACGTCGCAAAAGTCGCGTGCCCGCTCACATAGGTGAGAACTGAAAGAGCTGCCGCGGCAATCACCGTGCAACCGATGGCCAGGCCGTCGAGGCCGTCGGTGAGATTCACGGCGTTGCTCGATCCCACAATCACGAAAGCCACAAACGCGATGAAAGGTAGGAAAGCCAGGGGCCAGATATGGGGGTAGCGTTCGAGAGTACCGACCACGAGATCGGGGTTAAACTGCTTAAGGAAAGGCACGATCAGCTTGGTGGAATACATGCCGTAGGTCTGCATGGCGATCAGCAGCACGGCGATCACGATGCTGGTGGCGATTTGCAATCCGAGCTTGGCGCGGCCGGTGAGGCCGAGGTTGCGCTTGTGCGCTACTTTCGTATAGTCGTCGGTGAAGCCGATGGCGGCGAAGGCGCAGGTGGCGAAGACCGCGATCCACACGAAGCGGTTGCTGAGGTCAGCCCATAATAATGTAGGAACGACGATGGCGATGGCGATCAGCAGGCCGCCCATGGTCGGCGTGCCGGCTTTTTTCTGGTGCGCCTGCGGACCCTCTTCGCGAATGTATTGTCCGATCTGAAATTCACGCAGCCGGCCGATGACCAGAGGACCGACGATGAGCGCGGTGAAGAGCGCAGTAAGACTGGCGAACGCGGTGCGGAAGGTGAGATAGCGGAAGATGCGGAAGGGCGGAAAATAATGTTGCAGCTTCAGAAACAACAGCCAGTAGAGCAATCAGCCTCCGTCCCGCGTCAAATCTCAGTTCTGTTCGATGCGCTGTGCCTGCCAGGTTTCAAGCGCCTTTTCGAGCTTCACTCCGCGCGAAGCTTTTAAGAGTACTACGTCGCCTGGGCGCGCTTGGCGCGCCAGCCACTCTCCGGCTTCCTCCGGAGTTGCCACGAATTCCGCTACCGTCGGCGTCTGCAGCGAGCCTTCGACCATAGCCTGCGCCAGGCCTCGCACTCCAATCAGCACATCTATTTTTTTCTCCGCTATATGCCGGCCAGCCTGGCGGTGAAGCTCTTCGCCCGCCCGACCCAACTCCAGCATTTCGCCCGCGACTACGATCCGACGCTTCGCCGGCATCGCTGCCAGAGCATCGACCATCGCGCACAGCGCCTTTGGATTGGAATTGTAACAATCGTTGATGACCGTAATGTTACCCATTTGGAGAACCTGTCCACGCTGTTCGGCCGGCGCAAGCGTTGCCAGGGCTCGGACCGCCGCGGAGGGCGTCAACCCGCGTTGCAAGCCCACGGCCACGGCGGCCAGCGCGTTGAGCACATTGTGCTCTCCCACCAGCGGCAATGTGGCGGTTTCGTGAACGCTGCCGACGACGACGTCGAATTCCACGCCCTTCGCGCCGCCGAGTTTGACGTTCTCGGCACGCACGTCGGCCGTGGGCCGGGTGCCGTACATCACGACCTTGCCTTTGAAGTCGCGGCCGAATTGCGATACATATTCGTCATCGGTGTTGAGAACCGCTACGCCGTTGGCGGGCAGGGATTCGATCAGCTCGTATTTCGCGCGCGCGATGCCCGCGATGGAATCGAAAAATTCCAAGTGTACGGCGGCGACGTTGGTAACGACGCCAACCTCGGGCTGCGCGATCTTAGCCAGTGCGCGAATTTCTCCCGCATGCGACATGCCCATCTCGATTACGGCGAGGTCATGCTCGGGCTCCAGCTTCAGCAGCATGAGGGGCAGGCCGAAATGGTTGTTGAAGTTTCCTTCCGACTTCAGCACGCGAAAGCGGGTGCGCAGCACATGGGCGATGGCATCCTTTGTGGTCGTCTTTCCCGCCGACCCGGTGATGGCGATCAGCGGTTTGCCCCACAACTTGCGCACCGCCGTGGCCAGAGTCTGCAGCGCGACCAGCGTGTCCTCGACCGCCAGCAATCGCTTCTCGTCCGCATAGCGGTTGAGCTGGTCTTTCCGCACCACCGCCGCAACCGCGCCTTTTTCCAAAGCCTGTTCCACGAAGTCGTGGCCATCGAGGCGCTCGCCTTTCACGGCAAAGAAAAGCTGCCCCGACGCAATGCCGCGCGAGTCGATCGAATAACCTTGCGCGATAGCTTCCGGCACAAACTTCCCGCTTGCTCCGACGAACTCCGCGACCTTGGCCAGAGGCAACCTCATTTGGGGGCTCCGGCGGCCGCGGCACCGCACTCGAAACCCACAGCCTGCAGCGCCTGGCGCGCGACCTCCAAATCGTCGAAGGGAGCCGCACGTCCGCGCGTGACTTGTACTTTCTCGTGACCTTTTCCGGCGAGCAGCACAATGTCTCCCGGACGGGCTTCGGAGATGGCGAGAGCGATCGCTTTCCGGCGGTCCGGCTCGACGCTGTATTTTGCGCCGGTTTTCTGCAAGCCAACCACGGCGTCGTTAATAATCGCCAGCGGATCTTCGCTGCGGGGATTGTCGGAGGTGAGCACCACCAAATCGCTGCCACGCCCCGCGGCCTCGCCCATGAGCGGGCGCTTCTTTCGGTCGCGGTCGCCGCCGCAGCCAAACATGGTTAAGACTCGACCCTTCGACGCGGACACCAACTCGCGCGCGAGCGCCGTCAGATTACACAGGGCATCGTCGGTGTGCGCGTAATCGACCACCACGGTAAAAGGCTGGCCGCAGTCGACGCGCTCGAAGCGCCCCGGAACGCAGGCCAGATTGCCGACGCCCTGGGCAATCGCCTCCGCGGTGCAACCGCGCGCGACGGCGGCGCCGGCCGCGGCCAGAATGTTGTACACATTCACGCGGCCGATCAGCGCGGAGAACAGCGCGATTTGTTGGCCCGGCGCAATCAGATCGAAGCGCGTGCCGCGGGTCGTGATCTCCACTTTCTGGGCGCGCAGATCGCCTTGCTGCCAGCCGTATTTCAGCACGAGCGAGCTACGCTTGCGGCTGAACTCGGCCAACTTGGCTCCGTACTCGTCATCCAGATTCGTAACCACGGCGCGCGACGGATCGGTGCCGCAGCCCTCGAATAAGGCGCGCTTGGCGGCGAAATACTCTTCCATCGTTTTGTGATAGTCGAGATGGTCGCGAGTGAGATTGGTGAACACGGCGACATCGAAGGGCACGCCATAGACTCGCTCTTGCGCCAGCGCGTGCGAGGAGACTTCCATCACCGCGTCGGTCGCGCCCGCGCCCAGCGCTTCGCTGAAGATGCGATTGAGTTCGAGAGCTTCCGGCGTCGTGTGCGGCGCCGGCAATATTTTCCCGGCCACATGGTATTCGATCGTGCCGATCAACGCACTTTTTCTTTTCGCCGCTTGCAGAATCGATTCCAGCAGGAAGGCTGTGGTGCTCTTGCCATTGGTTCCCGTGATGCCCGTGATCGCGATGCGCTCGGCCGGTCGTTTGTAGAAGTTGGCGCTCACCCGAGCCAGCGCGCGCCGCCCGCGCGCCACGACCGCCCAGGCCACGCCCGGGCGCTGAGATTGCGCCGCCGAATCCGTGACCACCGCCACCGCTCCGGCGCGAATCGCGGGATCGATAAACTGGTTGCCGTCGCTCGATTCGCCGCGCAGGGCGACAAACAGGCAACCCGGCTGCACCCGCCGAGAGTCGTATTCCACACTACTCACATCCGGATTGCCGCTGTGCGCGAGCACTTCCGCTCCATCCAGCAACTGTTGGAAGGTCATTACCCGGAATTATATGGTACGGGGAGTGGCGATCGCGGCCGGGAATGGCGGCGTGAACCTAATTGAAAAGTGCATGGTTACTTATGGCACTTTCCCCATCTTGGCACGGGCGCTACATTGCTGCTATGTCCAGCGGAACCAGCCGTAGCAAGTGCCTGTGCGCGCAATGCGAAATGCCGGAGTCGCAGTGCGCCTGCGAAAAATTCTGCTGCCTGTGCCAGTCGCAACTCGACGTCCGCATCTGCACCGACGGGTTGATGTATTGCGAGGCCTGCCGCAGCGCGTGCGATTACAAAAGCTCGGAGTAATGGCTCCGAGTCCACGGTCGGAGCTTCCTCAGATGACAACCGCTTCCCGATACTCCCCAAACACGCGTCGCATGGCGTCCGAGATTTCGCCCACCGTAGCGTAGGCCTCGACTGCATTTAGAATCCGAGGCATAACGTTCTCGCCGGAGCGCGCCGCCTCTTCTACCTGGGTCAAAGCATCCTTCCATCGATTCGCCTCGCGCCGCGCGCGCAGGGCGCGCAGCCGTTCGATCTGCCGCGGCTCGAGCGCGGGATCGATCTTCTGCGTCGGAATCGATTTCTCGTGCTCCACTGCAAAGCGGTTCACTCCGACGACCACCGCCTCTTCGCCATCGACCGCCTGCTGATATCGATACGCGGCGTTTTGAATCTCCTGTTGCACGAAACCGCGCTCGACCGCCTTCAACATACCGCCCATGGTTTCGATCTTGCCTAGGTATTCGGCGGCGCGCTTTTCGATCTCGTTGGTCAGAGACTCGATGTAGTACGAACCCGCGAGCGGATCGACCGTCTGCGCCGCGCCCGATTCGTAGGCGATGACCTGCTGCGTGCGCAAGGCGATTCGCGCGGCCTGCTCCGTGGGCAGAGCGAGGGCTTCGTCGTAAGAATTGGTGTGCAGCGATTGCGTGCCGCCTAGCACGGCCGCCAGCGCCTGAATCGCGGTGCGCACGATATTATTTTCCGGCTGCTGCGCGGTCAGGGTCGAACCCGCCGTCTGGGTGTGAAAGCGCAGCATCCACGAACGTGGGTTCTTCGCCTTGAAATGCTCGCGCATGATGCGCGCCCACATCCTGCGCGCCGCGCGAAACTTCGCAACTTCCTCCAGAAAGTTGCTGTGGGCGTTGAAGAAAAACGAGAGCCGGGGGGCGAATTGGTCCACATCCAGCCCGGCTTTTATCGCCGCCTCCACGTAGGCCATGCCGTTGCCCAATGTAAAAGCCACTTCCTGCACCGCGGTCGAACCGGCTTCGCGCATGTGATAGCCGGAGATCGAAATCGTATTCCACTCCGGCACGTTTTCTTTGGCCCAGGCAAACATGTCGGTGATCACGCGCAGAGCCGGCTCCGGCGGATAAATATAAGTCCCGCGCGCAATGTATTCCTTGAGCACATCGTTCTGCACCGTGCCCGAAAGCTTGCGGATATCCCCGCCCTGCCTCCGCGCCACCGCTACGTACAAGGCCAGCAGAACCGATGCGCTGGCATTGATGGTCATCGATGTAGAAATCTTGGTTAACTCGATGCCCTCAAATAACCGCTCCATGTCTTCGATCGAATCGATGGCTACGCCCACCTTGCCCACTTCCCCTGCGGCGAGCACGTGATCCGAATCCATTCCAATCTGCGTTGGCAAATCAAAGGCCACCGAGAGTCCGGTGGTCCCGTGCGCGAGTAGATATTTGTAGCGTTTGTTCGATTCCTCGGCATCGCCCATGCCGGCGTATTGCCGCATGGTCCACAAACGTCCGCGGTACATGGTGGCCTGCACGCCGCGAGTGAAGGGATATTCACCGGGATAGCCGACTTCGTTTTCGTAGTCGGAACCCTTGAGATCGGCGGGAGTGAAGAGCGGCTTGATTGGAATTCCGGAGGAAGTTTCGAAATCTGCGGCGGTATCGGCGGGTGGCGACTTGAGCTTCGAGGTCGTCACGGACTCTTCTTTGAGCTCGGTCTTGAACTGCGTCATGGGTTACCTCTTTTTTTTCTTTACCCTCCAGAACGAGCTTACGCCAAACCATGCAAAGGTCATGGTGAAACAAGTTGCAACCACCACGCGTCCCAAGCCTGCATGCCCGGTCTGATATTTCGAATATTCGTGAGCCAGGGCGATGCCGCCGCTGGCCGCCATCACCAGGAAAACCAAGCCCGTAACCTCAAGCCACAACTGGTGAAGCACTCGCCCTAGGGCCCGGGCGGTGGCGAACAAGCCTTGCTTGGCGGCGCGCACAGTGCGGCTGCGTTGGGCCTGCTGCGAGGCCACCCGCGCCACCACTCCCAACTTCCGTGCGGTAGAAACCTTGTTCACGGCCTCGATTTTAACAGCCTTCGGCGCTACAATAGCGCAAACCTGCGCCGTGCGGAAACGGCGCGGGGGCTGCAGGCATCTAAGAGCTGGAAACTCTTATGACCAGCGGCGGACCGGGGGACTACGTGGATCAGCAACTGAAACAGCTCATGAAGGAACTCGGCGAAGCCATCAACGAGTCGCTCTCCGACTCCGAACAGATCGCCGAAGTTGTCTCCCGCATTAAAGAGGGCGGCTACGATATTTTCCTGGTGCTCGAAGCCACCATCGGCGTCAGCAAGCAGGGCGAAAAAAGTTCCGACAAAACTTCTCTTGTCACCACGCTCTCCACCAACCCCGAATTCAAAATCAACGATCAGGATCTGAAATTCCTCAAATCCCTGCGCATCAAGATTGAGGAAGAAAAAGAAAAGTAGAAACCCCGACCTCGGACTTCCGCTCGAAGCTTCTTTCTGGAACTGGTTCCACTCGTGGGTATACGGAGGCTTGTAGCGCTGCTCTGTCCTCTGTCACCGCTCGCCGTACGGGTACGGCCTGGACAAAAAAAAACGGGGCTGACGGTTTATGTATGAAGATCCGTCAGCCCTAACACTAAAGATAGCGAGCCCAAGGGGTTCGGCCCAGGTTACTAGAGTTACTTTCGTGACCTTGCGGGCACGGAAGCTCTAGGATTCACTGCTGTTTACATCGCTGGAGGAATGACCTCGCATTTCTCGTTCAGTTGTTGTTGAGGTGGGCACACTGGAATCGGGCCTCCGTCCGGGGCGGGAACCTGCGGAACGGCGGTCGTAGCCATTGCGCCCACGAGTCCAAACATCAGGATCGAAGTCCTGACTGCGTTCTTCATGGGTTTTCTCCTGCCGCGACTTGGGTAGAGAGGAAAACTACCCCAGGCGCGGTGGAAAATTATAAAGCACGAGTCAAGTCTGCCCTTCCGCAAGGCCGATTCTGGCCGGAGCATCGCCCTCCTCCCGCCGCAAGAGAAATTTCTAACTGTTAAATTGATTCCTGAATAAGCTTCTTTCTTTGCGGCGTTTACCAAGATTGGATCATGCTTCGCTTTAGCTTGGTGCGGGAGGTGGAGTCGGAGTGGAATGAGGAGCTAGGGCTTGTTACGAAATCCGGAATTTTGAGGCGGGAAAAATCGAAGTGCGGGTTTGGAGATGTTTCCGTTCGGGCGTACACTTCGGGACTATTTCTTCGGGACTATTTCTTTAATCTTATTTCTTTGATCCGGCGCGCGCCGAGAAACCATGAAGTGCGAGGCCAGCGACGGTAGCTGCTGGGCTTGGGGCTGCTCCAGCCGCGGCATCGGGTTGAATCGAGGGGCTGGCTTGAGTTCGCGATAGCGCCCGATCGACCATGCCTTCGAACATCGGGATCAAGGAGTCGGCGGGCACGGGATGCTGAATATCAGTGAGGCTCTGCTCCCAGCGCTGCGGGCGCAACAGGTTGGTGTCGGCGTGGCGCGTCGCGAGCTTGGCCAGGGTATAACCCAACCAGATGAACAGCGTGCAGTTGTAAGCCGCCATGCCCAGCAGGCTGATGGAAACCGTGCCCAGGTGTTGGCCCACCCAGGAAGCGATCACTCCGAGCTCCACCACGGCGAAGAGGCCGAAGCCGAGCGCGATGCCGAAGCTTTGCTGCCGCCGGGTGACGCCGAGATAATGGGCGAAGAAGAGCAGAAAGAGCACCATGCCAACCTGCATGATGCGTACGCAGCGCTGCGCGGTAAGAATGGCTTGCACCCAGGGAACGGTCTGGGCGGAGTTGGTGGAAAGCGACACTACTCCGGCGACCAGCAACATCACCAGGCCTGCCCAGCGAAACAGAACTGTGCCTAAATCGCGCAGGGTGTGAAAAGGGCGGAACACATCGAGAAAGGCCTCGTGGATTACCTTGAAGCCTAGAAATACGCTGATGGCGGTGCTGAGCCAGGAAAGATAAAAGAACACCGAATAGTTGTGGCGAATGGGAAAGATCAGCGCAAAGGCCAGAATCTGAGTCACCACGTAAGCAAAAAAGAAGCGGAATTGGCGGTGTTGCCCACGGCGGAACATCAGGATTGCGATCAAGGCTTGCAGAACGGGCTGCGCCAGCCAGAGAGCGTAAAAAAGATCCGTCATTTTATCGCTCATCCGAGGCACTCCCAGGGCTGCGCAAAAAATTTTTTCTTCAAAAGAAAATCTAGAAACCGACCGGAGATCGAACGGTCGGGGTTATTAGAGAAGTTAAACCTTTTGTCCCAAGTGTTCAATGCACCCAAGTAACCGAGGGTAACGTTACTTTCGGTCATTCCGTAGTCCGAGGCCTGGGGGCGGGCAAATCCGGGTGCTTTGGAGTTCTGACTGGGTACTCCGGTACCGCTCTGCGCGTCGTGCCATTCCCGAACTATCGATGAGATGGCTTCTAGCCAGAACAAGCCAAGCGCGCGAGTCATGCCAGTTAACTCGGGACGAGTCACGGCTTTACGCGTCCGGCACGGAGTGGATGTAGGCGCGCATCATGCGGACTTCGTCGTCTTTTTCGTCAAGGTCGTGCAGCAGGATGTCGCGCAGCGAAACCATTCCTATGAGTTGACCTTCGAAGCACACCGGCAGGTGGCGGAAGCCATTGCGCCGCATCAAGGTCATGCAGCTCTCCACTTCCTCGTTGGTGCCGACGGAGACAGGGTCATCGGTCATGACCTCGGCCAGGCAGGTGCTGCGGGGGTCGAGGCCCTCGGCTACAACCCGCCTCATCAAATCTCGTTCGGAAAAAATCCCCACGAGCTCTCCGTTGTGCAGCACGGGCACGGCGCCAATATTGTGCTGCACCATCGTGCGCACGGTTTCGAGCACGGTCTGGCCCATCTCCGCCTGGTGGATTTCCTGCTGCTTGATCAAATCGCAGATACGCATTTTGATCCTCCCCTCGAACTCTTCGCAAAAAGCTGTACGGGGCGCGAGTATATGCCGAAAGCGGGCGGGGGGAAAGAAGAAAAGCTGCGGACCGATGGGAATTCGGTGGCGGAACACCATTATGGGAAGGGAGGATTGAGTCGGGGACTTGAGTCATCGAGTGATTGAGTCATTGCGCGATTTGAAAACTTGCGGATTCGTTTCAAATTACCCAATTGCTAAATTACTCAATCACCTGAGGAAAATGAAGTAGGCCGAATCGCGCCAGGCTGCGGGCAAGCTTGCCTGCGCCCGCGCCGTCAGTACGATGCTGTATGCGCCGTGGTTGCCCAGATCTATTTCTTCTAGAACATCGCGCTCGAGAGCGTCTTGCCGCTCCCGTCTCAGCGGCGGCTGGGGCGCGATCACGGCCAGGCATGCCAGAAATTCGTGAATATCTTCACTGCGGCAACCCCTGCGGCCGCCGTCGCGGCCGCCATCGCTGACCAGAAAGGAAACCTCTGCCTGTTGCGAGGAGTAATGCCACGCCAGCGATGCCGCCAGATTCACCGCGCGTTCGTAGGCTTCGCCGGAAATCGCGTCCGCGCAAGGATTGTCGAAGACGATGCGAAGTTTGCGCTCATCCTCGCGGCTGAACTCGCGCACTTTCAGCGAGCCCGACTTGGCCGTGGCTTTCCAATCCACGTGGCGCGCCGAGTCTTCCGGCATGTATTCGCGGATGCGGTAGAGGTCGGAGCCGCGGCCGCGCGCAAAGCTCTCCCACTCGCCACGCACGACGGGAAGAATTTGCAGTAGCTCATCCGGCGCATCGACTGGAGGGTAGACCAAAATCTCCCGCTGCAGTGCAACGTTCCGTCTCTTGGTGAGAAAAGCGAAAGGGAAGCCAGTGGCCACGCCGAAGCTCGATTCGCAGTAACGTCCGCGCCGCTCGAAGCGGAGGTCCAAGTCGGCGGTGAGGATTGCCCGCGGCGGCAGGTAGGGAAAGTGAACCATGCCCTCGAAGATTCCCGCAGGAGGCGCGATTACGCTGACCCTCATCACCTTCCAGTCGCGCACGCGGAACCACTGATCCTTGGGCGCGCGGTTGGAGGGAAAAGCGAAGGTAGTTGGCTGCCAGCGCCAGCGCTTGCGGCTCGTCTTTTTTCCCGAGCGCGCCGGAACTACGCGAATCGAAAACGAGGGCAGAAATCGGCGCGGATTGCGCAGCAGGATTCTGCCTGCGACTGCGCGCCCGGCAAAAACGTGTTCTGGAAGCCGGACATCGAGTTCTAATCCACGCAGCCCCAGCGCGGAAACCACTCCCGACACCAGCATCGCGGCCAGCATCGCGGCCACCACGATATATAGAAGGTTGTTGCCGGTGTTCAGCGCCGCGATGCCGATCACCAGAGTTACGAGTACATACATCACGCCGACTTTGGTGACTTCATAATCGAAGCTCTCGCGGAATCGTTCTACGGCGACGCGACGCGCCAGGTACGGCACCGTGACTAAACCTACCCACGCTGCCACTAAGAGCGCAAGCGAGGCCAGGATCACCGAAGACAGCAGATCGCCCGCCTCGCGCGAGGCGGTCGAAAACAGCGCCGCGCCGAAGGCCAATGCCAATCCCACCAAGGCCAGGACAAAGCGCAACCACACTTCCGCCGCAGGCCGCCAGGAGCCGGCGCGGCTCGGGGCGGAGTTGGACTTGAAGGGATGGGTGTATGCGGAAGCCACTAGCTCGGAGCCTAGCATCGCACGGAAGAACGAGCAACGCCGATCGGCTTGCGAGGGAAGCCTTCGTAACCATAGGGCGGCAAGGCTCAGTTGAACTTCTGGTGTTGTCTTAGGAGCCGCTTTTCAGGCGTAGCCAAGGGTCTCGCTTGGTGCATGCCTCCATTCGCGCGGGAGATCCCTCACCCGGCTGAACTGCGCCGGGCTTCGGGATCACACCCCGAGAAACGGGCACCGTCAAATGAGCCACGGCCCGCGAGACGCCCATGAGACCCATGACCCATAAGACGCCGCCGTTCTCGACTTCCCAGCTTTTGTGGTAATCTTCTCGGTCAAAAAATGAGTCCGCTGTAAGCACACTTTCGACGACCCGTAAGGGGACTTCATGACTCTCAGCAAACGTTCGCTGGCGGAGTTTGTGGGAACGTTTTGGTTGGTATTCGGCGGGTGCGGTTCGGCGCTGTTCGCCGCAGGCTTTCCCGCGCTCGGCATCGGCTTCACCGGAGTTGCCCTGGCCTTCGGTCTCACCGTGCTCACCATGGCCTTCGCCCTCGGGCATATTTCTGGCGGCCACTTCAATCCTGCGATCAGCTTCGGGCTGATCGTGGGCAAGCGCTTTTCTCTCTCCGATTTGCTGCCTTATGTCATCGCCCAAGTCGCGGGTGGCATTGCAGCCGCGGGTGTGCTCTACATCATCGCCAGCGGAAAGGCTAACTTCGATGTACACGCCGGCTTTGCCTCGAATGGATACGGAGCCCATTCTCCCGGCGGCTATTATGAGGTGAGGTTCACAGACGTCGGGTAATCTGCTGGATCCGGATCCTGCCCGTTGAACCACCAGACCGTGTTCGACCCGGTGATTGTGGGGGCGACGTTCGTGGGGGCGCTGGGTTGCTCCTGGGTTAGCGGGCAGACCGAGAAGTATTCGGCGCGGCCCCAGTACATCTCGATGCTTTCAGCGTAGTGCTTGGTGGTGCCGGCGGCGACTCCTTTTATGGTGTTGCGGTTGGCGGTAGCGATGGTGGTGTTGTCGGTCCACCAGGTGGGGAAGTACTCGGTGATGATCTGGTTGCCTCCGCCACAGGAGTCGCCGGCTTCGACTTGTTGCGTCGAGGTGGCGTCCACACCGACGGGCAGCGGGTTGTACACCATGAACGGAGTTTCGTAATTGCAGCAGAGGGCGCAGCCGTAGGCGGCATGGCCGTAGGTTTTATCGAGAATCACTTTGCCTTCGTAAAGAGTGCCGGCAGCAGCGTCCCTGTGATCGAGAATGCGATAGGCGCCGTAAGTGAGTTAAGTGCGTGCCCATGATTTTAGGTTAATGTCCGGCCTTCTCCTGGAGTCTTCGCAGGTCGGCTCGCATAATTGATCTCACTCCTTCCTCGTGTTCGCTCGCGATCTCCTTTTCCAGGGGAGAAACTGCGGATGAGTTTCCCAACTCCACTAGGGCATGGCTCGCTGCAATCCTAACCGTTGGGTTTTGGTCTGACAAAGCTTCTGTCGCGATTCCGAGGATTCTATCGAGGTCTGCGGCCGAAACCTCTTGGAAGCGAGGTAGCTGTGACAGCGCGAGTACTCGCGCGCCCGCATCTGGCGAGGACTGCACGACCCCTTCAATCGAACTGAGGCAGCCCTTATCGTGTAAGTCAAGCAAATACTTAGCCGCATATACCTTCAGATGAGGGGCTAGTTCAGCGTCGTCGCAGGATTCTCTCAAAACGAAGAATCCCTTCTTGTCTCCGAATTTCGCTAGTGCGAGAGCGATGTTCACACGTGTTTCGGGCACCTTTTCAATCATCAGGGCGGTTTCGATCGCGGGGACGGAGCTCGCTGTCTTGTCTTCGGCGAGCACTAATGCGGCGAGATAGCGGACGTGGGCGTCCGGGTTACGGAGTCCGGCCATCAAGCCCTCCTCGGTCAACGGTATTTTGCGTTCCCGGAGTAACTGTTTGAAGGTTGCGAATCTTCCAGCGGAGGCATCTTGTGAAGCACTACTCGCCGTCAAGGCGACCAGAATAGGCAAAGTGAATCCCACGGAACGTCTAAAGAGTTCTGCGGCCCGTCTTAGGTTTCTCATTGCTCGGATACCTCAGTGCTAGTCACATGCGTCCCGGTTATGAGCGCCTCAATGAACGAATACGTGATCGTATGGTTTCCCACGGGTATTCCGTTGCAGGAATAAGTCTGAGAGCACACTGCCGTACAGTTGGTTTGGCCGGAGGAGGTTGGGAGTAGGCTCACGTTGCTTACCAGGGTATGCTGGTCGTAGAACACGTTTTGCTGCTCGGGGAACACCGGCCCAACTGGTGTCTCCACTCCACCTACCGACACCTCTGCCTGCCCGCCCTCGCCTACGGTAAATGTCGATGAGCCGGCACAGAGGTTCCCCCAGTTCGCGGGGCAACTATTGCTGACCGTGGCCAAGGCTTCGCTTATTTCGGAACCGTTCCAGCTTGTGCCTGCCGGGCCAGCCAGCATGGATGACACCGCGCCGATGCCTGTTTTCAGGCCCGGAAACAGAAGAGTGATACTGAGGGGGGTCAAACTGCTGACGGTAGTGGAGGAGGGACAACCCACGTTCGTAGGTGCGCTGGGCTGCTCCTGGGTTAGCGGACATACCGAGAAGTATTCCGCGCGGCCCCAGTACATGTCCTCGCTTTGAGCGTGGTGGTTGGTGGTGCCAGCGGACACTCCTCTGATGATGTTTCTGTTGGCGGTGGCGATGGCGGTATTGTCGGTCCACCATGTGGGGAAGTACTCGGTGATGATCTGGTTGCCTCCGCCACAGGAATCGCCGGCTTGGACTTGTTGCGTCGAGGTCGCGTCCACGCTCACGGGCAGTGGGTTGTACACCATGAACGGAGTTTCGTAGTTGCAGCAGAGGGCGCAGCCGTAGGCGGCGTGTCCATAGGTTTTATCCAGAATCACTTTGCCTTCGTACAGAGTGCCGGCAGCACCGTCGCTGAGATCGAGAATGCGATAGCCGCCGTAGGTAAGATCGAGTGGCAAAGTGTGGCCGTTCTTGTCGGGAATCTGGTCGCGAATCAGCTTGCCGAAATCGAATGCCATCTGCTCATCCGGCCCAAGGTTCTGCTCGACCTGATATTTGCTTCTGCCCTGATCGTAGAGGATGGTCAGCTGCGCGCGCTGCGGCTGATTGCCGCCGTTGCCGACCGTGACCAAGGAGTTGTGCATGCCGTCGACTTCCCATTTGCCCGCCTCCCAGTGCGACGCGAGCTGGTCGCTGAAGGGAGTCTGAGCGCCGTAGCGTCCAGTTTGATCATAGCTGGCGGCGATGGCTAGTAGGTCATCGGGCTGAACCGGGGCGCTGAGGATCGCTGCGGCCCAGTGAGCGTCTGCGGGCAGGAGCCTTTGCGCTTGCAGGGCGGATACGTCGATCATCTGCGTCTGATTGGGAGTGAAGGGTAAGTTGATGGGAGCGGTCTTTCCACTGGCCGTCGCCGAGCGCCAACTGAAACGCAGGTGGCCGGTGAAGCTCTTGGCGGAGGCGTTGCGCACCAGAAGCTTGGGTTGCAGGGTTGTTCCACCGGGGAAAGCGAGAGAGGGGTCGGGATCGCCTAGGGCGAGCATGGGAGCGCGCGTGGTCCACTCCTTTACGCCGCCAAAACTTCGGGAGGCCAGCGTTGCGCCAGGATCGTGGGAGAACATCTTCATCACCGCCGAAAAGCCGCTGGTCTCGTCGAACAGCAAGTGCGCGGAATCGAGCGAGCCCGCTCCCTGGCTCATTTCTATTCTAACGCCGCCGTAGGAGCCGGTCAGGGCTGACTGCTGCAGCAGGGAACGAATGGCAAGACGCTTTGTTACACGCGCGTTCAGGCTCAGCTTTTGTTGCCAAGCCTTGCCGCTGGAATCGTAAAGCATCAGATTGGGATTCAATGTCTGATCGCCGGCGTTGCTAAGAATCAGATAGCCGGTTACCGTTTCGCGCGGTAGCCACCAGATGCCCTCGCGACTGCCGGCGTCATATGCGGGCCTGCGTACCGAAGCGTCGAGGTGAAAGGCGATCGGCTGGCCGACCGCTTTCACCATGACAGCGGCATACATGGCGCGCCGCACTTCGGCGCTATAGCGGAGAACCAGCGATCCCCAGGAGCCGGCGAGTTGCGGGGCGGCCTTGAGCAGCGAATCATAAAGATCGAGGGAGACAACATCGCCGGACTTTATGATGACCGCGGGCAATGCGGTCTCCACGCCGTCTGCAGTGCGCACTGCTGGTGCGACAGTGAGATCGCTGGATTCAAGATTGTTGCGCAGTTGCAATTCCGTGCGCCAGCCAGGCTCCGTCGTCCAGTAGACGACGTATTGCTCGAAATGCTTTGCCGCGGGGACAGTCTGAGCGGAACCTCGAATCGAGAAGAGAAGCGGAAGAAACACGACAGCAGCAGCGTAAGGCGTGCGCGACATCGTCGCCGTCCTCCAGAGAGATTTTGATTGCCCGGTGGTCGGCCCAATATGCGAGAGCACTTTACACTGGGGAATTCTCACCATGCAAGAGGAAAGTTTTGCTTGACGAGTGCGCCCGAGCTGGACTAGAACCGGTTGCTGGTACCGCCGTTCTGGGCCTCGCGAGGCCTTACCAGTGAACCAGGCTTTCACGGTCCTCGACCAGCACGACCTCATACTTTTCGATCATGGGCATCAAGAGGTTTTCCAGTTCGCGCTTCCACAGTTCGCCTTCGTAGAACTTGGCTTTCATGGGCTCGCGCGAGGCTAGGTCGGGAAAGCCGCGCATGAAGAAAAAAGTGTCGGGATCTTCGATGGAGAGAAACGGGCCTAAAATCTTCATTCCAATCTCATGGTGGGCGGGAATCGATCTCGCGCGGAATATCTCGAGAAACTCGGAGCGCTTGCCCGGCTTGAGCTTGTAGGTGCGCATTTCGATGATCATGCGGGTGCCTCTCGCCTCCACTTGCCAGGACAAACTTTGATTTTGCGATTGTAGAGGGAGAGCGATCTTTTTTCTTGATCTTTGGGGGTTGTTCGGGGCCGGGTATTTGCCCCTTTTTATCGCGGAGGGTCGCGGAGAACATCTCGCGGAGGTCGCGGAGAATTTCTAGCGCGCGGCCGCGTGGTCGGCCAGGCGTTGCTTGCTGTAGCGCAGGGCTACGTTCATGAAGACGTTGCCGAGAGAGGTTTCGAAGCAGATCATCAGCGCTTCTACATCTTCGCTGCTCTTATCGCCTTCTTCGGAGGTGAGCAGCAGCGGCGGGTGGACGCGGAAGTGGAAGCCCTGGTCAGGCGCTTTCTGCCTTTGTCGCCGAGGTTGTGCTGACCGCATTTTTCCTGATCGTCATCATGGGGTCGACCGACAGCCGCGCCCCCAAGGGCTTTGCGCCAATTGCCATCGGCCTCTGCCTGACGCTGATTCACTTGATCTGCATTCCCGTAACCAACACCTCGGTGAATCCGGCGCGCAGCACCGGCCCGGCGATTTTTGCCGGTGGCTGGGCCTTGCAGCAATTGTGGATGTTCTGGGTCGCTCCGCTGATCGGTGGCGCGCTCGGCGGAGGGATTTACAGAGCGTTGTTCGCCGAGTAGAAGCCTTTTTTACGAAAGTGCACGAAAATAAGGCCGCGGCCGAAAGGCGCGTCCTCAACTCTCCCAGCAATCCGGCGAGTCGTCGTTGGTGGTGGTCAGTTTCCCCGGATCGGATCGGAGAAAGCGGTCGAGCTTTGCTCCACCGGACCGCCGCGGGCGGCTGTCCCCACACCGGCAAACACCGCCCCTGATCGCCTCGCTTAATTCTTTTTCGAAGCCAAAGCGGGGGCGGTTGAGGAGGTCGCCTTGGCGTTCTGCTTCAAACCAAACACCTGCAGTTGTTCGAAGCTGGCTACGTAGACTTTGCCGTTCGCCACCATCGGAACCAGATTGGAGTTGCCGCCCTGGTTCGGCCAGTTTCCTGCCTGGTTCCTATAGATAGGGGTCATCTTGCTCCCGCCGGCCTCTGGGTTGAAAGCATAGAGCGAAATGCCGGGAGAACTCGGCGAGGCAGGCCGCGACAAGGCCCAGATGATTGGGTTGGCATGGCCATTCGAGGAGACGCTGGTGAAGAAGCCTGGATCCTGTCCCCCGGCGGAGATACTACCACTGGTAACACCGGTCAACTTAGGAGTGGGCGAAGTCTGCAACTTCCAGACTTGAACACGGTTGTAGCCACTACTCACGACTCGAGCCAGTCCGTCGGTGGGATCGACGAAGTAGGACTGGCCGCACCAGCAGCCGCCAATGTTATGCGTGCCCAGAACCTGGTTCTTGGTGGTGGAATATCCGCCCAGCTTATCCTCGTTCATGAAATACATGTTGCCATCTTTCCCCGCCGCCACCGCCAAATGAGGGTGCGGCCCAGGCTGGTCCGGCAAAATCATGGCTCCGCCCGAGCCAAAATCGGTGTCGCCCTGGTCGAGACTGGATTGGTTGGAAGGAGTGAAGAGATCGACCACGCTGGTGAGATTGGCCGATACCTTGACCACGCTTTCCTGGATGTTGGTGACGCCGTCGTAAGTGGTCCCGGAAGGATCGGAGTTCCCCGTCACAAATAAGATGTTGCCGGAGTCATCGGCCGCCGGCCCGTAGCCAGACATCCAGATCGAAGAGAGAAAGAAGTCGTTCGGAGATGAAGGCTGTAGATCGAAAACTTCATTGGCCGACAGTGGCGCCAGCGTAGCCGCATTCCAGCCCAGCAGCCACCCCCGGGAAAGCTTGGCCGAGTAGTCGCAGAAGCTGCCAAAGCCAGCGTAGACGTTGCCGTTCGCCAGTAACAGGGCCGGGCGCTGGCGCTGATAGGTGGCATTGAAATTGAAGATGCTGCCGTCGCTAAGCGTATGCGAAGCCGCCACCACCACGGGCGTAACTTTATCGGTCAAGGTGCCGAGATCGAGGGCGTGAATCCGGTGCGATATAGTAATGCCCGTCTGTGTGTAATCCATGACGTACAAGGTGTTGGAGTCGGTATCGATCACGGGAGTCGAGTTGATGCCCACGTTGGGGCCGTTGTTGTTGCAGCCCAGTGGGTAATGCACCGGCGTGCCCAGATTGTTGGTCAACAAGATCGTGCCGGCATTGGCGTCAATGGCATAGACCGTGTTGTTCTCGGTAACCACGTAGACGACATCATGCGTGCCGCCGGCGATGTTTAAGCCGGGCACAACCAGCGGTTCCGCATCGACCTGGTCATCGAGCTTGACGGTAAATAACGGGCCAAAAGAAGCGCTATTCACATTCGCCGGAGTGAGAGTGCTTTCGCTGGAATTCCAACCGGTACGGTAATTATCGTTGTGGTAAGTAGTGACGGCGGTTTGGGCATTCGCGAACGAGACGAGCAGAACGATGGTAGCAAGAAGAAAAGTGCCGGGAAAAATGCGGGCGTACCCTGCCCGCTGGCGAGCGGTAAGACCTTGCGGCGTCATGAAGTCCCCCAAAAATGGCACCTGATTTTGGCAGCAAGCCCTGTGCCAGTCAATGGCTCCGAGCTACCAGAGAGTAAAGACTCCACCCAAACTGCACTGAGAGCGGGGCTCCGGAAGCATCTGGAACCCTTTGATCTGGAACCCTTTGAGAAGATGCACGGTTGTTCTATCAGGAGGGCGGCTGCGAACCTTCGCGCAGCTCGCGTTAAAGGCTTTTGCTCCGAAATCGGGGCACCCCTTTCCCGAGGGTGTGAGCGGGTACTCTAAATCTACTGGCGGTGGGCGGAGGCGCCGGCGGCGATCTCGCGCAACGCGCTGACGAAGCCTTCGGCGGCGTCGGGATCGGCCAGGGCTTCGAGCTGAACTGTGGCGGAGAATTGCGGCGACTCGGGGCGGAAACGGACTTGGAGAATATCCTGGCGCCGGGCCGACATGAGCGCGTTCAGTTCAGCCGTGGGATCTTTTTTCCAGTGCGTGCGCGTAGTCAGGATGACGGGGCCGGGCTCGTAGAACTCCCACTCGCGATCGTCACTCTTCGCCTTGCGCGACGAGATGCCGCGGTTGTGCGCGCTCCAGCGGTGGCGCACGACTTCGAGATGAAAGCTGGGCGAGCCGCCGAGATCGGCCTCGAAGGTGAGAGTTTCTTTCTGGTGCTGCCAACAACTCACCAGCCATTGAATAGGAAGAGCGCGGGGGCGAAAGCTTACGGTGACGCGGGCGTTCTCAAACCACCGCGAAGAGAAGTGCAGGCGGGCTTGCAGTTGCGAACTGCCCATCCATCCCATCCAGCGCGATTCGAGGACGCGGCCCTTGCCGGCGCAGCAGGCGGTTTGCACCCAGCGCAGGGCGGCCGCGCCTTTTTTGCGATTGTAGGTGGAAAACACGAAGTACCAGAGCGCCAGCACGGCGACTGAACCGGCCACGTCGATAAGTAGAAGGCGCCCCACAACGCTTTCTCGGATACCGCTTTCTGATCCCTCTGATGCTCATGGTACGACCGAGGTTGCGGCGAAGCAAGGGGACAAATGGCCCCCACGAAGATTTTGGGGCTGTGTTGGGAATATTGCTGTGGAAAACCGGAAGCTTTGCCTCCATCCGCTGGCTGACCGCGCGCGACGGATGCCGGGAACGGGTGCGCTCGCCCGGCTCTCCCGTTACAATGGCGGCGTGTCCTTCATGCTCCGCGAATTCGATCCTTCCGATTTCGAGGCGTTGTGGCGCATTGACCAGGCCTGCTTTCCCCCGGGGATTTCTTATTCGCGCGGGGAGCTGAAGACCTATATGCGGCGGCGCGGCAGCTTCACGCTGATTGCGGAGGAAAGGGTGGAAGCTGGCGCTGAGCCGGCAAAGCGGAAGAAGGCTTCGGCTGCGATTCGATTGGCGGCGAGCGCTGCTGTCGGGAACTCGATTGCCGGATTTATTGTGGCGGAGGGTGGCAGCCGCGACTCCGGCCATATTATTACGATCGACGTGATCGCCGCCCGGCGCGGAGCGGGATTGGGATCGCGGCTGCTGGAGGAGGCGGAGGCGCGCTTGCTGAAGGCCGAATGCCGCGCCGTGCAACTGGAGACCGCGGTGGATAACATTTCCGCGCTGTCGTTTTATAAGCGCCACGGCTACCACGTGATCGAAACTTTTCCTCGTTATTACGCCAACGGCGTCGATGCGCTGGTGTTGAAGAAAGATTTGGCAGAAGTCCCCGAGAATTTTCGCTAACCTTCTATGATCCGCCTGTGATCCGCCTATGCATGCGGCGATCTCTTGCGGCTATCTCTTGTTATGAGAGGTTCGCCGTCACTCCCGCGTCCTGTTCTGTAAGGTAAGCGCGCCTTGCCACGACCCCATGAGCGGCGAGGCTTTCCCCTAAGCGCTTTCTAATCGCCCATTGGCAAAGTTCTTGCTCGTGGGAAGGCTGCACTGCGAAATCTCCAGCGGGCCGGCTGTTTCCGCGCTGCGTTCGGCTCAGCGCGCGGTCTGGATGAAGCTGCGGCAGGCGGTCGAAAAATCTGTAATCGAGAGCGAAAGGAAGGTCGTATGCGCGGCTTTGGCCGATTGGGGTGGAGCGGAGTCTGGCTGGCGGTTTTGTCGGGGGTGTTCATGGTTTCAGCGGCGGCGCAGGAGGCAGGCACGCCCGCGGCGCCCGGCTCCGCGGCCGAAGGGGTGGGGGTGTCCGCCGCGGTGCCGATGCCGGCCACCTTCGACGAGGTGATCGATCGCGTGGTCGAGCGCGAGCATCAGTTGCTGGGCCAGATGCGCAACCTGCGGCCCATGGTCGAAACCTATGTGCAGAACCTGAAATCGGACGCTGCCGGCAAGGTCTCTCCCGTCGCGGATCAGTATCTGCTGGGGCGACTCGATATGAGCGATGGGCCGCAGAGTATTTCCTTTACCGGGCAGCCCGGCTTTGGCCGAGGAAAGTTGATGAGCAAACTGGTGGGGGGAATGTATACGCTGCATCTGGAACCCGCGGGCTTTACCCAGATGATCATCCCGGATACAGAGTTCTACAAAAAGTATTACACATTCAACTTCGTGCGCCGCGAATTTCTGGGCGAAGTGCGCTGCCTCGCGATTGACGTCCAGCCCAAGCCGGACGCGCCTGCGGGGCGCTTCGAGGGGCGCATCTGGGTGGAGGACCGCGATTACACCATCGTGCGCTTCAACGGCACCTATTCGCGGGCGAAAATGAACACGTTTTACTTCCATTTCGACAGCTGGCGGCTGAACCTGCGGCCGGGAGTGTGGCTGCCAGCTTACATCTATAGCGAAGAATCGGACATGGAAACCAGAAGCGGGAAACTGCACCTGAAAGCGCAAACCCGGCTGTGGGGCTACGATCTGCGGGCGCTGGCCAAGAACCGCAACGAAGAGTTTGCCCAGATTATGGTCGATCCGCAGGAGCCGGTGCGGGATCAGAGCGCGGTGGCCTCCGATCCGACGCCGGTGGTGGCGGAGCGGATGTGGGAGCGCCAGGCCGAAGATAATGTGGTGGAGCGCCTGCAAAATGTGGGCTTGCTGGCCCCGCCCGGAGACGTCGACAAGGTTTTGCAGACGGTGGTCAATAATCTGATTGCCTCGAATAACCTCGAGCTGCAGGCCGACGTGCATTGCCGGGTGCTGCTAACCGCGCCGCTCGAATCGTTCACGGTCGGGCACACGATTGTGGTCAGCCGCGGGCTGCTGGATGTGCTGCCCGACGAAGCTTCGCTCGCCATGGTGCTGGCGCATGAACTCAGCCACATCGTGCTGGGGCATCGCTTCGACGCCAAGCTGGCTTTTAACGACCGCATGTTCTTTCCCGACGAAGACTTGTTCAAACGGCTGGAGTTCAAAAGCCGCCCCGGGGACGAAGCGGCGGCGGACGTGAAGGCCTTGGAACTGCTGAAAAATTCTCCCTATCAAGAAAAGCTGGCCAGCGTGGGATTATTTCTAAGGGCGCTGCAGGAGAGCGCGCCGGAGTTGCCCAACCTGATTCGCGCGCACATGGGAGATGCGATGGCGGCTCCGAAGAGCATCCGCATGGCGGCCTTGCTGCCTTCGTCGCCGCCGCTCGATGCGCAGCGCATCGATCAGATCGCGGCGCTGCCGCTGGGCGGGCGCATCAAGCTCGATCCCTGGACCGACCAGGTGGAACTGGAGAAGGCTCGCCCGGTGCCGTTGGCGCTGGCGAGCGAAAAGATGCCCTTCGAGATTACGCCGTTCTTTCCCTACGAGACCCGCATGACGCACGAAACCGCCGATAAGGTGGCGAACGGGGGATCGCTGTCGAAGTAATCTGTCGAAGTAATCTGTCGAAG
>Ga0187863_10000049_pt1 | contig 105978 bp, 82 predicted proteins | sample June2016WEW_11_1_FD_132975 | JGI IMG/M metagenome (GOLD analysis project Ga0187863, IMG submission 132975) | Peatland microbial communities from SPRUCE experiment site at the Marcell Experimental Forest, Minnesota, USA - June2016WEW_11_10 | ecosystem: Environmental > Terrestrial > Soil >...
CACATCGATCATTGCTCCCGCAATCACGCTATCCGCTCTCCGGGCAACTTTCTGGCGTGAATCGCGATCCGTAGAACAGAAAGACCCCGACCCCGACCCCGACCTAACCTCGACCTCGACAACCGCGACCCCGACCCCGACTACCCCGACCCCAGCGCTAGGCTAGGAGCGGCTTTCGGCCGCCGTCGACGACTCCGCCCTCGTGGGCGCCACGGTGGACCCGACCGGCCAGCAAAATCGGCGCAGATACGGACGTTCGCGCCGAATCAGGTTACCCATGAAGAGGTGAACACGACCAGCCGTTGCGCTCGGCCCTTTCCGTGGGCCGCGCTCGAATCGCTCGCTCGGTCCGAGGTGGAACTCTTGCGCGACGTGCGCGGCTGGGCGGTCGGACGCGTTCACCTCGACGCGATTGGCAGCAGTCTCGCCCGGATTCTCCGCACCCAGGTCGAAGTCCTGGTGCGCCGCGCCGGGGCGCTGGGCGACGCCGCGCCATTCGATGACGCGATCGGGGTGCTCCTGGCGCCGGCCGATGCCGCGAGACCGAATCTGGCCGTGCTCATCGAGGCCGAGCGGGGGCTCGCCGCCGCGGTCGTTTCGCGCGTGCTGCAGCGCGAGCCGGCGACTGTGGTGAACCCCGCGCCAACGCTGTCGCCGATGCTGGCCGGCGCGTTCGCCGCGACCGTGGTGGCCGCGGCGCGGCGTGCTCACATCCGGACCGCGCTTCGCGTCCTGTCGGCCGGCCCGTGTGGGGAAATCGAGGCCGAGATCGGGCGCACTGCGGCCGATCCAGTCGTTGTCGAACTGACGGTCCTCCTCGGAGACGACGCCTATGCCGCTCGAGTCGTCGCCCCACGAGAGGGCATTCGGCTGGCCAGGCCCCGCATCTTTTCGGCGGCCACCCTTTCCCGCCTCGGAGGCATCCCTCTTGCGATGCCGGTCGTGGCGAATGCGTTACGGTTGACGGCGTCCGACGTTGCCGCGCTGCGATGCGGCGACGCACTCATTCCGGAACCGTGGCTGTTGTCACGTGCGCCCGACGGCACATGGCGGGGGCTGGCGTGGCTGGCCCCTCCGCACGCTCACGAGGGGATCCGAATCGAGCTCGGCGATCACGGACGCATCGTGCTACGCGGCGGCGTCGATGCGCTGTGCGCAGCGGAGGCAGAGATGTCGGAACGCAACGACGAGAGCGAACTGGTGAGCGCGGTCGGCGACATCCCCGTGGTCGTCAAAGTGGAGATCGGCGAGGCACGCATGGCCGCACGCGACTGGGCCTCTCTCGCGCGCGGGGACGTGATCGCGTTGGGCCGCCGCGTTGGCGAAGGGGTGATCTTGCGCGTCGGGGGCGTCGCCGTGGCGCGCGGTGAGCTCGTCGAGATCGACGGGGAGATCGGCGTCCGCATCGGCGAGCGCCTGACCGATCATGGGGTCGAGCGATGACCTCCGGCGCGATGTGGCTGCTGATAAGCGCGATCTGGGTCGGCGCATGCCAAAGGCCATCTCCGGACGCGAGCGTCCACGCCTCCGCGACGGGCGCCCCACGTTCCACCGCCGCAGCCGAGCACGCCCCGGCCGCCGCACCTTCGGACCATGGCGCGACGCCGGACACGGCAGCTTGGCGCGGCACGTATCACAGCGCCACCGCGACCTTGTACGTCCCATCCGACTGGAAGAGCGTGCACTGGAAGGTGCCGGAGACACCGCAGGGGGTGGGCGACGGGACCCTCGAGCTCACGGTCAACCCGACGACGCATCGCGTCCTCGGAACACTCGACGGGCCGCTCGGGCCGGCGACGATCGACGGCTTCGCCTCGGGCCACGCCCTCACCGCGACGCTCGCACGCAAGGACCCCGCGGATCGCGGCTTCGCAGGCACTCTCGTCGGCACCGTCGACGACGACGCGGTCACGGGGATCGTCCATGCCGCCCTTGCCGAAGCGAACGCCGTTCGAACAGCCACCTTCAGCCTTTCTCGGTCTTCGCGCTGATGTTCCCGCCGACGCGATATCTCGAATGGATACGCCGCTATTATGGCACGATTCGTTATGACCTCGCGACGAGCGGCATCTCCACCGCGCGCCTCGAAGATCTCGGATCGCTCGATTCTCGACAAGTGAGCGAACCCGACGGATGGGAGCAACTTCGCGGCGCGATTGCGAAATACAACGACCGGCCTGCGGAAGAGGCCATCGCGACGCTCGGAGCGACCCATGCCGTGTGGCTCGCCTATTCGACGCTGACCAACCCGGGCGACGAAATCCTCGTCGAGGATCCCGCATACGAGCCCCTCGTCCGGATCGCCCAGGGCGTTGGAGCGCACGTCACGCGCTTTCAGCGGCCTTCGCGCGAGGGATTTGCGTTGGACCCGGAGAGAGTCGCCCGAGCGATGACCCCGCGGACGCGGCTCGTGGTGATTACCAACCTGCACAACCCGAGCGGATGCCGAGACTCGGACCCGGCGCTTCGGGAAACGGCCCGACTCGCCGGGGCCCAGGGCGCCATCGTCGTGGTCGACGAGGTCTACGCGCCGTTCGACGGGCTCGCCGACGCGTCGCGCGTATTTCGAGGAACGGCACGCAGGCTCGCGGCCAACATTGTCGCGGTCTCGAGTCTGACCAAGTGCTACGGACTCGGCCACGAGCGGCTGGGCTGGTTGCTGGGCCCGGCGGACGTGGTCGCCCGTGCAGGCGACAACCTCACCACGAGCACGGGGTTTCTGCCCCTTGCACACGCTCACCGCGGGGTCTTCGCGTTCGAGCGGATCGATGAGCTTGCCACCCGCGCGCGCCTCGACCTCGCTCGGAAGCGCGAGATCGTGCGCAGCTGGGTCGCCTGCCGGGGGCTCACCTGGAGCGATCCGAAAGACGGGATCTTCGCGTTCGTGACCGTCCCGGGGCGTGGCGACCTCATCGAGCGTATCGAAGCCGGAGCGGCAGAACGTGAGGTTCTTGTGGTGCCCGGAGTGTTCTTCGGCATTCCCAACGGATTTCGCGTCGCCTGGTCGAAGCCGCTTGCGACGCTGAACGAGGGCCTGGCTCGGCTGTCCGAAGCTCTCGAGCTTGCGCCCGTGTAGAGTGAGGTCGATCCCGCCTTGCAATGCTTACCCGTTCTGGCACGACAACGGCGGGGGCGAGCGAACGCAACCCGCCGCAGCGGTGCTGCTAAGCTAGCGGGCACCCCCACCGCGCCAACCGTGGCCCACCAGGGATAACCCATGCCCAGCCTCCTTCACGTATTTGGCAGCACGTTCCCGGCGTTCGCGGCGAGCCTACTGCTCGGGGCGATGGTGGTTGCGAGTTATACGTTCGCCACCGCGCTCGCCGCGGGAGCCGACCGCCGCCCGCGCACGCTCCAAGCGGCGCGGCTCGGCGCGTACGGCACGGTCGCCCTCATCGGTGTGACCGTCCTTTGCCTCGCATACGCATTCGTGACTCACGACTTTCGAATTCGATATGTCTCGCATTACTCCGATCGGTCGATGCCTCTGTCGTACCTGCTCACGGCGCTCTGGGGCGGACAGGACGGCTCGCTTCTCTGGTGGCTCTTTCTCCTGAGCGTCTACACGGGCGCGTGTGTCCGGTGGCTCGGGCGCCGTTACATCGAGCTTCAGCCGTACGTGATCGCCACCCTGATGGCGATCGTTCTTTTCTTCTGCGTGCTGATGGCCTTTGCCGCCAACCCGTTCGCCACGAACTTGTCGGGGGCCCGAGCCGACGGCGAGGGGCTCAACCCGCTTCTCCAGAATTACTGGATGATCATTCACCCGCCGTGCCTCTACACCGGATTCGTAGGGTGCTCGGTCCCGTTCGCGTTCGCGGTGGCCGCACTCGTCACGGGTCGGCTGGACCACGAATGGATCGTGGCCAGCCGAAAATGGACGCTCTTCGCCTGGATGTTCCTCGGAATCGGCAACACGCTTGGAATGCTGTGGGCCTACGAGGAGCTCGGATGGGGCGGGTACTGGGGTTGGGATCCGGTCGAAAATGCCGCGTGCATGCCGTTCATTTCGGCGAGCGCGTACGTGCACTCGGTCATGATTCAAGAGCGCCGGGGGACCCTCAAAGTCTGGAACGTGTTTTTGATCTGCCTGACCTTCTTTTTGACGATCTTCGGAACGTTTCTCACTCGATCCGGAATGATTTCGAGCGTGCACTCGTTCGCGCAATCGTCTATCGGCAGCTATTTCGCGGTGTTCCTGCTCGGCCTCGTCGCGTTCGCGGCCACGCTCGTGATGTGGCGTTGGCCAGAGCTCCGCGGCATGAGGCCGTCGCTGCGGCTGCGCAAGGCCGCGCTGGCGGCAGGGTGGTTGGTCATCGGCGTCTGCCTGCCCGGGCTGGCGATCGTCTGGCGATCGGGGCTGCCGGTCGGGTGGAGAGTGGCCGTGATCGCGTTCATGGCGGGCAGCGCCGTCTTCGTCGCGCTCGAGATCGTCTTTCGGCGAATGACCGCCGGACTCGACATCCAGACGCGCCGACCACAGATCGAATCGATCTTCTCGCGGGAATTCACGTTCGTACTGAACAACTGGATCCTCTGCAGCTTGCTTTTTTTCATTCTCATCGCGACGACTTTCCCGCTCATCAGCGAGGCCCTGAGCGGAGAGAAGGTCACGGTCGGCCCACCGTTCTATTCAGCGTGGGTCCAACCGCTCGGATTGATTCTGCTCGTGCTGATGGGCATTGGGACACTCTTCGGCTGGAAGAAGACCGGCCCCGAGGCACTGCGACGCGCCTTCCGAGCGCCCGTCATCGCGCTGATCGTGGCCGGCGCACTGCACCGGACATTCGGGGCCCGGATCGGTTTCCCCGCCATCGTCTGGAGTGATCCGATCTACCCCGGCGCACTCGGGGCGGCGCTGCGCGTGTTCAACGCGTTCACTCCGCTCATGGGGTTCTCGCTTTGCATCTTCAACGTGGCCGTGATCGTCCAAGAGTACGTGCTCCTGTTCCGCTCGCGTGCAAGCACGGGTGCGAATCGAACGCCTGCTGCACTCTGGTGGCTGGGTGGCCTGCCCGGCCTGGCACACACGGTCCTGACGCTGCCGCCCCCGTCGAGGCGCCGCTATGGTGGTTACATCGTCCATCTCGGCATCGTGGTGATGTTCATGGGTTTCACCGGGCAGTCGTGGAACGTGGACCGAGAGACGTCGCTGTTTCCGGGACAAAGCTACGACGTCGCCGGGTACACGCTCTCGTACGCCGGTGCTCGGATGGAGGTCGACAACAACAAGCGAATGGTTTTCGCGGACGTCGACGTTTACAAGGGCGGGCACTTCCAAGAGAGATTGACCCCGGCCAAGTTCATTTACAAAAAGCAGCCGGACTCTCCGACGACCGAGGTCGCGATCCATCACGGCCTGAGAGACGACGTGTACGTGATCGTCGGCACGATTAGCCCGGCCAACAAGAACCTGGCCGCGTTTCAGGTCCACATCAATCCGCTCGTCACTTGGATATGGCTCGGGTGCGTCATCCTCATCCTGGGCAGCGTCGTTTGCATGTGGCCGCAACTCGAACTCGGGGAGTCGCGGGTCTGGGCCGGGGCGCGGGGGGTCGCGGCAACCGCCGCGAGCATCGTGCTCGGAATCATGCTGGCCGCGACGCCGGCGGCCCACGCCCAGACCATGACGACCAACAGCGGAACCGTCCACATCGAGAGCGATCTCGAGAGATCGATCTTCGGTTCGCTTCGCTGCATGTGTGGAACGTGCGCGCGCGATCTGCTCTCGACGTGCACCTGCGAGACGGCCGAAGAGGCACGGTCCAAGATCCGCGCGAAGTTGAAGGCGGGGGAAACGCGCGATCAGATTCTGTCCGAATACGCGGCCCAGTACGGATCCGACGCCATGGCCGTGCCTCCCAATCACGGGCTGCTGCGGGCGATCTGGGCCGTGCCGGTGTTCGGGATCGCCGGAGGAGCGTTCGGCCTCGCGCGGATGATGCGTCGATGGCGAACGACCGGGCGTTCCGTGCAGGTTGAGTCGCCCGCGTCACCCGTGCGCGACGCGTACGATGCTCGACTCGACGAGGAGCTGAAGCACCTCGATGGGTGAGGCTCGGCTGGGCGCCGGATTGAACCAGGAAGACTTGCGCCGAGAGGGCGACGACGCCGAGCGCGCGATCGCACGCGCGTTCGCCATCGGACTGCCTGTGTGCACAGTGGTCGGGGCGCTCGCCGCAGGAATCGTCGGCAGCGTCGGGTCGGCGCTGCTCGTCCTGGCGTCGGGTACGTTGCTGGCCACCATCGCACTGCTTTGGGCGAGCCTTCGAACCCTGACGGGCGAGGCTCCTCTCCCCTCCGACGTCGACCCCTTCGCGAGCAGGCGCCCCGACGTCGATGAGCTCGGCGAGAGAAAGCGGCGAGTGCTGCGCGCACTCAAGGATCTGCAGACCGAACACGATCTGGGCAAGATCGACGACGAAGACTACGACACGATCGCGGCCCGATATCGGGAGGACGCCAAAACGGTGATGAAGGAGATGGACCATCAGGCCGCGCCCGCGCGGGCCGAAGCGGAGAGATTGGCGGCCGAGTTTCTCTTGCGGAGACGATCGACCGGGACATCGCGCACCCAAGAGGCGACGCCGAGAGCGAGACCGACCCGAGACGCGAAGCGCATCCCTTGTTCCGGTTGCGGGGCGTCGAACGAGCCGGATGCGACGTTCTGCAAGCGTTGTGGCACGGCGCTGACGCGTGCCACGGGTGAGGGCGATGAAGGTCCGTGATCGACTGGCGGCCCTCGCGGTCATGGCCGTTTCGCTCGGGACCGCCGGAACGTCCGACGCCCAAAGGGAGAACCCAGCGGCCTCCGCCGCAGTCGCTCAGGCGAGCGAAGGCCCGTCCGACCGCGGTGGAGACGGCGATGCGCTTCCTACGGGGCATCCGCCCGTCGAGCCCACCAATCCGCACGCGCGCGCGTCGGGCAACAGTGGAATGCCCGGAATGTTTCAGCCGCCTGAGGACGTCGAACAAGCGGACCCAACGCTTTCCGCCGGCTCGATCTCCGTCGATCTTCACGACCCCGACGACAAGCCGGTCGCGCACGAGAGCGTCACCGTCGGAATCTTGATCAACTCGGTCGCGAAAGGCGACAGCCGCAAACACCTTCAGAAAGACACAGACGATCGAGGGCATTGTGTCTTCTCCGATTTGGATACGGCGAGCAACATCGCGTATCGTGTATCGGTCGGGTATCAAGGCGGATCGTTCGCGGCGGCACCGTTTCAATTGGGACAAGTCAAAGCGATGCACGTGCTGCTCCACGTGTATCCCGTGACTCGAGATCTCGAGTCGACGCTCATCGTCAGTGAAGCGGCGATCGGCGCGGAGCTCCGCGACGATCGCGTGCAGGTCGAAGAGTCGCTCACAATCTACAATCTCGGACGGACCGCATGGCAGCCCGACGGAGTGACGATGTCGCTGCCCGGCACGTTCACCGCGTTCAACGCCCAAGCGTCGATGAGCGATCAGGGAGTCGACGAGATCGAAGGACAGGGCGCACGGATGCACGGGACATTCTCGCCGGGCCAGCACGTCGTTCAATTCCGGTGGCAAATTCCCTGGTCCGGAGACAAGGACGTCGACTTTGAATTAGGGCTTCCTCCTCACGTCGCCATCGCACGGGTGGTCATGCCTGCGTCGTCGGGAATCAAGCTCACGGCAGCCGGGTTTCCTCCGGCCGAACTTGTTCACGATTCGCGAGGACAGAGCTTTCTCGTGACCGAGCGCCGCCTGCGTCCAGCCGATCCGCGGATTCGATCTCTCGATATTGGAATTCACGACCTGCCCACCCCCGGACCGGGCAGATTCGTCGCGACCCTGCTGGCGGCGCTCGGTGTGGGCGTAGGAATATTTTTCGTCGCCCGGGGAGGCCGGCGCCGTGCGCCCATCGAGGCCCCGGAGCGGGCGCGCGATGCGCTGCTCGAAGAGATCGCCGCGCTCGAGGAGGCTCTCGCATCAGGAGAGGTTGGGCCGCGGACGTACGAGACAGCGCGACGCGAGTTGATCGATTTGCTCGCGTTGGCCCTGAACCCCGTTTGAGCCTCGGTGGCGCGTGGGGAGAACATGGAGAAAAGGCTGGGAACATCGTGCTGGAAGGACCTCTGGACAGGATCGGTCGAGACATCTTCCCCGAGATTCGAGCCGTTCGTCCCGCGCGCCGTCCTCAGCCCGGTTCATCTCCAACAGGTCGGGATTACTTCCTTTTTTGCTTTTTCCCCTCCATCCCCAGGCTCTATCGACACTGCTACAGATCTAATCTAAGGATGCTGCCGAGATCGGCCGATGGAACTCACGGTACCCAAAAAGGATCTGCTCAAGCTCGTTTCGCGCATGCAGGGCGTGGCGGAGCGCAAGAGCACCATGCCGGTGCTGTCCAACGTATTGCTTGCGGTCGATGGTCCAAGCACGCTGCGCGTGGCCGCAACGGACCTTTACCTGGCTCTCGTGGGACGAATCAGCGTCGACGTGAGCAAGGGGGGTAGCGTGGCGATCCCGGCCAAGGATCTTCTCGAACGCATTCGCATGATGCCGGAAGGCCCCATTCATCTGGCATCCCAGGACAATGCAACGACGACGATCAAAGCGGCCGGCAGTGCACGGCGCTATACGTTGCATGGAATGCCGGGAGAGGACTTCCCTCCGCTGCCTGCGCCCGCGGAGGGTTCGCCGTCGCTCGCCTTGGATGTCGAAGTTCTCGAGGAACTGATCACGAAGACGTATTTCTCGATTTCAGGCGACGAGACCCGCGCCCACCTGAACTCGGCTCTATTCGAATGGGACGGAGACCTCGTTCGGATGGTCACGACGGACGGACACCGGCTTTCCAAAATGGAAGTTCGGGTCACCGGGCGGCAGGCCTCAGCGACGATGCTCATACCGCTCAAGGCGATCCATGAGCTACGGCGATTGTGCGACGACTTCGCGGGTGAGGCGAAGGAAGGCAAAGAGGGAGCGGCGAAGCCTCAAATTCAGATCACGCAAAGTGGATCGAGCGCGTACTTTCAGGGCGGAGGGATGACGTTCGCCGTCCGGCTGGTCGACGCTCAATTTCCTCCATACGGCCAGGTCATCCCCCAGCAAAGCGAGAAGATCGTGCGTGTGCCGAGGGCCGCGTTCGCGGACGCGCTTCGCGCGGTATCCGTCGCGGCCAACGAGAGGACTGGCGGAGTCAAACTCGGCTTCGGTTCCGGTACCATGCGCATCACGACGGAGTCTCCCGACAGTGGCGAGGGGTTCGATGAGATTCCCATCGACTACTCCGGCGTGAACCTGACCATCGGATTCAACGCAAAGTATTTTTTGGATGTTCTAGGTGCGCTCGACGACGAAGATGTCGAACTCGGATTTGGTGGGGAGCTCGATCCTGCTGTGATCCGGCCAGCGAGCCAGCGCCCCTTTTTGGCCGTCGTCATGCCCATGCGAATTTGATTCACGATGCGGGCTCTGGCCGTTCGTTCGCTCGGCGTGCGCGGATTTCGAAACCTGACCAGAGTCGACATCGATCTCGGCGCCCGCTTCAACGTTGTTTCGGGGGAAAACGGACAGGGCAAGACGAATCTGTTGGAGTCCGTGTACGTGGTCGCGACGTCGCGAAGCTTTCGGACTTCAATGTTGACCGATCTCATCTCGTTGGGCAGCGAGGTCGCCAGCTTACGCGCCAGCATCGATGAAGATCGTCAGCTGCGCGAACAGACCGTCGGACTGCGTGCCGGAGTGCGAGCCGTTCGCATCGACGGACGGCGGCCTCCGACGCTTGCGGCCTATGCCGTCCGGACGCCAACGGTCGTGTTCCATCCCGGTGCCGTCGCACTGGTCGCAGGGGCGGGAGGAGAGCGACGCAAATTGCTCGATCGCGTAGCGCTCTATCTTCTTCCCGGGTCGATGGGGGATTCTAAATCGTACGCGAAGGCTCTCCGTGCGAGGCAGCGTGTCCTTGAATCTCGCGGCGAGTCAGCGTCGGATCTCGACGGTTGGGAAGATCTCCTCGTTCGACACGGATTCGCGTTGATGGCGGCGCGGTCGATCGCGGCCGACAGACTGCTGCCGGCCACGCTCGCGGCATTCACGCGCATCGGTGCCCCGGGGCTGCAATTGGCGGCTCGGTACGCGTGCTCTTGTCCGGATACGCCGGAGCAATATCGCGAATCGCTGCTGCGCCAGCGGGCCCGCGATCGCGCCCGCGGATTCGCCTCGACCGGACCGCACCGAGACGATCTCGCTTTGACGCTCGGCGACCACCCAGTGCGTGGCATGGCCTCTCAAGGTCAGCAGCGTGCGGTCGTTCTCGCTCTTCAGCTGGGTGAGATCTCCGTGATCTCGGCGGTCTCGGGGACGCGGCCCATCTTGCTCATGGACGACGTCTCGAGCGAACTCGATCGCAGGACCACCGTTCGGTTGTTCGACATCCTTCGCGAAGAACCAGGCCAGATTCTTCTCACGACCACGCGTCCTGAGGTCATCGATGCCGCGGGACTCTTGGCCGGAGAAGCCCGCGTCGATTTTGTCGTGTTGGCAGGACAAATCACCCGACGGTAGCGGAACGTGTGCGACGCTGGCATGGACGACGACCGATCCGGCAACGGGGCTTCGGTTCCGACGCGAGGGCGCAGGGCCGGCTGCGCTCGGCTGCCGGGAACGCAGGGGGTCGGGCTGGCCGCGAGATTGTTGCAAGTCCACGAAATGCATAAGAAAATGGCTTCTGTTTTGGTTGCGTCAAGGGAGTTCGCGACGTATACTGCCTGACGTCCGGGCCGCGCCGGGCGGTGGTGTCCAACACGTGGCCGAATCGAGCCGATGTCGGTCACGGCGCGGCATAGCTGCCTGGATTATGCCTGGGCATCTCGCGCGACCGGTGCGCGGTGCTCCGAAGGACGCGACGTACCTATGTCGAATGTGAGCGTTCCGCAGACCGTCCCCCCGCCGTCGTCGAACTACGACAGCACCAGCATCACCGTCCTCGAGGGACTGGAGGCCGTGCGGAAGCGTCCCGGAATGTACATCGGCGACCCTCACGACGGGTCGGGCTTGCACCACCTGGTTTGGGAAGTGGTCGACAACGCCGTCGACGAGCACCTGGGTGGTTTTTGCACGCGCATGGACGTCACGATTCATTTCGACGGATCTCTGACGGTCGATGACGACGGGCGAGGCATTCCGGTGGGAATCATGAAGGATCGCGGCGTGAGCGCCGCCGAGGTCGTCCTGACCGTGCTGCATGCGGGGGGAAAATTCGATCACGCGAGTTACAAAGTGAGTGCTGGGCTGCATGGGGTCGGCGTGAGCGCCGTCAACGCGGTGAGCGAATGGCTGAAAATGGAGATCAAACGGGAGGGACACGTTCACTTCCAGGAGTACCGTCGCGGCGTTCCGGTTGCACCGCTGAGGGTCATCGGCGATACCGACAAGACCGGCACAAAGATGAGTTTCAAGCCGGACCCGACGATCTTCACGACCACCGACTTCCAGTTCGACATCCTTGCGAGTCGGCTGAGGGAATTGTCATTCCTGAACGCGGGATTTCTGATCAGCCTGACGGACGAGCGAGACGGCGGGCGCCAAGAGGCCTTCCTTTACAAGGGCGGGATTCGTGAATTCGTCGAGCACCTTAACAAAACGAAAGAGCCCGTTCACGACAAGGTCATCTCGATCGTCGCGGAGCACCCCGTCGAGGGCGGCACGATCCCGATCGGGATTGAGCTCGCGATGCAATGGAACGCGAGCTATCAGGAGCAAATCTTCTGTTACACGAATAACGTTCACAACCGCGATGGCGGTACCCATCTGACGGGGTTACGCGCCGCACTCACGAAGGTCTTCAATAGTTACGGGAGCGCGCAAAATCTGTTCAAGGAAGTGAAGAACGGACTGCAGGGCGAAGATATCCGAGAGGGATTGACGGCGGTCATCAGCATCAAACACCCAGACCCGAGCTTCGACTCCCAGACCAAGAGCAAGCTTGTCTCGAGTGAAGTGAAGACGATCGTCGAAACGACCGTCTACGAACGGCTCGGTCGGTTCTTCGAGGAGAACCCCCAAACCGCTCGCAAGATTATCGAAAAGACGATCATTGCGGCGAAGGCGCGCGAAGCCGCGCGAAAGGCGCGCGAGGTGGTTCGCAAGGGGCAGCTCGACTACTCCAGTCTGTCGGGCAAATTAGCCGACTGCCAGACGCGCGACCCCGCGGAGGCGGAGATCTACATCGTCGAGGGCGACAGCGCCGGGGGCTCCGCCAAGCAGGGGCGAGACCGACGATTTCAAGCGATATTGCCTCTTCGCGGGAAGATCTTGAACGTCGAGCGCGCCCGACTCGACAAAATGCTTTCGAGCGTCGAGATCGGAACGCTGATTGCCGCACTGGGATGCGGAATCGGCGAAGGAAGTTTCGATATCGACAAACTCCGGTATCACCAGATCATTCTGATGACGGACGCGGACGTCGACGGTAGCCATATCCGGACGCTCCTTCTGACGTTCTTTTATCGGCAAATGCCCCAACTCGTGGAACGGGGATACCTGTACATCGCGCAGCCTCCTCTGTATCGCGCGCGTCGGGGGAAAAAGGACGTCTACCTCAAGGACCAATCCGGGCTCGACCGGTTCTTTCTCGAGCACGGAGTCGAAGGGTTGGCCGTGCGTGCCAGCAAAGGGCCGACCTTGGCCGGGGATCCACTCTTCCGGTTGGCCGAAAGGCTTCGGTTGTTCCGGAGAGCGCTGGCCAAGCTCGACCGGCGTTGCGATGCCTCGATCATCGCTCAGGCGCTGCATGCCGCCCCGCTCGGTAAGATCGAGCTGCGCGAGCGAAGCAAAGTGGATGCGGCGGTGCCGCTCATCCGAGCTCGGCTCGAGCGAAAAAAGCCCGATATCTTGCCGCTGCAGATCGACGTCGGCTGGGAAGTCGAGCACGGGGCGGCGCGCATCGCCATCTCGCCTCGGCCCGGCGCGGCCGCTCGTCCTGTCGTGATCGACTGGAATCTGGTGGACTCCGCAGAATACGAAGAGCTCTATAGCATCGAGCAAGACGTTCGATCGATTGGGCCGACGCCGTACTTTGTTCGAGAGGCGGACAAGAGCGACAAGACCAAGAGCGAGACCGAGGTCGAGGATGCCGATGCCCTATGGGACTTCATTGACCAACGGGGACGGAAGGGAACCCAGCTGCAGAGGTACAAGGGGCTCGGCGAAATGAATCCCGGGCAACTATGGGAGACGACGCTCGACCCCAACACGCGGGTCATGCTGCAAGTTCGCTTGGACGACGTGGTGCAGACCGATCAGATCTTTACGATTCTTATGGGCGATCAGGTCGAGCCGCGGCGCCAATTCATCGAGCAGAACGCTCTCAGCGTCAAAAACCTCGACATCTGACGGCCTGTTGCGGCCGTGGCCGCCGCAGGGCGCGCTGGACCGGGGACGCGATCGGCCTGGCGCGAAGGAGCGACGACCGGGTCCGCTGCCGTTTCTCGGGTGCGCTTTGCGCGGCGCATCTCTTGCAAAGCACAAACGGCGATTTAGCTTCGTGGTGGTACGGGCGGTCCGAGAAGCCCGCGTGCGGCGCGCGAGCCGCGAGAGCTTGCGGCAACGAGTGCGCGGGAAGACAGTGGGCGGCGCCCCGGGAGGAATCGCGATGCGTCCTGAACGGATGACGACGAAGAGCCGAGAGGCGTTTCAAGATGGGATCGATCGGGCTTCGCGTTTTGGCAATCCGGAGTTGCAGCCGGAGCATTGGCTAGCCGCGATGCTGGACCAGGACGGAGGGGTGGCGGCGCCTCTGCTTCAAAAGGCTGGCGTCGACGTCCCGGCTCTGCGCGAGTCGCTTGCCAAGCGAATCGAGGGCTTCCCGCGCGTAAGCGGGGGCGCGCAGCCTGCGCTTTCGCGTCGATCGCTTGAACTCGTTCGGCGCGCGGACGACGAGGCGAAAAAGCTGAAGGACGATTACGTGTCGGTGGAGCACTACGTGCTCGCCGCGGCGCAACACGATCGCGACACGATGAGCCTTTTCGAGCAGCACGGGGGCGTCAACTACGAGAAGCTACTCGCCGCGCTGGCCACCGTGCGCGGCGCCCAGCGCATCACCGACCCCGATCCCGAACAGAAATTCCAGGCGCTCGAGAAGTACTGCCGTGACCTGACCGAGGCTGCGAGGGCCGGCAAGACCGATCCCGTCATCGGGCGCGACGAGGAAATCCGGCGCGTCATGCAGGTTCTCTCCCGACGAACCAAGAACAATCCGGTGCTGATCGGTGAGCCGGGCGTGGGCAAGACGGCCATTGTCGAAGGGATTGCCCAACGAATCGTGCGGGGTGACGTCCCCGAGTCGATCAAAAACAAGCGACTGTGCGCGCTCGACATGGGGGCGCTCGTCGCCGGATCGAAGTATCGTGGCGAGTTCGAGGACCGGCTCAAGGCCGTACTCAAAGAGGTCGAGGCGTCGCACGGAAAAATCATCCTCTTCATCGATGAGCTTCATACGATCGTCGGTGCCGGCGCAGCCGAAGGAGCGATGGACGCCGCGAACCTGCTGAAACCAGCACTCGCCCGGGGCGAGCTACGCTGCATCGGCGCGACGACTCTCGACGAGTATCGCAAGCGCATCGAGAAGGATGCCGCCTTGGAGCGGCGGTTTCAGCCGGTCTTCGTCTCGCAGCCGACCGTCGCAGACACGATTGCGATCCTGCGCGGGCTCAAGGAGCGCTACGAAGTGCACCACGGCATTCGAATTCAGGACGCTGCTCTGGTTGCCGCAGCCACCCTGAGCGACCGCTACGTGCCGGACCGCTTCCTGCCGGACAAGGCCATCGACTTGATCGACGAGGCTGCTGCGAAAATCAAAATGGAAGTCGACAGCATGCCGGCCGAGATCGACGCCTTGCAGCGTCGGCTGATGCAGCTTCAGATCGAGCAGCAGGCGCTCAAGAAGGAACGCGATCCTGCGAGCAAAGTTCGGGTCGAGGAAGTGGCCCGGCAAATCGCGGAAATCGAGGAGAGTGCGCGCGGGATGCGAGCCCAGTGGCTCCGCGAGAAGGAGATCATCGATCAAATTCGTAGGGCGCAGCCGGAAATCGAGCGTTTGCGCCACGAAGCCGAGCAGGCGCAACGGCGGGGCGATCTCGGCCGCGCCGCCGAGATCAGTTACGGCAAGATCCCGGAACTCGAGAAGAAGATCGACGAGTCCCGAAAGTCCCTCGCGAAGGTCCAGGACAAGACGAGCTACCTGCGCGAAGAAGTGACCGAGCAAGACGTCGCCGGCATCGTGTCGAAGTGGACCGGTATTCCGATCACGAAAATGATGCAAGGCGAGATGCACAAGCTTCTCCACATGGAAGAGGACTTGAAGCGACGCGTCGTAGGGCAAGACGCGGCGGTCGAGATCGTGGCGAACGCCGTGAGACGATCGAGGGCGGGTCTCGGAGACCCGAACCGGCCCATCGGCAGCTTTTTGTTTCTGGGCCCGACCGGCGTCGGCAAAACCGAGCTGGCGCGCGCTCTCGCCGAATTTCTGTTCGACGACGAGCGAGCGATGATTCGCTTGGACATGAGCGAATACATGGAGAAGCACGCGGTCGCCCGGCTCATCGGCGCGCCCCCGGGCTACGTCGGCTACGAGGAGGGTGGCCAGTTGACGGAGCCAGTGCGCCGCCGCCCCTACTCGGTCGTGCTGTTCGACGAAGTGGAAAAGGCCCACGGTGACGTCTGGAACGCGTTACTTCAGGTGCTCGACGACGGGCGGCTGACCGACGGTCAGGGTAGAACCGTGGACTTCAAGAACACGGTCATCATTTTGACGAGCAACATTGGGTCGGCCCAGATCCGAGCCATTGACGAACGGCCGGGCCTGACGCCCGCGAATCGGCGCGATCTCGTCGTGCAAGCCGTTCTCGACGAAGTTCGGAAGGTTTTTCGTCCCGAGTTTCTGAATCGCCTGGACGAGGCCGTCGTCTTCAATCAGCTCGATCCATCCCAGATCCGCCACATCGTGGACATCCAGCTTGGCCGGTTCGAAGCGCGGCTCGCGCGGCGCGACTTGTCCCTGGAGGTCACGGACCGAGCAAAAGACCACCTCGCTCGCGAGGGATGGGATCCGCAATATGGCGCGCGACCGCTGAAGCGAGCGATTCAGCACGGACTGGAAGACCCGATGGCGCGCAAGGTTCTGGGCGGCGAGTTCCCGGCGGGGACACGCGTCATCGTGGATGTCGGCGCCACCGGCGATCTGACGTTTACGGCGCGAATGCAAAACTGATCCGGCTTCGACCGAGGACGAAGCGCAAGGATGCAGGGGCTTGGGCCGTGGCCGACGGCGCCACGGTATCCACGCAGTGGCCGGCGACGCGACTCGGCCAGCATGGTCGTGGGTTGGCCAACCTGTGCCACGGTCCTGCCGACCGCGGGCGGTGGCGTCTCTTTGCGTCCGGCGAGCGACACTCTGGCGGGGTTTGGACAGGGCGTTGAATGCCCCCGAAACCGCGGTAGGTCTTGGCCGTTTTGCGATGTCTGCGGGGAGGCGGCGCCAGTTGACAGCCGTCCGGGAACAATTGGCCGGCCGTACCCGTCGATCGATGGCCCGGCTGTTTTGGCTTCGTGCGGCGGCCTCACGGATGGCATGATTCTAGCATACAGTAGCCGCGTTCTCATGATCAGGGCCAAGCGACTGTCCACCCGAAGCGTGCGCTCCGCTGCCGCCGGATCGTGGATCGCACTGGTTGCGGCGACGACGCTCGGCGACGCCGCCGACGCGGTCCGCGCGAAGGTGCGGGCGGACGGCCTGTCGGCGGGTCGCGTCTATCGTCTGGTCGTGCAGTCGTACGACCGGCAGCCGGGAGAGAATCCGGGAAAATACGCCCGCCCGATCGGTAGCGTGCAGCGCTCCGTCACGGCCGATGAGCTGCGCGATGGCGTGCATGTAAGCTTGGTCGAATTTCGACAAAAGATTGCGGACGGCGTGGCGGGTGATCCGCTGATCATGGCCTGGATCGATGTCGGCGAGCCGGATCTCGAGTTCGATGGGCGCATGGCACGTCCACGGGCGGGAAGCGTTTACGGCGTCGTGAAGCGGTCGGCGGGACAGGATGTCGTCCAGATTAGCCTCAATCGGAAAGTGGCTACATAGTCCCCAATGATCATCGAATGCTCGTCGTGCGGGAGGCCGAACCGACTCCCTGCCGCTCGCCTGTTCAATAAGGCGGTCTGCGCCGCGTGCAAGGTTTCGCTCCTTCCCCGTACGCACCCGACTTCGCTCGCCAGCGCGCAGGATTTCGACGAACTCATCCGCGATGCGCCGGCGCCCGTCCTTGTCGACTTCTGGGCGGCCTGGTGCGGGCCGTGCCGTACCGTGGCGCCCGAGATCGAAAAGGTGGCGCTGCAGCGCGCAGGCGAGCTCATCGTGGCCAAGGTCGATACCGAGGCTTTGCCCGAGGTGGCGTCGCGCTTTGGTATCCGAAGCATTCCGACGATGATCGTATTTCGTGGGGGGAAAGAGACGCAACGCCTGAGCGGCGCCATGCCCGCGAGCGCGATCCTGGCGGAATTGTCGCTCTGAGAGACGTCGTGCGGCGTGGGGGGCCAGACCCAAAACCCCGGGCCCGGGCGGCCGGGTGGGCGCAGGTCAGGATCGCCTACGCGGCGTGAGCGCCGATGCGCCGAAGGCTTCGAATGTCACGGATGCGTCGTTCGAAGGCGCGGCGGTCGTGCTCGGTCAACACGACCCCACCGAATCGGGCTTCCAGATAGACGCGTGTGAGCGACGCGATTTCATCGCCGAGCGGATGCTGCCGCAAGCGAAGCTCTTCGGCATGGCGGAGCGGGGGCACCGAAGGAGATCGAGTGATCCCGTGGAGATTCAGTGCAGACTCGAGGGCGCGAAACAAAGCCACCACGGATTGGGCGCGCGCATCGGTCGGCCCGAGGGGCGGTGCCCTTTCGTCCGACCGCTCGGACCGCTGTCGAGTCCTCTTCCAGATCGCGTACGCGGCCACAAGGAGGGCCAGTACGAGCGCGGCCATCATGGGCCCACGCGTCAGGCTGTCGAGAAGGCCCTTGTCCATGCCGGCCCGGGAGCGCAGCCGCTCGTAGCGGCGGCTGAATTCCTCGATGAGCCGCACTTGCTTGTGCAAGTCGTAGCCCACGACGTACGTGTTCCACCGCTGCGACATCGCTTCGACGAAATCGCGTACGTAATAGTACGCGCCGTCGGGGGGCTCGAGTGGCTGGGCGCCCGCTGCGGGCGTGGGGTCGAACGTTCGCCAGGTCGGACGGATCGGATCGTCCGAATAAGCCTCGACCCAGGAATGGGCATCGCCCTCGCGCACCGCATAATATCGGCCGAAGCGGTTCCACGTCCCGCCGACGAATCCGGTGACGTTCCGAGAGGGAATGCCGATGGATCGAAGCATGACGGCCATCGCCGTCGAAAAGAACTCGCAGTGTCCGCGTCGTGACTCGAAGAGAAAGTGATCGACCGGCTGCGGCTTTCCCGAAGACGGGGAATGCAGGTCGTAAGCGAATTCGCGCCGCAGGTGCTGTTCGATGACCAGGGCCTTTGCATCGTTGGTCGCGAGACCGTCGGTCCACCGACGCGCGAGCTCGGCAACTCGGGCGGGCAGATCGGATGGCAGTTGCAGGTATCGCGGCACCTCCGATGGCGACAGGCGCTCGACGATCGTCTCGTCGTCGGATGCGAGATAGACGTCGTAGCGCAGGCCGCGCTGGTCGGCGCCGGCGTAACGGAGTTCGCCGTCGGATCCTCGCTGGATCGTGAGGGAGTCTCCGAGCGCGAACGCCGTGGGGGCGCGGATGCGCAGCGCCACCGCGCGCGGGGGCAGAAAGATGACGGGAGGATCGATGGGCTCCAAGTCGAAGGAAACGACGCGATCGCGCGCAACGGCCGGCGCACGGGAAATGGGCACCAAGTCGCCAGATTCGATCGCACGGTCGCCGGTGCGGGTCGCCTCGCGTTGCGTGCGAGCCCAGGCATGCCCGTCGTAACCGTCGAACGCCGTGCCGCGCAGCCGGAGGGTCAATCGGGTCGGGGGCGGCTCGGGCAGGTCCGCGACTTCGAAGCGGAGCGCGATGGTGGGGTCGTCTCGCAGGACGCCGACGTCTCCGAGGTCGACGTGCTCGGAAAATCCAATCATTCGTCCCGAATGCGGGTGGCTCAAAAGAAGCAAAGACAGTCCGATGCGCGGGAACAAGAGAAATAGAGTCGTCGTAAAGAGAAGAATGGGAACAGAAAGCAAGCACGTGGCGGCCAAGAATCCACGCCCGACGACGCGCCGGCTTCGCAGAATGCGCGGCACGTCGACCGGTAGCCCGGTCCGGTCGCGCGCGCCCTGACGGTAGTTGCCCTCGACTTCCCGGCGGAGATGGCTCAGCACGAGGGCGCCGGGAGCGACTACGAGAAATCCGAGGAAACAGAGTCCGTAGGTCAGACCTCCGCCCAGAACGGTCCCGGCGACGAAGTGAAGCATCGCAAGCACGATGATCTGCTGGTCGTGGGCGGCACCACGGCGGGTCGCGACCCGCACGATCTGCAGCAGCGCCGCAAATTCGACAGCCACGTCGAGCGGGGAGCGCCCGACAGCCAGTCGCGCTCCCTCCACCAAAAGCAGGGCCACCGGAGCGAGGGTCGCGAAGTGGCGAAGAGCCGGGCGTCCTTGCCAGCGCTCTGGGATCGCGATGGCGATTGCGAGGCCAGCGACAAGGGTGAGATTCGTCCAGCCGCTGAGCGACGCCGTGCTCACTACGGCCAATACGCCGAGGGCCGCGAGTGCGTCGGTGAGGATGCGGTGAACGAGTCCAAACCTCATTGGGCGGCCTCCGGCGCCTGGGATCGCGGGCGCTCGCGCGCCGCGACAGGTTCGATGAGGGCCAGGCACCGGAGCAGGGGATCGGCTCCGACCATGCGATCCGCGCGCGTGACCCCTCCGCCCGTCATGAACACGGCGACGCGGTCGCCCCGCTTGATGTGGGCGACGGCTCGCGATGCGATGTCGCGGATGCGCCGTTCGAATGTGGCCGCCCATTCGTCACCCGTACCGGCAGGCTGTACGGTGTCGAGGGTCAGGGTCACGTCGGGGCGGGTCTCGCGTGCGCGTTCGCGCATGACCATTTGCCCGACCGCGGCGGTCTTTCTCCAATGGACATCGCGCGGGTCTTCGCCGGGGCGCATCAGCTTCAAACCGAGGAAGTCGTGTCCGTGACCTCGGCCTACCACATGGTCTGCCCCCGCCGTACGTCCGCCGGTAGGTTGCGCGATCTGGACCGAGTCGACTGCGGGATAGATGACGAGTTCGCCTGCGGCGGGGACTTCGCGGGATTTCTCGAACAGCCCGAACGGGAACCGGGTCGCGATACGGAAGCCCGCGTGCACGTCGCGTCCCCGCCGGATGGGCGTCCTGCGGTAGGCGGCCACTTGCGCGGATTTAGGGCTGATCTTCAGAAAGAAGCAGCGCTTGTCGGCGGGCTGGCCGGCACGAAGGTCCTCGACCTCGATCGCATAGGACGGAATCCGTGCCTTGTGGTTGAACACCTCGATCTCCACGAGGTGTGCGCGTCCGACTTGCGCTCGAAGGGGCAGGCGCCGCACCACCGTCAGGTCGCGAAGCGACAGCTCGCTCATGATGCCGCTCACCACGATGAGCGCGAGCAACATCCCGAGCAGAAGATAAAGAAGATTGTTCGCCGTGTTGATCGCCGCGAATCCGACCCCCAGCGTAATACCAACGAAGAACTTCCCTTCCCGGGTGAATCTCAGCCGACGCGGTGGGCGCATGCGTACGCGCCACATCGCGAGCCATTCCGCCATTGCGCTCGAGGACGAGCCCTTCTGCCGAGGTCGGTTCGACACGGGATCAGAGTGGGACGGGGATGCGCCCGATGACTTCGCGCAGCGCGCCCTCGGCTTCGTCGCGCGTGGGCACGAACCCGTCGGCTTGCGTCGCCAAGCGCACCCGATGCGACAAGACGGGGATGGCCAAGTCGTGGATATCGTCGGCGATGCAATAGTGCCGGCCGCGCAACAGGGCGCGGCCCCGCGCCGCGTGGCCGAGCGCCATGGCGGCGCGCGTGGAGGCTCCCAACGACAGAAGGGGCGACGTCCGTGTCGCCGTGATGAGCGCGTGCAGATAGTTGGCGAGCGACGTGTCGATGGTGACGCGCTCGACTTCGCGCTGCAGGGCGACCAGTCGCGCCGGATCGAGCACGCACGCCACGTCGCGCGCCGTGTCGGTGTGTCCGTCCAGCACCAATCGCATTTCGACTTGCGGGGGCGGATAGCCGATGCGGACTCTCAGCAAGAATCGGTCGAGCTGCGATTCCGGCAGGGGGAACGTCCCGGCGAAATCTTGTGGGTTTTGAGTGGCGATGACGAAGAAGGGGTCGGGAAGCGGAATGGTCTGCCCGTCGAGAGAAACCTGCCCTTCGTTCATGGCCTCGAGGAGCGCCGACTGCGTGCGGGGGCTGGCGCGGTTGATCTCGTCGGCCAGAAGGATGTTGGCGAAGATCGGTCCGTGACGCAGGACGAACTCCCCGCTTCGCTGGTCGTACACGCTCACCCCGAGAACGTCGCTCGGAAGGAGATCGCTTGTAAACTGCACGCGCCGCAGATCGCCTCCAACGGCCTTGGCCAGCGCACGCGCGAGCGTCGTTTTGCCGACCCCCGGTACGTCTTCGATGAGCAGGTGACCGCGAGCCAGGAGAGCGACGAGGGCGAGCTCGACGGCGTCGTGCTTTCCTTCGAGCGCCGTCTCGACCGCTTGGCGCAGTGTTTGGAGCGCAGGCAGCTCCTCTGCGATGCGGGCGGCAACGGCCGTCATGGTTCGGAGAGTAGCACGCCAGGGCCATGGGGGTGCGCAGCACAGCTTGGGCGCAACAGCCCGTGCCGCTCCGTGTGCCCGTGCCGTACGCAGTGCTACGGGTACGTGTGATCGACGTTCGAAATGTCACCAAGACGTATGGTCCTGTGCGCGCACTCGTTGGTGTGAACTGGCAGGTCGAGGAGCGGAGCATCGGCATCGTTCGAGGACCGAATGGGTCCGGCAAATCCACGCTGCTCTCCATTTTAGGGACTTTGGCGCGTCCGACTTCGGGCCGCGTCGATCACGGTGCGCTCGGGCGCACACGGAGCGATGTGCGGCGCAGTCTTGGTTGGCTGGGCCACGACTCGCTCTGCTATCCGGACCTCACCGGGCGAGAGAACATCGAACTCGCGGCCCGCCTGTACGGCTGCGACGCGAAGACGGCGTTCAGCCGCGCCGCGCTCCGCTTCGATCTCGAAGGATTTGCAAACCGGCCCTTTCGCACGTACTCGCGCGGTCAGCGGCAGCGCGTCTCGCTGGCGCGCGCCTTGGTGCATGCCCCTCGTCTGCTCTTGTTGGACGAGCCCACGTCGGGATTGGACGCGTCGTCGGCCGATCGCTTGGCGGCGATTCTGGGCGAGGAAGTGGCGGCGGGTGCCACGATTGTGGTCGTCACCCATGATCTTCGCTTTGGGGAGGATCTTCTGGCGCTTGGAGCCGAGACGCTCACCCTCCACCGTGGTCGCGTTGTGGCCGGGTGATCGAATTGGATCCCGACCGCGACCCCGACCCCGACAACCGCGACCCCCGACCCGACGCATCGGCTCTATTCTCCGAAATAATCGGAAATTTGGATCATCGCTGGGTGTCTCGAGAGCTCGACCACATCGGCACGGGGCAGGGTCAGCAGGATGGGCGGTTGCAGCAGGTGCGTGAGCTCCGCAGCGTTGTGCCCGGTTGAGGCATCGGCTATTTCGGGCGCGACGAGGACGATCCCGACGACGTCCACGGCAATGCTCTGGGCGGCCCGGGTGGTCGAGAGGACGTCGTGCAGCACGCCGAGCCGGTCGGGCGCGACGAGGACGATCGCGTCGGCATCGAGCTCGCGCACGAGGTCGGCGTTCACGGTCGTGTCGGAGATGGGGGTGAACAGGCCGCCGGGCAATTCGACGACGACGACGTCCGATTGGTCGCGGACTTCGGAGATCATCGCAACCAGAGGTTCGATGCGTATGGGCGCTTGGCCGGATCGGCGGGCGGCGAGATGCGGCGACAATGGCTCGGCAAACGCGTGTCCAAAATGTTGCACGTGAAACGTGGATGCCCGCTCCAGCCGGGCGGCATCCGAAACCGACGCCTCGCACAGCCCGGTTTCAATCGGCTTCAGGCCGATGACTCGGGGGAATCGCGCCGCGTAAAATCGCAAGAGCGCCTCGGCGAAGTGGGTCTTGCCAACTGCCGTGCCGGTACCGGACACAGCAATAAGCCTGGACTTCACAGGGCGCCCGCGGCCAGCACATCGCCGACGATGGCGATGGCGCGGTCGATGTCCGCCGGCCCGTGGGCAGCGGTGACGGTGAAGCGAAGACGCGCCGTGCCGGCCGGAACGGAGGGAGGGCGGATCGGGCGAACGTCGAGGCCGTGAGCGCGAAGCGCGTTGGACATCCGCAAGGCCGCAGAGCTTGGGCCGAGCACCCAAGGGATGATGTGACCAAATCCGGCCGGCCGAATGCCCACGCGATGCAGGCCCTCGCGAAGGCGGTGGGCTGCGCCAAGAGTCATTTCCCTTAGCGCCGGGTTCGCCTCGGCGGCCGTGATCCCGGCGCTGGCCGCGGCAGCCAGAGCCGGGCTCAGGCCTGTCGAAAAGACGAATGTCCGAGCCCGGTTCCAGAGCCAGGCCATGAGCGCGTCGCAGCCTGCGACGAACGCTCCCGCGGCCCCGAAGGCTTTGCCGAACGTGCCAACGAGGGCATCCGCTCGCACGCCCGCAGCCACACAGAGGCCCCTGCCTTCAGGGCCCAACACTCCCAGCGCGTGCGCTTCGTCGACCACCAGCGCCGCTCCCCGCGCGTCGCAGATGGCGCGCAACCGTGCGAGGTCGGGCTGATCGGCGTCCATGCTGAAATAAGACTCGGTGACCACGAACGAGCGACCCGAGTGGGGCTCGGACAGCGCCCGTTCGACCGCGGGCAGATCGAGATGGGGCACGACGACCGTCCGGGCCTTCGAGAGGCGCGCCCCGTCGATGATGGAGGCGTGATTGAATGCGTCGCTCACGATGCGATCGGCGGGCCCAGCCAGTGCGGAAAGCAACCCGACGTTGGCGGCATACCCACTCGTGAACACGAGCGAGGCCGGCTGCGCGACCAGCCGCGCGGCCAATCGCTCGAGGGTGATGTGTTCTGCGTGCTCGCCCACGACCAGGCGCGACGCGGAGGCGCCTGCCGCGGCCGGTGGACCGAACCGACCGCCGAGCCCGAGGTAGTCGTTGGAACAGAACGTGGTGCACGGCGAGACGTGGGGCGCCGGGCGTTCGCGAAATACGTCGCGCCGCTTCAAATCGGAGAGTGCCTCTTCCAGATAGAGGAGCGCGGGCGGGCAGGACTGTTTCACGTGAAACTCAGGGCGCATCAGACGCTTCCGGGGCCGGGTCGGAAGGCTCGAGGGCTGCGTCGATGCGCCCGAGCAGCCGTTCGAGCAGTGCGCGCATCCGCGCCTTCATCGACTCGCCTCGCTCGCGCTCTGCCTCTGCCTCGTGCGCCAAAGCGATGGCGACGAGCAACAGGCCCTGCGACCCGGCCCCCCGCGCACTCGTCGGGATCTCGCCGAGCTTTTGATTGACGACCGAGGCCAGCCGTTGGAGCTCCGCCGGGGGCGCCGAGCTCACGACCCGATAGATCTGGCCTGCGATGCGCAGCTCGACCGTGTCACTCATGCCTCTCCACACGGTACCACGCAGGGATTGCGGGCCGTTTTCAAACCGAACCGATGGCTCTTGGGTTGCCCTCCAGCCGCCCACGGCAGACCATGGGCGCCGGCGGAGCAGCAGACGCCCCCCCGGGAGGTCTGGACCCAACGAACGCTCAGTCCGTGCCCGCGTCGGTCGAGGTGGACGTCGAGGTCGACGTGGAGGTCGTTGCCGTGGTCGTGCCCGCGTCAGCAATGGGGATGGCCGGCGGCGAGCAGTCGGACGAGATGCTCTGACAGAGGCTGCAGTCGACGGAAAGATCCTGTCCAATGGCGCACGGCCCAGAGGTTGCGGCCATTTGCCCGCTGCCCACGCAGTTGGGAGACTGGTAGAGCGGACTGATGTCGGCCGCCGCAATCGTGACCAGGCATCCGCGGCAGAGAATGACCGGGAACTGGTACACGTCCGATTGGACCGAGTCGCCGCCGAGCGTTTGGCCGAAAAACTGGACGTACGTCAGCAGTCGGACTTGATCGGTGTGGTCCCCGGGGGGAGGCCCCTGATCGATGGCCGTGGCATTGTCGATCGTTGTGACCGTGATCGGTCCGTAGCTCGGCGTTCCGCCCGAAGCGGGAGCGATCGTCGTCGAGACGAGGTCCTCGAACTGGTCTACCGTGACTTGCTGGTCGTTTTTCACGATCACCGTTGCCTTTTGCAACGTCACGAACGACGTCTCGGTGCGCGCCGCGGTGGGATTCGCCTGGGCCACCAACTGATTGCCCACCAGATACGTCGGGTCGTATTCGCCTCGCAAATCAACGTCCAAGACGCCCCCGCCCAGGATCTGGGGCTGGGTGGGGTCGGAGGTGAACGAACAGGGTGTTCCCGCCGACACGACCTGGGGCGCGAGCACGTCGTAGACAAAGATGGTGCTGTCGTCGCTCGCACACGCGGAAAGCACAGCGCCTGTCCCCGCGACGGCCATCAGTGCGGCAGAGACGCCTCCCCACAAGCGATTCATCAGCATTCTCCTCGTGGGGGCCCCGGCTCGCGAAGCGCGGCGGTGCGCAATCACTCCCGTATCCACAATCGTACCGCGATACGGGCATAGCGCCAAAAAACGTCCAATCGGCCGCACGCCAGCTTGGAGACACGCGACCGGCCCCCCCCCGAGCCGCAGACCTTGGCCCGGGCCATCTTCGCGCCTCCGCGGATCGCCCCTGCGCCCATCGTGGGCCGCATGGGGCCCCACCGATCAGGGGCCCAGAACCGCGTCGCGGAGTGTGTCGAGGGGTACCCGCTCGATGTGCGCACGCCCCGGGCCCGTGACGACCGGGACTCGCAAGACTCCCCTCTGTCGCTTCTTGTCGTGAGCGACGAACGGCCACGCCGCCGCAAGCTCGCTGCGGTCGGCACGTGCGGGCAAGCCGAGGGTAGACAGCAGATGTTCGGTTCGGAGGATCAACCCGGGTGGCGTCCATCCGAGTTTCTCCGTGGCACGCAACTCGGCCACCGTGCCGAGTGAGACGGCCTCTCCGTGCAGCCACCGGGCGTAGCCGCCATGAGCTTCGAGGGCATGTCCCACCGTATGCCCCAGATTCAACAGGGCTCGGCTCGCTGTCTCGCGCTCGTCGTCGCGAACGATCCGGATCTTCGCTTGGATGGCGGCGCGGACAATGGGCTCGAGCGCGATCGGCTCGCCTCGCGCGAGAGCTCCCGCATCGCGCTCGACGGCATCGAAGAGGTCCGAATCCGTGGCGAGCGCGATTTTCACGATCTCGGCGAGCCCGGAAGCGCGCTGTCGGACCCCCAGCGTCGTCAGGTGGTCCAGGTCCGCGACGACCGCATTCGGCTGGTGAAATGCGCCGATGAGGTTCTTGCCGGAGGGATGGTCGAATCCCGTTTTGCCACCCACCGACGAGTCCACCATGGCGAGCAACGTCGTCGGCACTTGCAGGCAACGAACGCCGCGCAACAGACACGCTGCGGCGAACCCGGCCAGATCCCCGACGACTCCGCCGCCGCACGCCAGGACGAGCGCATCGCGGTCCGCGGCGCCGGCGAGAGCCGCGTCCCAGATGGTCGACACGCTGGCAAGCGTCTTGTGCCCCTCGCCGGGCGGCAGGGTCACTCGCGTGAGCGGTCCCCTGAATTCCGTCAAGGATCGATCGATGGCGGCGCCACGGGCTCGGTGCACGTTCGAGTCCGTGACGACCAGGATGGACGAGGGGGCAGCGCGGTGGATCGAAGCGGCCAGACGGCCCGGTTCGCCGACGCACACGTCAATCGGGTAGCTGCGTGATCCCAGCGGAACGAGCAGCGGATCCCGTGCGGCCAGCCCCACGACCGCGTCGACCACTGCGGCCAGGCTGAGCGCGTCGGTCGCGAGCGTTAGATGCGATTCGGCGTACGCGTCGGCGCGCTGTGCAAGCAGATCCCGGACTCGTTCGAGAGGGCTCGGGCCCGTGCCGAGTAGCGGGCGCGTCGCGATCTCTTGCGCACGTGCCACGATCGCCTCCGGCGAGGCGGTGAGCGTCACGACGAGCGCGCGATCGGTCGCGAGCCGTCGCGCGTGCGACGCCGTAACGGTCCCGCCCCCGAACGCGATCACCTTCGTCACGCCATCGGTCAACAGGCTCTCGACGACGGCGGCTTCCCGAACGCGAAAGGCGGCCTCGCCTTCGCGGCGCCACAAATCGGCAATCACCGCACCGGCTTCGCGCTCGACCTCCTGGTCCGTGTCGACGAACGGCACTCCGAGCCGTGCCGCGACGAGCGGTCCCACGGTGGTCTTCCCCACCCCCATGAATCCGCTGAGGACGATCGAGTGCATGATCAGCGCTCCGCGACCGCGACTTCGAGCGACGGCGCCGAACCCCCGAGTCCATCGCCCCCGTCGAAGCCCGCCCGCATCGTCAGTATTCCGCGAGTTGAGCGCGATAGCCGTCGACGTTTCTCGAGAGCTCGCGCATCGAATCGCCCCCGAACTTCTCGAGCAGGGCGTCGGCGAGCACGATCGACACCATGGCCTCGCCGACGACGCTCGCTGCCGAGACCGCGCACACGTCGCTCCGCTCGAAGGCGGCGTCGTAAGGCTCCTTCGTCAACACGTCGACGCTCCGCAGCGCCTTCTTCAGAGTGGCGATCGGTTTCATCGCCACCCGGCAGACCACTGGCTCGCCGTTGGTGATTCCACCCTCCAGTCCCCCGGCACGGTTGCTCGGTCGCGTGAACCGGCGCGCCTCCGAATCGTAGTGGATCGGGTCGTGAACCTCCGAGCCCCGGGACCGCGCCGCAGAAAATCCCGCACCGATCTCCACGCCCTTCATGGCCTGAATGCTCATGAGCGCTTGCGCCAGCCGTCCGTCAAGTTTTCGATCCCATTGCACGTGACTTCCGAGCCCGGGGACGACGCCCGTCGCGACGACTTCGAACACGCCGCCGAGGGTGTCGCCGGCGTGTGCAGCGTCGCGGATCGCCTCCTTCATTCGCGGCTCAGCCGCCGGGTCGGCGCACGCGAGGTCGCTGGCTCGAGATCGCGTCCGAAGATCGTCCAGCGTCCCGTCCAGTCCGGCCGCGACCTGGACGCCGCCGATCGCCACGACGTGGGCGAATACGTCCAATCCGACGGCGCGGAGCAGTTTTCGGCACACCGCGCCGACCGCCGTTCGCGACGCCGTTTCCCTCGCGCTCGCCCGCTCCAGCACGTCGCGCAGGTCGTGGACTCCGTGCTTGAGGCCGCCCGCGAGATCCGCGTGACCCGGACGGGGTCGGGTGAGCGGATCGGGCCGAAGTTGCATCGGGGCGGGCGACATGCGGTCGAGCCAATTGACGTGATCGCGGTTGGCGATCGACATCGCTACGGGCGAGCCGAGCGTTTCGCCTCCGCGAACGCCACCGATGAACTCGACGCGATCCGTCTCGATCTTCATGCGGCCGCCACGGCCGTAGCCCCGTTGCCTTCGGGCCAGGTCCACGTCCACGTCTTCCGCCAACAGAGCGAGACCCGCGGGGATGCCCTCGACGATGGCCGTCAAACGGGGTCCGTGGGACTCTCCGGAGGTAATCCAGCGAAGGCGAGACATCGTGGTGGCGTAGGCGAAGGGGCAACGCTCGCGAAAACCGGAGCGGCCAACGCTAGCAAGCCCACCGCCGGCGCGGAAGTCGGCGTGCTACCTCTGATCGCCCGCGCATGGTCGGCCGAGAGTTCGCGTTTCACAAATACGAAGGGCTCGGCAACGACTTTGTCGTCCTCGATGCTGCCGAGGAGGGGACCGTCGCACCGGCCCGCGCGCTGGCCTTGTGCGATCGCCGTCTCGGTATCGGCGCCGACGGTGTGATCCTCGTGCTGCCACCGCGCGTACCCGCGGTCGACGCGCGCATGCGGGTCATCAACGCCGACGGATCCGTGGCCGAAATGTGCGGCAACGGTGTGCGTTGCGTCGCTCTGCACGTCGCAAACCAGCGGGGGCGGCGCGGCGGGAGTCTCGTCATCGAAACGGATGCCGGTCCGCGTGCGTGCACCCTGGCCGAGGGCGCTACCGACTCGGTCGCAATGGTCACCGTCGACATGGGAATCGTGCGGGTCGTGGGCGATTGCACGATCGACGTCGACGGCGAGATCGTGACGTTGACGACGGCCGATGCGGGCAATCCGCACGCCGTCCTGTTCGGTGCGTTCAGTCGGAACGACATCGCGCGCCTCGGTTCGCGCATCGCCGTGCATCCCGCCTTTCCGCGCGGCACCAACGTGGAGTTTGCTCGACCCGACGGCGCGGAGATCGACCTCGTCGTCTGGGAGCGCGGTGTCGGCACCACGCTCGCTTGCGGCACGGGCGCCTGTGCGACGGTCGCGGTCGCATGCTCCAAGGGGCTCGCGCCCGAAGGCACGCGTGTCGGCGTACGCCTTCCCGGGGGCCATCTCGACGTCACGATTGAATCCGACGGCGCCGCGAGCATGAAGGGGCCCGCCCGTCGCGTGTTCTCGGGAACACTCTCGAGCGGCTGGGGATGAGGCTACCCTTCGACGATCGTGCCGATGGTATCGCCGAGAACCACGCGTTTGATATTTCCCCGCGTCCCCATTTTGAAGACACGGATCGGCATGTCGTTGTCGCGGCAGAGCGTCACGGCGGTGGAGTCCATGACTCCGATGCGCTCGGAGAGGAAGCGATCGAACGTGACCCGGGAGTACATCTCGGCCGTCGGGTGACTCACCGGATCGCGAGCGTAGATGCCCTCGACTTTCGTCGCCTTGCAGAGGCAGTCCGCGTGGATCTCCATCGCGCGTAGCGCGGCCGCGGTGTCGGTCGAGAAGTACGGGTTGCCGGTCCCCGCAGCGAAGACGACCATGCGACCCTTCTCGAGGTGCCGAATGGCACGGCGACGAATGTAGGGCTCGGCCACCTGTCGGATCTCGATTGCCGTCATCACGCGCGTCGCGACGCCTGCCTTCTCGAGTGCATCCTGCATCGCCAAGGCGTTGATGACCGTCGCGAGCATCCCCATGTAATCGCCCTGGGCGCGATCCATGCCCGTGCTGGCTCCCTTGAGGCCCCGGAAGATGTTGCCCCCGCCGACGACAACACCAATCTGCGCGCCGAGCGCATGAACCTCGGCGAGCTCGCTGGCCGTTTCACGGATGACGTTGCCGTCGATCCCGAATCCGCCGTCGCGTCCACAGAGGGCCTCTCCGCTCAATTTGAGGACGACACGCCGATACTTGAGGCCCGGGTCCAACGGGGGAGGAACGACGGTTTCGTCGTCGCGCTCGTCGACGGGGCTCATGAACAACAAGCACGATTACTCTTGCGGTCTCGGGCGTGCAATGACCAAAAGACGCGCTTCGATTTTGCCCACGAGCTCGTCCGCGCCCTGCGCTCTCGCTACGAGAGCAGCGAGGCGTGCATGCCCATCGACGAGCGGCGGCCAATCGCCATCGGACTCGGAGTCCAGATCGAACCAGACTCTCAGCCATGTCGCGTAGAGTCGCTCGTCTTCGTCCTCGGCCGCCGTCAGGCGCGTGGCGAGTTCGAGGGCGACGTCGGCGTCGCCTCGCTCGAGCGTGGCTTTGACCAGAACATGGATGGCGTAGCGGTCGGCCTCACGATTGCCCATGCGACTCCTGGTCCGCAGCCGCTGGATGCATCGGTCGCGGCTGTGCGACGTGCCGGTTGCCCGATCGAGGTCCGCTTCCACGACGGCGCGCAACGCGTCGAGCCGGCCCCCGTGCATCCAGGGCGTCACGGCGGCGAGGGCATCGAGCGCCCCGGAGCGGTTGCCATCGGCAAGAAGCACCGCCGCCGTGCCGAGGCCCGTGGAGAACATTCGCGTCAGCCACGGCTGCTGTTGCCGACCTCGAGCCGATATCCCGCGCAGAATCGCCGTCCCCGTTCGGGCCATGCGCAGCTCTCGCCCCAGCCGCGACTCCTCGCCGACAAGCAGCGCAAGGACGAGGAGCGCCTCGGCCGCGCAGGCCACGAAAAGGGGCAGCGCGATCGAGAACAGCGATCGTGGCGCGTGGGTCCACGTCAACACGGCTTGCGCGAGAGCCAACGTCACCGCGGCAACCGCGAAGCTGGTCGTCGCCCAGCGCCATCGGGTCGCAACGAGCGGCGAGCTCCGGTCGGGCATCTCGAGCTCGTCCAACGCGCGCATCGGCTACACTAACGGGGATCGGGCGCGGGCAAGCACGCTGTCCGGGACGCGGGCACTGTGCTGGTGCAAGACACGCCTTCTATAGTAAAGGCGGACCATGCGGTTAGCCACGGCCCTAGCCGCCCTCGGCTTGGCGACGGCCGCGCTTGTGCCGGCCTGCCAGCCGCGATCGGCGCCCTCCGAAGCCGGCGGATCGGCAAAGGCATCCGCAGACGCCGGTGAATCGCAAATCCTCGCGCGCGTCGGCGACCGCGCGATCACCCTGGGCGACTACGTCGCTGCGCTCAACCACCTGGATGAGTTCGATCGCCTGCGGTACGCGGCGCCCGAGCGGCGCAAGGACTTCCTCGACGAGATGATCGACGTCATGCTGCTGGCCGACGAGGCGCGCGAGAAGGGCTACGACAAAGAGCCTCTCGCGCAACAGGAGCTTCGCGAGATTCTTCGTGACGCTATGCTCAAGAAGGCTCGGGAGGGGAGCCCCGTGCCGAATGCCATTCCCGAGGGCGAGGTTCGCGCCTATTACGAAGCGCACAAGGCCGATTTCCACGATCCCGAACGCCGTCGGGTTTCCGCCGTGGTGCTCGCGAGTCGGGCAGAAGCGGAGGCGGCCTTGCAGGCTGCCGAGCGGGTCTCAGAAGGCGGGGCGGGTCAAGCCGAGCGGTCGGTGGCGTGGGGGGAGATCATCCGGGCCAGGTCCGTCGACCCGGAGTCGAAAGCCGATGTCCCCATCGACCTCGCGGGTGACTTGGGGTTCGTCAGCCCGCCTGGCGACCCGCGGGGCGACAATCCGCGCGTGCCCTCCGAGGTCCGTCTCGCGGTCTACGAGCTCGCGCAGGTCGGTGACATCCTGGGACGAGTCGTTCCGGCGAGCGGTCGCTATTACGTCATCAAGTTCGCGAGCCGGAGCGAGGCGCGCGACCGAACGCTCGAGGATGCTGCGCGCAGCATTCGAGTGAAGCTTGCCCGCGACAAGGCCAAAGCAAAGGAAAGCGAGTTCATCGAGCAGCTCCGCCAGCAATTCCCGGTGCAGATCGACGAAGCTGCGCTCTCCCAAGTCGACCTCGACGCGGCCGCCAGCCCGACGCCGCTCCGCCCGTAAGCGATGCCCCCCCGCCGCGCGGCGAAGGGCGCGCGTGCTAGAACGCTTCGGCATGTCGCACAGTCGCGCGGAAGCGTCGGCTCGAATCCGGCGCCCGCACGGCAGCGGATGGAGCGACTGGCGATGGCAGATCCGCCACTCCATCGCATCCGCCGAGGCGCTCGCGCGCGCTCTGCCGCTGACCGAGCGAGAGATCGAAGGCGCGCGCCGAGCCGAGATCCATGGCCTGCCGATGCGTATCACCCCCTACTACCTCGGCCTGATCGATCCGAACAATCCCGAATGTCCCATCCGGCGGCAGTGCATCCCGGACTCGCGCGAAGACGAGGAAGCCGCCGGGGATCTAGTCGACCCGCTCGGCGAGGCCGCGCACGAAGTCGCGCCCTATCTCATCCAGCGATACCCCGACCGCGCCCTGTTGCTCGCGACCGACCGTTGTGCGGTCTATTGCCGGTTCTGCACCCGGTCGCGCATGGTCGGAGGTGGCCATGGAGGCATCGCGATCGAAGCACTCGGCCCGGCGCTCGCGTGGTTGCGCGAGCATCCGAGCGTCCGCGACGTCATCGTCAGCGGAGGCGACCCGCTCGCCATGGCCACCGAGCGCCTCGTGCGGCTCGTCGCGGCGGTGCGCGCCGTGGCAAGCGTCGAGACCATTCGCCTGGCGACGAGGGTTCCCGTCACGCTGCCGATGCGGATCACGGGCGAATTGCTTCGCGCCCTGCGCCCGCATCATCCTCTCTGGGTCATGACGCATTTCAACCATCCCAAGGAAGTGACTCCTGAAGCCGCGCGGGCGTGCAATCGGTTGGCGGATGCCGGCTTTCCGGTCATGAATCAAACGGTGCTGCTCGCCGGCATCAATGACGATGCGGACACTCTCGAAAACCTGTTTCGTGGGCTCGTGCGTCTGCGCGTCCGCCCGTACTACTTGCTCCAGGCCGATCCCGTACGCGGCACATCCCACCTGCGCACCCGACTCGGCCGAGGAATCGATCTGATGGATCGCCTGCAGGGGCGGGTCTCGGGCATCGCGCTCCCGAAGCTCATTTGCGACACCCCTGGCGGACGCGGAAAAGTGCCTCTCGCGCCGGACTACGTGGTCAAACGCGCCGACGGACGAACGACGTTGCGCACATTCCGGGGCGAGAACGTCGAATACATCGACCCGCCCACGCGCGGATTGGATTGACGGGTTGTAGCGCGATTCCCTAGCCTATTAAGCTCATCTTGGGCTCGCGACCTTGGCGCACAATCGGAGTCGTCCTCGGACTCGTCATGACGACGGCGTCGTCGCAAGCCGTCGGGCAGTCCGCGGCCGCGCCCGCGCAACCAGCGAATGACAAGGCGGAGATCTCCGCGGGCGATGCCGCGGCCCGGGCGAAGGATTGGGCCACCGCGCTCGCCCATTATCAGTCGGCGACGCGCGCTTTGCCGAGCGCTCGCGCCGAGCTCGGCGCGGCCAATGCGCTCTATCAGCTCGGTCGCGTCGGCGAAGCGTACGACGCGTATGCGGAAGCGCAGGCCGACTTCGCCCCGCAGCTTTCGACGGCAGACAAGACGCTCGCGGCCGGACGGCTGAAGGAACTGGGGGCCAAAACGGGATGGCTGTCCCTGCGGGTCGCCGAACCCGGCGCCAACGTCGATCTCGACGGTCAATCGATCGGAATCTCCCCCGTGCCGGCCCTCGTCCGTGTCGCCACGGGCACGCATGACGTGCGAGTGTCGAAAGAGGGATTCACCGCGTTCGCGACACGCGTCGAGGTCATTGCCGAGGGCAAAGCGATCGTGGACGTGACGCTCGTCCGCGCCGAGACGCAAGGGCACGTGATCGTGCAGACGCGGGGCGAGCCGATCCGCGTACTGATTGACGGAGTCGACGTCGGAGCGACGCCCTGGCAAGGAGATCTCGTGCCGGGGACTCACGTGGTGACGGGCCGAAGCTCGATCGCGGAGGCGCCCGCGCAGCCGGTGGCCGTTGTCTCCGGAGCGACGGTCACGGTCGACTTGATCCCGTCGTCGACTGCGGCCCATTTGCAGGTGCGCACGAGCGACGGCCAGGGCCAGATTGCGATTGACGGCGTCGTGAAAGGGCAGGGCACGCTCGCGGCCGACGTGCCGGCGGGCCCGCACTCGGTTGTCGTCACACGCGATGGGTACCAAATCTACAAGCGAACCGTTTCCCTCTCGGCGCGTGAGACATGGGCGGAAACCGTGACGCTTTCTCCGCGGGTCGTCGCGATCCGCACGCCAGGATTGGCGGAACGCGCGACCGAAGGAGTGTACGGTGGCTTCGGCCTCGCGGGCCTCTTCGGGTTAGGGAGTCAGGGCACGGAGCTCGACACCCACTGCGACACGCTCGGCGCGGCTTCGTGCCAGACTCCGTCGCCAGCGGGGGGGGGTCTCTTCGGGTATGCCGGCTGGACCTGGAATCCGATCGGCTTCGAGCTTATGGTCGGCGGGTCGTTTGATGCCGTTCGGCAGGGCGCATCCTTCGACGGGATGGGACGGTCGGGCAACCTCCCTCTCTCGATGCCGGCGCGCGACGAGACGTTCCACTTCTACCGCGCCGGTGGAGTCGCCGCCGTCCGGGCCCGCGCCGTGTTCCCCATAGGGCCGGCGCTGCGCGGCACGGTCGCCGGAGGTCTGGGTGTGTCCTATAAGCAGATGTTCATGACGCGGCGCGCCGTCGTGCCGAACGGGGGCCAAGACCTCTACGCCCCGGGCAGCATCGGCTATTGGTCGCCGGCCGTGACGGTCGAAGCCTCCCTGCAGGTCCGCTTCACACCCACGCTCGCTCTCTCCGTCGGAGGGCTGATGTGGGCCGACAACGCCAGCATCGCCGGGAGCGATGCTTCGCCGCCCGAGGCGCCTCGGAAAATCGTGGACGCCAACCAAGTGCCTGAACCGCTGCCGACACCGCAGTACCATTTCGCTTCGGGGCCACAGGTCTTCATTGGACCCCTGATCGGCTTGCAGTTCGGCCCGTGAACCCCTGAAGCGGGCGCCCGCCCTTCGCGTGACTTAGTTTCCGTCGTCGAGCCCGGTGGCGTCGATGCCAGCGCCGTCGCTGGGCGCGGTGGTCCCGTCGGCACCGGCGCTTGCGTCCATCGTAGTAGCGGTCGCGTCGAGGCTCGTCGCCGCCCCCTCGTTGACCGACGCCGCATCGGTCACGCGGGCCGCATCGGCCCCAACGATCGACACGGCGCCGTCATTCACGGGAGCGGTGACGCCGCAGAGGATAGTACCGGTCACGGCGACCTCCGGAACGAGCGACTGGCTCGCCTGAGCCGCTGCACTCGCGCCGAGCACGGCGTTTTGCAGATCGGTGCAAGCTTGTCCGCAAATTCGGACGCGACCCTCGTCGAGGCTCCAGCCGTTGACTGTGTTCTGGTTGGCCGCGCTGCACGCGGCGTTGGGGTCAATCGGGGCGGGAGTGCCCGGATGGCTCGGATCGGTGTAATCGAGCTCGGCAATCCCCGACACGGGTTCGTACAGGCACGTTCCCAGCGCCTCGGCCGCCTGAGAGAAGTTCTTGAGGACCGTCTCGGCTTGCGTCGATGTCGCGTCGATCGTGGTCACCATCTGCGGCAAGTCGGCCTGAATGCTCGTGTAAAAGTCGAGCGGTCCGCGGTCGCCGCTGTCGTTGCCCAGGACCACGAAGTAGGTGCGGATACTGGGGGTGCCCTGGTAGGCCATGTTGATCTCCTGCTCGATCGAGGCCTGGGCGCTCACGCCGAACAGCGGCGGATCGCAGTCGTTGGCGGAACCGGCATCGCTCGCGAGGGTCGGAGTTCGATTCACGAAGAACATCACGGCGGCGATGTTGGGCGCCTCACGGTTGGCCAGAAAGCTGCTCACTGCCGAATAAGCGCCGGTGCCCGGGCGCATCGCGGCTTGGAGATCGAGCGGAGCCAACGAGGTGGACCCCGCGTCGTCCCCTTCCGGCGGGATCCAGTTGTCCACCTGGCTGGCAATCTGGGCCTGCACGCTCGTGGCCAACCCGAACGGCACGGTCGGATCCGCGAACTGGGTCGTCGCACTCGTGCACTCGGACTGGTCGAATGGCCCGCCGTCGTCGGGCGTGTGGGGGAAAAAGCGGAACGCGGCATAGGTCTCATTGAAGACGGGGTCGGCGAGAGTCAAGCTCATGACCGTCGCGTATCCCGTCGGTCCGAACGCTCCTTTCATCGCCACCGAATTGTCCATGACGAGGTAGACGGCGCTCGGGGTCGACGTGAGCGGCACCCGCGCGTTGCACGCTTCGCCGTCCGAGGCCAGGGCGACCGCGTCCTCAGCCACCGCCCCGTCGAGGGATCCCCCGTTGTCCCGCTCGTCCGCGCAGATCGGAAGCAGCGGGGACTTGGACGCCAAGCATCCGAGCCCGATCTCCACCTGGGCGATCGTATGAGAGGGGGCCGCGGAAGCCGACAAAGGCGGTAGCGCATGGGCTGCCTTGACCAGAGTGCACAGACCCGGAGCCAACTGAAACGTCGGGAGGATGCCCCCGTCCGTCTCGCTCGCATCCGCGGTGCCGGTTGAGCTCCCCCCGTCGGCGCCCGCATCCAGGCTTGCGCTCACGGGGCATGTGCCCAGGCAAAATCCCTCATTCGGATCCTCGTCGAGGATCTCCGATTCGCTCGCGTTGGTAATCTCCTCTTCGATCTGCCCAGACCCCGGTCCCTGGATCCAGGAGATGTCTTCGTACAAGACGCGTACGTTGATGCCTGCGGCTGAGGGCGCAGCGTAAATGCAGCGGTCCGGATCAACCGGCTGCACAATGAGCGTCCTTTGAGACGGGAAACAGGCCGCGGGGCTGAAGCATTCGCCTGTGCCGTAGATGAGCGTAGGGTCGAAATCGACGAGCTCCGAGGCGACCACCTCCGGGGCTGGTTGTTGGACGCATTGCGCGCCTTCGCACGTGAAATCATCCCCGAGAGTCGAGCAGTCTTGGTCGAAGCACGAGTAGCTGAGCGGCATCGGCAAGAACAGCGTCTGCTGAGCGACGTAGGTCTGCGTGGAGCTCCGAACGACGCGAGGGCCGTTGGCAACGCCAGCGGGAAGCGGGTTGGCGTAGCAACCGTACGTCGTCGATGGGTTGGTTTGCGCGTCGCTGAAACCGCGAACGATGACCGTTACGGGTGTGTCGGGGGCCGTACCGGACACCACTCCGAGTGTCGTGGGAAGGTCGACGGCGCCGTTGTCGACATATTGCGGCTCGCAAAACACCCTCGTGTGGTTGACCTGCACCTCGATTTCGATGCCGTCGAGGTCGCGAGGCACCTGCAGCTGCGTGAGTACCCCGGGAACGAGCTCCGTCGGCTGTGTGGCCGAGCATGAGGCGCCGGCCACGACGGCCGCTGTCGCGACGGAGAACAGGCTCGCTGCAAACGGCTTCGCAAATCGCAAACCCATCCCCATGTCTCCCATCAGAAGTGAAGTCTCCGACTTGCCGTGGTGATCCCGGGCGTGTAGTCCCCGACGTACGGGCTCGGGGTCGAGGGCTTGAAGATGAAGTATCCGGCGACGATTCCGCCCGTCACGACGAGAAGCGATCCGACTCCCCACGCAACCCAGCTGTTGCTGACCTCGTGGTTGAGAGGCACGTTTACCTCGCGAACCTGATCGTCGGCCACGAACACTTCCGTGGCATACGTCTGATAGCCCGGCTTGTGGACAACGAGCTCGTGGCCGCCCGTGGTCGACACGACCCCCTCCCAAGTCCCCGACCCGACGTTGCGCTCATCGACGGCGATGGATGCCCCCTCCGGTGCGACGATGCGAAGTCGGCCCTCGTGCCGTTCGGCCGAGAGAGTGAGCACAAGGTTCATGGGCTGCTTGTACTGGACGTCGATCGTTTCGCCGACGGTCACGTAGCCGGGCGCGCGCGCTTCGATCGTGTGTTTGTCGGCACGCAGTTCGCCTTTGAACGGAGCCGCGCCGACGTCTCGACCGTCGATGAAGATCGTCGCGCTCGGTGCGCCACCCGCCACGACCGTCACCAACGCGGTCTTGTTAACCGGCTCAAGTCGGAACGCGACGAGGGTCCGGGCCCCGGCGGCCACGTCGACCGTCTGGACCGACTCGGCGAAGCCGTCCTTCGACAGCTTGAGGACGTGCTTGCCGACGTCGACGCGCACGGGGCCCAAAAAGGGAGACTTGCCGACCCCGTAGTCGTCAATCGACAGCGTCGCATCGGGCTCGTTTGCGGTGACCTCGAGCGTCGTTACGAACTGCTGGACGATGGCGATCGCGTTCTTCAGCTCCTGCTGTTCGCTCGGTGCGAGCTGCCCGGCGCCTTCCCGCAGCTCCTTGTCCCACGCGTCGATCGCGAGCGCGTAATGAGTCAGAAGCTTCTCGGTGACACCCACGTTGTAGAGAACGCGCGGATTTTGGGAGAGCTCGTAGGCGCGCTCGAACTCGACGAGGGCCCCCTTGTAGTCGCTGGCCCCGGCGAGTTGCTTCGCCGCATCCCACGCGCGTCGTGCCGGCTCCTGGAGCTGCGCCCGCACGTCGGTCGCCTGCGGCTGCGCGGCGGCGGACGGCGCGACGATGATCGCGGCAAAGACGAAAAACAAGGAACGACAATGGGTATCCATGCGCCAGCTCATGGGTGTCTAGTGCAGCTTCAGATCGCTCAGTTGTTTGGGGAGAGTGGACGGGCCCGGTGAGAGCGAAGCCGCCGGGGCAGCCTGCGAGGGGAGCGACGTCGGCGCTGGCCGCGTCGTTTGGGGCGGCGCGATGGGTGCGGTCTGCGCGGTCTTCGTGGACGGGGATGCCGCGGGTTCGCCGCCGCCGGGCAAGGGTACGAGAACCGCCACACTCGGGGCGGTGGCCGCCGTCGAAGGGAAGGTGCGGGCCGCGTCGACGGGTGTCGATGAAGCCTCCGGTGGACCCTGAAGGACCGAGGCTGCCGTGCGCGCCGCGTGCCCGGGATGCGTCGCAAAGAATCCGCCGCCCGCAAGAAGACCCAGCCCGAGCGTGGTGATTGTGCCTGCGAGGGCGTACCGTCGGTTTGTCCTGCGGGGCAATTGTGTGTCACGCGTGACTCCGACGTGCGTAGGCACGCCGGCCCGGCGCGGCAGGTCGGCGGCGACCCGGTGGGTCTGCCCGACGGGGGCGGGTCGGACGATCGACTCCGGCGCTGCGGCCGTCGCCGCAGCTGGCGCCGTCGACAATGGACTGCGACCGCGCCCGGCGTGGATCTTCGCGAGGAGCGCTCCGCTTCGCTCGTCCGCGAAAGGGGCCAGCGCCTTGGCCATCTCCAGGGCAGACGCGTAGCGCGCGTCTCTGTCGCGCTGAAGCGCGCGATGAACGACCGCCGCCAAGCCTTCCGGTACGCCGGGCCGTGTCTCGAGAAGCGGCGGGGGTTCGGTCGTGAAGATCTTGAACAAAATCTCCGTGTACTCTCCGGATTCGGCCGTGTACGGGGTCCGGCCGCAAAGCATCTCGTACAGGATCGCGCCCACGGAATACAGATCGCTGCGGTGGTCGACGTCACGCGGGGACCGGGCCTGCTCCGGCGACATGTAAAGGGGCGTGCCGAGCGCGCTGTTCGTTCGCGTGAGATTCGCGTTTTGACTCGCGTCGTCGGACGTGCGCACCTTGCTGATCCCGAAATCCACCAATTTGACGAAGTCGGCCTCGCCGTCCTTTTGGATGACGAAACAGTTGGAAGGCTTCATGTCACGATGCACGATTCCGGCGTTGTGCGCCGTGTGCAAGGCACGTAGCATCTGGATCGCGAAGTGCACCGCGCGCGCGGTCTCGATGCTCGGTCCGTCGGCCGCCAGCAATTCGCCGAGATCACGGCCCTCGAGATACTCCATGACGAGGTAGGGCGCGCCGCTCGGCAAACGCCCGACGTCGAACACCTTCACGACATGGTCGCTATCGATCTGCGACGCGGCCACACCTTCGTTGACAAAGCGCTCGACCGCGCCCGGCAAGGACAGGATCGCTCCGCTCATGAACTTCAGCGCGACCGGCGCGCGTCGCAGCAAATGCGTGGCTTTGGCCACGGCCCCCATCCCACCCTCGCCCAGCATGCGCTCGACGCGATATTTGCCATCGAGCACCTCGCCCGATTGCGGATAGCGGTAGACGGATAGGTTCGGAGGCTGCATGCGGCTCGCGGCGCGTCGGGGCGCGAATCCCTCCCGCGTGCGCTAAGAATAGCGGGGAAGTCGAGCTCGGCCTAGCGCGAGCGACTCAGGTGATACGACGTGGGTATGGATGGAGGATCGGATAGCTCGAACGACCGGCGGGGCCGGCACGACGGCCCCCCGCACGGGTCGCCCGGTGCGCGACTCGAACACATGACCGATCGTGCGTTGGAGGGGGGCGGCGCCGACCGGATCCAGAAGCAGCATGACGCCGGCAAATTGACGGCCCGCGAGCGCATCGAGCTTCTCGTGGACCCCGGCAGCTTCGTCGAGGCGGGACGTTTCGTCGTTCATCGATGCACAGATTTCGGCATGGAAAGCCAGAAGGTGCTCGGCGACGGCGTCATCACCGGGCATGGGCTCATCGACGGACGCCTGACCTTCGTGTTCGCTCAAGACTTCACGGTTTTCGGCGGCAGCTTGAGCGGCGCTTACGCCCAGAAAATCGTCAAGTTGATGGACGCGGCCATGAAGGTCGGAGCGCCCATCATCGGCCTGAACGACTCCGGCGGGGCGCGAATCCAAGAGGGCGTAGAATCGCTCGCGGGTTATGCCGACATCTTCCTGAGAAACACTCTGGCCAGCGGGGTCGTGCCGCAAATCAGCTGCGTTCTTGGGCCCTGCGCGGGCGGTGCCGTCTACTCGCCAGCGATCACCGACTTCGTTTTGATGGTCGAGCGAACGAGCTACATGTTCATCACGGGGCCCGACGTCATCAAAGCGGTCACCCACGAAGACGTCACCAAGGAGGAGCTGGGGGGTGCGCTGACCCACGCGACGCGCAGCGGGGTGTGCCACCTCACGTCGCACGACGATCGAGCTTGTCTCGCCCAAGCGCGCACGCTGCTGTCGTTCTTGCCGTCGAACAACCAGGAAGACCCTCCTATCAAACCCACGCGCGATCCTGCGTCGCGAGAGGTCCCGGAACTCGAGACGATCATCCCGACCGACCCCAGCCGGGCGTACGACGCCAAGGACGTCATCCGCGCTGTGGTCGACGAGGGAGCGCTCTTCGAACTCGCCGAGGCGTATGCACCGAACATCGTCATCGGCTTCGCTCGGGTCGGCGGACGCGTGGTGGGCGTGGTCGCCAACCAGCCCGCGGTGCTCGCTGGGGTTCTCGACGTGCACTCCTCCGTGAAGGCCGCGCGGTTCGTTCGATTCTGCGATTGTTTTAACATCCCACTGGTCACGCTCGTCGACGTGCCCGGCTTCCTGCCGGGGACGGACCAGGAGTACAACGGGATCATCAAGCACGGGGCAAAGCTGCTCTTCGCGTTCGCCGAAGCGACCGTTCCGAAGATCACCGTCATCGTCCGGAAGGCGTATGGCGGAGCCTACGACGTCATGTCGAGCAAGCACATTCGCGCGGACGTGAACCTCGCCCTGCCCACGGCCGAGATCGCGGTGATGGGACCCGAGGCGGCCGTCAACATCGTGCACCGTCAAGAGATCGCGGGGGCCGCGGATCCCGTCGGTGTACGCGCGGCTTTCGTCGCCAACTACCGTGAGAAATTTGCGAACCCCTACAAGGCGGCGGAGCTCGGGTTCGTCGACGATGTGATCGTTCCAAAGACGTTGCGGTTGCGAATCCACCGGAGCTTGGAGGCTCTCAAGGACAAGCGAGACAGCAATCCGCCGAAGAAGCACGGGAATATGCCTTTGTGAGGCACCCGGATCACCCTGAGCCTTGCTCCGCCCTTCGGGCTCCGCTCGGCGGGCCTGGCACGGACGTCGACTCGAGGGGAGAGGCTTCTCCCCTCGAGCTCCCCAGCCCTGAGGCGCGTAACCCTGGGCCTTGCTCCGCCCTTCGGGCTCCGCTCGGCTGGCCTGGTGACTTGCGGGGGGTCTGCCGGCCACACCCGGGAGTCTCGATCGGCTCACGTGCGGGGTGGGAGCGCGAGGGGAGAGGCTTCTCCCCTCGACTCGACGAACGAGACAGGGGCGCCGAGCGGAGCCCGAAGGGCGGAGCAAGGCTCAGGGTGATCCGAGTGACGAAAGAAATAACGCGCGTCCGGGCTGGGGAGCTCGAGGGGAGAGGCCTCTCCCCTCGAATCGACGTCCGTGCCAGGCCCGCCGAGCGGAGCCCGAAGGGCGGAGCAAGGCTCAGGGTGATCCGAGTGACGAAAAAAACTCAGGGTGACGAAAGAAGAAACCTTCCGCGATCGACGTTCGACGACACCGGTGCGAGTCGCGGCTGTGAATCGATGAAAGCCAGAAAAGCCGAGGCGAGCTCCCGATACCGAACGCGATCGTAGGTCCCACGCAACAGCTCGACACGGAGAAAGATGGCGGCTGTCTGCGCTACGTCGCACAGACAGTAGGAGTTGACCTCGTCCAGACGGCCCGCGTGGACCATCGGCTGGACCTGCGAGCCATCGACGCCCATCTTTCCGGGAAACCCAACGAGCTTGGCATAGACGTCGAGACGCGTGTGTTTTGCGGCGCCGAAATCGGCCAAGAAATCCATCAAATCGAAATGGCCTTCGGCCGAATAGCGATACCGTGTGTTCCGGTCGCTGAACCACCAAGGCATGGGCACCCCATGCTTGAGGGCACGACTCGTGATGACGGGCATGTCGAACCCGCGACCGTTCCAGGTGATGACGGTCGGCTTCTTGGCGTCGAGCCACTGCGCGAAATCGGCCAGCATCTCGCCCTCTGCCTTGTGCTCGCCGACGACACCGAGGCGTTTGGGCAAGTGGTCCTCGAGCAAAAGGCAGCCCAGCGTGACGATCTGGTTATACGGCGGCGGAGGGATTCGGTCGCTATCGTCCAGCCGAGGCAGCTCGGGATCCGGGATGGTCTCGATGTCGAGCACGAGATGCGCGGGCATGAAAACTTGGCCCTCCCTAGGTCGATTGTCTATCGCGGAATGCCTACGGAGGAATAGATGAGCACCCAAGAACGCCGTGCGCCCGGGGCGATGCGATTTCCGTTCGAGGCGTTGGTCGAGGTGGGCGGCGCCCTTGGGCCCACGTTCGAAGCGCAAGCCGTGAACGTCTCCGAGGAGGGGATCCAGATTCGCACGGCCTATTTGCCGGATCCAGGACAGACGGTCACGTGTCGGTTCGACGCTGTCGCGGGCCAGATCGTCCTCGCCTCCGGCGAGGTGGCCTGGGCGCACGGAAGCGACCAGGGCGGAGAATTTGGAGTCCGATTCACCGATCTGGACGCCGAAAGCGTCGAGGCCTTGAAGCGCGTTTGCGGTGTCGGCTCCAGCGCGCCGGCCGCACAGGCCGGCTCGAAGGTGCGCTTGCACATCGAGGGCCTCTCGTCGCCCATGCGGGCCAAGATCAAGGAGACGCGCCCGGCGGCCGTGACCGTCGGCAGCGATCTGGGCTTTTTGCAAGTAGGAAGGCAGCTCGAGCTCGAGGATGCCCAGAGCGGCCACAAGCGACCCGCGACGATCGATCGCGTCGAAATCGCCGTCGATCCCGGATCGCAAGTGCCGCAGTTGGTCGTGACGCTTCGTTACGGGGACGGCCGGGAGCCCATCTCTGCCGCCGAGGCCACGACCGAACGTGCGCGCAACACGCCCCCGTCGACGGCGAGTCACACCGCCGAGGTGGATGCGGCGGCGCAGGAGTTGCGTGGCGCGTTCGCACGGGGCGTCGAGAAGGTCGGTCCGGCGTTGGGCCGGTTCGCCGAGCAGTTGAAGACCACCGTCGCGCTGTTCGCGAAGCAGCGCGGCGACCGGAGCGTGGATGGCTCGGCGCCTCGACGCATGACGGCCCCACCTCCGAACGGCGCGCTTCACTCGGCCGGCCGGCGGGTCGTCCGCGGCGAGTCGAACTCTTCGCCCGACGACGCGGTTGCGATGCCGAAAGTGAAGTTCACGCCCCGCCGGGCCGCTTTGGCCGGCGGCGTCATGTTCGCCGCCATCCTCGGGGCACTTGCTTTGAAGAAGGCGCACCACGAGCCACCGGCAACGGCGTCCTCCGTCGAGGCGACGGCTGCCGCGAGCGCATCGGTGGCGGTCGTACCGGCGACTGCGCCCGCTCCCACGCCGTCCAGCTCCCCCGCGCCGAGTTCCACGACCGCGCCGGCGCCCCCGCAAGCTGTGGCGCAGAGCGACGACTCAACGGGATCGGCAAGGCTCCAGAAGAAAATCCATGTGACGCCCTTCGCGAACGGTCCCGTCCACCACCCCAACGTGTTGCGCTTGAAGATGGATGGTCCGATCGAATCCATCGAAGGTGCGCAGCAGCCGAACGGCTTTGCGGTGAAGCTTCCCGGCCGCCGATCGCTCGAGGCGGCGGCACCGCTTGCGGCTCGCGATTCGAGGATCGCGGCTATCAAAGTCTCCAACGACTCCGCGGGCGCGGAGCTGACGGTGTCCTTTCGAGACGGCGTGCCGAATTACCGAGTCAGCGCGCACGGAGAGACACTCGTCATCGCTCTCGCACCCGCGGGCGCCCTCGATCGCGGAGTCGCCGATCGGGAAGAAAAGGGTGCCCGAAGCGCAAAGCACAGCAAGCACCCACAACCCGAAAAGGGAGAATCTCCGCCCAAGGGCGACAAGGGCGAGCAGGCTCTGTAGCCCCCGAGACGTTCGCCCCGCCGAGGTGGGCTTCGTGTGCGATCATCGTCGCCCGCGGCCTTTGCGGGTTACCCGCGCGAGCGACGTGCGGTTGTGAGCCGTGAGGTCCCATCCGTCGCGTTCGCCGCGAACGAGCCGCAGTGCGCCCGCGTACGCCACCATGGCCCCGTTGTCGGTACAACTGGCGATCGCCGGGACCGAGACGCGCAAACCTCGGGTCGCGCCGAGTTCGCGTGCACGGCGCCTCAACTCTTGGTTGGCGGCGACACCGCCGCCGAGGACGACCGTGTCGACCCGCTGCTCGAGGGCCGCGTCGATCGTCTTCGCCACCAGCACCCCCGTCACGGCGGCTTGAAATGACGCACAAACGTCGCGCGCATCTTGGTCCGCCGGCAACCCGTCGCGTGCGACCAGTCGGGCGACTTGGGTCTTGACTCCCGAGAAGCTCATCTCGAGGGATCCCGAGTGCGCCATGGGGGCGAGAATCTTGACGCGCGAGGGGTCGCCGCCTTGGGCAGCTCGCTCGATGGCCGGTCCGCCCGGATACCCCAGGCCGAGCAGCTTCGCGACTTTGTCGAACGCCTCGCCCGCGGCATCGTCTCGGGTCGCTCCGAGCTCCATGACCGCTTCGGCGTAGGGAGCGTCGACGCGGTAGATCGCCGTGTGACCGCCCGAGGCGAGCAGGCATACGAACGGAAAGCTCGGCGGGGCCGCTTCGCGCCCGTCGCGCTGAAGAAACACGGCCAGCAAATGGCCCATGAGATGGTCGACGCCCACCAGAGGCTTTCGCGCGGCCCACGCGAGGCCCTTGGCCGCCTCGACACCCACCAAGAGAGCGCCGATGAGCCCGGGCCGGTGGGTCACCGCGACTCCATCGACGTCCGTCAGGTCGACGCCCGCCTGAGCGAGCGCTGCATGGACCACGGGCCCGACATTGCGCAAATGATCGCGGGATGCGAGTTCCGGGACGACGCCGCCGTATTGCGCGTGCAGGCGCACTTGCGAGTGAACGACGTCCGCACGGACGCGACCGGCGTCGTCGACGATTGCAGCGGCAGTCTCGTCGCAGGACGACTCGAGACCTAGTACGAGCATGGTCCCGGGGCGCGTGTGAGGGCGAAGACGGCAAAGACGCATTGCGCGGTCGCTGCGGCGTCCCCGCCGCCGTCGAGTGCGGCGGCGTTTGGAGCCCCGCGGAGCAAACGCACCTCGACATCGCCCGACTGCAGGAGCGAGATGACCGCGAAGACATCGTCGCCCTCGCCGTCCGAAAACGGGGTTGTTGCGGCGGCCACGTAAAGGAAGTTCTGGATTCGCCCTTCCCCGAACTGGAGCGTCGAGAGCGGATCGTTCCAGACTTGAGGGATGGGCCGTAGCGGCACGGTTTGAAACCTGCCGTCACTCGTCGAGATGGCCCCCGGCGCATCCTGGAGGTGGTCGGTGTCGAGCGTCAGGCAAAGCGTCGTGCCCGCGTCGATGCCGACGCGAACGAAATCCGCGTCGATGACGGAACCTCCGTAGTGGTTGCCGTGCGTCGAGAAACCGCCGATGTTGCGGCAAGCGACGAGCCCCATGGCTCCGACGGCGACGAGACCAGGCCGCATCAGCGCTCGATCGCTCGCGCCGAATCCCGCACGCGCGGCTCCGGATCGCTTGCGACCAGGTGGTGGGCAAGCGCCTGCGCCGCGGCAGGGTCCGACGCATCAAGGGCTTCGAGCGCAGCCTGCCGCACGAGGGCATACGGATCGCTCGTCGCCGCACGGGCGAGCCATGTGCTCGCGCCGGAGATCCCGTGGCCGGACATGCGAGCGAGGGCCGCGGCCGCGCGAACGCGCATCGCCCAGTTCTCGTCGCTGGCCAGGATTTTCGCCACGACCTCCGCCGCACGTTCGCTCGCCGTCGCGCGAGTGCCGTCCGCCCGCGGCGCGCAGACGACCGCGAGCGCGACGCGCCGCACGACGTCGGTCGTGTCCTCGAGCCCGGCGATGACGGCATCGGTCGCTGCGTCGCTCGACAACCGCGCGACGAGAACGAGCGCCTTTGCACGGATCGCCGGATCGGGATGCCTTGCCAGCGGAACGAGGCTCGGCTCGAGTGCGACGGCGATGGCGCGTGCCGCATTGGCGGCGGCTCCGGACGCGCCGTGCGTCACGAAGGGCAAGAACTCGCCGTCTCCGTCACCCAGTGCATCCAAAACGGCGCTGGCGCGCGAGCCCGATGTTTGCAGGGCCGTGAGCGCGGCGCGTGTGATCGGACCCGCGTATAGGACCAGCGCCGCCGCTCGTTTGGCGTCGTCCTCTTCGGGCGGGGCAAACCGCTCCATGAGCGCCTCGACATCGAGTGCGGCCTCCGGCTCCGGTATCGCGGCACGGGCATGGGTCGACCACCCCGCACCGTCGCCGTGGGTTGCGAGACCCGCCAATGCGCTCACCGCAGTGCGTGCCAGGGCGTCGGCCGACCTTCGCGCCGAAGACTCGTCGCTCTCGCGGGCAAAAATGGCATCGGCCATCGCTCGGACGGCTTCGTCGTGCCAAGCGGGCGGCTTCGGGCCCGTCGCCGCCATTCGCGCCAGCGCCAGCAACGCCATGCGCCGAACGAGCCCTTCCCCGTCTTCGGAGATCTCCAACAGTACGGGTACCTGTGATTCCGCGTTCAACTCTCCGAGCGCGTAGGCCGCAGCGGCCTGCGCGATCACGCCGGCATCGGCGGATCGGGCGATCGCGGCCACCTGCGGGATGGAGGAAACATCGTACGTCGCTCCGAGCCCCAGGATGGCGAGCGCCCGCATGGCCGGAGAGGCGGTGAGCGCAATGCGGCGAAGTACAGGAAGAACGCGCCCATCGCGGATCTTCGCGAGTCCCCAGACGGCGGCCACCCCCACGGCGTCGGCGAGCACAGTCGGGTCGCCGGCTTCCCCCTTCGGGAAGAGGAGCGACTCGTACTTGGCCACGAGCGACGGATCCGCCAGCTCGGCGCACGCCTGCATCGCTCTCGCTCGGAGCGCCAGCTCGGCCGGTCCGGTAGCGAAGACAAACAGAGGCAGGGCCGCGTTGCGGTTCTGAACGTAGGCGAGAACGTCGATCGCGATCCGTTGTTGGGTGACGTCCTTGTCGGCCAGGGCGTCGAGCAACGGCTTGACCGCGCGCGCGCCGATTCGCGTCAATGTATCGCGCGCCTGCGACGCTTCCTCGGGCGTACCGTGGCGGACGCGCTGCACGAGCGCGTACGTCAGGCTCCCGTAAATCTCGACGAGCAATTTGCGGTAAAGCGGCCGCTGCGCGTTACCAATAGCCAGCGGCAACAGGTCCTGCTCGAGCGACTCGAGCGTGCCTTTGCCGAGGTTGATCTGCATCGAGAGCCGCGCTGCGCGCGCGACCAGATCGTCGTCCGGTGCGCCGCGAATCACGCTGCGGAACAGTCGATCGGCCTCGTCGACCTTCCCCTTGGACAGAAGAAGATCGGCAAGCTCGAAGTACACAATGAAGAGCCGATCATTTTTAGCGACGGCGGCGCGAAACTCTGCAACGGCCCGATCGGTGTCCTGTCTCGACCGGTACATCTCGCCAAGGCGGCGGTGTCCTTCCGCGTCGTCGGGGTTGAGTTCAACGGCTCGCGCCGCGTATTGGATCGCATCGTCGTCGTGGTAAATCTGCAGCGAGTATTGGGCCATTCGCTGGTAAATCTCCCGCGCTCGCTTGGGGTCGATCGTCGCGAGCTGGTCGAGAACCGCGATGGCATCGGCGATCTTGCCTTCCTGGACGAACACGCGCTCGAGAGCCAGATGAGCCTCGGCGTCCCCTGGCGCAAGTTCGATCACGTGACGCAGGGCCGCCTCGGCATCCGGGAGCTTTCGCAGATGCAGCAGTGCCTCGGCGAGCATTCGTCCGGACTCGATGTCCGGGGGGGTCGCCGCGAAACGCCTGACCAAGATCGGGACCTGCTGATCGAGCACGCGCTCGAGGCCCCAGAGCGTGACGATGCGCGTGCGGCACTCGCGCGCCAGAGCCTTGTCCCCCGTCTCCTTCGTCCGGCTGACGATCTCTTCGTACAACGAGCGGGCGTCGCGGAAGGCATGCGTGCGCTCGAGTGCGGATGCGAGAGCCTTCTTGTAGCCGAGGTTTGCCGGGTCGAGTGACACGGCCTCTTTGTAGGCGGCGACGGCGTCGGCGCTCATGTCGTGTTCCAGGTACACGTCGCCCAGGGCAGAAAGAGCCTTCGCGCGGGGCTGTACGACGGCGACGATTCGCTGCCATGTCTGAACGGCGAGTTTCGTGTCGCCGTCCTGGAAGTAGCGGTCGCCCAGGTCGACCAGGTGGCCGGGGTCCGCGGCTCCATTCATTGCGGCGAGGTGTTGAAGCACGTGCAACGATCGCTCGGTCTCGCCGATTCGAGCGAGAAAGTCCGCCACTCTCGACAAGACCTCGTCGTCGTTGGCTGCGCGGGCCTCGAGTTGGGTGACGAGCGCGAGAGCGCGCGCGCGATCGCCACGCTGCAAGAGCGCCTCGCACTCCTCGAACACGAACTGCGGATTGCCCGGCGACGCCCGAATGAGGGCCTCGTACTCCGCGATCGCGTCATCGAGGTCGCCGTTGCTCTGCAGGAGTCGGATCACTCGAATGTTCAGATCGATCTGCCGAGGGTTGAGTGCAAGCGCGCGCCGGTACGCGCCGATGGCTTGGCTGCTCGCACCCGTTTCCTCGTAGAGGCTTCCCAGGAGAGCCAACCGCACGGCGTCGTTGGGATGCTCGTCCTCGAGCTCTTTCACGAGCGAAGGCAGATTCTGGTCGGCGCGATAGATTTCGGCGACGACGTCGTAGATCTCGGCCCGCAGCGCCGTCTCGGCTCCCGCCACGCCGAGGGCTCGCTTCAGGCTGACAAGCGCGGCCCCATTTTCGTGGGCCTTGGCTTGTGCGCGACCGAGCTCTTTGAGAGCCGGCGCGAGCGCGCGGTTGTCGCCCGCTGCGCTCGCGACGACTTGCTTGAGCTCGGCTTCGGCGCGAGCATACTCGCCCCGCGCGGACAATGCGCGCCCGAGCTCGCCACGCACGAACAAGCTCGTTGGCTCGAGCTGAACGAGTTGCGCGTGAAACCCGGAGGCCGAGCTGTAATCCTTCGCGGACAACGCGAGATCCATCAACGTCCGTAGCGTTTGCTCCTTGTCCGCACGCGCCGTTTGGAGTCCGAGCGCCTGTTCGTAGCGAACTCGCGCTTGGGAGACGTCGCTTCGATCCTCGAGGACCCTGGCCAGAGCGAGCAAGGCGTTCGCGTCACGGGGCTTCAGGGCGATCGCCTTCTCGTACGTGACGATGGCGTCCTCGATGCGTCCGTCGAGCTTGAGGAGACCGGCCAGCGCGACGGTCGCCGCGTAGGCGTCGTCACCTGACCCCGCCGATCGTCGCTCGAAGTCGGTCACCAGATGGGCAAGGTTGCCGTCCCGGTCGCGGTACAGCTGTGCGAGTCGCTGCAGCGGAAATGGGGCGCCAGGCTGGGACAGGACGACCCGTGTGTAGCGATCGATGAGCGCCGCCGGCGTCGGACCGGCCGAGGCGTTTGCGGGTACGGATGCGCCGGAAGGCAGTCCTGCGGCTCCGGTTGGCGTCGAGGGGCCGTGCGGAGTCGCCACCGGTCGATGTCGTCCATGCGGGTCGAAGTCTTGTGCGTGGGCGACCGATTCGACGGCCAGCAACGCCGCCAGGGCAACGGGTCCAACGCGCACGGGACAAGCTTAGTGCGCGCGTCCCGGTGTCGCGAGCAACAGGACATCGACCGCGCCCGCGACCCCGACCGCGGCCCCGACTAACCCCAACCCCGACCAGGACCCCGACCCCCGACCCCGACCAGGACCCCGAACCCCGACCCCGAACCCCGACCCCGACTACCGCGACCCCGACCGCGATGGGGTCGGGCGCGGGAAGCGCTTAGCTAGCCCGCACAATCAGCGCCGCGAGCAAGACGAAGCCGAGCAGTCCCAGCAGCACGGCGATTCCGATGGAACACCAGCGGACGAGAGTGTGCCCGGGAGCGCTGGCCACGTCCATCGCGTCGACGGCGAGCCGGGCGCGTGTCGCGGCCGCCGCTCGCAGCATCAACGCCATCTCGATGAGCGTCGCGAGTGCGATGGAACCCATCGCGATCGTCAAGCCGCGCGACCGCCTCTCACGAGTGGCTCGGACGATCGCAGGAAAACCGTCCAGCACGGTGGTGCGCGCGACCGGCGTCGCGGGCGACAGCGCCAGGCATGGCCAGAGCGCGGCCGCGGTCTCGCGATCGTCGCGGCGGGACGCGCATCCGGCCGGATCGGTCCCGAGCGCGAGTGCGGAGTCGTCGTCCCATGCCACGAAAAACGGGCGGACCGTTGCCCGGGGTCCGAGCTTCGATGGCGTCGTCGGATCGCTTGCAGCGACCGCCCAGTACAGCCCGGGCGCGAGCCGAGGAACCCGAACCGAGGCCGCCGGCAGCGTCGTCGGCGTTCCCTCCGGAGTCACCGCGGTCGCCCACGCGCGGCCATAAGCGTCGTCGATCTCGATGTACTCCGTTGCTCGAGGACCCGGCGTGACGACGTCGATCCGGGGCTCTTCGTCGGGGGTCCATCGCAGGCGGGTGTCCAGCCTCGCACCGCCCGGCGACGCGTAGAGTCCTCCCACCCACGCGCCGCTCCGTCCGTCGCGCGCGTGCGCGTGCAGGGCCAACGAGACCGCCAAGCCGACCGTGGTCAGGGTGAGCTCGGCCCAGCCCTCGGAGTCGGTGCGCCCGATCGGAACCCCTGCGTTCCAGCTCGGGTCTTGCTCGGCTTCGATGAGCGTGTCGACCGACGCGGCACCCGTCGCGCGGTCGGTCGTTCGCACGCAGATCGTCGAAGCAAACCCCGGCGATGCGCTCTGTCCGACGAGCGCGACCTCGATCCGGATCTCGCCCTCACGGCGCGCGAACGGCATCCAGGCCGGGTACGACGGTCGTCCCGGATGGCCGGCAGCCTGCACCATCGCCTCTCCTCCGGCGAGCAGCGCGCCGCCGGCGCGCACCTCGATGTGCGTTCCTCGGAGCGTCGGCAGCGGCAACAGCGCCTCGCCCACACCGTCGACGTTGGTTTCGCCGTTCCACTCGACGGTTCGCCCGTCGCCCGTCGTCGCAATCATCGAAAGCCGGGTCATCGACAGGGGTGACAGGACCCGGCTGTCCTCTTGCGAGGCCACCACCTGCACCGCGGCCCCGGTCCCCGCTCGCGACACGCTGGCCCCGTAGACCACCGCCCAGCGTGTGACGTCGGGGGCTCCAATGCGCAGGCCCGCGCCGACCGCGGTCAAGGCGACGAACGGGGTCCCCAGAAGGACCATACGCTCTTTGCTCACCCTCACGGCCCCGGTTCCCAACCGACATCGATCGGCGCGTTGCCGCCGTCGATGACGATGGCAGGTGGCCGTGCCGGGTCGGTTCCCAAGGATCCGCGCGAAAGGTGGATCGCGCGGACCCCGTCGGCACGGCGAACGTGCACGCCGTCGACCTGCCGCTCGACGTCGACGTACGCATCGGCGTCCGCCCCGACCGCGCGATCGATCGTCACGCCGTACGCGCCGACGTCGCTCGCGCGAACGCTGCGATAGGTGACACGGGCGGCATCGATGGGAACGCGCGCGGTCGCGGCGGCGGCGACGACTTCCGGGAGAAAACGAGCGACGAGCGCACCGCTGTGGCCCGCGCCCGGTACGCGGTCGAAGCGGACGCGAAAGCCCCGCTGACCGAGCGCACCCGCGAGCCTTTCGCTCTGACCGACGGGGCACGTGCGGTCGAGTTCGCCGTGAACCAGCCAGACGCCGAGATGGCGCGCGTTGTCCACGACGTCGAGCGCATTGACCCGATGGGCCGCGGTCTCGTCGCGCAAAATGAAGCGCACGTATGTCGACCGATCGTAGTGCGTGTCGCCGAAGAAGCTCGTGACCGCCGCGAATCGGTCCGGGTGATGGAAGGCGATCGTCAGGGCGCCCGCGCCACCCATGGACGCCCCCCAGATCGACACCGCTTCGGGATCGATGGCGACCGCGCCCGAAAGGGCGTCGACCGCGCGCAAAACCTCGTCCTCGGCATCGCCCGTGTAAAGGGAGTTTCCCAGGCCGCTCGGTAGCAGCAAGACGATGTCCCTCGCCTGGGCCTCTTTCAAGAGCTCGGCGTAGGAGGCGTACGTCCACATCGATCCGTTCCAGGGATGCGTGCCGACGAGCAAACGACCCCGGCGACGAACGTCGTGATTGCGCGGGATAAAGACGACCGCCTTGCCGCCGCCCTCGGACGCGTGGGCCGTTGCGAAAGTCAGTACGCTCAAACCTTCGGTCGACTGAGCGACGTGACCCACGCGGGGCGGCTCACCGCATGCGATTCGCCTCTCGTAGTCGCTGACGCCGACGTCGATGATGAACTCGTGATGGCCTGCGGCGAGATCGACGACGAGCGGCCCGGGCGGCGCGGCAAGGTTGCGTCCGTCGAGCCGCACGCTCTGCCGGCCTGCGCAGGGCGGAATTTCGATGGCGGATGCCGCGAGCGAATCGGTCCGCAGTCGCAGCTCGTAACGTCCTGGAGCGACGACGTCGCGGGCGAGTCGGTCCCAGATCTTCGACTCCCAATGGCCGCCGTCCGCCCGCACGTCGGCGGTCGGCATCTCCACCCCTTCGACGACCCCATGGGGAGCGAGCGTCGCGGCGCCGGCGGCGGACGTGCCGAGCACTCCAGCCCCCGTCAGGGCCGCCGTAGCCGCAAGGTGTCCGATTCGCACCGAGCGTTCACGCGGCATCTCGATCGACCCGGCGGGGTTCGCCCTTGTAACGGCGTCTGTCCGATCCTACAGGGAATGGGCGCATGTCCGCCGCCCGCCCGTCGTCGATTGACCCGTCGCCGCTCCGGCGGCAACCGGCCGGCCAGGGCGAGATGCGGGCAAGCTTCCTTCGGGCAAGGCTCGGGTCGGCACTCGCGGTGTTTCCGCTGAGTGTCTGGACGTTCGTCCACATCTGGCACAACCTGTCGGCCTTCGAAGGGCCGGATGCGTGGCAGGCTTCGGTCACGGAATATCCGCACCCTGTCGCAGAAGTGATGACGGCCATCGTCGTCCTTTTGCCCTTGGCGCTTCATGCGGTCTGGGGAATCGGTCGGCTGATGACGAGCCGGCCGAACAATCTAAGGTACCGACACTACGCGAACCTGAAGTACCTCTTGCAGCGCGTGACGGCGGTCGGGATTTTCTTGTTTGTCGGAGCTCATCTCTGGCTTGCGTCGCTCCGGCCTCGGCTCGTCGAAGGGCACGCCGAGGCCTTCGCAGACATCGCGCACGAAATGCACTACCACGGGCCGACGCTCGTCACGTACCTGCTCGGTACCCTGGGTGTCGCGTATCACTTGGCCAACGGCGTTCAGACGTCGTGTGTGAGTTGGGGGATCGTCTCCAGCCGGCGCGGACTGCAGCGGCTGGAGCGATGCGCCGTCGTCCTGTGGGTCTTGCTCTGGGCCATGTCGTGGGGGGCGGTGTACGCGCTCTGGACGGCGGGCGCTTAGAGCTAGACCTGGCTCGGACCGGACGCCGTGGCCGTCGCCGACCTGGCTAGAGTGTGACGACGGAAAGCTTGGACGTTCCGATCCGCAGTTGTTTCGTCAGCGGCCGCCGCTCGATGATGTTCGCCGCGTCGACGACCCCGGCGCTCGCAAACTGCCGACGGATGCGGAAGACGTCCAGATTGAGTTGTAGGGGCGCCATGCTGGGGTCGTGCGGCGATTCGTCTTGCCCCATCCAACCGCACGCGGCTTCCGGCAACCCGTCCCTGGCGTCGTCCAGACGCCGACGTGCCAACGTGAGCAGCAGGTAGTGGCGCGCGCGCGCCCCGAGGTTTACGGTCGTGCCAGCGTGCGTCATTCGAAGCTCGACGTACTCCTCATCCCGGGACACGCCGAACACGAGTTCGATGGTGCGGATGCTCAGCGGATGGGTCGCAGTCTGGACGGCCGTCGTCAGGACTTCCTCGGTGCAGCAGAAGCGCCGCCAACGACCGGCGCTCTCGAACATCTGCATGTTCGTGATGGGGCCGACGGAATCGTCCGGTTGCTCGAGAACCCAGCATCCGGCCACGTCGCGGTAAATCGTGACGCATGGGTCGTGGCTCGAAGGGATGGCGAGAAAATCGCCTTCGAGGAGTGCGGGTTCCCCTCCATCGAGCGGAACCGCCATGGTGCGCGGCGCGGCGTCGTCCGCGAGGTCCCAGGCTTGCTCGACGTTCCCGAACGCGATGCGAGACCCCTCGCGCAGCGCTCGCGGCTTTCCCGGCTCGATGCGATCCCCGGTCGACAAACGTGCCGTTTCGGCTGCTGAGATCCTTGATCTCCCAGCGAAGGCCCGTCCAGCGCAGCAACGCGTGCTGCGCCGAGACGTACCGCGGCAGCAGGCGCAACGAACACGTTGGCGCGCGGCCCACCAGGTGCTCGGGTTGGAGCGGCTGTGTTCGTCCCGTGGACTCTTCGACGATCAGGGCCATCGGTTTTGCCGCAGGCTCGGGCGTCCTCAAAAGCAGTCTGCGCAGTTTTTCATTGCGAGGCAGGCGTCGATGCTGTCCGCGTTGCCGGGTGGCGTCGTCGGATCGAAAGCCGAATTGAAGAATGCCGCGACGTTGTCGGTTCCGAAGCCGGCGAAGTAGTCGGCCTTGCACGGGCCGTTTGGCGCGGCTGCGGAAGCACACGCGTCAGCATCGAGCGTGCCACACAAGCACGACAGCATGCCGCCATCCGCACCGCAGCCGGTGAGGACGCATTGAAGCGTGTCGATGCAGTTGGTGTCGTCGGTTCCACTAAGCTCTTCGCAATTGACGCCTCCGGCGTCCGGATTGATGCAGCCGGCGTTTTGCGCACACGCGAGGCATGTGCCGCCGCGGGCGTTCAGCACTTGCTCGGTCGTGAGCACACCCGAATCGACCGCGCCGTCCTCGCCCGAGTCCGACCCGCTGTCGATCGGGCCCGAATCGGTGCTTGCGTCGACCGGGCCGCCATCGAACGGCGAATCGGGATTCGCGTCGACCGGGCCGCCATCGACCGGGCCCGAATCGGTGCTTGCGTCGACCGGGCCGCCATCGAACGGCGCAGAATCGGGATTCGCGTCGGGGCCCGAGTCCGGGCCCGCGTCGCTGGGCTGGGCGTTGACGTCCGAGGGGGTCGTGGAGATGTCTGTCCACGCGGTATCCAAAGAAGCGGAATCGAGGTCCGGCGACTCTGACTCACCGCTTCCGTCGACGACCGTCGAGTCAACGGGCATGGAGTCGGTCGAGTCGCCCTGGGCTTGGTCCGGCGTGCTCGAGTCGACAGGGTTCGCTGGCGCGACGGCGGCATCCGCGCCGGGTGCGTCTGCGGCCGAATCGAGTGCCTGTTCGGCGGGAGCCATGCCGTCGGTCTCGCCGGAGCAGGCGCTCAGTTGGGCCAGGGCTGTCAGCATGGCGCCCTTGCCGGCGGCCCGAAGCATTCGCTGGATCGCGCTTTTCATGACGAGCCGCCCCTCGGCTTTCACGTGGCACCTGAAACGACGACCACGGTGCCGACTTGTTCGTAACGCGACGCGCTCGACGGCAGGATCGTGTGCCGGATGACGAGGAGGAAGTAGTCGTTCCCCTCGGGTGGCGGCGGAAGCTCCAAGAGGCCCTGTCGCAACTCGCCTGCGCCGAGTTCGACCGACAAATCACGACTCGCGGGGCCGTCCTTGAGACGATCGAACGTCGTCTGATCGATGAAGCCTGCGTGGCTCAGTCGCGCGACGCCGTGTGCGGGCGACGCGAGCATGAGTCGCTCCTTGCCGAGTAAAATGCCGTAGTGTTGCGGTACGCGCAGCTCACCGCCCCCTTCTTGCTCCAGATGTCGGATTCTCCGATGTCTGCGCCACGAATCGTCCAGCTCGCGAATGGCGGCCACATCGACCCTCGTCGCCCTCGTCCCCCAGTTCGGGTTCACGAGAGTAAACGCATAGTGACGTTTCTGGGACGGGTGCCCGCTCGGCGCGACGCGCCTCACAGGACCGCTCCCACGGGTGCCGCTTGGGCGTAGGCGAGGTCAAACTGGGCATTGAGGGAAATCCCTGCGGAAAAATAAAAATTCTGCGGGGGCGGCGACGGGTCGGCGTCATCGGTGGCTTGAAGAAAGATGGCCGGAGATACAGCGTCTTGAAAGCCCGTCGGTGGGGTCCAGTCGAATACGAACGTGGCGTCGCCTGCCCCTGCCGCCGGTCCGACCATCTGCGAGCCCGTGACATTTTGACTCATTCCGTCCGGCACGAGATCGCAGGCAACTGCGGAGCTAAAGAAGGTTTGCCCGCCTAGGTCGGCAAAGTAACAGAGCAGGTGTGCACTCGTGTTGGTGTACGCGTGAAGCGTCGCTTGGATCGTGTATCCGTATGGATTCGATCGGTTATGGACCTGAACGTCAGGCGGTTCGAAGAGGTTGGAGCCAAATGGATGATTGAAATGAAGGTTTTCGTCCATCGTGTTGTTCCTTTGTCGCAAGCAGTGATCGTCACATTCACGAAGTGATCGGGAGTCATTGCGCCACGATCGCATAGAGGATCGGTTCAGGATCCTGCGAGAGCTCGTCCTGGGGCGCGGTCGCCGGCAGCGGTCCGTAGGCAAACGGCGCCATGTACCAAGCGACGCACTCGGTCGCCGGGTTGCAAGCCGGCGTCGCTACGTCGTCCAATTGTTCGAAATAAATGTCCGATTGCCATGAACCTAAAATCCAATAGTCGGTATCGGAACGGACTGGAGTGTAAGGTACGTCCACTTCCGTTGTTTGAGAGAGGCGCATTTTGGGATCACCTTGCACAGTGAACTCGGAAGTCGACACGACGAGTTCCCCGGGATGGCCGTCGACGCTCGTGTAGAGACCGAGGTAGCCCCGGACGCCGCCGTAGCCGGCGAGCATTCCCAGTCGAACGAGAGTGGCCTGCGTGTCGGTATGGACAATGATGCCCGCCAACGTCGCGTAACCCCCGTCGCTGGCTCCGTTGGAAATCAGGTGGACCAAATTTCCCGTCCTGGTACCGCCGGGCAAATAGGGTCCAACCGTTTCGATCGTGAGGCACGAGGCTTCTTCGCAGACGCCGGAAGCGCATGCGGCCCCGCAGTGACCGCAATTCGTCGGATCGTTCGAAACGTCGCCACAGGCGGTACCTGCCTGGGCATCTTCGGAGTCGCCGGCGATGCCGCTGTCCGTGCCGCCGCTGTCCGTGCCGCCGCTATCCGTGCCGCCGGTGTCCGTGCCGTGACACACGTTATCGGCGGAGCAAGCGCGCCCGGGAACGCATTCGACCAACGGACTGCTGCAGGGTGGCCTGCAGAACTGACTGCGGCAGACCTCTGCACCAGGGCAGTCCGAGTCGACGTCGCAATGTTGACTCGGATACTCGTAGCCAAAGAGGCCCACGCAACCAGCCAAGCCGCCAGCGGCCACCAGGCCGAAGGTGGCGGGCTGCACCAGGAGGGGAGCTTGCGGACGCACTAAAAGCCTCCGCGCAGAGTCACTCCGAGCTCCGTGCGGCCGAACTCGGGGCCGATGCCGACGCTTGCGCGGGGTGCCGTTAGGAGCAGGACTGCGCCTCCCGCGACGGCGGCGCCACCTACCGCCAGCGCAATCGTCGCCGCATTGAGCTCCGAAATGGCCGCTGTGCGTCGTGACGCCCCCTGTGAATCGCAGACGCGCGTTCCACATTCACCGCTCGTGGCGGCGTAGGTCACTTTGCTCACGACGGCAAGCAAGGCTCCGAGCGCGAGCGCGGCGGCGCCAGCGCCGCCCATGGCAACGCCGGCGTTCCGGCGGTTCTGTCCGCGCCGGGTGGCCGCGACGGCAACCGGCGGGGACTGTGGGGGGGCTTCCGGAGACGGGCCGTATGCGAGGTCGGTGGGCTCGAGCTCCGGCACCGAAATTGCGGCGGCGTGTGTCGCGTCGACCTCGAATTCGGTCGACCACGGCTGCTTGTCCGGAGCCGACGCCCGTAGCCGGTGGCGGCCAGGGCTCACCGGAGGAGCCTCGTTCCATAGCGCGTTCGGCAGTGGCGTTTCGTCGAGCCAGATGACGAGGCTCTCGATCGCCGACCGGTATCTCACTTCGATGACGACTCGCGGCGCCGACTTCTCGAGCTCCGCGGCACTTTCTTCGGCCCTGGTCGCCCAATCGAGCCTTCCGCGTTCGCGCGCCGTACGGGCGGCCTCCTTGTAGGTGATCCACGCGCTCGCGATCTTGCCCATCTTCGCGTAGCAAAATGCGAGATTGGCCATCGTGCCGGGCGCTGGATCAAACCGGAGGCTCGCCGAGAAATCCTCGGCGGCTTCGCTGAACCGTCCGGCGTCTACGAGTGCGCGGCCCTCTAGGAACAGGGATTGCGCCGTCGATTCGCCGGTTCGCTCACCGTCGGCGCGAGCGAGGCCGGGCACCAGTACAGCGGCACCCGCGACGTGCAAGACCAACGCAATAGCTCTCGCGCAAATCATCCCCACTCCTAATTGGGAGTGTCCGGAGGCCACTTCACTGGGGGTGAGATCGGAGCGGGCGCTGCGCTGGAGGATGGCGACGACCTGGGGGCCGACGCTTCGGCGGCGGGGGGGGACGTGGCCTTGCGCACCGAAACGCTTGGGACGGACGTCTTTGCGGTCGAATGTACGGGCGGGCTGCTGGCCGGACCGCTCGGTTGGGCGCTTGCGACCCCGTTCGGAGCACCGAGACCGTTCGGTTCGGCGATCGCCGGGCTGTTTCCCGATTCACGGACAGGCTCGCTCGGTGGGGCGCTCGGTAGCCCGCTCGGCGTGGGTGGGCTCGGGCCGCCTCGTGAGGCATGGGGAGGAGTCGACGTTCGCGCGAGCGCCAGGACGACGACGGGAACGACGACGACGGCTGCCGCAACCCCGATGGGTCGCCATCCCCGCCGAAAGGCACTCGTCGGCGACGAGCCTGCCTGCGAAGTTGGCCCCGAGGCCTTCAGGCCCCGATCAAAGGTGGAGGGCGCGGTGGACGCCAGCGTAGGCGCGTTCTCGGCAAGGAAACCCCGATCGGCGCTCTGGCGGGGCACGGGTCGCAAGGTCGCGGGCGACGTGAATCCGCGAAGTGCCAAGGCGAGATCGCGCGCACTTCGAAAGCGTCGTTCGCGATCGCGCTCCAAGCACCTGTGAACGACGAATTCGAGCCCCTCGGGCAAGGAGGAAAGGATTTCCGGTCGAATCGGCGACGCCACTTTCACGCAAACGTCCAGGAACGTGCCGTCGAACGGAAGCTTGCCCGTCACGAGTTGAAACAGAATGACCCCGAGTGCCCAAATGTCCGTGCGTTCATCCACTTCACGCGAAGAGCTCAACTGCTCCGGCGACATGTAGTAAGGTGTGCCCATCAGCGCTCGGTCCTCCGTGACGAAGGAGCTCGTCATGGCGTCGAGGGGGCCGAGTGTCGTTGCCACCAATCCCGTATTCTTCGCGATCCCAAAGTCGAGGACTTTGATGGATGGAGCCTCTCCCGGTCGCTGAACCACGAAGAGGTTGGCTGGCTTGAGGTCTCGGTGGACGACTCCAAACTCGTGAGCTTCCGCGATCGCCTCGCAGGTCTGGGCAATCAAATCGACCGCCTGGGTCACCGGAAGGGCGCCGCGGTCGCGAAGCCACGTCGCCAGGTCGCACCCATCCAGGTACTCCATCACGATGTACGGTTCGCCGGTCTCGAGGCTCCCCGAGTCAAACACCCGAACCACGTGCTCGCTCTTGATGCGGTCTGCCGCGCGCGCCTCCCGAAAGAAGCGCTGCCGCGACTCCGGGTGGTCGACCGCTTCCGGTCGCAGAAACTTGATGGCCACCTTCTTGTCGAGTTGAAGATGGTGCGCAGCGACGACCGTTCCCATGGCCCCCCAGCCGAGGACCGCGCCGATCCGGTATTTGCCGAGGACGACGTCGCCCTCATGCGCCCCGTTAGGCAGATGCGGACCGCCTTGCACCATCGCGGGGCCTGCCCCCAGTCCGGCCGCATGCGAACACTGTCCATCTCGCCTGTCAAGGGAGGCGGGGGCTTTCGGCTTGCGCGGATCCGCGCTTCGTGCAGCCACGTTCCGGCCGTGGCCCACGGGGGCCACGCTCTCCCACGAGGGGGCCTGCAGCCAACTCGTGCGCTGCAGAGACGGTGAGTCCAGCGCAGCGGCGGGGGGATGAATCGGCGCGGCATGCATCCGTGCAGGGAAGGTCCTAGTCCTCGCCTGGTGCGCGCGGTATTTCACCCGATTTCGCCCCGGTGGTTGCGCTCGGCTAGGCGCCTTCCGGGTGCGTCGCCGATCCGCGGAAATTCGCGGGGGGGCCAGCAGCAACCTTCCGCCGCCTTTGCGCGTCCGAGCCGCCGATCCGCGTCGCCGAACTCGGTTCAGGACATCGTCACGACCTTCGTCCGAGGCATGGGCGGCGGGCTGCCTCCGAGCTCTAGGGCCGCGCCTAGTCCGATCGGAGCCGTCCCCGGCGATCCATCAGGTGACGCCGAGCAGCTTGTTCATCGACGCCTCGTCGGCGGGCGTAAATGGATATTGGTCGAATTCGGCGCTCGTCACCCATCGAAACGCGTTGACGTTGGCCGCTTGCAGCGCCAGGCCCACGAGCGTGCACTCGTACAGGAACAGGTCGACGACGTAGTGCTCGTACGGGTGGCTTACGAAGGAAATGAGCTTGCCCACCTCGATCTCCGCGCCGAGGCGGTGGCGCACTTCACGTTTGAGTGCGTGCGAGTCCGTCTCCGCGTTCTCGACGCGTCCGCCCGGAAACTCCCACAGCAACGGCAGAACCGCACTGGCTCGGCGCTGCGTGATGAGATACCGGCCGTCGGCCTCGAGCACGGCGGCCACGACACGAATTGTCCGAGCCGCGCCCATTGACCGGGCGCTAGCCTACCACGCCGGGCGGTGGGTCATATCGACACCCCGTCGGTCCAGCGCCACGCGCAAGCGCTGCTATCTCACGTGCAGCACGCCGAGCCATCCGATTAAACCGCTACGCGGAACAGCTGCTGACCCATGAGCAGCACGTCGCCGGTGCGCACTTCCGCCTCATTCGTGATCCGCATGAACGTACCGTTCGAGCTGCCGAGATCCGTGAGGAACAGTCGCTGCCCGTCCCACGAGAGACGGCAATGCAGTCCGGACACGTAGCCGTCCTCGGGGAAAAGGATGTCGCCTCGCTCCCGGCCGAGATGAACGCCGCTCTCGGGAACGGGAAACGCGTTGCCCGTGTCCTCGCGCCCGATGACGAGCGCGATCCGCCCGACGTAGCCCTTGCTCGGAGCTCCCAGCCGCTCGACGCCGTCGGCCGTCGGCGCCTGGGGCGCGAGCGGTTCGTACTTGATGATCTCCTGACCGATCCGGAAGATGTCGTTCGGTCGGACCTCGATCGGCAGATCGCGACCGAGCTTCTTGTAGACGCCGTTGAGCGAGCCTTCGTCCTTGACGAAGGCGCGGCCGGGCCCACCGGTCCGGAACGAAGCGTGTCGGGGGGACAGGTAGCTGTCTCCCGCGAAGATGGCCCCCGTTTCGCGGCCGACCACCCCTCCACCCGGCACCGGGTACGTGCCCGCCTCACTCCCATCGGCGCGAAGCGCCGTCAGCACGAGCGCTCCGCTCGGGGCTTCCGCGGGCGCAGCCGGTGGCGCCGCCCGTTGCGGGCCCGCGCCGAGGCGGAATCCACAAGAACCGCAGAATAGGTTGGACGCCGTGTTCGGGTGCCCGCATTGAGGGCAAACAACCGGGCTCGCGGCCGGACTGCCGGCGCCCGGCGCGAGCCCCGGCGATGCCGCCTGCGGAGCGGCCGCGGGTGGCGGCTGCTGGGCGGGGACAGCGGGGGCGGGCCCGCCGGCCGGCGCGCCGGGAGCGGCACCGCGCGTCGGCGAAGCGGCCGTGGCGGTTATCGCGACGGTGCTACCCAGCCCGAGCGGCGGGCCCGCGGCGACGGGACCGTGGGCGACGGGACCGGGAACGACGGGACCGGGAACGACGGGACCGGGGGCTGAGGCTTGCGCCGCGCGCATGCCGTGCGGTGGCGTTTGGGGGGAAAACGGCTTCGGGGAGGCATCGCGAGGCAACTCCGCGCCACATCCGAGACAAAACTTATAGTGGTCTTGATTGTCCTTCGAGCACTTCGGACAGGTGATCACTCGGGCCTCCGGACGCGTTCGTCTCGAGCAATCGAGTATCTACGCCTCGGACCACGGGTCAAGCTTTGCCTCGATACTCACTCGATCGCGTGCGAGGCCGGACGAAGTGGTAGCCTGCCTCGCATGCCGAACGCCACGTTCCCAGCCATCCAGATCGAAGGCACCGGTCAGCTCTATGCGCGCTTCGTCACCACCGAAGGCGACATCGTCGTCCGATTGGAGGAGGAACGAGCCCCGAAAACGGTGCGGAATTTCGTCGGTCTTGCGACCGGGACGCAGGAATGGGTGCATCCGCGAACCGGCAAGCCGCAGAAGGACCAGGCCTATTTCGACAATACGCTCTTTCACCGCGTCATCCCCAACTTCATGATTCAGGCCGGCGATCCGTTGGGCCAGGGAACCGGCGGACCGGGGTACCGATTCGAAGACGAGTTTCACCCCGAGCTGAGTCACTCCGGTCCCGGAGTGCTTTCGATGGCGAACGCCGGGCCGGGGACGAACGGCTCGCAGTTTTTCATCACCGAACGAGCCACGCCCCATTTGGACAACCGCCATTCCGTATTTGGCTCCGTCGTCGTGGGACTGCCGGTCGTGGAGAAAATCGCGCGTGTCCCCACCGGGCCTCGCGACAAGCCCGTGAAGGATGTGGTCCTTCAACGTGTCGAAATCTTTCGAAGCGAATCTGCTCCTTCCGCTTGAGTCCCGGAAACGGCTTTGGTGTACGCCTCGGCGCGGACTGCGCGGACGCGCCCCAGCGCCGCAAGAACTGGGGCGCGATCGGCGAGAACGCGCGCCTTGAGCACGACGTCGATGGCGACGTCGACATCCCGCAAATCGCCGAGGCGTCGCTGGAGACGGGCCGCTAGCGACGCCAGTGCCGCGTGATCGTCGGGCAGCCCTTCGACGAACGCTTCGGCCGTGTAGCGCAGGCGCTTGCACGCGATGCGCAGTCGATGCAGCGCCTCCGCGTCGTCGATTGCCGGCTGCTCGATCCGTTCGGCCGCCGTCTTGGCGCTGTCGACCGCCCGGCGAGCGAATTTCGTCAGACGCTTGTCCTTTGCGGGGTTGACCCGAAATGCGAGCAGCGCCGAGAGCAACACGTGAGCGCGATCGATCTCCCCGGCCCGCACGATCCGCCGCAGCGCGGTGCGCAGGCGTCTTTCTCGGCGTCGCCGCGCCTCGAGCCACGTCGCCGTCTTTGGTTCGGCGAGCCCCAGCGACTCGACAAGAGCGATCAGGACCTCCTCGTCGCGCACCGCGCCGGTTGCCCGATGCACGTGCCGCAGCGCCCGTCGGACTTCATCCACGCGAAAGCGGCCGAACACGTCCTGACTGACTTCGAGCAGGGTACGCATGCGCCGGAGCACGACGCGCAGATCGTGCACCGCCGGGTCGGCTCCGATGCGCGGCGCCTGCGGGCTCCGGCGAAATCCCCTCCCTCCTTGCAGCACTCGTTGGCCGGCATCCTGCAACGCTCCGTCCAGATCCCGCAGTTTGGCTGCGAGAAACTCCCCGACCATCCGAGCTGCGTCGGGCGCGGGCGCTTCGGTGCCGATCATGGTCTCCGCAAGACCGTGACCAGCGTCGTCGGCTTGAATCCGAGCGCTCGCCCGAGGACCCTTCGGACGACCTGACGGACGGCTTCGGCAATGCTTTCGTCGGTCGCCTGAACATCGCAGAGCGGTCGAGCGGCCGCGAGCGCCTCGACCCGAGCGGCGGCGACCAGCTGTCCATCGATCGTGTCATCCAGCACGCCCCGCGAGGTGAAGGCGACCTCGCCGATGCGTCCCCCGTCGATGGGCACGGTGACGTGGGCCACGCCGCGCGAGGCCAGTGCCAACCGCTCATCGAGGACGGCGTTCGGCAAAGCACGTCCAGCAAATACATGGACGCGTCCGGCGTGTACGCGTCCGGCGGCCCGCAGACCCGTCTCGTCGATCTCGGCGACGTCGCCGTTCTCGAGCACGCAGCCTTCCGCTACGCCTCGCTCCCGCGCGAGTGCAGCATGCCGTCGCAGGTGGTGGAGCGTGCCATGCACCGGAATGAACGCCCTGGGTCGCACGAGATCGATCATCCGGAGCTGCTCGGCGCGGTGGGCGTGCCCGCTCACATGCACCGCTCGATCCGACCACCAGGTGCGGACATGGACCCCGCGCCGCAAGAGGTCCGTCATCACCCGCATGACTTCCGGCTCATTGCCCGGAATGACCCGGCTCGACAGAACGATCAGGTCGCCCGCCTCCAGATCCAACGCCGGATGTTCGCCCCGTCCGAGCCGGCCGAGCGCCGCGGCCGCCTCCCCCTGAGAGCCGGAGGCGACGCCCAGGATGGCCCGGCGGGGCAACTCGCGCGCGCGCTCGGCGGGCCATACGAGGTCCGAGGGCCATTCGAGGTAGGGCCGGCCTGCGTGTTCTCCCGTCGAGCGCGCCGTCCTGCGCGCCACGCGGGCATGGGTCGAGACGCTGCGGCCGAACAAGACGATCTTGCGGCCGTGGCGTCTCGCGATGTCTCCGAGCATCCGAAGGCGATGGATGTTGGACGCGAACATGCCGACGATGACCGCACGTGCGGCGGCGCCCACCATATCGTCCAGCGCGCGCCCCACGCCTTGCTCGCTCCCCGTCGGTCCGGCCGCGTCGATGTTGGTCGAATCGCTCAGCAGGAGCCGGACGCCTTCGCGTGCGAGATCCTCGAAGCGTTCGACGTCGAAGGTCTCTCCGTCCGGTGGAGCATCGTCGAACTTGAAATCGCCCGTATGGATCACGAGGCCTGCGTCGGTCCGAATCGCCAGCGCTGTCGCGTCGGCGATCGAGTGGGTCACCCGAATTGGTTCGATCTCGAACGAGCCGACCCGTTCGGGCGATCGCGGGGCGACGCAATGCAGCTGCACGTGATTGAGGATCTCGTGCTCGGCGGCGCGCTCGCGCACGAGTCCGAGCGCATATCGCGGCCCGTAGACCGGGACGTCGAACCGCCGGAGCAGGTACGGGATGGCGCCGATATGGTCTTCGTGGCCATGCGTCACGAAAAGCCCCGCAATGCGGTAGTCGGCGAGCGCCTCGAAGTCGGGATGAATGACGTCGACTCCGAGACCCCGATCGTCGAATCCGACACCGCAATCGACGATGAGCACCTCCCCGCGCTGCTCGAGCGCGAGGCAGTTCATTCCGATTTCGCCCAGGCCACCGAGAGGAAAGAGGCGAAGGGAAGGCATTTCCCGAGAGTCCGCACCTCCTTAGCACGGCCGGTCGTGCTATGGGTGAGCGTCCTACCCGGCAATGTCGACGCTCGCCGGCAAGCGATTTATCCTCGTTACAGGCAAAGGCGGAGTCGGCAAGACGACGGTTTGCGCGGCCCATGCCCTCGCGCTGTCGGCTTCGGGACGCCGTGTTCTCGTGGCCATGTGCAACGCGAAGGAGCGTTTGAGCACGATGCTCGGCAGCGCGCCGATTGGGCCGGACATCGTCCAGGTCGCGCAGCGCGTCTGGGCGGTCAACATCACGCCCGAAAGGGCCCTCCAAGAGTATGGAACGCTCGTGTTGCGGAGCCGGGCACTGTCGAAGACGATCTTCGACAACCGCTACGCGCACGCGTTCTTGCGCGCCGTTCCGGGAATGCAAGAGTGGTCGATGCTCGGCAAAGCGTGGTGGCACACGACCGAAAAGTCGCACGACGGGTCGTTCAAGTACGACACGGTGATCCTCGACGCGCCTGCGACCGGCCACGGCCTCGACATGCTTCGGGTGCCCAAAGTCATCCTGGACGTCATGCCGCCCGGGCTGCTTCGCAGGGACGCCGAGCGTGCATGGGCGCTCTTTCAGGATCGATCGAGCTCTGCGATCGTCGTCGTGACCATGCCCGAAGAAATGCCCATCAGCGAGACGATCGAACTCGCGCGGGGCCTCGACGCCATCGGCCTTTCGGTCGGATGCGTCGTGGCGAACGCCGTCGTTCCTCCGCTGTTCTCAGCGGTCGAGCGCGCGAGCCTCGTGTCGCTTTCGAGCTTCGAGGTGCGCTCGCGGGGCGACGCCGCCATCGGCGCCGCCATCGAACGTGCGAGGCGGGAAGGGGTCCAGGCCGAGAGCCTGAGTCGGCTTTCGACCGAACTCGGCCTGGCGCCCGTCGTGCTGCCGCTCTTGTTTCGCGACGCGGCGACGCCCGACGCCATTCGTGAGCTGGCCTTGCACGTGTGACTGGACGCCCGTCGGGACGACGGCGAGTCCGAGCGCGGACCGCCGAATCTCGTTACGCGCTCTTCAAGTTTTGCAGCGCGAAGTCCCAGTTGACCAACGACTTCAAGAACGTCTCGACATATTTGGGCCGCGCGTTGCGGTAGTCGATGTAATAGGCGTGCTCCCAGACGTCGATCGTCAGAAGGGCCTTCTGACCGTGCTTCAGCGGCAGGTCGGCATTGGCGGTCTTGGTGACGGCGAGCTTCTTGTCTTTGCCGAGCACGAGCCACGCCCAACCGGAGCCAAACTGGGTCGTGGCCGCATTCGAGAGCTCCTCGATGACCTTTTCGACGGACCCGAAGTCGCGCGTGATGGCATCCGCGAGTTCGCCCCGGGGCTGCCCGCCCCCCGCCGGCTTGATCGACAGCCAGTAGAAGTTGTGGTTCCAGATTTGCGCGGCGTTGTTGAAAACGGGACCCTCGCTCGAGAGGATCACGTCCTCGAGGCTCTTGGCCGCGTCCGGTTTGCCTTCGAGCAGCTTGTTCAGGTTCGTCACGTAAGCTTGGTGGTGCTTTCCGTGATGGTAATCGAGCGTCTCGGCGCTGATGTGGGGCGCGAGCGCGTTCTTGTCGTACGGCAACGGGGGGAGCGAGAACGCCATGGCAGGTCTCCTTCTGTAAGGTCAGCCACCTGACATTGCTGCGGCGCGACTCGCTGTCAACGGGTGCGATGGTGAAATCCGAGGATCGAATGGGATCCGTCCGGCGCCGGCGGGGGTTGCCCCTTCCTGCTGGTCTAGTCCTGCTGGTCTAGCCGAGATCGCCAGGCACCGGTTCGGCCTGCTGCACGAGCAGCTTCTCGATGAGGTTTTTGGAATACGCCGAGAGTTCTCGGAAAACGACGCCCATCCCAGTCGGGTCCTTTTCGACGCGAACGACCTCACCGACGCCCTCGATCGTTTCGATATCATCCATGATGACCGTGAACCTCAGGTTCACGCGCGTGCCGACCGCAAGCGGTTGCTGGGTCTTGATGAAGACGCCGGTGCGCGAGATGTTGGTCACGTATTCTTGGATGAAGGCATCGAACGATTCGAACTCCTTGTTGATCGTGACGCGCTCGCCCGATCGTTTCTCGGCATCGTCGTCCATGGCTACCCCGTCATTTGCCCGAGAGGTCGAACTGTTCGAGGTGGTATTCGGTCCGCGGGCTGACTTGAATCCGTCGCATGTACCGGCTCTCGGCGTCGACCAGGGCGCTCTTCTGCGCTCCAGTCAGAAAATCCGCCACCGCCGGGTGGCAGTTCACGACGATGGTGTAGCCGGGTAAATCCTGACGCTTTCGGCGGATCTCGCGCAATACCTCGTACGCGATCGTCTCCTTCGACTGCAAGTGGCCCGTACCGTCGCAGTAGAAACAAGGTTCGTGCAGCAGTCGGCCGAGGCTCTCTCTCGTCCGCTTTCGCGTCATCTCGATGAGACCGAGCTCCGAGATGCGATTCAGGGTCGTCTTGGCCTTGTCGCGTTGCAAAAGTTCGTCGAGCGTCTTTCGTACCTTCTCGCGGTTCGACGGCTTCTCCATGTCGATCAGGTCGAGAATGATGAGCCCGCCGATGTTTCGGAAGCGCAGCTGGTAGGCGATCTCGTTGACGGCCTCTAGGTTGGTCTTGAGGATCGTCTCTTCCATGTCCTTGCTCCCTTTGCCGACGAACCTCCCTGTGTTGATGTCGATCGCGGTGAGCGCTTCCGCTTCGTCGATGATGAGATAGCCGCCGCTCGGCAGGGGGACCTTGCGCGACAGCGCGCGCGAGATCTCGTCCTCGATTCCGTACGCGTCGAAGATCGGCTCGTCGTCGCCATAATACGAGACATCCTTGAGCCGCTCGGGCATGAACATTTCGACGAACCGACAAAGTCGGTCGTATTGGGGGCGATCGTCGATGACAATCTCGTCGACTTCGTCGGAGAACAGGTCGCGTGCCGTCTTGAGCACGATGTCGAGCTCGCCAAGCAAAAGCGCGGGGGCCTTTGCGCCTTCGTGACTTCGGGCAACCTCGCCCCAAAGATGGACCAAATAGCCTACGTCTTGTTTGAGTTGCTTCTTGGTCAGCCCCTCGGCCACGGTGCGCACGATCAAACCGCCCGCCGGGGGCTTCATGCTCACGATCGCTTCCCGCAGCCGTGCGCGCTCTTTGTCGCTGCCGATTCGCTTGCTGATGCCCACGTGCTCGAGGGTGGGCAGGTACACGACGTAGCGGCCCGGCAGCGAGATGTGGCTCGAGCAGCGCGCTCCCTTCGTTCCAATCGGCTCTTTGGTGATCTGGACGATGATGTCCTGGCCCTCCTTGACCACGTCGCGGATCGGAGTGGACTTCGACAATCGGCCGGGCGTCAGGGCTCGGGGACGCTCGTGGTGCTCGCGCTGGGGCTGCTCGCGGCCGCGTCCAGTCCGGTCGCGCCCGCGCCCTCTGCCTCGTCGGCGGTCGGCGGCCCCGCCGCGCCCTTCGCGTGTCCCGTCCATTCGGGGCGCAGGGGCGCGAGGCATCGGGGCGCCCACGTCCGTCACCGTGAAGCCGGGAAGGTTCGGATTCGCGAGCAAGTCTTCCAGATCGTCTTCGCGAGCGGGCGAGGGCTCGCTGTCCGGGTCGTCGATCAACGGCAGCGTCGGCTCGTCCAGATCCGAACCCGTCGGGCCCGCCGCGTCCGCTTCGTCGGCTGTGGAGTCCGGTTCGCCCTCGCCCCGCTCTGCATCGTGCTCTGGGCTAGCCGACGGCATCTCGTCGTCGATCCCGGAGTCGTCGGCTAGGTCGGCGGGGCCGGAGTCGTCGGCGAGGTGGGTGGAGACTTCTTCCTCGTCCAGTGTGCCCCGGTCGGTCGATTCGAAGAGCGACTCGTCCAATCGCGGGGCGTGTTCGCTCGCGTCGGGTTCGCTGTCGGGCGGGGGTTCGACGGCCTCTGCAACGGGCGAGACGGCGTCCTCGTCGGCAACGCCATTGTCCACCTCCGACTCACCGGCGGGGTCGCCGTGGGAGCCACCGCCTTCGGCCGTACCGAGTGCTTGCTTGCGCCCGCCCGCCAGATACGTCTCGAAATCATCTGGCCGGATGAGATCTTCGACGTGCAAGAACGCGGCACGCTCGAGTCCGATATCGACGAAGGCCGCCTGCAAGCCCGGAAGGACACGGGTCACCTTCCCCAAGTAGACGTCGCCGACGGTGCCGCCGCGCGGATGGGCGCCGCGGCGCTCGATGTGAAGCTCGGCAATGATGCCGTTTTCGATGAGCGCGACCCGCGTCTCGGCTAGGTCGCATGAAATGACGAGAATATTTTTAGCCATACGATGGCGAGCTTTCCCGCCCGAGACGACGAATCGCCATCCGATGCCGCACGGCGCGTATAGCCGTCGCTACGACGGTACGCGCCATAGCCATGACGAACGCCCCGAAGTCGCATGCGCATACCGGAAAAAAACAGCAACTCGTTACCTCAGGCGCCGCCGCGGTGATTGCCGCCGCGCTCTTCGCGCGCGGTCCCTAGGCGACTGGAGTGACTTTAAACGGCCGCAACCAGTGAAGGTCACGAACAGAAACCTTTTTTGGGCGGCGCGGATCCCAGCTGACGCCCGGTCGCGCTTGCCTACCCCTTCGCTTACCGGAAATGCGGCCGGCTGGCCAGTCCGATGAGGTCCATGGCAGTCCCCTTTGTGCGTCAAGGCCAAAAAGATCGAGGAAGGGCCGGTTGGCCCCGTCGGTCGCCCTTCGCCCTTCTTCATCGGCGCACTCCGATCGAAGGCCCTGCCACACGCTTCCACGCTACCGTTGCTCCCTTCCGGGCCTGGCGGGTTTCACGCTTCCGCGTCGGCAGGGCCGCACGCGCCTCTAGGCGACCAGCGCGGAGGCTACTGCGGCGCCCCAGTCCCGTCGAGTACAATCGGTGCCCGCTTTCCGTAGCCCGTACGCGGTTGCCGCGGCCCGTGTGCCCTCGCCGGCGCCCTCGCGTCGATCGTCCGTGCGCTTGCCGCGCGTGCCGCCGGGAGTCTACGGTGCCGTCGTGAGCCCGTTTGCCGAGGTCCGACTCATCACCGGGCGCGAGCTCCGCAAGAACTTTCGCAGTTCCAAGGGCGTCGTACTAGCCGTGCTCAGCCTCGCAGGGGGTGCCGGCGCCTCGATCCTGTTCGCATGGATGGATCGCGTGCGTCGCGAGCAATTGCCGCCCGACGTCGACGTACGGACGTTGCAGGAGCAGGCCTTCACCCGGCTCTACGGCGCCGATACGGGCAAAGCGCTCGCCGATTGTCCGTATTCGCTCTGGATGATGCTCGTGGCCACGCTCTGGCTGTCACCGCTGCTTGTCGCGCTCATGGGGTTTGATTCGGTTTCGGGCGATCTGCAGTACCGAAGCGTCCGATTCTGGACCGTGCGCACGCGCCGGTCGTCGTACATCCTCGGTAAGCTTCTCGGCGCCTGGTTGGCCGTGATCCTCGTCACGTTCGGCATGAACCTCATCGTTTGGGGGACGACGATGGCCGTCGGCCACCTTGCACCGGGGCCCGTGCTCGCATGGGGTCTTCATTTTTTCGTGATGTCGATTCCCATCACGGCCGCCTGGTGCGGGATCGCGATGCTCGTCGGCTCGCAGTTCCGGACGCCGATGTTGGCGCTGCTCGTCATCTGCGCAGCGTTCTTCGCGCTGTGGTTGGCGCGCGTGGTGGCCGGGTTCGCCGGCGTGCCCTCGCTGCTTTACGCCTATCCCAACGCGTACGATCAATGGTTTCTGTCGCCTCGGCCGGTGGATGCCGCGCGAGCGCTCATCGGAACGGGCGTCATCGAGGTGGTAACGGCGACCGCCTCGGTGCTGATCTTCGAGCGAAGAGACCTGTTGTGACGGCAACCGCTAGGCCACAGCCGTCGTTGGGGAGCGATCGGCGGCCGGCCACGGGGCACGCGGCTACCGCCGTGCGCCTGACGAGGTTGGTCAAGCGCTTCGGTTCGAAGACCGCCGTCTCCGACCTCACGCTGACCATCGAATCGGGGACGGTGTTCGGGCTGATCGGCCCCAATGGGGCGGGAAAAACCACGACGTTCTCGATGCTTGCCGGATACCTGCGGCCGACGTACGGCCAGATCGAGGTCCTCGGCTTTCCGCCCACGGCCGTCGACGCCCTTCGCGGGCGCCTCGGGGTCTTGCCGCAGGATGCGCTCATCCCACCGAGCGATACCGTCGGCGAGTTCCTCGTGCATATGGCGCGCCTGCAGGATGTCCGGAAGCCGAAGGCCATCGAGTGGGCCCTCCGTGCGCTCGACGACGTAGGCGGGCGCGACTGGTGGCGGCAGCGCTGCGGGAGCCTTTCGCACGGCATGGCCAAGCGCGTGGCTCTTGCCCAAGCGTTTCTCGGCGACCCCGACGTCGTTCTGCTCGACGAACCCACGGCCGGGCTCGATCCCCGTGTCGCGTGGGAGGTCCGACAGATCGTCAAAGCGAAAAAGGGCCGGGCGACGATCGTCGTATCCAGTCACAACTTGCAAGAGTTGGAGGAGGTATGCGATGCGGCGGCGATCCTCGATCGGGGTCGCCTGGTCGCCTCGGGCAGCATCAGCGAACTCACCTCCGCCAACGAGGAGGTCCGCGTCAAAGTCGTGCCCGGTACGTGTCGGGGCTCTCGGCCCGGGGAGATCCCGGTTCAGTCCCTGCGGGAATTGCTCGCTGTCAAGAGCGCAGAGCTCGACGAGCAACGATCGGAGATCGTCATCTATTTCGATCGCAGCCAAGCCGACGCGGAGAGCGTTATCGCTCGGGTGCTGCGGCTGTTGCTCGACCGCGAGGTGCGCATCAGCGGCGTGGCCAAGGGGCGCGGACTCGAGCAGCGAGTCATGAATCTCACGTAAAGCCGTCCACCGCGCGTGTTCGACGCGCGTCTCGGCTGGACGTTCACCGCGCAAGCGTCGATGCCTGGGCGCGACGCTCCCGGCGATCCGCCCTAACGCCTTGCCTGTTCTGCGCGACCTCGGTCGCGTCCCGGAGAGTGCGGAGGGCGGTTCGGGCGTTCGCGCTGGGGCGCGCTTCCGAAATTTACGCCCTCAGAACCTTGTACGCGTGCGCCCAGTCCCCGCGCACGAGTCCGGGGATACACCAGAGCATGCAAAGAGGCTCGATGGCGCGCGCCGCCGTCGAAGCGCCCACGTCCTCGACCTCCCATCCGAAGCGGGTGATCACGTCGCTCACGGTCTTCTTGGCCCCCGCGTCGTCGCCGCAAATGAACATCGAGGGCTTGGCGCCGAGCTGGGGGTGGACCATGAGGCCGTTGCCGACGCATGAAAACGCCTTGACGAAGCGCGCTTGGGGCGCGCGCTTTTGAAGCCGCTCGAGGAGCGAATCGTTGGGCCCGGTAAAAAATGAGAGGACCCCGTGGGTGGGCGGGGAGTCCGCGATCGGATTAGTCGTGTCGATCACGGTTTTTCCCGAGAGCCGGTCGCCGCAGGCGACGACCACGTCTTCCGCGGCCGTGCCCTTGACGGCGAGCACGACGAGCTCGCCGTGGGCGGCGGCTTCGGCGAACGATCCGGACGAAGCGTTCGGGCCCGCCTCGCGCGCCCAGAGCGCGAGCTTTTCCGGGTCGCGCGAACCGCGCATGACGGCGTAGCCAAGCTCGAGTAGGCCGTTCGCTAGAACCTGCCCGACGGATCCGGATCCCAAGACGCCGACGTTCGTCATGCGCGGGATCGTGCGGACGAATGCGGCGCCGGTCAACGCCAATTGCCTTAGCGTCGATCCGCCCCGGCTACGGGGTAAAATAAAGGTCCGAAATGCAGAAACTGAACGGCTCCAATCCAGCGTCCTGCCCGCCGCCGTTTGCCTGCCACTTCATGCCGATGAGTGCGCTCGTGTCCAGGGCATTAAATTGCGCGCCCCAACTCTCTTGCATGAGGTTGGCGTTCGCGGGCTTCCATGAGAACGAGATTTTGCTCCATACGCCGGGGGTATATGGCGGAACGTCCCCGCCGAAATCGTCGTCGCAGCCGGCATCGCCCATTGCGCAAGCCGGGACAAACTGGCCAAGGGGCCATGCCGACGGATCCGACGTTTGCGTATCGGGAATCCCAAAATGGATGTCCGGATAGACTCCGCTGTCCGCAGAATTGACCAAAATGTAGAAACTGACGCCGCTGTATTGGGTCGCGTTGAACGGAACGGGTATGGACAGCGCGGCCGCCCCCGCGTCGGCGGCCTTGAAGTACACGAGGCTCATTCCGAGGCCTGCGTACGAGAGCACAGACCCGCCGAAACAGAGGTCGCCCGTGATCTCCGTACCGTCGGCGTTGTGGATCGGCGGCGAGATCGGCGTGTCGACCAATTGGTACGTCCCCGTAACCGGTGAGTTTCCGTCGTTGTACGTGTAATACGAGCCGGGCGTGTTCCCGACAGGAACGATCAACGCGATCCGCGTGCCGGCGTCAGCGCTCATGTTGTCGACCAGGAGAGGCGGCAAGCCTCCTTCGTTCGTCGGCGTGCCGCCGTCCAAAGAGCCTTGCGAGCCGGTGTGGCTGCTGCCGTTGCCCTCGGAGCTTGTGGCGGCGCTGCTCTTCGAACTGGGGTTCTCGTTGTTGGCCGTAGAGCAGGCGGCAAACGCCCCGAGGGCGAGAGAACCCATCGACGCGAGCGCACGAACGATTGTTCTGGCTGACATGGCTTGCAATCTACCACGCGATTGGCCGCCGCGAAGGATCGCCCATCCCGGGGGATCCTCCGCCGTCGGCCATCGTAACCTAGGGCTTGTAGAAGTTGCCGCTCATCGTGACGGCCGTGAGAAGCCCCACGGTCGCATTGTAGTACGTGTAATAGTTGTTGCCGGTGGCCATCAGGTTCGGCGTCCCGCGGTTGATCCCATCAAGCACGAACTGCCACGCGGCATTGACGAACGTGGCGTTCGCCGTCCCTCCCGACAGCGCGCCCACCGCCGCGGTGCCGATGAGCGACATCGAGTTGGGCGCGGCGGCAGGGCTGCAGGCGGGCGTGGTGCTGGCTGTGCAGGCGAGGCCGCCCGTCGTGTACTCGTCGACGAGGTTGTCAATCCCTCCGCTTGTCACCTTCCCCGAGAAAAATGAGCTGATCTTCGCGAGGTACGTGCTCGCGCCGGCCGACCCGCCCGCGCCGTTCCAGCAATAGTCGATTCCCACGCGCCATGGCACCCTGTGCGCGTCGTATTGGTACGCGCCACCGTTCGCGTAGGCGGTCGATCCAGGGGATGTGCAATTGTTTGTGCACCATGCCGGGACCAGTCCATCGGTCCCACTGATCGCAGCGCTGTTCAGCACCGTGTACACGTTGGTGACCACGTTGTTGAAGCCCGTTTGGGTCGAAGCGAAGAGACGGTAATAGGCCGGAGCGAAGTACGATGGATTGGTGGGGTTCGCGGTCGTCGAGCCCCCGTTGCTTCCGTACGTCGGAAGGTAGCTCGTGTGGTCGATGTCGCTCGTCCAGATGTCGTTGATGAGTGTCGTCGCGTTCGTGGCGTAGGTCGCATTGGTCGGCCACACGTGCGACGCCAAGAGCAGGGCAAACGCGGCATCCTCATCGGAGTCGGTTGCCGATCCCTCGCTGGCACCATCCAAGGGGCTCGTGCCGGCCGCGTTGTAGATCCAGTTCATGAGCGAGCCCGCGGTCGTACGAGCCGACCAAAACTTCCAGAGGCCGTCGAAGAGCGTCTCGTCGTCGAAGTACGCGGCCAGAAGCATCCCGTACGCGATGCCTTCGGAGACGACCGATCCTCCGTCCACCTCGGGGCTCTTGACCATCATCTCGCCCGCGTTGGGACCTGCGGCAACGAAGTTCTGCTTCCAGTTGTGGTACGCCCACAAGAGGAACTTGCCCGCGGCTTTGTATTTTGCGCCGTCGAACGTCGGCGTAGCTCCGCCGCATTGCCACCCCGTCGCTCCGTCGTTAAACGTCGGCATCGTCATCCCGGGGGGAACGAGCCCTTCGTTGGCGCTCGTGAAGCTGTAGAGCGCGACGTTGTCCAACCAAATGTCGTAGGCACCGGTCGTCGAGAAGTCGTTGTAGACCGAGAATTGCAAGCCGAGTGCGTGAGCCGGTACAAAATCCGGCGCCTGGCAAAATGTGCCTGTTCCACACCCCGTTGGCGACGGAAACCAACGCGGAATGAGCTCGGCAAAGGGGACATAGACGGTCGTGCTCATCGTCGTCGGCATGGCCATGCCCACGCCCGTCGGCGTCGATCCGGTAGCGGTGAACAAGAAGCCGCGGTTATTGTAGGCGTCGATCTCCCCATTCGTCGCCGTTCCGCTGCCCGGGGTGAGCACCGTGGGCCCCGCCGGCGGGTTGGGCCCGGGCTGCGTCTCTTTCGTGAGCACCTCGAAGTACACAGGGCCCTGACTGCTGGCTCCCGTCTTGATGTCGAACTGGATGCCGTCGTACGCGCTCAGGTCGTAGCCGTTCCACGAGGTCCCGGCCGCCATGCCATCGAAGGGGGCGCCGAACCCACAGTACATCGGATGACCCGTGTCGGAGAGGTGAAGCGCGTACTTGTTGCACGTGCCCGGGTCGTCGTCGGAAGGCGCGGCGGCCGCCACGTAAAGACCGCTCGCGTTCTTCGTCTGCGAAACCGACACTCCGGTGCCGTCCGCGTACGGTGAATAGGGTCCCGTTCGACCGGACTGGGCCGTGACGACGTCGAAGCCTTCTTCGAAGTCCGAAATTTCCAGGGTACTTGCCGGAGCGCACGTGCGACTGGCGTCGGAGGTCACCACGACGGTGCCGCCGCCGTCCTGCGGACTCGAGCCCGCGGAGCTCGAGCTGCTGGAATTTCCGGAGTTGTTGCCGTTGCCGGAACTTCCGGAGCTGTTGTTGCCGTTTCCGGAATTTCCGGAGTTGTTGCCGTTGCCGGAACTTCCGGAGCTGTTGTTGCCGTTGTCCCCGTTGCCGCCCGTGTTGGGAGTGTTGGCGGTGCTGCATCCGGAAAAGGCCGGCAGAACCAGCGCCGACGCGAAAATACAGGACGATAGGATCGAACGACGCATTACCAAGCCTCTTTGCTTCGGAAAGCCAACCCCCCGTCGCAGGAAGGCGGGGTGGTGGGGGGAAAGGGGAGACGGCGCGCTCTCGCGCGCGGGCGGAATAAAGAGAACCCGAACCGCGCGCGTTGCGCAAACCGGGCTCGAGGGGTGATGTCGAGACGACGCATACGTTGAAAGCAAGTGAGCGGGACGTCAATCTCTGCACGACCCTAAATTGGGCCCCGTTCCGTCTTCGAGAAAAGAATCCGATGCTGTGGTACGACCACCAGCCGGGTCCCGCGGGCAAACGGCCCCCCCTTAGCCGGCGGGCTCGCGCCGTCGCCCGTTTCGCAATTTGCGGTCGTTGATGCGGGCTACCGTCGTTGCGGGCCAACGCCGCGAGCGGTGACGAACGGGCCGCGGGCGTGGGGTCGGCGTCGCGGTTGGCGTGAGGTCGCTCGTTCGGACGACAGGTGGCCGCGTTGACACTGCGCATGGCGTCTGGCACGTAAAAAGAGCCGTTACCGGGTGCCCGGTAGAGGGCGGGGAGAACGTGGTTGTGGGCCGACTGAAGTCACCGGCAAACTTGCAAGCGTGCGGGCGGATCGGACGCCGCGTGGGGCCACTCTTGGCGATGGTTGGGGCCACGCTGCTCGTGTTGGGCCTGACGGTCACGGGCTGCTCGGGGAAGACGACGCAGGCCGGCGGGTTGGTGCTGCTGGTCGAAACGGACATGAAGGCGGGCACGGACTTCGACTCGATTACGGTGCAGATCGGGCAAGAGACCGGGCAAGACGGGAGCTATCGAACGTTGGTCGACGTTCCGATTACGGTGGAGGCGAACACCCTGCCGGCGACGATCTCGATCACGGCGGGCAGCTCCCTCGACCAGGAAGCGCTCATCGAGATCACGGCGACGAAGGGCAACCCGGCGGTAGCCGTGGTGGAGCGCACGATTGATGTTCAAGTGCCCCGCGACCGGGTCGCAGAGCTCGTCGTGCTTCTCGCCTCGGATTGCGCGGGCAAGCTGAGCTGTCCGGTGGCCGAGAGCTGCAATCCGGACACGGGGCAGTGCGCCACGGACGCGGTCGACGCGAGCACGCTGCCGTCGTACTCGCCGGGGGGTTCGATGGCGGGGGCAACGCCGGACGCGACCGTCGGGGACGGTCCGGTGGCGGACGCTCCGCCGTCGGATGCCGCAGCGACTCCGCAGGAGGCCGCGGCGACTCTGCAGGAGGCCGGCATGGCGGATGGCGCGACGTGCAGCCCGACGACGTGCGCCGGGGGGTGTTGCGACGACAACGGAAGCTGCCTGCCGGGCACAGCCACCGGAGCGTGCGGCACGGGGGGCGTAGCCTGCGCCGCGTGCGGGGTCGGGCAGGCCTGTACGGCCGGCAGCTGCTCGTGCGGAGCCGGATGCACGACGGGCTGCTGCACGAACGCCGGGGCGTGCGAGACCTCGACCGCGGCGCATTGCGGCGCCCCCGGGCTGGCGTGCACCGTGTGCGCGACGGGCCAAGAATGCGATGCGACGGGCCACTGCGTCTGCAACGCGGCGTCGTGTCCGAACGGCTGCTGCACCGCGAGCGGGGCCTGCGTCCCGTACGCCTCGGAAACCGCCACGGCGTGCGGCGTCGCGGGTGCGGCCTGCTCCGGTTGCCCGACGGGACAAGCCTGCGATACGACGACCGGTCAGTGCGCGTGCACGGCCACGTCGTGTGCGAGCGGCTGTTGCGCCGGCGACGGGGGCTGCGTCGAAGTGGGCGCGCAGTCGACGGCCGGCTGCGGTTCGGGGGGCAACGCCTGCGGCGCGTGCGCGGGGGGGCAAACGTGCAACGCCGGGGCGTGCTCGTGCGGGGGAGTGAGCTGCGCGGGATGCTGTGCGGAGGGGACCTGCGTGACGCTTGTGACCAACCTGGAGTGTGGCGCGAGCGGCGGCGCGTGCGCGGCGTGCGGCACCAACCAGGAGTGCAGCACCCAAGGCAAGTGCGTCTGCGATGCCAAGTCGTGTCCGAACGGCTGCTGCGACGCGACGGGAAAGTGCCAGACGTCGGGCAATGCCACCTGCGGGACCGGGGGCGTCGCCTGCGTCGCGTGTGCGGCCACGCAAGTGTGCACTGCGGGCAAGTGCGCCTGCGATGCCACGTCGTGCCCGGGTGGCTGCTGCGATGCGACGGGCACGTGCGTGGCCTTCGCGAGCGAGGGGATCGGCCATTGCGGCGCAGGGGGTGCCACGTGCGTCGCCTGCGCGCAGGGCCAAAGCTGCGACGCGGCGGGCAAGTGCGTCTGCAATGCGACGTCGTGCCCGACCGGCTGCTGCGACACGGCCGGGATGTGCCACGCGCAGAGCAACGCGTACTGCGGGACCGCCGGCGCGGCGTGCGCGGCGTGCGGCACCGGGCTCGAGTGCGGCGCGGCCAGCACCTGTGTCTGCAACGCGACGTCGTGTCCGGCGGGCTGCTGTGTCGGAAACGCGTGCGAGGCGAAGAACGCGTGCGGCGGGTGCACGGCGCTTTCGCCGACGAAGGGCGACTCGTGCATGGCGGATGGGTGCGTGGGCACCTACGCTTGCAGTGGGGACGACGGCGTTGTCTGCGATGCGCCGGCACCGAACGCCTGCGGCGGCTGCGAGACGCTCTCTCCCGCGGAGGGCACCCCCTGCACGGGACCCGGCGGCGGGTGCCCCGGAATCTACGCGTGCACCGGCGCGGACGCGGACACCGTGGCTTGCAATGCGCCGGCGGCCAATGCGTGTGGCGGCTGTACTGCGCTCGCGGCGGCGCCCAAATCCCCGTGTACGGCGACCGGCGGATGCGCCGGAACGTACGTGTGCGCGGCCGGCAATGACGCCGTCACGTGCACCCCAACGTGTCCCGCGGAGTCGACCTGCTCGGGCGGCGCGTGCGTGTGCAGCGCCGGTCTCAGCATGTGCAATGGCGCGTGTGTCAATGAGATGACCGACTCCAACAACTGCGGGGCTTGCTTTTCGGGTTGCGTAGGGCCCGCCGCCCCCGGCTTCGTATGCGAGCAGGGCTTCTGCACGTGCGGGCCGACCACTCCGGACGGAACTGTTTGCTACTATGAACTACCCAACCAAGCGATCCCCTCCAACATTTACGCCACGTGTTTGGGCGGCGCGTGCCTGCTCACGATGATGTCGGGGCGGTGCACGACCGACGCCGAATGTGTGCCGGGCGGATGCGTGGACGGCGTTTGCCTGGGCACCATCGCCCTCACCGGGCCCGGGGGAGCCCCCATCGTGTCGTGCAACGATGCCCTACTCCAGTGCACGGACGGTTGTTCGTTTCCGACGGTGATCAATCCAACCCCGGTCGCATGCGGGAACCTGGGTACCGGCAGCTTCATCAGTTGCGATTCGCCCGACGACTGCGGTCCCAATGAGGATTGCTGCCAGACGTTCAACCCGGGGCTGGAGCTCACTCAGGAGTGTTACCCCGAAACCAACGGCGTGGTGGGGTCCGCTTGCCCCGCGTTGGTGAACAACGAGACCGAGACGACAGCGGCCATCGTGTGCGATCCACGCACTCCCAATTACTGTCCCGCGGGACAGACCTGTCAGCCCGGCGGCACTTACGCGTTCGTCTGTGAATAGGCACGATCGAGTCGTTGCCCCAGCGTGGTCGGACCCATGGTCAAAGACACGGGCCGGCGGTCGGCACCGACGTGCCTATTTCAGCGACGGCAGAAATGAGTATGCCGGTCGACGGCTTATGGCGCCCATGCGGAAATGGAAGGCCGCGTTCGCGGCACTGGTGTTCCTTGTCAACGTCGCCTCCGGATCCGCGCGGGCCGCGCCAGCGAGCGTCGTGCCGCCACGACGGCTCGATGCGGCCGAAGTGCCCTACCCTGCGGACGGTCGAGGCGACGCGGCCGTCGTTCTGATTGCGGTCGTCGACGAGACCGGGCAGGTGACTGACCTCACGGTGCGCGAGGGATCCCCGCCCTTTGCCGCCGCCGCCTTGGCCGTCGTGCGCCGCTGGCGCCTGGCGCCCGCGACGACGGATGGCACGCCGATTTCGGCCCGCATCGTCGTGACCGTCACGTTTCATGCGCCTCTGCCTCCGGCGCCACCACCCCCGAAGGGCGGGGCGATCCCCGCGGCCGGCCCCCGCGCCCGCGGTCGCGCCGCCCATCGATGTCTCCGTAAAGGGCGAACGCGAAGAACCAAGCACGATTCACATTCCGCGCAGCGAGACGCAGTTCGTCGCCGGCGCGTTCGGCGACCCGTTCAAGATCGTCGAGGCATTGCCCGGCATGGCACCGTGGCTGAGCGGCCTTCCCTATTACTACGTGCGCGGATCGCCTCCCGAGAGCGTCGGTTACTTCGTCGACGGCATCCGGATCCCGTTACTCTTTCACGTCGGCCCGGGGCCTTCCACGATCGCGCCGGCGTTGGTCGATTCGGTGGACCTCTTCCCCGGCGCCTACCCCCCCCAGCATTCGTGCCGCCGCGCGACGCCTGAACGCGACTTCGCGCGGGTGCTCGCTACTCGGCCGCGGCCGATAGGTCGGCGACGGGGCCCTTGCGGGTTTTCGCTTTCGACGCCTTGCGCGCCTCCGCGAGCAGCTTCGCGTCGAACTTCGCGCGTTGGACGACATCCGGAGCGGCCTCCACGGCGCCCTTCACGACCTTCACCACGAGGTGCGGGCATTGGTGGGCGAGCTTCGCGGACTGCGTTCCCATCCCCGAAAGCCGCTCCTTCCAGCGTTGTGCCCGCGTCTTCGTGATGTACGGAGCGATCGCCGCCACGAGGTCCGCGGCGCTGCCTGCGTAGGCGTGCGGCGCCCTGTAGAGCGGCGACGCAAAGCGCGGGCTTGCCTCGAGAAACGTCTTCACTTGTTCGCGCGTCAGGCCGTGGGTTTGCAGCGCGCGGTCGTACTCGGCGATCGCGACCTGCTTGGCCTTGAACAGGTACATCTGCACGCGCGAGTAAAAGTTCACGCGCCCGTCGCCGCTGGTCTCCACCGGACAGAAGATGCTTCCGGGATACCGCTCGGCAATCGCCGATTGCACGCCGTCCGACACTCCCGCGCTCGGCATGCAGCCGAAGGGCTTCACGCTGAGCGTCATGTGCGACTTGGAGTGGATCGTATTCATGATCAACTTGCCCACTTCCATGTGGCCTTCGCCGCCGCGCAGATCGTTGTTGTAATAGTCGTGGCTGATCTTCGCGATGTCGTCCATGTTCGGCAGCTTGTAGCCGTAGAGACCCGCCGTGTACGCGAACGTCTGAAAGAGCGCGCGGATCGCGAAGCCGGCGCCGGTGAGCGCAGCCAGTTTCTTGGCGACGCCGAAGGGGTCGTCCGCGATCCCGCCCAGCCCGTACTTCGCCGCATCCCCAGCCCGGAGATCCGCGCGATCGCGCGTGTCGTGCTTGCCTTCCCAGACGGTATAAAGGAGCCACGCGGTGACGAGTTGGACGTCGGCCTCGGCCCCTTCGCTCTCGAGAAAGCGCTGCAGTTGGTAGTTGCCGTCGCCTTCGGTGGTCATCGCCCAGAACTCGCCGATGATGCTCACCTTCGGCTTGGCAAGGGTTCGGTCGACCTGCACCTGGGCGAGCAGGGGCTTGCACTGCCACAACGCCAAGAGGATGTTGGTTCGGTTCTCGAGAGCCTTGTAGAGGATCTCCTTGCATTGGTCGATCGCGCGGTCCGTGTCGCCGGCGGTGACCTCGAAAGGACGGATGCGGTAGCCCAAGGCGTTGAGCACGTCACCCGCAACGATGGCCTTGACGATGGCCCAAAAGAAGGCCGGGTTGAGCTCCAGGCCGGACTCCTCGCCGGTCGCCTGCTTGAGTCCGCCGGTCTGCTGAAAGAGCACGACTTTGAACCCGTCAAAGCCCGCATCGCGGAGGGCTTTTCGGTACTCGGTCACGTACATGCCGAAACGGCAAGGGCCGCAGGCTCCGGCGGTGAGAAAGACGTACTTGTCGACGACCTCCTTTGCGGTCATCCCGTGCTTGTCCCGAAGCGTGATCAGGTACTTCACGAGGTTGCCCACCGTGAAGTAGGTCGGGTTGCACTGCCCTCGGTTGCCGAACTCCTTGCCGACCTGCAGCCCTTCGTTGGTCGGGCACTCGAGCATCTGCACGTTGTACCCCGCGCCGCGTAGACCAGCCTCCACGAAGTAATCGTGCGCCATGGTGAGACCGCCGACCAACATGGTGATCTTGGCCTTCTCCCGTTTGGTGAACGTGAGACCCGCCATGTCTTCGATCCAGTGCTCGGTTTTTGCGTCGAGCCCGAGACGCTTACGCTCCTCTTCTTCGAAGCGTTTCAACTCCGCTTCCATGTCGACGAGCGGGAGTGACTTCTTGTTCAGGCCAACGACGCTTGCGTTCATGGACATGGTACGTTCTCCCAGTTCAGAGTGCTTGCACGCGGACGACGCCCTCGGGCGTCCTCTTGCCTAGTTTGATGATTCCCTTGGGAAGCTCGGGCGGCGTGATGGGCGCTTCGTACGCCAAGAGGCGCGCGCGCAACTCCTCGAGTTGGGCCTCGATCGCCGGATCACGCTGATTGCGCGCTGCGAGCTGCGCCTGGCGCAGCGAGAGAAGCTCGAGCCGCTTGCGGTCGAGCGCGTCGCGTAGCGCTCGGTTCTGCTTGCCGGCGTCTTCCAAGCGCTCTTGGTGGAGCTTGAGGGCGTGCGCGTACGTTTTGACGCGGATCTTGATCGATCCCGACGGCTTGTTGGCGTCGATGTCGTGGAGTGCCGCGTACGGCGTCTTGCTCCGCTCGATGATGGCGTCGATGAGCCCGTAGGTCGGCGCGTCGTGACCGCACTTGAACGACGAGAGATCGAGCACCACGACGTTGGGGTGATGCGCCGCGAAGCTCGCCGCCCAGACCTTCTGGGCGCTGTTGACCGAGTAGTTCTCCGGCCATACATGATTGAGCTCGAGCGGGGTTTTGATGATGCCCCTGTCGAGCTCGTCCTTGTAGTAGCGATCGAGGTATCCCCGATCCTTGGGGATCGAGCGCACCGACAGGATCGGATAACCGAGAACCTGGAACTCCTCGGGAATCCCGTGATTGAGGCCTGGGTCCGAGTGATACGGACGGCCGATCATCAGAATGGCCACGCGGTCTTCCGCTTCCACGGTCTCGAGGATGGCTCGACCCTTGACCTCGAGGTCATGGTCGAAGAGCCGCTGTGCCTTCCAGGCTTCTTTGCAGGCGAAGTCGCTTTCGTCTTCGGTGATGCCGAGACGGGGGCCGAAGGTCTCGAACATGCGGCGCGCCATGAGCGTCGGCTCGACGAACGACAAAGCAGGGTCGAGATACTCGATCCCGCGCGTCGCGAAAAAGTCGACCTCCTTGGTGAACGCGGCCTTCATCACGTCCGGCGCTCCCGCCACGATGGGACAACTCGCGTTGTCCATCGTGTCGGCCACGAAGTTGTGCACGTGCGTCAGGATCGGGAAAAAGATGTACGCGAGTGGCTTCTTTTCCTCGGGCGCATGCGCGTGGAACAGCAGCTGATGAACGTGCGCCTGCGCGACCTTGCTCGGGTAGCACGGGTCGATCGACCCGTACTTGCCGCCTTCGACCCACATCTCCTCGGTCGTCGGCTCGCTGAACACGACACCGGTTTTCGGAATCCCGATCGATTCGAAGTAGGTCCGAAACCAAGGGGCGGTCGAATAGAGATTGAGCACGCGCGGAATCCCGATGCGCACCGTTCTGCGCCGAGCCCAGCTCTCCTTCGAAGAGCGCCGGAAGGGCCGCGTCACTTCGACGCGCCGAACGCCGAACAGGCCCTTTTTCAGAACCGTGTCCTGGATCAGCGAGCCCTCCTCAGGCATCGGCGCGGCATCGTAGACGTGCATGAACGCCCGTTTCGATTCGTAGTCGACGAGGTTCGGAAACTCTTGGGCGATCTTCTTCCGCTCCGCCACGAGCGACAGCATGGCGTCCTTGGACTCCACGGTGCCTTTCTCGCAGCTGAAGCCTGCGATGTAACGGCTGGTGCTGCCGTCGGGCCGCTTTGTGTCGATGAACGTTCGCTTGCACTCGTTCGGGCAAAAGTGGCAGACGGTCTCGGCGTCGTTCTTGGACGTGTATTCGAGCCGGATCGCTGCGTCGATTCCGATAAAGCTCGACCGGCCCTTGCGCTTCACCACGCGCATTGTTTCCATCGCGGCGCCGATCGCCCCCGCCTCGCCCGTGTGCGGGTGCACGAACACCTGTGCGTCGGGCACGCGTTCCTTGATGTAGTCGACTTGCGCTTTCACGGCGGCGAGGTTGTACTGCGTACCGCCCTGCAACACGTATCGCGTGCCGAGCGCCGCGAGGCGCGGAATCTGCACGACGTATTGCCAAACGTTTTTCGGCAACACCTGGGCGAGTCCCGCAAGCATTTCCTCCTTGGAAAAGCCCTCCTTCTGAAAGTTGACCCGATCGGTGTCGAGGAAAACCGCGCATCCGTACGAGAACTTGGGCGCAAGCTCCGCCTTGAATGCCACATCGGCGAACTCGGTGACCGGCACGCCGAACGAATCGGCCGTGGCTTGCAGAAGCATGCCGTTACCGGCCGAACAACTGTTCGATAAGCGAAAGTTGCTGATGTCGCCGTTTTTCATGAACAAGACTTTGATGTCCTGCCCGCCGATGTCGCAGATGACGTCGACGTCACCGAAAAAATGCACGGCGCTCAGCATGTGTGCGACCGTCTCGACGATGTTTACGTCGGCACGGACGCACTCCTGAAGGACGTCGGCGGCGTAGCCCGTGGCGCCGAAGCCCATGACTTCGAGCGTGGCCTTTTGATTTGACTCGACGTACTCCCGCAGCTGCGCCAAGAGCTCTTTGGTGTCTTGGATCGGATTGCCCTTGGAAAGTTGGTAGGCCTTGCAGAGAATCGTGCCATCGTCGTAGTCGACGAGCACCGCCTTCGACGACGTGGACCCGCCGTCGAGCCCGATGACGCCGCGCACGATCTGCCCCTCGGCAAACCGCTTCGGCACGAACTTGGGAATGCGATAGAGCTCGCGGAAATCACTCAACTCGATCTCGGTCTTCGAGAGCGGAGGCCCCGCGGTTTCGCCCAGGCGGGCCTTGCGACCGGTCGTGATGTATTCGACCAGTGGGTCGAGGGTGGCGAAAACTCCGATATGCGCTTCCTCGTGGAGCCCGTAGAGCACGGCCCCGAGCGCCGCGTAGTATTGTGCGTTGTCCGGGACGAAAATCGTCTCTTCGATGGGGTGATCCTTGGGCCACGCGTAGCCCCGCTCGTCCCACGTCTGCGGGATTCGAAGGCGCCAGCACTCCTGAAGAAACGGCAAATAGGTGTTCGGACCGCCGAGAAGCAGCACGCGGTGCTTGAGCGTTCCCCCGCGCGTCAAAACACTCAGGTTTTGCAGGACGATGGCGTCGGCCAGCGAACACAGCACCTCGTTGGAGGGAATCCCGCTCTTGATCAGATTGACGATGTCGGTCTCGGCGAAGACACCGCACTTGGCGGCGACGTGATGGAGCTTCGTTTCGTCGAAATGAAGCGAGGTGACGAGCTCGGCCGGCGCATTGACCTTGAGAAAGCACTTGTCGATGGTGGCGCCCGTGCCGGACGCGCATTTGTCGTTCATGGACGCGGTCGCGGTTTTCTTGCCCGACTTCTCGTCCTTTTTGAACATGATGATTTTTGCGTCTTGACCGCCGAGCTCGATCACCGAGCCCACGTCCGGGTGCAGGTGCTCGACCGCGAGCGTGACGGCATTGACCTCCTGCACGAACTTGCCGCCCGTCGGCGCACAAAGAGGTGCGGCGCCCGACCCCGTCAGGAACATCCGCCAGCCGCTCGCCGGGTGATCGGGGAATGCGCCCAAGATGGTTTGCAGCATCGAGAGCACGTATTCGGGCTGCTTCGTGTGGTGCCGTTGGTAGTCGCTCCACAGGATGGCCTTGGACGCCGGATCGACGACCACGGCCTTCACTGTCGTGCTGCCGACATCCATTCCGATCGCAAGCTGAGCTTGCCCGCACGTTCCCATTCGGTCACCTCCGCAGGACTGGACTGGCGTGTCAGTCAGTACGTCGTAACGCGAACGGACTCCCGGGGGAAGGCTCTTCTTGCCGCCCGCGAGCTCGGGGCAAACGGGCTCATTCGTGCAAGTGCTCGCTTCATTGAGCCTTCTTCGGGCACGAAACAACCCCGTTACACGCGGACCGACCCCGACTGACCAGCGTGTCAGCTAGGGCGGCATGTTAGTGTTCCCCGCTTAGAATCGATGCGTAAGGCCGAGCGACGGCAGAAAATTTTGAACCATGCTCGCGATGTGTTCGCGCGCCGCGGCTATCACGAGGCCAAGATCGAAGACATCGTGGCTGCCGCCGCCATCGCACGCGGTACGTTCTATTTGTACTTCAAGGACAAGCGGACGATTTTCGAGGAGATCGTCGATCGCGCCTTCACGCAAATCGGCATGGCGATCGTCCGCGTCGATCCGAGGGATCCGGGGCGGACCGTGGCCGATCAGGTGCACGAGAACATCCGCCGCATCGTGCGAACGCTTCTCGAAGATCGGTCGACGACGAAAATTCTGCTTACCGCGGCGGTGGGCTTGGATCCGACGTTCGACCGCAAGTTGGCGTCGTTTTACGGGGTAGTCGAGAACCTCTTGGAGGAGAGCTTGCGCGAGGGACAAGACCTCGGAGTCGTCGCGCCCGGGGACGCGCGCATGTTCGCCTATCTGATTTTGGGAGCGATGAAGGAAATCCTCTACCAGGTTGTCCATCGAGAAACGGCATATTCGGAAAAGGAGGTCGTCGGCGGCATCTACGATTTTCTGGGACACGGGTGCTTGCGCATCCACGGGACTCCCAAGCCCGATTCGGCACGCGAGGCCGGTGAACCCCGTGCCCACGGGGCTCGAGCGCGAAGGTTGGTCAACGACAAGCCTTGATCACCCTGACTGGCTCCCGAGTCTTCGTCATCCATGACCCGCCTGTTCCCATGAAGCAGACGTCGTGCACTTCCGGAGCGACTCGCGTCCGTCTGGTGGCTTCTGTCATATTCGTGAAACGTGTCCCTTCCGTTCGCCCGAAGCAAACGGCGGTACCCGCGGGTTCGGCCCGAACCCAAGTCGCCGGTCGAGGTTCACATCATGGGTGTTGGGTTTCTCGACGTCGTTCGCGCCCGCGACATCGGCGTCGGCGGAGTGGGTGTTCGGGTCTCGCACAATTTCTCCGGTTCGGACACGGACGCGGCGGTCGAGTTGGTGCTCGTTCTGCCCCGCGAAGAGGCATTCATCGTTCGCGGCATCATCCGCCATCTCTCGAACGAAGGCGGTGATCACTATTTCGGAGTTGCGTTCGAGTCGTTGACGACCGAACACCGTGCCCGCATCGAGCGGTACGTGGCCCGGCGGTTGGCCGAGGGAGCCGCGCTCTCGAGCGGGTAGGGTCATCCCCGACGTGCGAGGTCGCGGTCGAGGTGGAGTTCTAGGGTCGAGGTCGAGGGTCGAAGTTGGGGTTCCAGCCCGACGTTCACTCACACGATGGGCGCTTCTTGAGTTCGGTGACTTCAGAAAGTTGCAGTCGTGTCGTTTAACACAACGATGCGCGTCTTGAGCTTCGGGGTCGCTCTTTCGGGAGCAGTTGTTTGGGCCACCTTCTTGGGAGCGTGCGGGAGCGACGACGGCATTTCGACGTTCCACGCCCCCAGCCCATGGAAGCTCGACGCCGGCGGCGTCGCGGCGCCTTCCGGCAAGCTCGATGCGGCATCGGGCACCACCGGATCGCCTCTCCTCGTCGGGGTCGGCTCTTCGGACGCCGGCGCATGGGCCGACTCGGCCGTCGATGCGGTGGACGCCGACGGCGCACTTGCCGTCGCGGTGTCGCAAAGCACGGTCGACGTCACGTACGGGCAAGCCACGCCGACGGTCACCGCCTCGGCCTCGATCAACGGGCAGCCGGTGGCGGCATCATTTTCGATTGATCGTGGCCAGGTCGGATCGATCAACGCCTCGACCGGCGTCCTCGTGCCGACGGGCATCGTTGGCGGCGTTGTGACCGTGACGGCCACATTCGGCGCGCAGCAAGCCACGGTGCAGATCACGGTGCGTGTCCAATGGGTGCAGGATGGCGGGGGCGACGTCGAGACCGACGCGGGAGACGCGGGAGACGCGGGCGCGGATAGCGGCGGTTACGGCGGCAGTGGTGGTGTAGGCGGCGAGGGCATTGGTGGTCCAGTCGGCCCCACCGCCGCGACGGCGTTCCAGGGCTCGCCTGCAGCCGATTCCAGTCTCTCGTTACTTTATCCCTACGACCAGACCATCTGGCCGCAAGGCATCCTTGCACCCCTGCTGCAGTGGAGCACGACCGAGAGCTACGACGCCGTCTCCATCCATCTGCAAGAGAACGCGTTCGACTATCAGGGTTACTTTGCAAAGACGGCGACTCCGTTCATCCACCACCCGATCCCCCAACCCGCGTGGGACGCCCTGGCCGCGTCGAATCAGGGAGAAGCCGTCACCGTCACGCTCGTCTTCGCGGCGGGGGGCGTAGCGTACGGCCCGATCACCGAAACCTGGCAGATCGCGCAAGGGTCACTGACCGGTACAGTGTACTACAACTCCTACGGGACCAATCTCGCACACAACTACTGCTGTACGCTGGGCGGCGCGAAGTTCGGCGGCGCCACACTCGGCATCAAGCGCGGCGCGACCGACCCGGTGCTCATCGCGGGCAACGACAGCGAATGCCGAGTGTGCCACATCGTGAGCGCGAACGGTTCCCGGCTGGTCACGAGTCGCGGCGAGTCGACCTCCGACCTCGGCTCCTCGAGTTACGCACTGACGGGAGGCCTGGCCGAGACCGTGATGTCGCCCGACGATGGCCGTTACAACTGGGGAGCCATCGACCCGACGGGCTCCTTTCTCCTCACGAACAACGCTCCCGTTCAGGGCGGCGGTTACAGCGGGACGACCCAAATTCTCGGCATCGGCGACGGCGGCATCGTGCCATCCACGGGGATCCCAGACGGGCTCGAAGTGGGTTCTCCCGTGTTTTCTCCTGACGGCATGCACGTCGCGTTCAACCTTTACGCCGGTAGCTCGCCGGACGGAGGCACGGCCGATGGAAAATCCCTCGCGATGATGGATTACGACCCGGCGACGGGCGCATTTTCGAATTTCCAGACGATCTACACCCCTCCTTCGGGTTACACGGTCTGGCCGTCGTTCCTGCCGGCGAGCAACGCCATCGTCTTCGAACTGGAGACGGTGTCGAACGGGCGCTGGGGCGAGACGCGCAAATGTCCAGGCGGGTCGTCGTGCTCCAACCCCGGCACCCAAGCCCAGCTCTGGTGGGTCGACGTAGCGACGAAGCAGGCCGTTCCGTTATCGAACCTCAACGGCGTCGGTTACTTGCCCATGGCATCGGAGGCGGGTCATGCCGACGACACCGTCTTCAATTACGAGCCCACGGTCAACCCCGTGCCGAGCGGGGGTTACGCTTGGGTGGTCTTCACGAGCCGCCGCCTCTACGGCAACATCGCGACGATCGACCCCTATTGGAGCGACCCGCGCTACTTCGATCTGACGGCGAGCCCCACGCCCAAAAAGCTCTGGGTGGCGGCCATCGACCTGAACGCCCCCGCGGGGACCGATCCGAGCCACCCGGCCTTCTATTTGCCCGCGCAAGAGCTGCTCGCGGGCAATTCGCGCGGCTACTGGGTGGTCGACGCGTGCGCGCAGAATGGTTCTAGCTGTCTGACGGGCGACCAATGCTGCGGCGGTTACTGCAGCGATAGCGACGGCGGCCTGGTCTGCAGCGATCAGCCTCCCGCCTGCTCTACGGAATACGACAAATGCACCCAAACGAGTGACTGCTGCGGCGCGGCGGAAGGAATGCAGTGCATCGGCGGCCGTTGCGCGCTCGCCAGCCCGCCGCCCCCCCCCACCGTCATTCGTTAGGCCGAGGACGCCGAGGGGCACAAGCGACACGAACACTACGAAGCCGTAGCCTCGAAATGCGTGTGCGCCGTCACGACGCCCGACGACGGATGCGTGGCGGCGACGCGAGGAGTGAAGTGCGCGGCGCGTTGAGCCGGCACTCTTCGGGAGTCGAGCTACGCTTCCGCCCGCCGCCGTCATGTTCCGGCTCGGCGGTCTGCGGCGCCCCTTCAGGCGCGGTAGTCTGCGATCACGTCAAAGTGCAATACCCGCGAGCACGCGCTCGGCCCCACGGAGCCCCTGCATCCCTCTTCGCCGTGGAACGAGGTTCCGCGCGAGCGCAGGGCACGCATCACGTCGGTCGTCAGGTCGTGCTCCCCATCGATGCAGCGTGGATCGCCGCAGGGCACGAGGAAGAGGGCGGGAGCGCAGTCGATTACGACCCGCCGTGTGTAGGCATTGGCCCCAACGCCCGTACATTCCTCGATGTCGAGCCGAAGGCTGACCAAGTTGGGAACTTGCTCGCGAAGCCGCGGCGCCTCGTCTTCGCGCCGACGTCTTTCCGCGAATCGCTGGGCTTGCGGACTATTTCGTCCCCGGAAGTTCATCACTGGGTTCAACGTAACCACTCCGCCGGCGGTTCGCTGGCTCGCCTCGGCGAATGACCGCTCCGAGCCCGACCGGTCGTTGTCCGCGTAGCCGAAGAGAGGAGAAAATCGCCGTTCGCGAATCGATCGCTGGACCTGTCGCTCGGCGCCCTTTCGAACTAGAGCGGTGCGCTAGGGTGGCGAAAATGAACGGATGTGCGTTTTGCGCCATCGTGGAGGGCCGCACCCGCGCACAAATCGTACTGCAAGACGACCTCCATGTCGGGTTCCTGGATACGAGGCCCCTTTTTCCCGGGCACGTGCTGATCGTTCCGCGCTCGCACCATCCGACGCTCGCCGACGTGCCAAAAAACGAGATCGGCCGCCTCTTTGAAAATGTGCAGCGGCTTTGCCAAGCGATCGAGCGCGGCCTGGATGCCGAAGGGACGTTCGTCGCCGTGAACAACCGGATCAGCCAGAGTGTTCCCCACGTGCATGTGCACGTGGTGCCGCGGCGAAAGGGTGACGGCCTTCGCGGCTTCTTCTGGCCTCGGCAGCCGTACGCCACCGAGGGCGATGCCGAGGCGATCGCAGCCAAAGTGCGCGCCGCGCTCGTTTCGCTTCCTGCCGGTTGAGAGATCTCCCGAGTCGGGTTGCCGGCCGCTCGGCCGCAACCTGTCGGTGGCTCAGGAGGCCGGGATCGTCTTCCGCCACACCTCGAGATCTTGAATCCACCCGAACCACTTCTGAATGTTGGCGAAGTCCGTGACGGGGATCTTGCCGGGCACTGTGTACATGAGCGGCGCCGCGACGGCCAGGTCCGCGAGGGTCAACGTCGTCCCACACAGATAGTTCCGCTCGGCCAGGTGGTCATCGAGCACCTTACCAAAGCGGACGACCTCGCGCTCACCCAACGCCACGAGGCTCGGGTCAGGCTCTCCTTGGCCGCGCATTCGGTTGATCACGTGCTGCTGTACCAGTAGCGCGATGTTGGTGCTCCAGTGCGCGGCCGACCAGAAGAGCCATCGATTGACGTCCGCTCGTGCGAACCGATCCGTGGGGTAGAGCGCGTCGGCCGGCGCTTGGTCAGCCAGGTACTGCATGATGGCGTGCGACTCCCACAGCACCCGCTCGCCATCCACCAAGGTCGGGACCTTGCCCATCGGATTGAGCGCCAAGTACTCCGCCTTCTGGTTGTCGCCCGCCCGGAGATCGACGAGAACCAATTCCACGTCGACGTCGAGCAGCAACGCCGTCATCACAGTCTTGCGGGCATTGGCGGAAAACGGATGATGGTAGAGGTTCACGTCGGCCTCCGTGGATCGAGGGGGCGGGTGTATCTCTACCTCATGAGCGTGGGTCCGAATCGCCAAATCCTAGGTCGGCGGGGCGTGGCCCCTTCGCCTCCGGACGCCATGGGATGGGACGATCTTGTTTGCCGGCCAGGTTTGCCGGCCAGAGCACCAAACACGTTGGCTCCCGTCGCTTTCTGCGGCTTTCCTGCCTCTCGCGGCGTTGCTCCTCCTCGACATGATGCGGGAGTCCTGGTCGCCCGCGCCTTGCGAGAGGCCAAAAGCCTTGAAATCCTCGGCCCGCCATGTTCGGCGCTCGAGCACTCGCCTCGGCGCCGTTTCCAGGCATTGGTTTTTTTCGGCAGGCGGGCGACGAACAAATCTTGGTACACTGCGAGTGGCACGTGTGCGCAAAATGACTAGGCAGGGATCGCCGAACAGGGGTCTGCGAGCCCCTATTTCTTCGTGACCGACCCGGCGGCGCCCCGATGTCGTTCATTTCGTACTTTGTCCTCTCGCTCGGCTCGCTCTTCTCCGTCGTCGACCCCTTTACGGCGGTTCCTATTTTCCTTGCGCTTGTCGGGACGCAGCTTCGCGCGGTGCGGGTTGCGACGGCGCTTCGCGCCTCCCTGACGTGCTTCGTGGTCCTGTCGGCCTTCGGTTTGGCCGGCAATGTCATCTTCGGCTTTTTCGGCATCACGTTGCCAGCCTTCAAAATCGCCGGCGGTATTCTTCTCTTCGGCATCGGCTTCGACATGATGCGCGCCAAGCGCAGCGACACGCGGGCGACCGTCAAAGAGGCGACGGACGCCGAGGTGAGAGAGGACGTCGGTGTGATCCCGCTGGGAGTCCCGCTCCTCGCCGGGCCCGGCGCGATCGCCACGGTCATGGTGCTCATCGGCAAGGCTCGCGAGGTCGGGGAGCGGGCCAGCCTATTCGTGGCGATCGCGGTCGTGAGCGCTGTGAGCCTGCTCACCCTGCGATCGGCCGAATTCGTCGTACGGGCGCTCGGCAACACCGGGCTCAACATCGTCGGGCGGGTGATGGGGCTCATCCTCGCGGCGGTGGCTACGCAGTTCGTCATCGACGGGCTTTACGGCGCGTTCCCCCGTGCGCTCGGCCGGGTGTGACCGACGGTGTGGCATTTTCGCGGGATCGCGGCTTAGGGGGCTCGCAGGAATCCTAGACCTCGGTCGATACACGGCACGCCATTTGCATACATGGCCCGCGATCCAAGAAGGAGGACCGCCATGAGCCAAGCACGAAACGACCTGAAGGCTGAGTTCGACAAAAGTGTCGCGCAGCTGCAAACGCTGCGCGACCAAGTGCGCGTCAAAATCCACCTCGCCGGCCTCGATGCGAAGGCCGAATGGAACAAGTTGCAGCCTCGGCTCGAGGCCGCTGAGAAGACTGCGGTCGAGGCCGCCGCGAAGGCCGCGGGTGACGTGAGCGCTGCCACGAAGTCCGCGGTCGACGACGCCGTGAAGGCTCTGAAGGAATTCCGCGCAAACTTCAAGGCGTAGGAAACCGATGGTCGGAAGCTCCGGGATCGATCGTCACGAGCGGCGAGATTCCGTCACCCGAGTCGGGTACGCCCGCGCTCGCGGCCTTCGGTTCCGGTCACGACGGGTCGAGCGAGGGGATTCCCTCCTTGCCTCCCCGTGCGGGTGTGGCCCATTCGACGAACGCCGGCATGACCACCACGGCCGTTGACAGGCACGATATCTCGCCCAACACGGCGAGCAATCCAAAATAAAATAGCGCTCGGTTCTCCGCGAGGAGCAGCGACGAATACCCGATGATGGTCGTCATCGAGCAGAGCGTCACCGCCCCTCCTGTTGTGCGAACTGCGTCGGCCATCGAATGTCCCCTGTCGAGCGTCCACCGGCTCGCCACGTTCACGGAATAATCGACGCCGATTCCGAACGTAATCGGGAACGCGATGAAATTGGCAAAGTTGATTTTGATGCGCAAAATCATCATCGCCGCGGTCAACCAGAGCACGCCGAGCAGCAAGGAACCCGTAACGAGGATCGTGGTTCGGCTTCTTCGCAACAGGGCGATGACGACGACGACCACGCCGAAGAACGCCGCCGCGCTCGCCAGCACGCCGTCGCGGCGAAGCGAAACCAAGATGTCCGCCGACAGTGCGAGCGATCCCGCGACCCGGGCCGCTCGGCCAGGTACCGACGCTGCGGCCGCGCGCAGTCGAGACACGAAATCGATTAGCCGCGGTCCCAGCCATAGCGACCGCCCCGGTCGCGGGTAAACCAGAACCGTTTTTCCGACCGTCCCGTCCCGCTCTCGAAGGCCCGCCATGAGGGTGTCGGGCACAGTGCTTGCGCCGATCGGAGTCAAAGGGGCAGCACCGAACCATCGTTCGACCAGCTTGCGCTGGTCGGCAGACAGCGACGCGCGCACTCGGGGCGTGAGGTCGTCCTGAATCTGGGCGGCCATCTCCATCTTCGGAGCTTGGTCGGCCGGGACGACATCATCGAGTGTCCGCACGCTCGCGACCATCCGGTCGAGCGGTGGCTCCTTCTCCTGTGCCTTGAGCAGCCGACCGATGGCCTCCGCTTGGGGGGCAGCGCCTGCGAGCACGACCGTTGGGGTGACGTACGTGTTCAGCAGCGTGTCCATGCGTCGGCCCCAATAGCCCTCGCCGGTCCGCCAGGTGTCCGCACGCCGAAGCTTCGAAAAGTCCGTCTCGACCTGGTCGGGGCCAAACGAGCGCACCTCCCAAACCGACAGCGCGGCCAGAGCACACGCTGCTGCGACCACCGGCTTGCGGTTGCGGCAGGTCCACGCCGCGATCCCGTTCATGATCGCGCTGCGCTTCTGTGGGACGGGACCCCGATCGACCCACGCGGCGAGCGGAGGCATCAGCAGGAACGCCAGAAGCCAGGACAGCAGCATCCCGATGCCGCCAATGAAGCCGAACTGCTGAAATCCCCGGAAATCCGTAAGAGCGAGCGACGCGTAAGACACGCCGGCGGCGAGCGCGGCCGAAAGGGTGCCGGTTCGAGAGCCCCACACCGCCAAAACGAGCGACTCGCGAACGTCGATGTCGAGTCGGCGCGCTTCGGCGTACCGAGCAAATAGAACAATCCCGAAGTTTATCCCGTTACCGACGATAATCGAACCGAGAAATGCGGTATTCGAGTTGAGCTCGTCGACTCGGAACGGCGGAAGTGAAGCCAACGCGAATGCGAAGGTCGTTGCCAGGAGCAACGGAGGCAAAAGGACGAAAACGCTCTTCCACCATTGGTAGTAAAAGAAGATGGCGCCGACGACGAAGAGGATGACCAGAATGCTCGACAGAGAGAGATCCGCCACGAGCGCGCTCGTCTCCTCGACGTTGATCGCGATGTCGCCGGTAAAGCCGACGCGCATCCCGGACGCGTAGGAGTCCGGATGCAGGGCCGAGAGATCGGCCTGGACTCGATCGAAGAGAACCTTGCCCCGGCCCCCCGTGACGAACTCGCCCGCTTGAATGAGAATGAGGGCGCAGTGCTCCTCTTTGTTCGCGAAGTGGTCGCCGTCGAAGCGACGGGATCCGGCGAACCGCGTATCGTATTTGTGCTGGATGTCGTCCAAGTCGAGCGGGGGGGGAGGCTCGTCGTCGAGCAACGAGCCGGTCTCCTTCTCCGCCTCCCAATCGCGACGCGCCTCGATGCGATCCCGGATCGTGATCAGGTCGGCGACATCCATGTAGAGCGGCGCGTGGTGCTCGATGAATTGTCGCTCGACCGCGTCTCCCGTCCGTACGGCTTTCACCAGATCGGGCGGGTAACGGCGCAGGCGGGCTGCGAGATCGTCGAGCATCCGTTCGGCCGGCTGGAGATTCTCGTCGCGACCGAAGTCGACGATGACGCCGAGGTACTGAAGGCTGGGCAGTCGTTCGCGCAATTCGTCGATGGCGCGGACGCTGGGCGCGTTCCGGGGCAGCAACTGTTCGAGCTCGCTGCGTAACTTCGAGTAAAGCTCGGCCGTGCGCCACGTGGCGGGCACAGCCAGCACGAGCGCGGCGGCCCACAGCCAGGCGCCCCAGCGCAGAGTCCAAAGCGTGAAAGCGCGCGCGCCTGCGGTTGGCCCATGGCTTTCTCGCCCGATCACGGCAGCACTCCGGTGGCACCCAACACCGCGAGCACCGTTGCGGCGACCGCGCCCGCGGCGACGTCGTCCATCATCACGCCCCATCCGCCGGGCAGACGCTCGAGCCAGCGGATCGGCCCTGGTTTGGTCGCGTCGAGCACCCGGAACAGCAGAAAGCCGAGCCCCAGAGATTCCCACGACACGTGGTGCACCGGCACCATCGTCACGAGCATTCCCGCGACCTCGTCGATCACGATGACCTGAGGGTCTTTCACGTTCAGCTCTCGAGCCACGAACGATGCGACCCAGACGCCGACGAACGTCGTGGCCAGCGCCGCCGCCGCTACGCCGACGCGTCCGCCCCGAGCGGCGGCAAGGTACAGCGGGATGGCACCGATGGCTCCGGCGGTGCCGGGGGCCACGGGAGAGCAACCGCAGCCGAACCACGTGGACAGCACCCAGGCCAGCTTGCGGCCGCCGCCTCTCATGGCGAGCCGCCGCGCGCGCGCCCTTCTGGCCGGGCGCCGGCAAGCGTGCCGATCGTCGGGGGCAGGCGGATCACGCGCGATGCGACGCCGACAATCACGACGCAATAGGCGCTGCCTGCGACGACGTCCAACACCCAATGATGATCGAGCCAAACTGCGGAAAAGCACATCATGGCGTAGAAAAGAAGGCTCGCGATCCTCGTTGGGGTCCGGAAGACGGCCCAGCCTTCGAGCACGACGATCAAGGCATAGGCGACATGCAGGCTCGGCATCGCGCCGAACACGTCGCTCGCCCGGCCGTACATCGCATGGAAGTACGGTACCCCGATGAGCCCATCGACCCGCGCGAGGTTGGGCCCCTCGCTCGCCTGCGCAAGCATGTCCACGTGGCAGCCGTGCGAATGGTAATACCATGGCGGCGCGGCAGGATAGAGATGGTAGGTGACGAAGCCAGCGACGTTCAGCGCGAGAAAGCACCAGCCGAAGCGCAGCATCCGCACGTAGTCGCGGAAGTACAGCCAAACGGCGAAGCCGATGCACACGAACATGAACGTGGCGTACGGAACGGCGCAGAGCGCGTCGACGGCGAGGCTCGATCGCGTTTGAAACCAGTCGTGCAGCGTCACCTTCCGCCCACCCACCGTGACGCCGAAAAGTGCGATTTCGTGGGCACGGAGGTCACACAGATGGATGGTCTGCGGGGACAGCCCCACGTTCTCGACGACCTTCATCGTGGTGTAGAGCAGACCCACCAGGGCGACCGGATAAAGTCCGAGAAATAGCTTCTTGGTCCTTGGCCCCGTCGCGAAAAGCGCCGCGGTCGCGATGAGGACGGCGACGTTTTCCCAACGAAGCTCGCCCGCGGCGGCTGCCCAGGCCCCGTGCACCGCGAACGGAAGCGGCGCGAGTATCGTCCAGCCGGGCCACAGGTCGCGAAGGTGACGCCACAGACGCGCCATGTCCGGGCCTTGGCAGAACGCTAAGCTCCGCGCCGGTCGTGCGCGGAGCGGTGGGCTGCCGCAGTGCGAGTCGGCTTGAACTCGGACCGGTTCCGGTTCGAGCGGCGTTCGCCCCCTACGGAGGCGCCCCGCGCGACCCGGCCTCGGACACGGATTCGGCGGCGCGAGGCAAGCGCCTTATTCATAGTACTCCGTACCGAGATGGGTAATGATCTCTTCGCCCATCATCCAGCGGAGTGTATTTTTCAGCTTCGTCAGCTGAATGAAGAGATCATGCTCGGGATAGAGACCCGGCGCGGTCATGGGGCTCTTGAAGTAGAAGGACAGCCACTCCTGCGTCCCCTGAAAATCGGCGCGAGACGCCAGGTCGAGCAGAATCGCCAGGTCGAGCACGACGGGCGCCGCGAGAATCGAATCGCGGCACAGGAAGTTGACCTTCATCTGCATCGGGTATCCAAGCCACCCGAACAGATCGATGTTGTCCCAACCTTCTTTTGCGTCGCCGCGAGGCGGATAGTAATCGATTCGAACTTTGTGTACGAAGTTGCCATAGAGTTCGGGGTAGAGTTCTGGCTGTAGGATGTGCTCCAGGACACCCAGCTTCGAGACTTCCTTCGCGCGAAAGCTGTCCGGATCGTCCAGGACCTCGCCGTCGCGGTTGCCCAGGATGTTCGTGCTGTACCAGCCGTGAAGGCCCAGCATTCGCGCCTTGAAGCCCGGCGCCAGGATGGTCTTCATCAGCGTCTGACCCGTCTTGAAGTCCTTGCCTGCGATGGGCGTATGAGTTTCCCGGGCGAGGTTCCACGCCGCAGGGAAATCCACGCAGAGATTGGGCGCTCCGTTCGCGAACGGTACGCGCTCCTTGAGAGACGCCCAGGCGTAGATCTGAGCGTTGGATATGCCGGGGTCGTTTAGCCGGAGCCCCTCCTCGAACGAGTTCACGGAGGCATGCACGGGCCCGGCGCTGATGAACGCCTCCGTCGACCCACACCAGACGGCGACGAGCCGTTCACAGCCTCGGTCACGCTTGAAGGTGCGAATGTCGTCTCGAACCTGCTCGACCATCTCGGCCTTCGACGTCGCGCTCTTCGTGTGCGTTCCGCTCAGGCGCTTGACGTACCCCGGATAGAAAACCCCCTTCATGGGGCGAATGCCCCGCAGTTCCTCCTTCACCTCATCGAGGTGATGGCGTTCGAGGACTTTGGCGTGCTCCGCGGCTTCGAAGGCATCGTCCGGGAAGATGTCCCAGCCACCGAATTCAAGTTGATCGAGCGTCGCCAAAGGCGCAAATTCTGCAATCTTGGGCGCGCGTCCCTCGGTGCGTCGGCCGAGACGGATCGTGCCCATCTGCGTCAGCGAACCGACGGGCAGCGCTTTGCCACGCCGAGCGAGCAGCGAGCCCGCGATGGTCGTGGTAGCGACCGCGCCCATCCCGGGCAGCAGAACGCCGAGCTTACCGTCGGCGGGGCGAATGGATGTCGGCTTCTTCATCGTGTTGACCACGGGGTCTTCGAGTTCCGCCGCGGGCCGACGAGACGGCCCGATGCGTGGCGCGAATGCCGCTAGGGTTCTTTGCCAATCCTGATGGGCCGGCCATCGTCGTTCCCCCACTCGTTCCACGAGCCGTCGTAAACTGCAACGTCCTCGCGCCCGAGGAGGCGAAGTGCGTTGAGCGGCACCGAGCAGGACACCCCGCCGTTGCAGTAGACCACTACGTCCGCTGGGAGGTGCTCGACGTCGACGCCGGCTGCCGCGAAGGCCCGAGCCAGGTCCTCGACTGGACGGAATCGGCTTGTCGCCGGATCGATGAGTCGAGCATAGTGCACGTTGAGAGCGCCCGGGATATGGCCGCCTCTGCCGGCCGCCGTCACGTGCCCGGTGTACTGTTCCGGTGCTCGCGCGTCGAGCAGCAGGACATCCGGGCTTCCGATGCGATCCATGACCTCGTCCGCGGTGCGGCGCAGATCGCTGCGTGGCAATGGGGTGAAGCGAGCGGGCGGCCGGACAACCACGTCGTGCGACGTCGGCCGACCTTCGGCCACCCAGAGCGCCCATCCGCCGTCAAGCACTCGCACCGCGTCGTGACCGTAGTAACGAAGGGCCCACGAGAGTCGTCCGGAAAACACGTGGTTGTAGTCGTCGTACGCTACGACGAGATCCTCGTCGCCGATTCCGACCTCCCCCATCCTGTCGGCAAAGCGATCGGCTTTCGCGATCTGGACCGGGACGGGATCGCTCGTGTCGACGATGTCACGGGTCCAATCGATGAAAATGGCGCCGGGCACGTGCGCCGCCAGGTAATCGTCGCGCTTCGGCAGATAGCGCGGCTTGCTCCCGGGTGGCAGGACTTGCCCGCGCACGTCGACCAAACAGAGCGAAGGCGCTCCAAGATGGGCTTGCAACCAATCGGTCGACACGACCACGCTTGCCGCCGCATCGCTCACGGCGCGTGCTTTTCGACCATCGCGCCGAGGCGTGGCACCGCGGATTCGACGTTCTTTTTGGCGCTTGCCCGAAGCTTGTCGTACGTCCCTTTGACCAGTCCGCTCTTGCTTCGCTTCGCTCGTTCGTCCGTGATGCCGAGCAACGCGTCCGCGACGCGGGGAGTGTTCGCGGCGAAGTACTCGCGCACCCCCGTTCCGCCGCTCTTTGCTTCTTGGTAAATGGGGTCGAGTGCTTGCGAGAACTCGGGCAGCAGATCCGCTACGACCTGTCGGATAAAGCCCGGTTTGACGCCTTGAATAGCCTTGTAGCCCGCTTTTATCGCCAGACCTGTCAGTCCACCCTTGTCGGCGACCTCTGCGTCGATGAGCGCAACGCAGTCGTCGACGACGACGATCTTGTTAAATTCCGAGGTCAGGGCTTCGACGAGGTTCGGCATCGGAGGGGGCTCTCTTTCCGACCGAGCGCTTAGCACAGCTGATGCTCCCGGGACGCGCTTGGTTCCGACATCGCCCGATCCGGTCTCGGCGCGCCGATGCACCCGCACGACGGGCGGCCGCGTGGCCCGCTCCGGCCGATCGACGGTTGGGCGCGACAAAGTACGGCCCGTTGCGGGCCGCCTGCTACGCTTTGTCGCGGATGGTCCGGCGCGTCATTTGGATTGCGGCAGCCGTACTCGGCGCCGCGGCGGTCCTGTTCGCGACCGGCCGGCTCGGTTCCTTCCGATCTGCGCAACACCCGAAGGAGCCTTTGGCGTTGCCGGGCCCCCCCGTGGCGTCCGACAAGCCCATGCAGTCCGCGCCGCCGGACGAATCGCGATCGCATCCGTTCCGCGTCCCCGCCGGGCACGCCCCATCCTTGTCGTGCGACGCAGCGCGGGCGATCGTCGCGCAGGCGCGCGACCAGCTCGGCTACGTACCGGACCCGGTGGACGCTCGCTCGCTTTCCGAGGCCGCTGCCGATTGGCTCGATCCGTATGGTCTTTGGACCGTCGCTCCGGATGCGCCCGTGTCCGACGTCTTCGACCGCCGCGCCGTGGCTCTTCTTGCCGACCTCGAGGGCCGATCGCACGGCTGCGAAACGGCGAAAGCCATCGGCGATTCGCTGGCCGCCTGGACATCCGAGCTGCGCGCGGTGTTCGACGAAGCGAGCGCCCGGAGCCCCGTCGGGGGCGACGCGCTCGATGCAGCTTCGTCGGCCGCTTTCGAAGGCGCCACCGTGACCCGTCCGGCACGCGCGCTGGCGGCGACGCTCGGCCGCCGCATCGGCATCGTCGCGCGGGCGCTCGGCGAGCGAGCGGCTCCCTACGCAGAGGCGGCGCGCGACCGATACTTTCCCATGTTGGACGGCAATGGCTGGGCCCGACTGGTTCTGGCCGCTGCGGTTCGGGCGTACGTGCCGGCCATCGATCCGCACGGGGCATGGGCTCCGATGGACGAGGAATCGAGTGTGTACGAAGTCGATCTGGAGGCGCGGCCGCCCGGGCGGCTGTGGGAAAAAGCCGATCGCACGGCGATCGGCATCAAGATCGACTCGGGCGCCACGCCCCCTCTCGCCGACGGCGACGTCGTCCTCTCGCTCGCCGGTGTGGCCACGGCGGGCCTCAGTTACGAGCAGATGGAGCAGCTCGGGTATGCTACGTCCGAGGCGCATCCGGCTGCGCAAGCGGTCGTTCTGCGCGAAGGGGAGCGCTTGCCGTTGATGGTTGCGCTCGAGGGTGCCGGCGGCGACCCGAAGAGCACCGCCGAAAGCGGCGACGACGCCGACGATCTCCCGGTCGAGCGGTTCGAATACGGCGATGGCGACGCGATCGTCGTCGGCATCCACGACGTACGCGACGATCTGGGCGACGAGCTGACGCGATCGATTCTTCACCAACGAGAGCGCGACGGCCGTTCCATCAGCGGTGTGGTCCTCGATCTCCGTGGCAATGGGGGCGGATCGACCGACGGAGCCATCGACGCGCTCGGTTTGTTTCTGCCGGGGGCACCGTTGTTTCCCATGAAGAGGCGCGACGGATCCGTCGAAACCGATCGCGCACCGGAGCCGCCGAACGTCGACCGCTGGTCAGGCCCCGTCGCGACCCTGGTCGACGGGGATACGGCGAGTGCCGCGGAGATGCTTGCGGGCGCGCTGGCTGCCTATCGTCGTGGTCCGATGGTCGGGGCGACGACCTTCGGCAAGGGGTGCGCGCAGGAGTACCTCGACGACGACATTCGAGAAGGCGTGCTCCGGTTGACCACCCTGCTGTACGCCTTGCCCGATGGCACACCGGTGCAGCGCGTGGGGCTCACGCCGAACGTGCGCTTTCCCTTCGGGATTGACGGCAACGATCGAGAGGCGACGTTGCCCCACGCACCGCCGCTGTGGCGCGGTCCCGACGTAAGGGACCGCGCCGTGCTGGCGCACGTCGATGATGGAACTTGGACGACCGCCTGGCCGTCGAACGGTGGCAACGTCGGTCCTTGCAAGGATGCCGACGTCTGCCGGTCTCTTCGGTTGCTTGGCGCGATGGCGCCCACCGCGCGCCGTACGTCCCGGGGAGTCACGAACAAAGGTCGCTAGGACCAAAGGCGGTGTCGGCAGGGGCCTCGTGCATCGAAGTGGACGAGCGAGGGCTGCGGAGCTGGTCCAGATCGAGGGGTGTCGCCCATGCGCCGCCGTCGAGGAGTCGCCCGAGCGTGACCCGAACGGCGCGGTGGGAAATCTCGGCGTCGCCGAACACGGCTTCGACGACCTCGGCGATCTTGACACCGCCGGAGCCACGAATCTCGACCTCCACCAACAGGGCAACGAGGTCTCCGGCGATGTTCGCGCGCGAAAGCGAGGCCGTGAACTCAGGATCGGCCAGGCGGGCAGAGCGCAAGAATTGGCGTACGTCTACGCGCTTACCGATTCCGTCGATGCGGCGTGTCACGATCAGTTCGCGCGCTTCGAGCGCCGCCGCGACCCGGTCTTCGATGGCGGCGATTCCTCCAAAGGCCTCCGCGACGCCCCGGGGAATGCCCACAACATAGCGGGCCGCATTGATGACACGCGCAATGCCCGGATCTTCGGGGCCGAGCTTCGCTCCGCCGACAAAGCGCAGTCCGGGCTGGGAGCCTGCCGAAAGGTCGTCGAGAATCGCGGCGGGGTCGAGTTCCGCATCGATCTTCACGTCGAGCACTTCGGTCAGGCTCGCGACGCCCAAGGACAGGGCGGGGGCGAATGTCATGTCGGGTTTGGGGTGGAACCCCTGCGAGTAGTGGAGCGGCAGCGCAAGCCGGCGAAATGCCCGCGGCAATGCGCGGATCACGTCCAGATGGGACAGGAATGCGGCTGTACCGATTTTCTCGTAAACGAAGCGGTAGCGTCGGGCTTCACCCTGCGGAAGAGCCGACGGGCGAGGCTTTCGGTTCGTCTTGGGCGACGGGGCCGGCGCCGGCGGTCGCGGCTCGTCGGCACCGAGCTTGGCGAGATAGACCCGGCGTTGCTCGCGCATGGCCGACAGGTCGCATGCGATTCCGCAGTCGTAGCAAACGAGCTTTCGCGACTCATCGTTCGCATCGCGCAAGTTGGTGGCGTGCACGAACGCGCCGGCGACCTTCCCACACGGCAGCGACAAGTGCTGGCTCAGGGCCTTGCGGTATTCGCGCAACAAGAACCCATCTTCCAGGCCGACGTCGATGTGATCCCACGGGAGACGCGACGCAACCGGGATCGTGGTCAAATACGCCTTCGGGTCGATGCCCTCGGCGCGGAACGCGGATTCCCAGACGGCGATCTTCTTCTGATCCTCCCACGAATCGAACCGCGCCCCGGCTCGATAGGCTCGCTCGAGGACGGCGGCGAGTGTGCGATCGCCGCGGGCGAACACGGCTTCGAGCCATGAGGTGTCGCCGTCGTGAACGCGCAACTCGACTCCGGCGCGATGCGCTTCTTCTTTGAGCCATCCCTGTTTTTGGCGGATGACATCCGGGACATCCATGGCGCACCACTGGAACGGCGTGTGGGGCTTCGGAACATGCGTCGAGGCACTGACGGTGACCTTGGGGGCGCCTGTCGCACCGAGCTCCTTTCTCACCCGCTTGCCGATGGCGCGCGCTCGGCCACCCACCTGGGGAATCGCCCGGACGTCCTCTTCCCGCTCGGTCGGCAGACCAATCATGAAGTAGAGTTTCATGGACTGCCAGCCGCGCGAGAAGACCCGCTCGGCCGTGATGAGGAGCTGTTCTTCCGTCACGTTCTTGTTGATGACGTCGCGCATTCGCTGCGTGCCCGCCTCGGGCGCAAACGTGACTCCCGTCGCGCGCACGCGCGCCATGTCGTCCAAGACGTTCTCCTCGAGCCCGTAGGCGCGAAGGCTGGAAACTCCGAGCGATACCCGCTTGGGAGCCAGGGCGTCCACCACCTTCTTGACCAGCGGGGCGATGCAGGAATAGTCGGCGGTCGACAGAGACGTGAGACTCGCCTCGTCGTATCCGCTCAAGCGCACCGCACTCGCGATCGTGTCGACGATCTGGTCGGGATCGCGTTCGCGCACGGGCCGATAAATCATCCCCGCCTGGCAGAATCGGCACCCCTCGGTGCACCCCCGCGCGACCTCGATCGAGATGCGGTCGAAGATCGCCTCCGGCCCGCCGATCGGTCCGTCGTCGGGGAAGGGAAAGCGGTTCAAATCAGCGATGATCGTGCGCTCCACCGGAAACGG
>Ga0187863_10000050_pt1 | contig 105940 bp, 79 predicted proteins | sample June2016WEW_11_1_FD_132975 | JGI IMG/M metagenome (GOLD analysis project Ga0187863, IMG submission 132975) | Peatland microbial communities from SPRUCE experiment site at the Marcell Experimental Forest, Minnesota, USA - June2016WEW_11_10 | ecosystem: Environmental > Terrestrial > Soil >...
AAGAAGGGGCGACGCACCCGGCTCCTCATGCCCAAGGGACCTGTAGCAGCCAAATTGACTGAAATTGCACAATTGCCCTGCACAGTTCCTACACAGCAAGAATCTATGGAGTTATGTTCATTTGAATCAAGAGTTTCCACAATCATTTTCACCCGCTCAGGATGACAGCAGCATTTGTTCTTCGAACATTGGACTCGGGACACTAGACACTGGCGCGCCTGCATCGCTGGGCCGATGCAGGCAGCGGTTCAGCGCGCCACGAGCCGGGCCGGGCCCAGCAATCCCGATGCCACATGCGATTTTGCGCCGCCTGAAGCAGCGGCCGGTGGCGCAGCGAAGGGACTTTGACGCGCGGGCGTTGCATCTACCTCGATCGTGAGATCGTTTGAGCCCGTCTTCAGAGCGCCGGTCGCGTCCCAGCGATAAGGCTGCCACGACCGGGCTCCCAACTCCTTTCCGTTAAGCGTGACCCGCGCATAATCGTTCACATCGGCAATCTCCAGATACATATGCTTGCCGTGGGGAGCCTTCGGCGCGGTGAACTGCCTGCGATATGTCACCGGCCCGGCCATGGAGCTCGCGCCCAACTCCTCCCACGATTTCAGAGGCGTGGTCAACTGCTTGCCGTTCAGATCCACGACCCAATCCCCGTCCAGCTCCACGAGAGTGGCGCCGGAAGCAAACGACGGCTCCGGCGCGGCAATCCCCTTGGGCAGCGGCCCCACCACAATGACCTTGGCTTCATACGGCCCGAGCACCAGGGGAATCCGCACCGCATCGCCTTCATAGGTCGCGCCCGCCATGGGATGAATCTCGCCCGTTCCCAGATCCCAGGCCTGCGCCTTACCGTGTCCCACGATCGTCGCCGCGCGCGACTCGGGCTTGCCGCTCTCGTTGAAGAAGTAGTACATGTCGCCATCGCGCCAGGCGCGGTGCGTGTAGGTGAGCCGGGGAAACTCCGCATCCAGCTTCACATCCGGGCTGGGAAGCGCTGCAATCACCTGTGGCGTAATATCGCCCGAAGGCTCAATCAGCGTGGCGAAGCTCAGGTCAGGCACATCCTTGGCATCCATGAACGTCCGGTCCACGATCAGGCGCGGCGTCTTGCCTACGAAGATCACCTTCCCACCCGCTTTGGCAAAGGCCCGCAGACGTTCCAGCCCGGTGCGCGTAATGACCGTCATCGAGGGCAAGACGATGGCCTTGTAAACCTGGCCGCTCAGGTTCTTGAAGCCGCCGTCCTCCAGTGTGGCCACGTCGCTCAGGGACTGCTCGTCGAAATAATCCCAGTCCACCTGATGCTCGAACAACTGCCAGCCCAGTTTGGTGGTGCTCCGGTCAGCCTCCTGAGCGCCTTCGCCGCCCATCCAGATGCTGTTACCCGGATGGTACAGGCCAACCTGCGCCGCCGGCCGGCCGATGGCCATCAGATAACCGGCTCGGTTGCCGTACCAGGCAATCATCGCGGCCTCCGGCGGCACCGGGGGCGGCGGGCCGGCCGCTGCCTCGCCGGTGGGACCGCGTTGCAGGACCGGAACCCGAAGCTGCAGCGCGTTCACCCCTCGCACGGCTTGAAAATCCAACTGGTACTTGCCGTCGACACCGACTCCGCCGCCTTCCTCAGCCCAGACTTTTGGCTTGCCGAAGAGATGTGCCGCCGACGAGGCCAGCTTGGGGAAGTTGTTGTTGATGTTCCAGACGCCGTCTGGCTTGTGCACCAAGTCCGGCAGAAGCTGGTCCAGATTGTCGATTCCCGGCACCTGCACAAAGCGTTCGTCCCTGAAATAGTCTCCTTCGCTGTGCTCCAGCGCCAGCATGGTCTCTTCGTGGTTCAGATGGACCAGGTACTCGACGTTGTTCTTCCTGGCCCACTCGGCCTGCTCGCCGAAGAAGGAGCCGCGGAAGATGCCGCTCCACACGTCGTAATAGTCGGCGCTGGCGCGCTGCGACTGCTCCGTCGGCTGGTGCGAGAACCACTGTGGGATATAGGGCGTCAGATCGTAGCCCTTCCGCTCCTTGAACTGCTCCAGCAGCGTGGGAGTCCAGGGAATCCCGCTGCTCCAGTCCGGCTCATCGCCGAAGAAGCCCAGCACGATCTTGCCGAACTGGTCGCCGACGGCCCTTCTGTAAGTCTCATGCACGATCGACAGGAAGGCATCCGTGGCCTTGGGGTCAAGATAGTCGATCAGCGAGTAAGTTCCATCTTTGGCGCGGGTTCCGTCGGCCCGATTGAAATTTCGCGTCGGCGAGCTGAGGTAGACGTGGCGCACGAATTGAACCTGCCAGTTGTAATGAGGCTCGCGGGGGGTAGAGCCTTCCGCCGGCGTGAGCCACTTCAGTTGCAGGTCCGCGGGCACAGGGATCGGAATCACCTGCTTGATCTTTTGGCTGGTATCGGTCTCGATCGCCATGATAGCCAGCGTGTCGGGAGGGACGGGCATGGTCAGCGTCTGGCCGGGCTGAACGCGCACCTCGATATCCGCGACAATGTCCTGCATTCCCAGTTGCGGATAGCGCTCACTGATATAGCCGCCGGCAAACCCGCTGGGATAATCCGACTCGTCCTGAATCCAAAGCCGCATATTTCGTTTCGCGGCCTCCGCCACAGTGAACTTCACCTGGTCCATGTGCTCCGGCGAAAGGTACTTCCCCTCGCCCGGAGCTCTCCGTCCCGGCGAGAGATTCACCACGAAGATCCCGTTGGCCGAGAGCCGGTCGAAGTCACGGACGATCCTGGCCCTCACTTCCTGGGGATCGGCTCCGTTCCAGCTCGCAAAGGGCTGAATCGCGCCGTACTCGCGGGGGGGCGCCTTGAAGTTCGCGGCGGCCTCGGCCACCGACGGCACCGTGATCTCCTGCCAGGGCCGCTGCGCCAGCATTGCCGAGGATAGAAGCGGAAGAAGAAGAAGAACCTTGAGCACAGCCTTCATAGCGAACCTCCGGTTCGAAACCAGTTCGCACGAATTGTACTGGTCGCGGACCATTCGGCGAAAGTCCCAGCCGCCAGCGGCTCGACGGTCAGCGAAGCGGAACTGCGCGGGAATGCCCGTTATCCCTGGGCAGATGACGGTTTGAGGGGTATTCATCGGGGATTGATCGAGAGCGCCAAGCAGGCGCTTTGGCGCGGGTGTGACCTGTGCTCGTGCCGTCCATCTCTGGGCCGGGATCGTTTGGAGTTATCGGTCGCGCCTCGCTCTCGCAAATCTGCCCGGAGTGTGACAAGTACCGCGCGCGGTAATGTAAGCTGGCATGTGCGTCCGGCTTCACGCCGGTCTCGTGGCTTCGGTGACCGGGCGAATTGTGAATCGTAATCGAGGCGCTTGAGCCCGCACATCTCAGGAGTAAAAAAGATGAAAGTGAATTCCGCTGCGATCGCCGCTCTGGCGGCCATCCTCACTACCGCTACGCTGCACGCCCAGATGGAGCAAGCCCCGGTTGATGCCCGCCCGCTGCCGCGCCTGGTCGAGAAGGACGGGCGCTTCGCTCTGCTTGTCGACGATGCTCCCTATCTGGTGCTTGCTGCACAGGTCAGAAACTCCAGCTCCTGGCCCTCCGTGTTTCCAAGGCTGTGGCCAACCCTGGAGTACATGCATGTAAATACGGTCGAAGTGCCGGTCTACTGGAATCAGTTCGAGCCGCGGCCCGGGCAGTACGATTACACCTTGATCGATATGCTGCTGTCCGAAGCGCGCCGGCATAACGTTCACCTGGTGCCGCTCTGGTTCGCCACCTGGAAGAACGGCAGCCAGCACTACATGCCCGACTGGATGAAGCTGGATCCCGGCCGCTATGCGCACGCGCTCGACAGGAGCGGGCAAGCGGTCGACTCGCCATCGCCGTTCGCATCCGCGTCGCTCGACGCGGACAAAGCTGCGTTTGCCGCCTTCATGCGGCACCTCAAGGAAGCCGATCCGCAGCGCACCGTCATTATGGTGCAGGTGGAGAACGAACCCGGCAACTGGAACAGCGTTCGCGACTTCTCCCCGGCCGCGCAGAAGGCGTTTGAAGAGCCGGTCCCGCCTGAGGTTCTCCGCGCCATGCATGGGAAGACCGCTTCCCCATCTCCCAACTGGCAGCGGGCCTTTGGTCCCGATGCGGATGAGTACTTCAACGCCTGGTCGGTGGCGCGATACGTGGGGCAGGTTGCGGCAGCGGGGAAGGCCGTCTATCCGCTCCCGTTGTACGCCAACGCGGCTCTGCGCGACCCGTTCCACTCCGGTCCTGCAGGGCTGCCCGGCGCGCCCGATTCCTACGAGAGCGGCGGCCCCACCGACAATGTGCTCGACATCTGGAAGGCCGCCGCGCCCGCGCTGGATTTTCTGGCGCCCGATAACTACCAGACCGATCCCGCCGCGTATCTTAAAGTTCTGGAACTGTATCACCGCCGCGACAATCCACTTTTTCTGCCCGAAACCGGCCGCCCTTACAATGCCCGCTTCTTCTTCTCGGTGCTTGGCCATCAGGCCATAGGATTCTCCCCGTCGGGTGGTAACACCGAAGGTGAGTTCAAGCCGGACGAGGTTTCAAAGGCGCGCGAGGAGTTTCTGAACCCCTGGGCGATGAATTACCGGTTGATCGGCCCCATGCAAAGGGAGATAGCGCGCCTCAACTTCGAAGGCAAGCTGCAGGCTGTGGCCGAAGAGCAGGGAAGAGTTACACAGACACTGGCCTTCGGATCATGGCAGGCGGTGGTGTCCTACGGAACGTCCGGCAGGGCAGCCCCGGTGGGAAATCCGAGCCCGATGGGCCGCGCCCTGGTTGCTCAACTGGATGACAACCAGTTCCTGATCACGGGATACTTTTGCCGCATCGATTTCCGCCCGGCCGGCGCCGAGCAGCAACGCAGGTCCCAGCGCATCGTGGAAGGAACCGGACAGACTCCCTCGGCGCTGATTGACGGCCAGTGGCAGCACCGGCAATTCGTGCGCGTGGAAGAGGGAACATACGAGAACGGCGAGTTCAAGTTCCAGCGTATCTGGAATGGCGACGAGACCGACTGGGGTCTCAAATTCGGCGAGGATCCCGTGGTATTGCGCGTAACGCTTGCTACCTATTGATCGTGTTGGAGCGACCCGTTCCGATGCGCTGCGCGCGGGTCAACCGCCGGCCGCGGACCCGCAACCGCGGCGCGCAGCAATTTAGAATGAATCATGGCGGATAGCTGCGGAACGGAGAACGCTTGAAGAAGAGACAATGGATCCTGGGTTTGGCCGTGCTGGTCGCGCTGGCCGCGCTGGGGGTTTACGCACAGCACAAGCATCCTTTCCACTGGCACGCGTTTGTGGAGCAGTTCAAGCTGGCCGACTGGCGCAGGATCGGCATTGCCTTCGGCTGCATCTACCTGGCCTACGTCTTTCGCGCTGTGCGCTGGGCGTTGCTGATCAAGCCCAACAAGAAGGTAGCGCCGTTCTCGCTGCTGGGGACGCAGGTGATTGGCTTCACGGCGGTGGCGCTGATCGGCAGAATCGCGGACTTGATGCGCCCTTATCTGGTGGCCAAGAAGACCGGATTGGCGGTCAGCACCCAAATCGCGGTATACGTCGTCGAGCGGCTCTTCGACGCCGGCACAATGGGCCTGTTTTTTTCCGCTGCCATTCTGCTGGCCCCGGCAGGCACGCTCCCGCATCCCGAGTTATTCAGGAAGTTCGGCTACTGGGGTCTGGCCGGCACCGTGCTGGGCGCGCTGTTTCTGGTTGCCGTGCGCCTGGCCGGCGGAGTCATGGCTTCCTTTTTCGAGGGCGTCTTTGGGATGGCCTCCAAGCGCCTCGGTCATGCCGTTGGAGGAAAGATTCGCAGCTTCCGTACCGGGCTGAACACGCTACGCACGCCCGCCGATTTTGCCATCACGCTGATTCTTTCGTTCAGCATGTGGGGACTGATTACTCTGGCCTATGTGGAAGCAACCGAGGCCTTCGTCAACGGCCCGCAACGGGCGTCGGTAACTCTGGCCACGTGCATGGTGCTCATGGTTGGCGGCGGCGTGGCCAGTGTCGTTCAGTTGCCCGTACTGGGGTGGTTTACCCAGATTGCAGCGCTCGAAGAGATTTTGAGAAACCTCTTCAGCCTGCCGCCCGAGACCTCCACCGCCTGCGCCGCCACGCTGCTCCTGATTACCTTCCTGGGCATTGTGCCGGTGGGCTTGATCTGGGCGCACTTCGAGCATGTAAGCCTGCGCAAGGTGGCGGTGGAAAGCGAGCGCGCGGGCGAACAGTTAGCGGTGGACGATGGGGACGGCCAGGACGCAGCGATTTGACGCTTGCCGTTCTTAACGAATGGCGTTCAAGGTCAAGCCGAGGGCCCAGGCAGCTTAGCGCTCTCCTCCGCCGGAAGCGCGGGCCTGGTAAATCGGATCGCGGCCGGCCCGACTGCCCCGCCGGTCATCAACATGCTCATGGCCTGCTCCATGTTGAGGTCCGTCTCGGTGACCATGTGAATGGGCATAATCTGCAGATAGGCCGAGGTCGGATTGATGGCGCAGGGCACCAGAACCGCGGCCAGCAGGTCGCCGGTGGTTTCATCGGTGAGCGTGCGGGTCAGGAATCCGATGCTCTTCTGGCCTTCGATGGGAAAATCAACCAGCACCACGCGCTGGCTGGACTCCTTCTTGACCATCATGCTGTCAAGAAGCTGGCGCACGGAACTGTAGATCTTGGCGACCACGGGAAGTCGCTCCAGCGTGGCCTCGAAGAGCTTGAATGCCTGGCGGCCCACCACCTGCGAGGTCACGCGGCCCACCACAAAGAGCACGATCAGGGTGAGGATCACGGCCAGCAGAGACTGCAACCACGGCTGGCCGAGCCAGTTCTCTGGAAATATGGCCGCCAGCAGCCAAATCGCGGGCAAACCCGCCTTGGCCAGGACTCCCAAAAGGAAACTGAAGACCAGGTAGGTTACGAACAGCGGTCCGATGGTAATGATGCCGGCCAGGATGTTGCGCTGCAGGCTGCGCAGAGTACGGGCAAGGACTGGATTCACACGCTTCTCCTGGTAACGAGGATACGCGACCGCGGACCTCGCGCCTGTTCAAGTTGTTCAAAGAATTCGAAACGAAGCGGCTCGAGGGGTGGAGCATGAGCTAAAGAACCCGGCCGAAGCGCACCCCGATGTGGAAGTTCTCTATTGTGCGTGATTCCCCTATAGAATGCAGAAAGAGGGAAGGCATGAGCGATGCAGCGGGCTTCAACGTGAGTGAAATCGACGACCCAGGCCGCCGGATACCGAACCGCGGCGAACCGCGTTTGCGCGCGGTTGGATCCCCGCTGCCGGTCGGACTCCCAGGCTCATCGCCCCAGTCGCCGGCCCGCGGCGATGGCCAGCGTCTCAGAACTGCTGCCCCTCCTCCTCCTCCGCCGCCTCCTCCGCAGCCGCGGGCGTTGGCCAGAACGGTGCCCTCGGCGGAGCCTCCCTCGGGCCTGCAGCGCGCCGCCAGTGCGTTGCGCGCGGCACTGCCGTATGTCCAGCGGATTCTACCCCTGCTGGACGGAAACATCGGCACGGCCGTATCGAATGTTCTTGCCCCGTACCCGCAAATGCACCAGCCCCCTCCGCCGGTGGACCTTGAGCCCCTCGAGGACAGCCTCGCCGAACTCCAGATGCAGCATCGGGCTCTGCGCAATCAGTTTCTGGAGCAGAATGCATCTCTGAAGCGCGTCGAGGATCAGTTGGAGGCGGTGCGCGAAGCCGCCGAACGCAATTCCCGGGAGCAGGAGGAACTCCTCGACGATCTGAAAACCGTCCGTAGAAGGGTCAATCGGTTTGCGATCCCGGCTTTGGGGCTGCTGGCTCTGTCCGTTCTCCTGAACGTGCTCCTCTATCTCCACATGCGGCACATTCTGCCCTGATCCCCGCGGAGTCAATGCGCGGTTCCAGCCTCGCGCCGATGGAAACTCCTCTTGGTTGCCTGAAATCGTTTCAATCGCCGCTTTCAAGTAAATTCGGCCCACACTTCGAACTGAGCTGTCTTCTCAAAGAGAAACACTTATTTGTACCGTCAATAGCTTTGTTGCTTACATGAACACGGACTTGATGAGTTTTTACCGCATATTCACGACTGCGTGATCCTGATCATTGCCAGCGGTAATTCCAGCGGGTTACTATTCCTCACAGAGTAATCAGGGTTTTGTTGCCTCGGGCCCCTTCCTACGCCACTATGCAGTTTTTCCCAAGTTGAATGAGCTTTACCAACGAGCGGCGCACACCGGCGCGCGCAATCGGAGTGTCTGCTTATGGCATGGTATGCCTACTGCATCGGTGAAAGACAAGCATTTCCCGCAATAGCCCGTCATCGCAAGCCAGTTCCGATGGAATCCTTGCTCGGAGTGAGCGGCAACCAGGTCTTTGTTTATCCCGCCTGCGAGCTCGCGGTTGTGGTCAGCGAACACAACCCCGCGGAACCCCTGAACCAGAAATCCGGAGTGGACCATGCCCGGGTGGTGGCCGACTGCTTCCACCGCTCCACGGTGCTGCCCTTCCGCTTCGGAACCATCTTCAGCGACGACGAAAGCCTGCGCAAGTCCATCCGCTCCAACCAACGCCAGTTTCTGGGCAACATCGACAAGCTGCGCGGCAAGACGGAGATGCACCTGAAGATTCTGGTCGACGACTGCTGCGGGCGGGCAATCCAGAAGCATCTGCAGGCCGGAGGGGCGGACCGGGGTTATCTGACCGGCCTGCGCGAGAATGCCTCCAGAACGCGCGACCGGCAGACACGCGCCCGCGCCGTGAGCTTCCAGATGCACCGGCTCTTCCTGCCTCTGGACGAGGAGGTGAGCTGCCGGCTCACCGAAAGCGGCAAGATGGTGCTGGACATCGCCCACCTGATCGACCGCAAATGCGTGGAACGCTACCTGAGCAAGTTCGCCACCACCAGCGCCATGCTGCGCGAGTGCCAGATGCAGCTCTCCGGCCCCTGGCCGCCCTATCACTTCGTACACCGCCTCACCCGCCCCGGCCATCCACAGCCGGCAGCCGCTTCATCGGCCCCGGCCGCAGCGCCCATTGAGCCGCAGTCGGCGCTCATCCCGGAACCGCTTCCAGCGATGGCCTAGCGACCCACGCACCGCCCACAAGCGAAAGCCCCGGCCATGGCCGGGGCTCTTGCTTTCCACGCGCCGTAAACTGACCTCACTGCGCGCCCGTGCTCTTGCGGCGCGAAAGCACGAAGGACTTGCGGCGGTCCTTGGAGGCGCGGTCAATCTTCTTCCAGAAGCCCACAAAGTAGTCGATGGCGGAGATGGATGAAACCAGCACCGTGAAGTACATGGCGGCGATGGCGATCCAGTTGACCGGAATGACGAGCACGCCGAACTTCCACTGGTCCCAGTGGTGGGCCAGAATCGCGGAAACCACAGCGACAATCTGGGTGACCGTCTTCAGCTTGCCCAGGTCGCTGGCCTCGATGGTGAAGCCTTCCGACGACGCGATCGAGCGCAGGCCGCTGATGAGGAACTCGCGCCCGATGATGACCACCGCGATCCAGACCTTGACCACCTGGGGGTTGTAAGCCACCAGGGCAACCAGCGCGCTAGTCACCATGATCTTGTCGGCGATGGGGTCCAGCAGCATGCCCATGGTGGTGACCTGCGAACGCCTGCGCGCCAGGTAGCCGTCCAGGCCGTCGGTCATCGAGGCCAGCACGAAGAGCACCGACGCCAGAATCTCCTGCTCGCCGTGGTGCCCACGCCAGGGAAAGTGCGTCGACAGGATCCAAAGCAGCAGCGGGATCATGACGATTCGGCTCATCGAGATGGAGTTGGGCAGATTCATGGGGGATGCGCGACGCCGGCAGCAGCGCCAAAGGCTCAGCTACATTATTGCACTGGCAAATGAGGCTGCCCCGCGCGCCGCATCTGACTCTTGGCGCGAACGATCCATGGACGAGAGAGGAATGAGCGAACGCTCAGTGGGCGAGGATGGTCTCGTTGCCCAGGATGCGATAGAGGGTGGAGCGGCTGATGGCGAGTTGGCGGGCGGCGCGCAGCTTGTTGCCGCGGTTCAGGTCGAGTACGTATTGGACGTGATGGCGGATCACCACGTCGAGCGAGAGGTTGTCGGTCCGGCTGGGGGGCTGGAAGTCCGGCAACGTCTCTTGGCTGGTGGGCAGGGCCAGGTCGTCGGCCCGGATGATGCCGTTGACGGCTTCGAGCAACGCCGTTTCGAGCACGGAGGCCAGCTCGCGGACGTTACCCGGCCAGTTGTGCTGGAGAAGACGGGCCAGGGCTCCAGGCCCCAGTATGACGGGGCGCTGCTGGTAGCGGTTGCAGATGCGGTCGAGCAGGGACTGGGCGAGCGGGGCAATATCTTCGCGGCGCTGGCGCAAGGGAGGAATGGCGAAGCGGACGGCGGAGAGCCGGAAGGCGAGGTCGGGCAAAATGAGTCCCTGGCCAACCATCTGGCGCAATGGGGTCTGCGAAGAGGCCAGCACCACGGCGCGCCCCGGTGGCCGGTCCTGAAGGGCCTTGAGCACCCCCAGCAGCAGCCCCTGGCCGGGCGGAGCCAGCAAATCCACTCGATCGAGATAGGTAAAACCGCCGAGCGTGGCCGGATCGGCGTCGGCGACCAGCCATTCGCGGGCATCGCGCCTCTGGAAGCTGGAGCCGGAAAGGGGCGAGCGGCTGAAGAGATAGCGGGCCAGGGTTTGTTTTCCGGTGCCGTGCTCGCCCTCGATGGCGGCCACCTGCAGATGGGGCGCCGTCATCTCCGCCTGCATGAGCAGCTTGCGCCAGACCGCGCTTACGCCTACAACCTGGGACGCGAATGCGGAGTCTACCTCCACGAGCGTAAGGCCGGAGACTGAGGGCGGGGGCTGAAATTGAGCGGCGCTCTGCATGGATCTCAACGTGCCTCGCCTCCCTGGCCCTGACCGGCAGTACCGGGCCAACAGAGGTCTTATCGGCGATGCATCAAGAAACATTACCGGAGGGGCGGGGAATTTCTCCGCTCCGGGCGCACAAAAACCGGGCTATGCAAAGGGTTGGCTTGGCTCTAACGGAAGCGCTTGGAGGGCTCGTCGGAAAAGATCTCGCCGTCGCGGATATGGATGACGCGATGCGCGTACTCGGCGATATCCGGCTCGTGGGTCACCACCACGATGGTGTTTCCATTGGCGTGCAGAGTGTCGAAGAGCGCCATGATCTCCAGGCCGGTCTTCGAGTCCAGGTTGCCGGTGGGCTCGTCGGCCAGGATGATCGAGGGCCGGTTGACCAGCGCCCGGGCGATGGCTACACGCTGGCGCTGGCCGCCGGAAAGCTCGTTGGGCTTGTGATACATGCGCGATTCCAGGCCGACATCGGCCAGCGCTTCCTTGGCGCGCGCCAGCCGAGCCGCCGCCGGCGTGCCGTTATAGATCAGCGGCAACTCCACGTTGTGCAGCGAAGTGGCCCTGGCCAGCAGGTTGAAGGTCTGAAAGACGAAGCCGATCTCCTTGTTGCGGATGCGCGCCAACTGGTCGTCGTCCAGGTCGCTAACCAACTGGCCGTTGAGCCAATAGCGGCCCTTGGAGGGCGTATCCAGGCAGCCGATGAGGTTCATCAGCGTCGACTTGCCCGAGCCCGACGGGCCCATGATGGCCACGTACTCATTGTGCTTGATGCGCATGGAGATGCCGCGCAGCGCCTGCACCTGCTGCTCGGAGCCCATATCGTAGGTCCGCCACAGATCTTCGACGACGATCATGTCGCCGTTTGGACCAGTCACCGTTTGCACATTTTCTTCGCTGCTTGTGCTCTCCAGAACCATTCGACTCTCATCCTTTGCCCGGCATTGCCGTTTTGAAAGGCCGTGCTCTCAGCCGCGCCATCCGAAAGCGGGTACGAACCAAGGCCCAGAGCCGCAAGCTTCTCCGCGATCAATAGGGCCCGTAGCCTTCACTCGCGACCAAATCCATGCACGCTTTACAACCGTTCTTATCTTACGAGTTGCCGCCGGCGGCCGGTGCGGCTGTGTCCCGCTTGAGCAGCGCGTTATTCTTCAAGCCTCGCAGCGTCTTGAAGGGGCCGGTCACGATCTCCTGCCCCTCAGTCAGGCCGGTAAGTACCTCGATGTCGGTGGCGCCGGTGATGCCCGTGGTAACGGGAACGAACCTGGCGCGCAGCTTGCCGCTCTTGTCCTTGTCTACCACATAGACGCCCTGCACCGGCGCGCTCTTGGCCGCGGAGGGGTTGGAGGTGGACGCGGCCTGCACACCGCCCTGGCTCTTGGGCTTGTCGTCATCCGGATTGTGCATGCTCAGCGCCTGGATGGGCAGCGAGAGCGCGTTGGACTTGTGCGCGGTGGTGATCTTGGCGGTAGTCGAGAGTCCAGGGCGCAGATCGGTGGTTGGGCTGTCCAGCGTGATCACCACCTTGAAGTCCTTGGCCTCTTCGGTGCCGGTGGTCGACTGCGACGTGGCGATGCCCGTGGAGCGCAGCAGCGCCTGGTCGCCCACCAGGGTTACGTGTCCCTTGAAGACCTTGCCGGGCAACGCATCCACGGTCACTTCGGCCGTTTGATCCATCCGGATATTGACGATGTCGGTCTCGTCCACCTTCACCTCGGCGGTAACGATGCTCATATCGGCCAAGGTCATCAGCGTGGAGCCCTCGGAGTTCTGAATGCCGGTTACCACCGTCTCGCCTTCGCGCACCGGCATGTTGGTCACAATGCCGTCAAAGGGCGCGGTGGCAACGGTCTTGTCGAGCAGATCCTGATTGCCGCGAAGGGTGGCGACCTGAGTTGCCAGGTGGCCGCGAGCCGAATCAGTCTGCGCTTTGGCTTGGTTGAGACCCGCAACGGCTTGGGCTACCGAAGCCACATCGGTGTCGTAGGCGGCCTTCTTGGCGTCGAAGTCCTGCTTGGCCAGGATGCCATCTTTGTAAAGGGCCTGGGCACGGTCCCAGTCAAGCCGCTTCTGTTCCAGATCGGCCTTGGCGTGCTCGACGTTGGCCTCGGCCGTCTTTTCCGCGGCAATATAGGAGGCAATGTCGGTCTTGGCCGCGGCGATGGCGGCCTGCTGGCCGGAGACGGACGCCTGCTGCTGCACATTTTCAATGGTGGCCACCGTCTGGCCCTTTTTCACCAAGTCACCCTCCTTCACAAAGAAATGGGTGATGCGGCCAAACGAGGTCGTGCCCACATTCATGTAGGTCTTGGGCTTGATCTGGCCGGTGCCGCTGACCACGGTGGCCAGATCCTGCCTCACGATCTTGGCGGTCAGAACCTTGGTGTAGCCGGACTGCTGATGGTAGACGAACAAAAACACAAGTCCGGCGGTAACCAGTACGGCGAGAGCAATCAAAAGTATCTTTTTCATGTGCGGTTCGTGCTCCAAACCTCTTCCAGTTCAGTGTACGCAATCCTGTTCGGTACGGTTCCCTGCCGCCGGGCGATCTGCCTCCGGCGCTTGCTGCCTGCCTGCGGCAATCGGCCGGAGTTCCGCAGGCGAGAACCCGGTGGCGGGACCGGTGCGATGGAAGGAGCCGCAGGCACGGAAGCCGCGGAAGACCCGGCGAAGGACGCGGACCGCGTATGGGGCTTGTCTCTTGGACGGTTGAAAGGCCTTTCTGGTCGCAAAACCTCTTCCGGTTGACGACCGGCCCCCTTCGAAGAAGCTTTTCTGGTTACCTTTAATGTGGATTCGCGTCCAACCGGCAGCCTGCCCCAATCGGAATCTTGCCCGGCCCCGCCGGGACCCGTAGAATGAAGGTTTGCAGGAGTTTTGAAGGCTATGACGTTCAGGAATCGTGCTTTTCTCTTCGCCGCATTGGGTTGCGGCTTGGCGTTTACGCCCGCTGCCGGAGTTCCGGCCCAGCAGACGGCCACCCCCCCAGCAGCGGCGCAGCAACAGGGCCAACCAGCCGCCACTCAGAATGAGGGAGCGGGCCAGGAGCCGGACCCCCGTTTGCGCAAGCGTTCCGACCAGGAGCAGTTCAAGGCCCAGCAGGCCTACAAAGGCGAGATTCACGGCGCTTACAAGTCCTGGCTTGAGCAGGATGTGCCTTATATCATCACCGACGAAGAGACCAAGGCCTTCAAGAGCCTCAGCAACGATGAAGAGCGAGACGCCTTCATCGAGCAGTTCTGGCTGCGCCGCAACCCCAATCCGGACTCGCCGGATAACGAATTCCGCGAGGAGCACTACCGCCGCATTACATACGCCAACGAGCACTTTGCCGCCGGCAAGCCCGGCTGGAAGACCGATCGCGGCCACATCTACATCGCCTTCGGCAAGCCCGACTCCATAGACTCCCACCCCTCCGGCGGCACCTACGAGCGGCCCATGAGTGAAGGCGGCGGCCAGACCGCTACCTTCCCCTTCGAGACTTGGCACTATCGCTATCTTGAGGGCGTCGGCGAGAACATCGACCTTGAGTTTGTGGACACCTGCCAGTGCGGCGACTATCACTTCACCATCGATCGCAGCGAGAAGGATGCTCTCTTGCAGGTTCCCAACGCCGGCCCGACCATAGCGGAACAGATGGGCCAGGCCAAGAAGGCAGACCGCTTCAAGGGCGGATTGGAGAGGCTCGGCCTCGGCAACATGGGTTCCCAGGAGGAGGCCAAGCAATTCGACCGCATCGAGCTGGCCGCCAAGATATTCGCTCCGCCGCCCATCAAGTTCGCGGACCTCGATATCTTCGTCTCCGAGCACAAGCTATTCAACGGACCGGTCTTCCCCTTCGATGTTCGCACCGATTTCGTCCGAGTGACGGAGAGCACAGTTCTAATGCCGATAACCTTGCAACTGAGGAATCGCGACATTACGTTTGTGACCAAGGACGGCGTGGCCAAGGGGGTCGTGAACATTCTGGGCAAGGTGACTACCCTGACCCACAAGACGGTGCAGACCTTCGAGGATACGGTTCAGGTGGAGCAGCCGGCCGAACTGCTGGAGAAGAGCATGGACCGGAAATCGGTCTACTGGAAGGCGATTCCCCTGCTTCCCGGTCTCTACCGCCTGGACATTGCCATCAAGGACGTGAACAACCCGGACCATATCGGGATTTACGGGCGCGGGATCGAAGTACCCACATTCCACGACGAGAAGCTGGCCACGTCTTCGCTGATTTTGGCCGACGAAATGAGTACGGTCTCCTCGCGCGAGATCGGCGCCGGCTCCTGCGTTATCGGCAATACGCATATCTGTCCGCGCGTCACGTCCAATCCGGCCACGCCGGTCAGCTTCAAGCGCGGCCAGCAGCTCAACTTCTGGATGCAGGTCTACAATCTGGGCATCGACGACGCCACCAAGAGCAATCAGGCCACGGTGACCTACCTAATCACGGAGACCGGATCCGGCACGGTGGTGCTTGAAAAGCAACTGGAATCGAAGGACCTGGGCGCCCACAGCGACCAGTTGACGGTGGAGAAAACTCTCCCCATGGCTGGCCTGTCTCCAGGAAAGTACAAGGTAACGATCAGAGTTAACGACATAATCTCGAAACAAGAGATTGCGCAATCGGCCCCGTTTGTCGTGGAATAGAATGTATACAGTGCAACCCGGTTACCGGACTCAAGATTCGGAAGCCGGCGCGGATTCGATTTGCACGTGCTTTGCCAGGGACGCCGCCAGGTCACAGGTCGTGATAATGAGCAGGGTCCATCTCGTTGTTTTTGCCGCCCTGATTGCCTTGGGAAGCTCTCCGGTCCACGGAGCAGCCTCCGGCTCGGTTTCGGGCTTGGTGTGCGATTCCGCCGGGGTGCCGCAGATCGGCGCGGTCGTCCAGTTGCTGCGCCCCGACTTGAGCGTTGCCGCCAGCGTCTACACCGGCGGCGATGGGCGCTTTGCCATTCAGTCGGTGCTTCCCGGCCGCTATTCGATCAAGGCCATGGGCACGTTCTTTCTGCCCTCGTTGCGCGAAAACGTCCGCGTGCGCGCTGGCACCGTCGTCAATCTCACCCTTAGCACCCTGTACGAAGCGATGCAGTGGCTTCCCTCGCAGCCGCGCGCCGGTAATACCCAACAGGACGATTGGGCCTGGACGCTGCGCTCAGCCGCCAACCGGCCCCTGCTTCGCTGGCTGGAAGACGGACCGCTGGTCGTCGTCTCCGACGGCAGCGGAGCGGCGCCTAAGCTGAAAGCCCGCCTCATGGCTACCGGGCAGGAGGGAACCTTTGGCGAGAGCGGCGAGCGATTCTCCGCCACGGTCGAAGAAACGCCGTCTGACAGCCGTGAACTGCTGGCTCGCGTGGATTTTGCCCCGGACACAGATGCCGGCATGGAATCGATGCTTGGCTTCCGCCAGGATCTGGGCTATGCCGGCTCGGTTCAAACCGTGGCTGCCGTCGCCATTCAACCGGAGGTTGACGCCGCCGGGGCCACCGGACTTGACGAGGCCGCTATTCGCAGTTGGGAGACGTTGCATCTGGGCGACGAGATAGAGGCCGAGGCGGGTTCCACTCAGGTGCTGGGGCGATTGGATGGGCGCTCCAACAGCAGCCTGACCACCGGCGCCGTGGCCGCGGCGCTGCCATTCGCTACCGTGGGCTGGCACGATGGCAACTCCGCCGTTAGCTACCATATGGCTACGTCACTGCCCGCGTCACTGGCAGCGGATGAAGCGGAAGCCCGGGCCTGGCTGCCTCAGCTTTCCATGCGCAACGCGAATTTGGCCATCGAGCATGGCCTGCACCAGGAGATCGGCTGGGAACGCCGCACCGATGTTTCCCGCATGGCCGTCTTGGTCTTCGCCGACCGCGTTGACAACCCGGTCATCGAGGCCATGGGTCGTTTTGCAGCCGGCGATTTAGCAGCGGACACAATTGCCGTTCCAATGTTGTTCGATCGCGGCAGCGGTTTGCTTCGCGCCACCGGGCCGGACTACTCGGGCACCGGCATGATGGCTGAGGTGGAGCGCAGCCTGCCCGGCGCAAACCAGATCCGCTTCAGCTACGCCACTGGCGATGCCCTGGCGATGGTTCCCTCCTCCGCGGCCGTGGGGCTGGCGGAAGCGATTGCCGCAGCCCGCGCGCGCCGTGCTCAATCCTACTCGATCTCGCTCTCCGGCACCCTCGATGGCACCGGAACACGCTGGCGGGCAAGCTACCGCTGGCAGCCCGACGACACCGTCACCGGCGTTGCTCCGTTTGCGGCGGACGTCGAACCCTACCTCAACCTTCACCTTCGCCAATCCATCCATCTGCGCCGCGATGGGACAGCCGGAATCGACGCGCTGCTCGATCTGCGCAATCTGCTCGCCGAAGGCTACCGGCCTTACCTCTTGAGCGACGGCTCTCTGCTCATCTTTGCACAGGAGCAGCGCGGCATCGGCGGAGGCCTGGCTTTCACTTTCTAGTCCCCCATCGGCGTTGCCGACCCACGGTGGATGAAACGGGCATCGATCCTGTAGTAGATTGTTTCAGCGCCATCGGCACAGAGGTCGCTCGAGCCGGTCGAGGCATCGGAGCTGCCGCTGCTCGACTATAAAATCTCCGTGCTCTCGCCGCTGCGCCGCGTCACGGACATTCAGCAGATCAAGGTGGGCGAGCACGGACTGCTGATGAAGAACGGCGACAGCGAGGGCCTGCTGCTGCCGCAGGTGCCGGTGGAGCAGAAATGGGATCGGCAGACGTTCTTGGAGGAGACCTGCGCCAAGGCGGGCATGAACTCGGGCTGCTGGAAACAGGAGGACACGGACATCTTCCAGTTCACGGCGGTGGTCTTCGGCGAGCACAAGCCGTAGGGGGTTCCTGGAATGGTGCGGTCTCCGGGTTGGCGACCATACAGGCACAATCTCAATCCTGGACCACACGGCGTTTCCCACGATGTAAATCTGCAATGCCGTTAGAATCGAACAAGTGGCAACTGCGAATATCCAGATTCGAGCCTTTTGGCAATGGTTTGAGGATCATCAGTCCGAGTTCAACAGTTTATCTAGTCCTGATGAGCCGTTTTGGGACCGTGCTGTTGAGCAAATTAAGAAAGTCGACGAACGCCTTTGGATTGAACTGTCAGCCGCCAGTGACGCGGTCCGTGAGTTCATAGTGACCGCCGAAGGGCATGTCGAGGCTTTCCCAGTTGCGGAAAAGCTGGTCAATCTCGCGCCCGGGATCGATGGCTGGATTTTCGTAGCCCTCAAGCCTCCGATGGGTTTCGCATTTACAACGCGGTATGAAGGCACACTCTTCGAGCCGCATCGTATGTGGTTTCTTCCGTTGGAAAGTCCATCCCACCCGCAAGAATTCGGAATCCGTGTCGGCATCCAAGGGCTGGAGTCGATGGACGAGAGGGTAGCTTGCAACGCCGTTCTCGTGATCCTAGACACGGGTCTTGGTGAACGGTCGGCCGCGCTCGATATTCAGTACATAAAGGTTTCCGAACTCCCGCCGGACCCCGGATCGCTCGGATACATCGAATTGCCCGAGCTACCAGCCTACATCGCCTGGCGGAAGAGAACTTCGAGTTCTCAGTCCGGTTAGCAAGGGCTCGTCGCAATCAGTCGGGTTCTCGCAAGTTTTCCGATGCTTAATTGCTGCACCGAACCTATTACCGGCAAGCCGGAAACTGCACCGCTATTGAGCCTCCGCTATCGCTGCATCGTCTTCGCTTCCAGGCCCGCCCGCACGGCGAGCAGGGCCGGCGCCAGATTGATGGCGGCGGTGAGCCACGCGGTTCTCCAGAAGCCGAAGACGGGGATGAGGTAGGTGCTCAGCAGCAGCGCGCCCGCGCATCCGCCGAGCAGGTCGATGGCATAGAGCGCGCCCAGCCCGGTCCGGCCGCCGGCGTCATGAAGATAGATTTCGTTCGCAATGGGGAATTGATAGCCCCCCAGCACTCCGCAGAGAGCGGCTAGAGCGGGAAAGGCAAGCTGCGCCGCCAGGCCCGTTGCCGCCATACCGCTTGCCTTGGCGAGCAGGCCGGCGACGAATATCAGCGCGGGAGCGGAGAGAGCGAGCAGGAACTGGTTGGCCGCCATGGCGCGGCAGGGCGCAGGATTGCCGCGGCCGGCGCGGCGAAGGCCAAGCCAGCTTCCAACGGCGATGCCCGCCATGCCCAGCCCGATGAGGATGGCGAGCTGCGAGTAAACGTAACCGTAGATGGATTGGAAGGCCAGCAGCACAAAGATCTGGAGGGCGATGAGCGTGAAGCCGGTTGCGGCAGTGCAGCAGGCAGCGGCAGAGCGGGCGCGCCTCTGGCGAGAGCCAACGAAAGCCAGCAGAATTGTGGCAATCGCCAGAGGAAAAAGGACGGCGGCGGCGACGCTCTTGAATCCGGTGTGCGCGGCGGCCTGGAACCAGTGGGAGTAGCCGCCCTTGAACTGCGCGCTCCAAAGCACGATATCGAAGTAGTAGGCGATGGGCGCGAAATCGCGATTGACGGGCGTGGAAGCGAGCGGCTCAAGCTGCTCATGAACCTGCGCCATGCGATCGGGCATCATGCGGTAGGGGATGAAGTATTCGCGCACGTACTTTGTCTGCAGATGCCGATCCCGCAACCTGGCCATCAGAATCGTTGGGTCTTCTGTCAGGGAGTCGGGGCGGGTGGAGGCGAAGAAGTGGATGGTGTCGCCGGGGATGACGGCGACGTAGGGAAAGACCTCCTTGAGGGTGCGCTGGATGCAGCGCAGAAACTCCGCCAGGTTGGGGCTGATGGTCTCTTCCGAGGAGCGCAGTTGGAAGGCCAGCACTCCGCCGGGGGCAAGATGATCGCGCGCGGAGCGAAAGAACTCGACCGTATAGAAGCGGTTGAGTTGCGCGGTCTGCGGGTCGGGAACGTTGAGGATGATGGCGTCGAAGCTGCGTCCGACCGTCTTCAGATAGGAGCGGCCATCCGCGTAGTGCAGATGCACGCACGGGTCCGCGGCCCAGGCGGCCGACTCGGCGGGAAAGAACTGCCGCGCCATTCCGATGAGCGCGGGGTCGAGTTCGACATAGTCGATGCGTTCGACGGAGGGATGCTTGAGCGCCTGACTGATGCCGCCGCTGACTCCGCCGCCGATCAACAGAATATTTTTGGGCGCGGGATGCTCCAGCAGCGCGTAGTGGACGGCCTCTTCGGCGGCAGCTTCGTCGGGCGCGCTGCCGAGGAGCGTGCCGTTGTCGTAGATGCTGCGCAGATTGCCGGTCTCGATCACCGCCAGATTGCCGTAGATCGAGTTCCGCGATCCCGCCAGATGGAAGCCTCGCCACAAGCGCGCCTGCGCGGAGCGCTCCAGCGACGGCGCCGCGCAAGCAAGAAGAAGAACCGCGAAGAGCGCCGCCGCCGCGCCTACGGCCCACGCCCGACGGCGGCTCAGGCGCAGCAGCAGGAGCGCGGCCATCCCCAGGTTGAGGAGCGCGACGAGGGCGCCAATCTGAAAGGGATCGAGAAAGCGCAACAGCAGGAGGCTGGCCAGAATTCCGCCCAGGCCGGAACCGGCGGCCTCAAGCAGGTAAGCCGATCCGACGGCGGCGCGGGCAGGGACAGCGCGCTCGGTCTCGACCGCCCGCGCCGCAGCCGCGAAGAGCGCGCCTGAAACGATGCAAAAGACGCTCAGGCAGACGAGAGAAGCCAGCAGCATGGGCAGCGGGCCGACCAGTTCCCCCGGCACGGTTTGAAAGAAGGACTTGGCGGCGCGCAATGTCCACAGCGTCGGCAACAGGCTAACGGCGAGCAGGCATTCCAGCGCGGCCACGGCGCGGCGGGCGCTGCCGGTTCCGCTCCGTCGCAGGGCACCGATCGCGCTGCTGCCGACGGCAGTCCAGAAGAGCCAGGCAGCGAGCATGATTCCCAGCGAAATCTCGTTGCCGTTGAAGACGACGATGAGCTCTCGCATGAGAACGATTTGGGCGACGACGGCACTGAATCCGATGAGCGCGAGGGCGGCCGCGACGGCTGAGGCCGGTTGCTGCGCGCTGCGAGTTGGGACGGACTTTATCGGCGCATTCACCAGAAGGGAATTAGAAGCCTGTTGCTGCTGAAAAGCAAGGGCTGCTATGCAGGTTTCAAAGCTATTGGTAGTTTCCAATCAGGACGAAGGGCGCCCAATAAAAGGGGTGGGAGTAACCGGCATCCTGAGACGCAGGCGTCGAATCCTCGATGGCTTGAACGCCGCGGCCGCTTCCACCATGCGGGGATGCGGCCGGCCCGCTCAGGAAAGCAAGCTGGGCCTGGCGCAGCGCCTCCGCCTTGCCGTCGGCGGGGTGGGCCACCCACCGGGCGTAGAAGTCGCTCATGATGCGGCTGGTGCTCGCGTCGTTCACGTCCCACAGCGTGGCCAGCACGGCTTCAGCATCCTTCTGCTGGGCAATCATGCCCAGGCTGTCCATCTCCAGGCCGTCCTTGGCCACATCGCCCTTCGCCGTGCTGCATGCCGAGAGGGTCAGGAGCCGCGTTCCATGAAAGCTGACGGTCGAATCCTCCAGCCTGGAGAGAGTGAGCGGATACCCATCCGGATCGCCGGCGCTTTCTCCGCCCAGCATCAGGTAGGGCTCGGTTCCGCTCCCACTTTCCAGCACAAAATGACTGGCAATGTGGACCACGGGAAAGGTCGATCCCGCGCCCAACTCGGTCTTCAATGCCGCATAGGTGAAGCGATCGTTGGGCAGCAGGACGCCATCCATGGGGCCATGGGATTCCGGCACGGCGGGGTCGCGCGCCACGGCATCCAGTTCCGGCATCACGCCGGGCAGGGCCGGCAGACCTCCGTAACTCTTCGACAATCCCATCGCCAGCACGCGGAAGGGAACCTGACTTGCGCCGGCGGAGGCCGTCATGTGCCCGTAGCTCTCGGGAGTAAACAGGACGTTGTTGAAGCGCTCGACCATGTAACGCCGGCCGTCGTAGAGCGCGGCCATGGGCAGGTAGCGCATCACCCCGTCGAGCGACCAGAGCAGCGTGGGGACGCGGCCTTTTTCCTGAGTGCTCCGCTCCAGCGCGCTCAACTCGCCTTCGAGCGGGGCCGCGGTCATTGCGTACAGCTCAGCCAGATGCGGTTTGGGATTGGAGCTGGGGGTGCGCAAATCGTCGCGAACCTGCAGGACCTTGCCACGCAACTCCGCCGGCGTAGCTTGCAGCTCGAACTTCTTGCGCGCCTGCGCCGTCACGACGATGGCGTACGCATGCTCATCTCCCAGAAGCAAGCGTATGCCCATCACGTTCGGTCCCAACCCCGCAAGGGTGTTCTGCAGGCGGCTGACCTCCGACTTCTCCTTGCTCAATAGCGCATTCGCATCCTGGGTTCCGGCCTTCTGCGCCAGTTCCGGATAGAGCGTCTTCCTGAAGAAGTCCGAGACCTCGCCATTGCCGGCCTCGATCTTTGCTCCCAGCATCTTCAGCCGAGCCTCTTCCTCAGGAGCGCGCGCGGCCTTCGCCAGCAATGCGGCATACTCCGCGCTCATCTGGGTCAGCGCCACCGCTGTCTTTTCCGTCGCTTCCAGGTCGGTCTCCGCTTTTTGCTGCGCGCCGTTCAGCTTCAGCGGCTCCGCCTTGGCCGCGGCGTTCTCGGCGGCTCCGCGCACCACTTCCTTCAGTTCCTGCTCCTTCAAGAGATCGAGGACCTGCTCGGCTTCTCCCAGCCTGCCGGCTTCGACAAGCAGCTCCGCCAACGTCCGGTAGGTGGCTGACTTGGACTGCACAAAGCCCGTTTGCAAGGCCTTATCCAGCCCCTCGATATTCTTGCGGATCTGCTGGTAGGAATTCACCGCCTCGGTGCCGAAGAAGATCGCTTCCTCGCTGCGATGTTCCTTGCGGAAGCCGACCATCAGCGTGTTTTCAATCCCGCCTTCGATGCCCGGGTCGCCCGCGGCCTTGGCCAATGACAATGCCGCCAGCTCGCTGCCCAGTGCCTTCTCCTTTTGATTCAGCGCCGAGTACGCCCAGCCGATGGTCATCAGCGCCAGCGCCTCGCCGCGCCGGTCCTCCACCTCGCGCCAGATGAGTAGCGCCTGGAGGTCGAGGTCCAGCGCCTTCTCCGCCTCTCCCAGATCGGAGTAATCCCGGCCCATATTGTTCAGCGTCATGGCTTCACCGCGCCGGTTTCCCGTCTCGCGCCAGATGGGCAATGCCTGGCCGCAGTACTCCAATGCCTTTCGCGGCTGGCCCAGATCGGCATAGGCCCGGCCGATGTCGCTTAGCGCCAGCCCCTCTCCGCTGCGGCTGCCCACTTCGCGCCAGACGGGCAACGCCTGGTTGTAGTAGTCCAGCGCCCTCTGCTGCTGGCCGAGGTCGCGATAAAGCCGGCCCATGTTGTTCAACGTGAGCGCCTCGCCCTGGCGATTGCCGAGGGCGCGCCAGATATCGAGTGCCTGGTTGAAGGCGTCCATCGACCTTTGCTTCTGGCCCAGATCGGCATAGGCCCGGCCCATATTGTTCAGCGTCAGCGCCTCGCCGCCACGCTCTCCCGCCTCACGCCAGATGGGCAGCGCCTGGTTGAAATACTTGAACGCCTCCTCACTTTGGCCCATGTCGGAGTATGTCTTGCCCAGATTATCCAGGGTGCTGGCCTCGCCTGCCCGGCCGGCCGTCTCGCGCCAGTTGGGCAGCGCATCGTTCATCTCCTTCAGCGACTTTAGCTGCCCCAGGTTGCGCACCCGGTCCCTGCTGCTCATCGCTCGCCCGCTGCCCTGGCCGTTGCCGAGGTCATGCCAGATGGCGAGCGCCTCGTTCAGGTCTTTCAGCGCCTGCTCGCGCTGGCCGAGGTTGTTATGGGCTTTGCCTATGTAGTTCAGGGTGTTGGCCTGGACCTGGCGAAGGCCCAGCTCGCGCCAGACGGCGAGCGCCTGGTCGAAGAGCGCCAGCGCCTTCTCCTCCTGGCCCAGGTCTGTGTAGACCCTGCCCATGGTGTTCTCGGTCATTGCCTGGCCAGCCCGGTTGCCTGCACTCTGCTCGATGGGCAAGGCTTCGTTCAGGCACTCCAGCGCTTTTTGCATCTTGCCGGCCTGCCGGTAGAGCATGCCGAGAAGATTCAGTTCCGTGGTTTCCTCTTTCGTGGCCTTAGCATCGCGCGCCGCCGCCAGCTTCTGCTCGTGCTGAGCGATCTGATCCGCGACCGGGCCGCTCTGCGCCTGGGCCGCAGCGGCAGCCAGCAGCGCGATGCCCAGCCAGGCCACAATGCGCATCTTCCGCGCCGAATTCATCTTTCCCCCTTGCCGCGCCCGGCTTGCGCCTGCCTTACTGCGGAGCGCTTGCCGGCGCCGCCCCGGCGACTCCCAATGCAAAGTCCGCATCCTCCGAACTCCGGCTCATCACGGGATGCTGGCGCAATCCCTGGGCGGAGACGCGCTTTGATACATTTTGCGCCACGTCGGCAAAGACCTGGCTCATCGGAGCGGTTCCCTTGCCATTCTTGAGCGCCTGGAGCAGGAAATAAGTGAAATATCCGTGGCGAAGCTCGTCGCTCTCCAGCGACTCCTCATCCACCTGGCTGGCGGCCATCACAATCCGCCCCGTGCCCTGGCTCATGCGCGCCAGCATCCGGTCGGACGGCCCCGTATTGGCCAGTCCGGCGCTCATCCGGGGCGATTCGTTCTTCATCGAGCCGCCGCTGTAGCAGGTATCCAGGATCACCGCCGTGCGCAGCGCCTTCATGCGCGTGGCGACGGCGTTGGAAAGCTCGACCATGGGATAGGCCGTGGCATACAGGGCGTCCTCGTCGAAGCTGCCGGCGGTGTAAACCTCGGTATCGTAGGTGACCAGATAATTCGCGCCGGCGGCGGAATCCACGGTTCGCGGCGTGCCGTGCGTCGCCACGTAGATCAGTACCAGATCGTTGGGCTGCGCATGGCGCGCGATCCAGTTCAATTCTTCCTTGATGTTCTTGGTTGTGGCCTGCTCGTCGGTGAGCAGGTGGACATTGGCGGCCGGAAACCGCCCGATGGCCGGATCCTTGAGTTGCGCAGCAAAGGCGTTCGCGTCCGCGGTTGTGTAGTTCAAGCGGGGAATGTTGCGATCGGTGAAGCGGCCGATGCCCACCACCAGCGCCCATTTTCTCTGCACCGGTCCGGGCGGCGCCGCAGGAGCGGGCGACGCGCCGGTCTCTTCCGGTTCGGCGGCGAGGCCGCGGCGGGCGGGCGTGGCTAGCACCAGGGGATTCAAGCCCTGCGCGAGCGCTTCAGAGCCGGTGAAGCGCGCCTTGTCCAGAGCATATTTGGCTAGGGCGTCGTGGCCGAGCCGCTGCTCCACGAGGCTGCGGTAATACCAAGCATCGCCGAGTTCGCCGCATTCCGAGATCGCATGCTTGAGCAGTTGCAGCGCATCTTCAAATGCGCCATTGTCGCTTTGCGGCGTGATTCGCTCCAGCGCCTGAACCACAAGGTCTTTGCCCGCGCCGCAGCGTTCTCCCTGCGCCCACGCCGGCGCAGAGCAGGCTGCCGAGGCGGCCAGCAGCGCCACCGAAACGCATCCGCTACGCAGCCAGTCGCTCATTTTGCCGTCGCGGGCGTTGCCGCAGCGGGCTTTGCAGCAGCCGGTTTGCGCGCCGCCCGCGCCTTCATCGCCGCCAGCACCGGGGCGCTGACGCCGTTGCCGGACAAATCCTGCTGGCCCGCGGCGGTCAGGTCGAAGTTCACCGCCTTGGCCGCGCGTATGGTCTGCGCCACGGTGTCATCGTCCACACCGGAGTTCACCATGGCAATGACCTGGGCATTGGTGAGCGCCTTTGCGGGGGTTGCCATCTTGGCCACCGGCGGCGGCGGGGCGGGCGGATTCTCGCTTGCCGCCGCCTTTGCGGCAGCCGCCTCGGCCTTTTGATTTTCCCGATCTTCAAGCTTTTTGTAATGCGCGATTGCCGTCTCTATGCGCCTCTGCGGCTCACGGAAGTACTTCTCTCCCGGTCTTGCATCGATGGCTTTGCCGTAGTTGATGGCTGCCTCGTCCAGGAACTTCATGGCGGACTTCGCATCCTCGGCCTTGTACGCCAGCGCCTCATAAGCCACGCCGATGTTATAGAGCCGGTAGGCATCGTCCGCCTGCTTGGGAAGCGGCCGCGCGGTCTCAAAGGTCTCCAGGGCGCGTTGCCAGAGTCCGGCTTCCGCCAACTTGTCGCCCTCGTCCAGCGCCCCCTTTTGCCGCGCCAGATAGACCTCCACGATTTCGCTGGTGTTGACGATGTGCTCGGCGATCCGGCGCACGGCCTCGTCCAGCAGATGGGAGCGCAACTCGGAATCGGTGGGAGGATTGAAGTCCTCGCCGCTCTTTCCGCCCACAACCCGCTTCCAGGCGCTGGTCACCGATCCCTTCACGCCTTGCGAGGTCGCGTTCCCCGAGCTGTCGAACTCCTGGTCGTAATTCACGGTCACATTGTCGGAACCCAGCATCTCCCCGCCCGCGCTCCGGGCCTGGAAGGAGACGCTGAGGGCTCCTGTGACGCGCGTATAAGTCTGGCTGTTCTGCGCGCCGCCGTTCGCGCCGTAAGACTGTCTTGCGGTTACCGTTGGCTTCGGATGGGAGTAGTTGGTGATCTGGCATGTGACCACGGCGGATGGATTTCTGTCCTCCGCCGTCAGACGAGGATCGTTCTTCAGCAGTTCGGTCTCCAGCAGTGCCTGTAGATCGTTCGCCAGGTCGCTCTGGTCGTCGTGCCCGGTCACCTTCACCTTGATCGTAGTGCCAGGGAGGCTCACAAGGGCCGGGAGCTTGCGCTCAAGCGTCACTCTTTCCTTCGCTGTTCCGAACCCCTGCCCGCCGGCCGTCGCGGCCGCCAGAATCGCGATGCTTAGGCACGCCATCGCCAGCCCATTCCTTGCCCGATCCATCCCGCCCCCCTAGCCGTAGCCCGGTTATCCCCAGCTTAATCCGCCGCGGGGATTCCTGCGGCATGTATTCAATGAAGATAATTCACAGTGGGCTATTTCTTCTCGCTGCTCTTGCCGCTGCTCTTGGAGCTGCTCTTCTTTGCAGCCGCGGCTGCTTCTGAGCCGGGAGAGCCGGGTCCGGCCGCCGCGGGCTTGCCCATGGACGAGGCATCGAGCGGCTGGACGCTGACGCGCATGGAAGCGTAGGTCACGCCGGGAACCGCGGTCTGCGCGCGAGCCTGCAAGGGCAGATTGGGGTCGGCGTCCTTGCGCACCAGGTAGCCCTGAATCAGATCGAGATTCGGCAACTCCTTGGCCAGTTCGTCGGTATGCACCTGGGGAAGCATCAAATAGTCGCCGGAGAGGAGGCCGATATAGTGGTCTTCCCGATCTGGATCGGAATGTGCCTGCTGCGTGGCCACAGCGGTGGTCAGATTGCCGGCCATAAGGAACCGGGTGCGGTCCTCCCAGTAACTCAGCACCTCGCTGAAAGCGCTGAGCGCGGGCACGCTGATTGCCGGCAGGGCGACCAAGGGAACCGCAATCTTGGCGCCCGCCATGATGACATTGAGGGCCTTGACAAACCCCGAGGTCGAAGGGGCTCTGGAGACGTTGACCGCCAGCTTCCCGGTTCCCTGAGTGAGCAGTATCTTGCTCGTGCCCTGGGTCGCCTGAGGGGTCTTGAAGCCTAGCTGGTCGAGCGAAACCTTGCCCGCCTTGTCGGGCGTCAGCGATGCGATCGCGGTCCACGCCAGCGGAGCGATGATGTTCATGTAGGGGTGTATCTGGGTGGTGTCAACGCGAAGCTGCGAGGCATGAACATTGGTTTCGCCGCTGCCGGGCCTGAACTGCGAAAGAGCGATGCTGACGGCCACGTCGCCGTCGTGGTCCAGCAACTCTTCTTTGTCGATGTCGGTGGCATAGCGGAGCCTCTTTGTGTCGGTCCTGTAGTGCAAATACTGGGTTTCCGCGCCAGGATCGGGAAGCTGGTCCTTGGGCCCGCGCGAGGCCGATTTCTGGCCATAGTTGCGGCTATACGGATTGACGGAGTCATAAAATCCGTTCCAGAAATCGTAGGAGTCGTGCGGGGTGTCCTCAGTGGGTGGCTTCGGAGCGGAGGCTTGTCCAGCCGCGAGCTCGGGCAGCAGCGCCGCGAGCAGGCCGAAAACGGAGGCATCGGTTACGAAACGGCGGCGGGATACGGACATGATCTTTCTCCTCAGGGGAAACTGGATTGCGGTTAGAGGGTTGGTTGACCTTGGCGGCGATTCATGGGACTCACTTGGCCGCCTCTTTGGGAATACTGCGAATTGTAATTAGCCCGATGCCCCAGTTGGTAGGAATTTCGCCGGGAAATCCGCGAGTTCCGGCGCTGGTTTCATTCAGCAGCCTTTGCAGGGGCGATTCCATGCCCCGCGACCCACGCTGGGCAACCCCCTCAAAGTTGAGCACGTAGGGGTCGGGCAGCGGCTGCGCGGTGCTGAGCAGGATGAGCGTGTCTACCCCGTAAGGCGGTCCGATGCGCAGGGTGCGCGCGCCGGGCAGGACGAATTGGCGGCCGGTGTCTGCGGCGCTGGGGAACTGGTTCTCGGCATAGTTGCCCGGATAGAGAACTGAACCTCTGCCGTGGCAATCGATGTCGAGAACGTAGACCCAGCGCTTGTCGACGACCCGGTCGGTGGACTGCAAGGCCATCTTGAGCAAGTCGCCCTGGTGAGCGGGCTCATCGGCGGTGAGCGGCGTCTCGCCGGATGCGGGAACCAGGGCCAGGGAGTAGTAGCCGGCCGTGGATGCGTCGGCGGGGCTGTCGGCCAGTTCGAGCCAGCCATGCACTTTGGCCAGCAGCGATGCGAACTTGTTGAGCGCCGCGCCGCCCCGGTCGAGGGCGCTCAAGTCGATGATCGGCACCCAGTCGCTGCGCACCGGATACTGAGAGGTCGCGGAGCAGCCGGGGCTGTGGAGGGTGCTGACGGATGCGGGCGGGCCGGCCGCAAGCTCGCTCTTGTGGAACCAGGCGTAGGCCGGTCCATCGGCGGTGAGCACGCCCGCCAGGGCGTAGTGGGCGTTGGCCAGATCGGATGCGGCCTGGACGGCGCTGTTGCGGTCGTCCGGCGCTAGCTTGGCGGCCAACTCCAGCGAGGGCGGCAGGTTGACCCACAGCTTGGCGCCGGCGGGAAGATGCTGCTTCAGCGTCTGCGCGGTGAGAGGCGCCCCGAGGCTGATGGCGGAAGCTGCGCCCGCTTGTTGCAGCGTCCAGTTTGTGCCGTCCCAGCAGAGGATGTGGGTCCACGGCTCCTCGGCTGGATCGGAGACCAGGGCGGCTCCGGCGGCTATGACCTGGGAAGCGGCGGCTTGGATTGCCTCCTGAGAAAGATTCGCAGGCCAATGCCAGACGCGCAGGGGCGCAGACTCCGCCGGACTCCATTTGGTTAGCTCGAAGACTTCGCCGGGAGCGACCTTGGCTCCCGCCGGACTGACGACCGCGGCCGAGGAGCGGGCGATACCCTCCAAGCTGGTGATCCGCAGGGTGACGGTCCGGCCCTTGCTGTCTGGAATCATGGAGGTGAATTCGCTGCCCACACCGATGCCGGAGACGCTGCCGATGTCCAGCCAGACGCTGACGTCTTCATCGGTCTGGAGCGCGGCGGTGCGAACCTTGCCGGAGTCCGCCGCCGCGCCGCCGAAGAGCGGCTGCTGGCGACGCGCCGCGGTGGCGTCCAGATCGGGCTCTTGATCGGGGACGCTGCCGCCTTCGAGCACGGCCTTCACGCGCTGGTAGAGAAGGGAGGCCGGCGTGTCGGCGGGCAGAGCCTGGAGGGCCTCAACCAGGGCGGCGGTGAAGGCTCCGTGCGGCTCGGTCGCAGTGGCGGAGAGAGGCATCTCCTTGGCCGTCTGATCCTGCTGCGCGGCCGACAGCACCAGCGCCGGATTGTCGGTCCGCTCGGCGGGCGCGGGGCGCGGCTGCCCGTTGGCAAGCTGGTCGGGAGCCTCGGCGATGTCGCGCGGGTCGAAGGCCAGACTGCGCTCATGGTACTTGGGACCGATGCCGCGGCTGATGCCGCCGCTGTGGCAACTGTCGAAGATCGCTGTGAGATGAATCCCCTTGTCCAGCGCGGCATTGAAGATGCGGGTTATCTCGCGGTCGCGAACGTCGAAGCCGCCCTTGTAGGCGTCGGCGGGCACCAGCGTGCTGTCCGCGTGGACGTAGCTGCCGTTTACCAGCACGGTGAGTTTGCTGCCCTTGCTGTTGACGCGCAGGGAGCCGTGACTGGCGTCGTAGAAGACCACCGTGTCGCCCCGCTGCGGCAGATCGACGAGATACTTTTGCAGGGCGGCAAGAATGCCGTCGCGCGAGGTCTGGCCGGCAGGCAGAACGACCACTCCAGGCCGCGGATGCGGCGCGCCCGGATTGGTGAGCAGCACCACATTGTCTGCCGGGAAACCGAACTTGGGGCTGGTGAGCAGGTCGGCCATGGCCTGCGCATCGTTCACGGCCCCGTCCAGATTCTCGAAGGCGCCCAGCTCACAGCGGCCATACGTGCAGCCGGCGGGATGCTGGGCCTGCGTTCCGGCGGGCTGGTATGTATCGATGCCGATCAGTAGCGCGCGCCTGGTTTGCGCGGCGGTCTCAGTCCCAGAGAGAACGGACAACAAAACGAAAAGAGCGGCCAAGCAGACTTTCATACTTGCTCCGAAAGGGGAATCACCATGGAGTATAGCTCTTCCCTAGAATGCAACAAGAATGCGCCTTCCGCCAAAGTAATGCGGAGTTCTCAACTTCGGCATCCTGCCGGACGGCTGCAGTTCGCCGGCCACAACCCGCGCGCCGCCTCGAGCCGCCTGCGGTTTTGACGCGGTTTGCCGGACTCCGGATTACAGCCTTTCTCAAGCACTTATGTAAATTCATCCGCTTGGAGAAAGTTGCGGTAACTTTGCGGTGCAACGCCGATCGATGAACAGCAAGAAGAAAATATCAAGACCACCGGCGTCCGGGATTGCGGTTCCCAAGGAACCGTGAAAGTTATTCAAGCAGGGCAAGATCGGTGGGTAGGTCGATATCGACTTCACCGCCGGGGAAGGGGAGCAAAGTCGGCGGGCAAGGCGACTGCGTCAGCAGGGCGCGCGCGCCATGGTCGCCGCGGAGCGCAAGCAGATCGGCAAAGACCGCGCGGGGAAAGACGGCGGGAACGCCGCCGACGCCCGCGTAACCCGAGGCAGCGATGACGGACGAACCTTGCGCGGAAAAGGCCTCAAGCAAGGCGCGGAGGTGTTCGGTAGTGAGCCGGGGCTGGTCGCAGCCCAGAATCAGCGTGCCGGAGGCTTGCGGCTCGCACTCCTCCAGAGCGAGCAGCCCGGCGTGGATGGAGGTCGCGATGCCTTGCGGCCAATCGCTGTTGACGACGGGGATTGCGCTACCCGGATTGATGGCCGCTCCGATGCGCTCCTGGTGAGCGCCGAGTACCGCGATCACCGGCGATGCGCCGGCCTCGCCGGCCAGCCGGATGGCGCGCGCGACAAGAGTTTCGCCGCCCAGCATGAGCAGTTGTTTGGGCTGGCCCAGGCGGCTGCTGGCTCCGGCGGCGAGTACGATGGCGGCAACAGGCATCGGCACCAGTGTACCGGGAAGCCCTTGACTTCCGGCCCGCGCGCAGAACCTGTGTCCATCGCAAAGCCGCGCGGGCTGAGCGAGAATGGATGGATGAAAGATATCGAACGCATTCTGCCGCTGGGCCGCGAATTGGAAGCAGCCGGGGCGGACTACGTTCTGGCCACGGTGATCGTGGTCGAGGGATCGAGCTATCGCAAGCCGGGCGCTCTCATGCTGCTGGCATCGGACGGGCGGCGAGCGGGCACGGTGAGCGGCGGATGCCTGGAGGCGCAGGTGGCTAGCCGCGCCTGGTGGCTTACCGCCAACGGCCCATGCGTGCATCGCTACTCCACCGCCGAGGAGGACGGCGAGCGGCCTTACGGCTCCGGCTGCGGCGGCGTGGTCTCTCTGCTGCTGGAGCGCCGCGCAACCGCAGGCCCGCTACTGGCTGCGCTGCAACAGGCCTTCGACCGGCGCGCGCCGCTGGCCGTGGCGACCGTTCTGAAAGGCGAGCAGATCGGGCATCGCGCCTTCGCCGGACTGGAGGGCGATCCGTGGAAGGGTTTGCCGCCCCGCAACGGATCGGGCCAGGCAGGCTCTGCGTCGGTTGAGGCTGGCGAAGCATCGCTTCAGGCGGCCGGCGATCCGCTGCAAAAGCTCGCGGAACGGGCGCTGGCGAGCCACAAATCGATTGAAAAAGAGATTTCAAGCGGCGGAATCGAAGCCCGCGTGTGGGTTGACTTCCGCCCGGCCCGGCCCGGCCTGTGGATTTTCGGCGCGGGCGACGATGCGCAGCCGCTGCTCCATCTGGCAAAGGAGTTGGGCTGGTTTGTCTCGGTTGCCGACGGCCGCTCGCACCTGGCAACCCGCGAACGCTTCCCGCTGGCCGATGAAGTGCGTGTGCCGCCGATCGGCGAGCTGCCCGGAATCCAATTCGTCAGCCAGCCAGCCAGTCAGCCAGTCAGCAAGCCAGCCAGTCAGCCAGTCAGCTTGGCGTCGCCGCTCGGCAATCTGCTTGCGCAGGACGCCGCCGTGGTGATGAGCCACAGCTTCGAGCAGGATGCGCGGACGCTTGCCGCGCTGCTGGCGCTCGACGCTCCGCCTGCCTACATCGGCGTACTCGGCCCGCAACGCCGCACCTGCGAACTGCTTGCCGAAGCCGCCCGCCTGCTCGGCATGCCCGTCGAGCCTGCTTCCGCAACCGCTGCCCAGGTCGAACGCTGGCTCGGGCAACTCCATGCGCCAATGGGACTCGATCTGGGCGCGGAATCGCCCGAGACCATTGCGTTCTCGGTGCTTGCCGAGATACAGAAGTGCCTCGCCGCAGCCACCGCGCTGCCGCTGCGCGAGGTGCGCGGCGGGGTTCCTGACTAGGGCCGAGCCAGAGCGGCGGCCGGTGCGATATACTCCGGTACGCAGCAAAAAATGGAGGTTTCACGATGGGTTCCAGAACAATCTTGAAGTTGGCGGCGGCCGGCGTGCTGGCCGCGACGATGATGGCGGCGCCGGGGCGGACGATGGCGCAGGGAAGCGACACGGTGCTGAAACCGGCGGACATGGAGAAGCTGCTGCCGGCCAAGGTTTTCTATCGCGGGCAGTCGGCCTCCACGCAAATCAGGAACTCCGGGGGCGTGAAGTTTGCCGACGGGTTCTTTGTGCTGGCCACGATGGTGGATACCAGCGGCTACGCGACCGACGTGCAGTCGAAGTACCAGGCCTACTTTATCGCCGAGGTTCCCATCAAGGTTGGAGGCGAGAACCTGGCGGCAGGCGTGTATGGCGTGGGGTTCGTCGGGGGCGGAAAGTTTGTGGTGACCGATGTGGGCGCGCATGACGTGCTCACGGTGAACTCTGGCGACGATGCCGGGCTCAAGCGGCCCATGCCGCTGACGGTGGCGGCCGACCCGGCCGGGGGATTCCGGCTCTACGCGGGACGCCGCTTTGTGAGCTTCAGCCGGTAGTGCTTTTCAGGGGTCAGAGATCAGAGATTAGGGACCAGGGGCTGCTCCGCGCCGTCACACCCAGGTGAGCACGCCCTTGGCCCAGGCCCACGCCAGCCCCTCGATCAGCAACAGCACAAAGACCAGCATCGCCACGCAGGCCGCCGCGCTCAGCCCGGTGAACGCCACCGCGAACGGCAGCAGGAATACCGCCTCCACATCGAAGATTAGGAAGATGATGGCGTACAGGTAGTAGGCGGAGCGGAACTGCATCCAGGCGTCACCCTTGGATACCAGCCCGCACTCGTAGATCGAGTTCTTCACCGCGTTCGGCTTGGCCGGCGAATACACCTTGGCCCACAGCCGCGCCAGCGCCAGCGGGGCCAGCCCAAAGCACAGAGCCGCCACGAACAGAACCGCCAGAGAAAAGTAAGGGCTTGAGGCCATCGTCGAAAAGGAAACCCCTTCGATCAACGTACCAGTTCAAGGCCGTGCTTGGCGAAGAGGTTGCGCCTCTCCGCTTTCATTCAACTTCATTTCCGCCCCATTCATCCCACCCTGTGAACCACACGGCCACCGATTCGCCCCGTACTCGAATTCCATCTCCGTCCCATCGCGCCGCGAGGCAACTGGCGATATATTGTTGCGTAGCCCGGTTTCAGCCTCGGATTTCGGCTTGAAACGGCAGAGATGCCCAGGCAGCTCAGTGGCGGAGAAAAACCGATGCGAACCCAACCACTGCTCGCAGTGCTGATTGCCGTCAACCTGGCGCCGATTTCGGCCCTGGCTCAGCCCGCTATCGCAGACCTCCCGACCGATGTCCATAACATCTGCAACGCGGCGGCAAAGACGCCAATTCCTCCGGCAGACCTTCCGTCGGCAGCCGACCGGACGCGCCTGAACGGCTGCAATCCCATCGAGCTCTATTACGGCGACCCCGGCGACATAAAGGGCCTCACTCCCAACTTCGCCGATGCCCGCAAATGCGCGTATCTGACGTTCGAGGAGAATTTCAACTGGACGACCTATGGCGATGCGAAGGTCGATGAGCGGGTCAGCGACCAGCCGTTCGAGGTCCTGGCTCTGATCTATGCCAACGGCAAACTCGTCCCGCGCAATCTCGACCTAGCCATTCGCTTCGTCTGTGAAAAATCATATGATCCGCAGATCGAGCAGGTGCGGAGCCTGGTCAAACTCAAGGCCAGCCCTAAACCCGAACCGTATCCGGGAATGTGCCAAGACTTGCCAAGGATTGATTGGATGGTGCGGTGCGCCGATTTGGAGCTGATTCCAAAAAAGCAGGAGTATAACCGCCGCCGGCAGGCGCTGACCGAGCACTGGCCGGAGCAAGAGATCAAGGCGGAGAAGTTGTTGGCCGATGCGGAGGGCAAGTTCTTCTGGCTGAATAGCACGGAGTATGACAACCCGAAGAACATGGACGCTCCAGAGGGGGGTATTGACAACGATTTGGGGCTGGTCGAAACGCTGCAGTACGTCCAAAAGGCCCCGCCACGCTTCACCGAAGAGGACTTCCGGAAGGCCGACGCAGCGCTCAATGTCGCCTATCGCCAGGCGCTGCAAGCGTCCAAGTTGTACTACAAAACGCCACGCTATCACGACTCGGAAATCATGCCCAACGAGGAGCGGATCCGCGACACGGAACGGGCATGGCTGGAATATCGCGAGGCCTGGGTCGCATTTGGCGCAATCAAGTGGCCCTCTGTCTCGGCAGAAAGTTGGCGCACATGGCTTACTCAGGCAAGAACGGAGGAACTTAAGGGGTTGGCTCAGCAGCCCCAGTGATAATAACCGTCAACCTCCCTCTTGGATGGGCAGACGTCTGTCCTGCAGAGAGTACTCGCTTCGCTATCCCACTGGCTCGCTGATTTGCTGACTTGCCACGTTCCATTCCCTCCACCTTTCCATGGAAGACAGCCCGCCCCTCATCCCTGGTACCGATGTCGTGTTCCCACAGCTTTCCCATGCCGCGGAAACGCGGTACGCGGCATGGCGGAGCGGCCTCTACCGCGAAACTGCCGGATGGAGGCGGCGCACCAGCCGCGCGGCTTCCCGGAGAAGAAGCCCGCAATAGACCGGGAAGAACACCACGACCAGCTTGTTGTAACCAAACGCATGGGTGAAGTTGCCGTGCAAGACGGACGAGAAGGCCCGTGTCATGCCGCACGTGGGGCAATCAATCCCGTACAGGTTCTTCCAGACGCAGATGGTTGGTCCTCGCGCCAGCACATCGGTAGGGATAACGGCCAGCGTCAACAAAGCGGCAATGCCCAGCAGCACGCAGCCGGCCCGGAGCGCCAGATCCCCGCGCGCCGATTGCGTTCGCGGGTAGATTCCGCCGAAGTTCATTCGCATAGCATCCACCGCGCACCCATGAAGCCGCCGGCCTTGAAGGGCTTATGCCGGAACGGACGTCGTGTACTTGCTTCAAGCCATTGTTTCATGGATGAATCCCCATTATGAAAAGTGACAGTACATTTGGCGACCGCGAGGGCAGAGGCGGAGGGGCGTGATGCTGTTGCGTCCGCCAGTATACGGCAATCAGCATGGCCCAGAGAACGATATCGAAGATGCCGAGCACCAAAGCCGTGGTGGCGAGAGACCGCCCGGTGAGCGCGGGGTTAGTGCGAAACTCGCGCTTGGCCAAAGCGGCAAACAGAATTGCAAACCATCCCAGGAGTATGCCCAGGAGCGGCGTTCCCACAACGGCGAAGACTAGGGCCACGATCGCCTTGCCGCTCGGCCGCTTGCTGAGTTCGGGCTCAATGCGCAGATACCGGGGCGGGTGGGCAATTGCCGAATCGGGCACGCTGGCAACTTCATCGGCCGTCAGCAAGATCGAATGCATGGGCTGTTCGCCATCCTGATCCGCGCCGGACGCCGCGGGCGAAGCATCGCCTGTGGGAGTATCGGCAAGCGGCGATTCGGAGCAAGCGGCATCATCGGCCTTCCCCAGTGTGACCACCGGAGATACTGGCGCAAGGTCAACCTGGATGGGCTCTGGCGGAAGATCGACGGGCGCAGGCTCTGACGGCGGTTCAACCGGCGGCGGTTCCGGCAGTTCGACGGGCGCAAGCTCTGACGGCAGTTCGACCGGCGGTGGCTCCGGAGGATCAACGAGCGTCGGCTCCGGCAGCGGTTCGACGGGCGGAGTCTCAGTGTGCCCGGTTGCAGATGCGCACCTGCCGGCGCACGCCGCGCACTCGTAGCGGCCGCACACAGCGCAGCGGCCAATGTGCTCCATGCAGAACGCGCGCCCGCAACCCGGGCAGGCGAGAACACAGTCGCCGCACACCACGCGCCGGCACGTCGAACAAGTTGACAGCTCACAGGAAACGCACAGCAGCTTGCGGCAATTCGCGCACTCCAAAACGCATTCCGGGCAGGCCAGGTGCCCGCCGGAACATCTCCGGAGCAATACCAGGTCGCCGCCGGCTCCGCAATTGGCGCATCGCTCCGATGCCGGGGCAGGCTTGGCCGCCAGCGGCGCAGCCAACCCGCCTTCGAGCAGAACGGCCGGCGTCAGGTTTACGCGCTCCAGGGGAAACTCGGCGGCGTGCTCCCGCGCCCACTGGGCAGCCTCGCCGTTGCGCGGGCTCTGGATGTTGTATGCCTGATAGGTGATCATCTCGCCGATAAAGGTGATGAGCTGATCCACCGTCTGCCCGGCCGCGCCGATATCTTCAGTGCAGATGGCCAGGTGGTCGATATTGGGATGAAACACCGATGTGAGCATCACGCACTGGGGCATCTCCTTGGGGAAGTTCGGCCCCAGCATGATCTTGGCGCGATGCACCTCGCGCACCTGGATGCCGTCCTTCTCCTGGACCAGTCCCTTGAGGCGGTACTCGATGGTGTAGCGATCCGGCGGATCGCCCGCCGTCTCCACGATTTGGATGCGCGGGTGGCCCTCGAAGAGGAGCCTCAACCGCTCGTATTCCGCCTGCAACCGGCGCAGCCTGACGCTCATTCGTCTACCCCTTCCGTTATGACTTCGCCAGCGAATAGATCAAAAGGCCGCCGCCGATCAGCACAATATAGAAAGCCGAGACCATCAAGGCAACGATGGCCAGGGCGCGCGTGGTAGGCCCGGCGCGCGCGATCTCCGCCCGGTGGTTATAGAACCAGGTGCCGCCGAACACCAGCACCAGCGGGCTGGTTATTCCCAGCAGGCCAAGTATCAGCATCCAAACGGCGGTCTTGCGATAGCCCTTCAGGAGCGGATCTTCCGGCTTGCGGATCAGGTCGTCGCGCGACACCGGCTTTATGTCTTGAAATTGCGCATTGCAGAAGGGACAGGTCAAAGCGGCGACGGAGATGGTCTCGGCGCAGAGCGGGCATTGCTTCTGGCTCGATCCCCAAAAGGAGGCAACGATCTCGGTCTTCTTGGTTTCCACCATACGCGGACAGCCGTAGCGCGCGCAGCCGCCGAGGTAGTCCCAGCACTCGCGATGGTAGGGCAGGCCGCACGCCGGTTCCAGACACACTTCCACATCCTGGCCGGGTTCGATGGCCCAGCCGCAAATGAGGCATTCGGTCTGTCTTCGCGGCTCCGTCATCACGAGTTTGCAATCCGCGCCAGGATTCCGATCACAAACAGAACCAGTGCAATCCACCCGATGATCTGTCCGGCGCGCGCTTTTCCGCGAGCCGAAGTCCGGCCGTCATATGCCGGATACTGTTCGAGGAGCCGGATGGCCCTGTTGCCATTGGAGATCCCCATGGGCCCGGTGATCGGTGCGCAGCAGAAGATGCTCGCAATACCGAACCACATTCCCTGGTTGGCGGCCTTTTCGATCTCGTCGATTACCTGTTGCGGAATCTCCTCTTCGAGAGAGGTTCCAAGCACCGAAGCGCCGCCAAAGACGCCCGGACTAAGAACCTGTCCGCAGAAGCGGCACTTCAGCGCCTCCCGCTTGATGATCTCCGCGCAGGTGGGGCACTTCCGTTCGTCTGGCCCAAGCGGCGTCTGCGAGGCGGCGGAATCGGGCGGAGGCGGTTCGAGCCCACCATCGGACCCGCAGCCGCACACAGTTGTGCCGGCCGGGTTGACGACGCCGCATTGCGAACACATCCACGATTCGGTGAGGCGCCGTGTCCTCAACTCCTCGGCCATAACCTCAAGGGCAAGAGCCTCGTACTGATTCCGGTCCTGTTGATAGGCGCGCTCCAGTTGTTCCGTGCCCCAATGTTTATAAGTCTCAGCGATCTGCTGCTTGCGCCGCAGAGCTTCCGGAGACAGTTGGGGAACCTCCCGCGCGGGAGGCGGTACGGGTGCCGGAGGCGGGGGGGGAGGCGGTGCTGGAGCCGGCGGCGGCGGCGCGGGAACAGAATAGTCTTCCGCTGGCGGCGCGGTTTCCCAGGGCGTGGGCGGCGCGGGCGCATCGGGATTCAACATCGTCTCAACGGCGGCCGCCGCGGCCTGCGGGCATCGGGCTCCCGACTCCAGGCACAATGCGTGGTGATATCCGCCACACGCGGGACATGAATAGACTTCGTCGCCCAGAGCAAACTCGCCTGCGCAGATGCCGCATCTGCTTTCGACTACCTTGCGATTCGCCCGCATTTTCACGCTGCCGTGCATCGGTTCCAAATTGCTGTCCATCTTTCCTCCGCGATTCTCCGCTCCGCGCGGGAACTAACTCTTAGCTTGCCCGGTTTTCCTTGGTTGAGTACTTGAACTGCGATTCGCCAATCTGGATGAGATCGCCGTCGGCCAGCCTGCGAGTCCTCACGATTCGCTGTCCGTTGACGAAAACCCCGGTGGCGGATTCTTCATCGGAGATCTCATAGGTATCGCGCAGCTTGTTGATCACCGCGTGCGCCGGATCGATCCTGGCATCCTTGAAGAGGTAGATATCGCTCTTGGGCGAGCTGCCCAGCCGGATAGGCGTGCGGTTGAAGCTGAACTCCTTGCCCTGCAACGGGCCGGCGATGACCTTCAGCCATGCGTCGCGAGTGAGCAGATCGGTCAGGCCGATCATGAGGCCCACCGCGGCGCCTACGATGGTGATTCCCACGGCGCGGCTCAAACCGGCGCCCTGCATCAGCTCCCGATTCGACAGCAACAGGTCGATGGGATCGAAAAGCAATCCGCCAACGAGGCCGCCGACCATGCCGCCGATGAACCCATTCAGCTTCATCTTGCCCGACTTGAGCGCAAATCCCTGGCCCAGGCCCATCCCCATGCCTACAAGAGTCCAGGCCAAACCGCGGCGGAACATCTGCATCAGAAAGGCCCCGGCGCTCGCGGTCGGATTCATAGTGCCGGCGCCAAGCGCCCCAATCAGGGTGAATACCAGGCCTCCCAGCACGGCAGAGATGGCGCCGGCGACGAGGCCGATGACCAGACCGATTCCGCCGCACCACGCCGCGCGCGCAAAGGTCCGGCAGACAATCCCCTCGACGGCTCCGACCAGCAACCCTACGAGGCATGCCACCACCGGAAACAACAAAAACCCGAAGAGCTTTTGTTGAATATCCAACTTCGACAGGCTGATCATCGAGTCCGCGGGAGTACCGGCGGGCTCAACCCGAATGGCGACCGCGATCAGCAAGTCGCTGTCCTTCGGTATAACCCCCATCACCTTGACAACATCGCCGGGCTTCAAATCGGTGAGCTGGAGCCGCCGCGGGGGCTTCCCTGGCGCAATGATGGTGGTCTGCGACTCGATGGTCCACACCGCAACCCCGGAGATGGTTACGTTTCCCTGCACGGTGACGCCCGCATGGCTGCCCAGGTAGGCGTCCGGCTCGACGCTCTCCACCTTGCCCGTGAACAGGATGCCGTCGGAGAAGAACGGCTCGATGGCCGCCCAGCCCAGAAACGCCCCCACCGCCCCGGCCAGCATGAGGTAAAACCAACTGGCGTAGATCAGGCGGAGCGCCGACTTCTTCTCCGGCTGGGCCGGCTGAATGGCGCCCGCCATCGAGGCTCGCTGCAACTCCAGCGTCTCGTCGATCTTGGCGTCGCTGAGTTCCTCCGGACTTATAACGATTCTGTCCGTCTCCTGGGGGTCCATATCATTTCTTCTCCTGCTTCGGCTGGGTTTTGTCGGCGCTGAGCGGTTGGGCGCCAAACTGATTGACAAACTGCTGCTGCGCCACCTGTTGCTGAAGGGCGGCGGCTAGCTGACGAAGCTCCTGCAAATTGTCTTGGACTCTTGAGACTTGCTCTTGCGTTGCGGCCTGCCCGCTGCCTACCTGCTTGAGACTCTTCTCGACGGCCTGCATCTCCTGGATGCTAGCATCGAGCACCTGCTGCTGCCTTCCAAGCTCCTGCTGCTGCGCTTGCAGCATCTGCCTTTGACCGTCCAGCGCGCGAACGAAGAATTGCTCGTCTTCCGCGTGGCTCACCTCGCGCAGGTACACGTAGCCGAACAGCAGGATCAACGCCAGGAAAGCCAGCGCCACGGTGAGCACAAAAGCCGCTCGCGATACCGGCGAAGCGGGCAGCAGCGGCGCTCTCTTTACTTCCTTCTCTTCTTCACGCCCGTCCGCGCCCGGCCGGGCCATCGATTTGTCACGCTTCTCGGTTCCCACCCAATACTCCTGCGCCAGCTTCGGCTCGCCATCCTGCCATAAGAAGAACCCTTCCAGGTCCTGGATCGGATCCACGACCAGCGCCGTCGCCCAGGGCTGCGAGAACGACGTGCTCTGGATGAAGCGATCGCGGTCGGAAAGGAAGATTCCAAAGCGCGGATGGGTGTGATACCAACCCACAATGCGCATCCCAGGGTAACTGGTGTCCTTGACTTCGTTCACCTGGATCCAGCTCTCCGGCGTAAAGGTCAGTTGCGTGTCTTCGTTCCTGGTATGCTCGGCCACAATCGCGGCCTGAATGTCAAGATATGGGCCGCGCGCATCGCGGTAGACATCGCCCACCAGTATGCCGCCGACCTCCTGGTTGGGAGGCGCTTCGCGGGCGTGGTTCCACACCGTGTCGTGGGCGTCGCGGGAGATGTGAACGCGGTACGGCTCACCGCCGGGAAATTGCCTCACCTCAAGCGGATTCAAGTCGATCTGCGACGTATCGGTAGAAGACACCTGGGCATCACTCCTTTTCCCCGATGGACCCATCGAGGGGCCCGAGAACGCCGGCCGCGTCCCCGGATATCTCAAAGCCAATCTGGATAGATTCTCTGCGCGCGGCGACGATGTCAAACGGCGGCAGGCCGAGGTCGCGCAAGGTCCGGCCGATCCAGGGTTCGGAGCCGTCGGCGGAGTGAGCGCGCTCGACGCTGCGCATTGCGCCGCACCGCGGGCAGCGGGCCGCGCTCTCCGGCACTGAGGGGCTGGGCCGGAAGACCGGCTCGCTTGTTCCGCACGCCGAACATTCCATGGCAATGAGCAGGTCGCGGCCAAACTCGATCACCGCCCCCGGCCCCAGCCGCGCCCGGGCTTCGTCCAGCAACTCACGGGCGGTCAGTTCGTCCCACCGCCGCTGGAGCAAAAACACCTCGGCAAACGCTTCATGGCTGTTGCATTCCTCGTCGCGGTTGTAGCGGACAACGTAGAAGTCGTTTGCCATGCCGTTGAAGACGATGCCTTCGCCGGAGAGGGAGGGCAGTCCGTGCAGCAGCTTGAGAGCCTCCTGGCACTCCAGGGCGGCGACGATGGACGAGGTGGTCGGCATGGTGGGAACGCGCTCCTGTGGCAGCGCTTCGGCCTTCATGCCCGCGCAGCCGCGCCGCTCGTTCAGAACTTGCCAATCGGCCGCAGTCATCGTGCATTCGAAACATGCGCCGTCCGGAGGGATGAACACCCGCGCGACGCCCTGCAACACCTCGGTCGCCCCGTCCACCCAGGGACGGTTCACCTTCCAGCAGGAGCGGTTCACATGCAGGCGCGCCTCACGATTGTCCAGACCGGCAATCACAACGTCAGCCCAGCGGTAAACGCCCAATCCAAGGTCATTGACGACATCGCCGGAAAACCAGTGAGTTCGCGTGCCGGTGTAAATGCCTTGGACCGCTTCGGCCGCCGCCTGGGCCTTCGGCCGCCCCTCGTCGCCATCGCGGAAGAGCACGGAGCGGGATAGATTCGAAGCTTCAACATGGTCTAGATCGGCGATGAAGACATGGCCCACGCCAAGCAGGGCAAGGTTCTTCAGAACCTCGTTGCCGAGAGCGCCGGCCCCGATGACCAGCACCCGTGCGCGACGGAGCCTTGCCTGATCCCACCATGAGATTCGGCGCAGCCGGTCAAACCTCTCCTCGTCGCTCACTTGCATGGAAGCTGTTACCGCCAAATCCGGCCTCCGGCGATCATCTCGTGGTAGATGCGCAGAACGTCGCCGTCCGCGACGCCCGCCGCCTCCAGCGTTTGTTCGTCGCGAAGCTGGCCGGCCTTGGCGTGGTGGAATTTGTAGACCAGCAGGCGGCCGTCGGGATGCCGCGATGGCAGAGCCATCTTCTCGGCAAGCTTGACGAGAATCCGGTCAACGCGCTGGTCGGACGGAAGGGTCACCTGCTCCCGGCGATTGCCGGTGGCATCCCAAACTTGAACGTTAATCATTCCCATGGCGGTGTTTGCTCCAGGTTGCCTACGAAAGTATTGTTCTCAGCGAAGTTCAAAGCGAACCGGCTTGAGGCGCCGTCGGCGCTGGAAGACGGGTAGAGCCGAATTCTGGAACATGCAAGGCTCAATCACAGCTTGGCTTGCGTTCCGTTCGGAAGCGGACCGATCGCGAAAAGTGAATAAGCACGAGTGCCTCCCGACTGGCATTCAGCATGGCGCCAGAAACTTGGGCGACGGCCCGCCGATCCTAGCTGGGAACTCGGAAGTATATGCGAACGTGAAGGCGGCGCGCAAGCAAGATGCGCAAGACAATCCACCGGCAGTGTATATGCGCGAGCAGAGAGGAGGGAAGACTCCGACCATCACGGAATATATCCGTGACCGGAAGATTGCAAGAAACCGTCCCTCTTCCGCTGCCGTCCGCACGCCCGGCAGTTTGTCAATCGTGGTCAACCAAAAGTACGAGGAACCCCGTTCACTCCGCCGCGTATACTTATGGCGTTCCCGCGGCCTTCCCCTCAGGTCAAGCCGTTGAGGAACGACCTTTCCCCAGGGAGATCACCGGACCATGTTCGAGACTGCGCTCAAGAGAGCCCTCAAGACTGTCTTGCCTTGCCGGCTGTCTATCACCGTCTTCATCGTTCTGGCTCTTGGGGCCGCGTGGCCGCCGATTGCAGGGACGGTTCGCGCCGGCACGGATGCCGAGCCGGCCGCTTCTTCGATTCTCTCCCCCGCTGTAAGCGCCGCGCCCACCGCGCCCGCCGCCAGCCCCGAGACCTCTTCCAGCGCCGGCCCGGCCTACTCCGCCCCCACCGGCATCACGGGGCCGACGACTCCCTTTCACGATTCCGTCGCCTCCCGCTACAACTACGCCTTCGGCAAGGACGCGCCGTTTCTTCCCTCCAACGCAACCTCCTCCAACGGCCAGTTCGTGAGCCCCAAGAGCTTCTACTCCGCCCAGTATTGCGGCCACTGCCACCAGGAGGCCTACCGGCAGTGGCGCCAGTCGGTTCACTCCAACAGCTTTCGCGCCCCGTGGTATCTCAAGAACGTGAACCTGCTCATCGACGAGAAAGGCGTGCAGTACTCCCGCCACTGCGAAGGCTGCCATAACCCGGTCGCGCTGCTCAGCGGCGACCTGTCGCAGGGCATGCCGAAGAAGCGCCCGTTCGAGGACGAGGGAGTCACCTGCTCCACCTGCCACTCCATCCAGTCCACGGACGCGACCGGAACCGGCAGCTACGTCATGGGCATTCCCGCTGTGCTGGTTGACGAAGCCGGCGCGCCCATCGCGCGCCCCGTCGCCGACGCCGAGATTCTGGCCCATCTCGACCGCCATTCCAAGGCCGTGATGCGCCCTCTCTACCAGACCGCCGAGTTCTGCGCCGCCTGCCACAAGGCCGCCATCCCGCGCTCGCTCGACGACTACAAATGGCTCCGCGCCATCTCGCTCTACGACGAGTGGCAGGGCGCCAGCTTCACCAAGCAGTCTCCGCTGCCCTTCTATCGCAAGGACTCGGTCTCCACCTGCCAGACCTGCCACATGCTTCGCGAGCCTCTGCCCGCGGGCGCCATCGATCCCGGCGCCAAGGACGGCCAACTCGTCTCGCACCGCTGGCTGGGCGGCAACACCCTCATGCCCCAGTACTACAAGTACGACGAGCAGGCCGAAAAACTCGTTGCTTTCCTCAAGAACGGCCCGGACGGCAAGGGCGTTCTTAACGTGGACATCTTCGGCCTCGAAAAGGAGGGCGCCGAAGCCACTCCTGGCGACGAAGTTCTCGTCGCCCCGCTCGGCCTGGCCAGCTTCTCGCTCGCCGCCGGCGAGACCCTGATCGCCGACGTCGTGATCCAGAACAAGGGCATCGGGCACACTTTCATTCCCGAGCAGCGCGACTTCTACGAGGCCTGGGTGGACTTCACGGTCAAGGACGGTTCCGGCAAGACGCTGGCCGAGAGCGGCTTTATCCAGCCCGACGGCAATCTCGATCCCTCCGCCCACTCCTTCACCAACCGCCTTATCAACGTTAAGGGCGAGTTGAACGACCTGCACCAGATCTGGCACAACCGGGTGCTGGCTTACAACAATGCCTTCCAGTCAGGCCGGTCGCAGTTGGTTCGCTACCGCTTCCGGTTGCCGAAGGACATAACCGGCCAGATCGCCCTGACGGCCGCCGTCAGATACCGGCGCTTCAACCAGCACTTTATCGACTACGCGATGGACCAGAAGCAATACCCGATGCCGGTGGTCGATATGGCGTCAGAGACCAAGACCTTCAAGATCGGCGAGAACGCGCCCCAGCCGCCGGATGCGACGGAAAACAAGGAATGGATGCGCTGGAACAACTACGGCATCGGCCTGCTCGACGCGCAGCAGTACCAGGCCAGTGTGCATGCTTTTGAGCGCGTGGCCGCGCTTCGCCCCGACTACGCCGACGCCTTTACGAACATGGCCGTGGTGGAGATCTCCTGGGAGAAATACGACGACGCCAAGTCGAATCTGGCCAAGGCGCTGGCCCTGCTCCCCGGCGATCCTCGCGCCCTCTACTACCGGGCGCTGGTCGAGCGCAACGCCGGTCAGGTTGCGGAGGCCATCGCCGACCTCAAAGCCGTGCTGGCCAAGTATCCCCGCGCCAAGGACGCCCTGCGCGAACTCGGCTTCAGCTACTACCAGCAGCACGACTACGCCGCCGCGCGCAGCGCCTACGAGCGCCTGCAAGCCGTCGATCCAGACGATCTGGCCGCCCACTACCAGCTCGCCATTCTCTACCGGCGGCTGGGCGAGAAAGCCAAGGCCGCCATCGAGAGCGCCAAATTCGCCGACCAGAAGGACGACCCCACCGCCAGCGTCTACGCGCTGGAGTTCTTGCGCAAGCATCCCGAGGTGGCCGCGGAGTCCGTCGTCTGGCACACACACGACCTGACCGGCGACGCGCCCAAGAAGCCCACCAAGATCGAGTACCAGTACATTCCCGGCGCGGGGGAGTAGGCCATTCACAAATTGAAATAGAACACCGGCGCCATGGATGCGAGCACAGCTCCGGCTTGGAGGGCGAGTACGCCCAGCGCGGCTTTTGGAGCCCTGGGCAGCCACCGAATGGCGAAGAACGCCACGATCGGCATTTGGCCGGCCATGAGAAGCTGCCAGATGTGCGCGGCGGCTCCCTCATCGGCCTCGCGGGCAGCGCCGTAGATGGCAATATGACCCAGGACCACCGCCAGGGCCGTGAGTGACATTGCAAGGGGAAGAAAGGCGCTCGGCTTTCTGGTGACGCCGCCAAAGGAAAGGGGATCTCGATCCATCTTGCCTCCTCGTGTTGGGGAAATGCGTTCACAAACTGCCGACCAGACCACGTTTGCGGCCGGGCCGAGGCCGCCTTGCCCATCGAGAAGAAACGCCTCAAATTCCGCGCCATACCGCTCTCTCCACGACTGCGGATAGAGGCGCGTGAGCAGGCGAGCCAGCGCGGGATTCATAGCGGCTCCAACCGTTGCAGACCGGCTTCGGCGAAGCGGTGCAGCGTGGTCAGCTTTGCGCGCAGAACCCGCAGCCCTTCAGCCGTGATGCGGTAAGGCCGGCGGCGCTCCTCCGGCGGCAGCGGCTCGATCCAGGATTGCAGCTCCAGCCGCGCAATTGCTCCATAGAGCGTCCCCGGACCCAGGCGGGTTCCGCAAAGACGCTCAATGTCTTCGATCATCGCGTGCCCGTGCTTGGGCCCATTGGCGAGGCTGGCAAGCACCAGCAGCGGCGGGTCGGAATAGTGCCCCATTCCCGGAGCCGGTTCGGCTTCTACTACGTTTTGCGTACTACGCATGACGTAGTTATCTCACAGAATGCCGCCGAATGCAAGGGATTTTTGGCGCGCGCGACTGAGAATCCGGATGCGCAATCTCAAATCCATCCCACCCCGATTCGACCCCGCAATTTCCAGCCAGTGAAGCCACCATCCACGGCCTCTCAGCGCGATGCTTCCAAGCCGGAACTCTCACGGCTCGGCCTACGGGAGCTCAGCCCGCTCCTGCCAGCGTCAGCCGCCTCGGGCGTCCGGCCTTGCATCCTCCCCAATCGCTTCACGGTGAGGAGGGAACGCGGTAGAAACTTACCTGCGCAAAATGTTGCCAAATAAAATATATTCAACAAGATGCCCCCAAGATTGCTTAATATCTATATAGTAAACAAGTAACCACTCAGGAATTACTTTGAGTGGAAAAACATCGTTGCAAGGTCTTTGGGCTTCGTTCAGAATCAGGATAATGAGGTCATCCCCCTGGGCAATCTGAGGCAGGACTTCTCCTGACGAATGCAACGCAGTTCCTCTTCAGATGCCAGCCAAGCAGTTCCCCGAGGCAACTGCCATTCGTCTTGAACGGTTGGTAAAACATGGGCAAGCAGGTTAACCGGAACTTCGAGGGAGATTCTTTGGGTCGGCAGAAACCGCTTTCGTCCGCTCTTCCCAAACCGGAAAATCCTGGATCCCAGGGGAAGGACTCCGGCTGCGCGGATCAGGCGCACTTTTTTGCAGGCTTCCGGCTCCAGTCCGACGGCACCCTCCTGCGCGGAGAGGCGGTCGTTCATCTGCCGCCCAAGGAGCTGGCGGCGCTCCGTCTCCTGGTTTCCCACGCCGGCCAGATCGTTTCGCCCCTAGAGCTGCGCCAGGCCCTGTGGGGCAATGTGCACGTTACCGCCGACAGCGTTCCCAAGTGCCTCTCCTCGTTGCGCGCTCGGCTGGAACCGGAACAGTGCATCCAGACCGTCTACAAGCGCGGATACCGCTTCTCGGCCGAGGTGCGCCCTCACGGCGTCGCACCGGCCCGCGCGCTTCCCCGGCTGGCCATTCCGCCTTTCGCCGCCGGTTTCGGCATTCCCGAGCATCTTGGTCCGGCCGTCGCCGAGGAGACGATCGCCCGGCTGAGCAACGCTCAGTCTCCGGCCGTTGCCGTCCTGGCCCGGGATTCGGTCTTCATGCTGGCCTCCCAAGGCCTCGGCGCGCAGCAAATCGGCGAGACCCTCAAAGCCGACCTCGTCCTGGCCGGAACCTTGCGCGCCCTGCCCTCGCATAACCGCCTCCGGGCAGAGATGATCCGGGTGGAGGATGGCGCCCAGATCTGGGTGGAAGACCTGATCGTGCCGCAAAGCCGCATCGCTGGACTCGAATCCGAGCTTGGCGACCGCCTCGCCTTCCGCCTGCACTCGGGCGTCCTCTCCATCTCCGCCGCCGCGGCGACCGGAGCTGAACTCGGCCGCAGTTCGCACGAGGCGGGCCTTGCTTCCTGGAATGGCAAGGACAGTCCTTCGCCGCCGGGGTCGAACTCCCGCGAGGCCTATGAGCTCTACCAGCGCGCCCACCATGAGTGGCAGACCCTCCAGCGCCACCGGATGCAGGACAGCCTGCAACACCTTCTGCGCGCCATCGAGCTGGACCCATCGCTGATCGCCGCCAAGGTCGATCTGGTGAATCTGTGCGTCGCTCAGGCCTTCGACGGCTTCATGTCTCCGGCCGTGGCCGCGGACCTGGTGCGCCGCACGGCGGAGTCGGCGTCCGGTCTTGGTCTCTGGGGGGATGATCCTGATCCCGGTCTTCCCCTTCGCGCGGAGTCCATCCTGCCCGCGCTCGGCTGGATCAACTTCCATGTGGACCGCAATCTGCCTGCGGCGCTTCGGTGCTTTTCCCTCTCCGCCCATCTGCCCCACGATCCCTGGATCACCCGGGCGCGCTCGATGCTCGCGCTCAGCCGCCATCGCTTTGCCGAGGCCATCGAGTTGCTGCGCGCCACGCTTCGCCAGGATCCTTTTGCGCCCTGGCTGCACGCCCGCCTGGCCTGGGCGCTGCACCTGGCCGGCAAGCCCGAGGAGAGCGTCCAGCAGATTCGCCAAACCCTCGTTCTTTTCCCCGAGCACGAAGGCGCAGCTCTTTATGGGGCGATGATTCTTGCCTTCAACGGAGACGCGGCCCGCGCCGCTGAGCTTGCGCAAGACCTCGTTCAGCGTTCGCCTTACTTCGATCTCGCCAGCGCCGTCCACGCCTATGCCTTGGCCTGCGCGGGCCGCCCGGAAGAGGCGCGAGCCATCCTGGATCGCCTGGAGTGGCTGAGCCGGGAGCGCTTCGTCCTCAACTCGTTCAATCCCGCCGTCTATGTCGCCCTCGGGGATCTCGATGCCGCGCTCACCGAACTGCGCGCCGCCGACGAGACTCGCTGCCCATGGTTCTTCCAGATGCTCGCCGATCCCCGCCTCAAACCCCTCCACGGGCGCCCCGAGTTTGTCGAGATGCAGTCCATCCTCACAGGCATGGAAGCCGGCGCAGCCGAAAGCCCCGCGCCGGAAACCTGATCCGCTCTTCGTCCGGTCGCCGCTACAGCCCGGTGATCCCCGTCGATGGCTACGAAGCTCCACCCGCTCGGCCATAGAGCAACGGATCCTCGATTCCGTTCTCGCGAAAGCCCTTTCGCCGCAGGATGCAGGAATCGCATTGACCGCAGGGCGCGCCCGCCGGCGACGGATCGTAGCAACTGCTGGTGAGGCCGTAGTCCACGCCCAGTTCGATGCCCTTGCGAACGATCTGCGCCTTGGTGAGAGCGATCAGCGGCGTGTGAATCCTGAGCGCCTGGCGACCCTCGACCCCGGCCTTGGTGGCCAGGTTTGCCATCTTCTCGAAGGCCTGGATGAACTCGGGACGGCAGTCCGGGTAGCCCGAGTAGTCCAGCGCGTTCACGCCGATAAAAATGTCGCTCGATCCCAGCACCTCAGCCCAGGCTAGCGCAAACGAAAGAAAGATGGTATTGCGCGCCGGAACGTAGGTGATGGGAATGCCCTCGGCCATCTCGCCCGCCGTGCGCCCCTTGGGCACATCGATGTCGCCGGTCAGCGCGGAGCCGCCGAAGGCGCGCAGGTCGATGGCCGCAATGCGGTGCGCCGCAACGCCGATGGACGCGGCGACACGCCGGGCCGCTTCAAGCTCAACAATGTGGCGCTGGCCATAGGAAAACGAGAGCGCGTACAGCTCGTAGCCTTCGCCGCGGGCAATGGCCAGGACCGTGGCTGAGTCCAGCCCACCGCTCAGCAGCACGACCGCTCGTCTTGATTGGTTCTCCATCTTTTGGCCTGTTTCTTTCTTTCCGGCAGGGGAGCACGGGCTTTGGCCTGTACAGCTCATCTTTCGTACTCGCGAAACATCAAGAATAGTTCGTGTCGTAGCCGACTCAAGTTCCTATTCGTGGTGCCAGCTTCTGAGCCGAACAATTTCTCATCAAGTGAGAAATCGTTGAAACTGCCCATGCCTCCAAGCAATGTTCGGTGCAGATATTCCAGTTGCTTACCTGATAAAGAATCCTCCTGATACTCCATCATGGCGGCCATTGTAATCAACGTTGCCCACCAAGATAGGGCATAGGGGTCCATGCTCTTCGGAGAGACGACGGGAGCATATTGCTCTCCATTCCATACAGATTGACCAATAGTATGTGAGGAGGTATAGGGCTGAATCTCTGCCGCAATGCGCCGAATCTGCTGAATAAGCTCTGTCTTACCCATGGCCGCACCTACTTCAAATCCCCGCCCTTGCCGATGTCCATCGAGGGCGGAATTGGGTTGCCCTCGTCGATGGAGGCATCGATGCACTGCTGGAGCAATCCCTTGGCTTCGAGAATGAACTCGATCGCGTCGCGCCCGGCGCCCTCGCCGCCCTTGCTGGGGGTCACGTAATGAGCCTCAGCCTTCACTTGCGCCCGCGCATTGGCCACGGCCACGGCAAAGCCGCACTGGCGGATCGCCGGCAGGTCGATCACATCGTCGCCCACGAAGGCGATCTCTTCCAGGGTCACGCCTTCCTTCTCCATGATCTCGCGGATCGCATGCATCTTGAAGGCCTGGCCCTGGTAGACGAACTCCAGCTTCAGGTCGCGGGCGCGCAGGGCAACCGTCTCGCTGATGCGCTTGGTGATGATGCCCACCTTCATGCCGCCCAGCCGCGCCAGCGTCATGCCCGCGCCGTCGTGGGCGTTGTAGCCCTTGGCCTCCACCATTTTGGTGACGATCGAGCCGTCGGGCAGCGCCACCGGCATGGGATAGATCCAGATGCTTCCGTCGGTAAGAACGCCATCCACGTCGAAGAGAACGATCTTGATCTTGCGGGCGCGATCCTGCGCTGTGACTTTCATGCTTCAATTCTACCCATTGCTTCCGGCCGCGTTCCGCAAGCCGCAGAAGTTCAAGAGAGAATGGAGGAATGGATCGGAATCCGCCTTCCGCCGCGCCGACGCCGCTCGAACCCGGAGACTACTACCTCGAAGGGGAGAACCTGGTCTTCACGGCGGCATGGCACCTGAAGCGCGGCTCCTGCTGCGGCTCAGGCTGCCGTCACTGCCCTTACGGGTTCGCGGTTGAAGGCGCGCCGGCAGTTCCGAGCGAAGCGCCGCCCGCAGATGACTGAACTCCAGCCGGCAGGGTCGGAGCCGCCGCTTTCACCAGCACCGCAAAGCGCGGAAACGCGAAGCTGCCCTGGGCGTCGTCGATTACATTCAACTGGCACAGGTACTGGCCCGGCTTGAGTGCGGCCAACGGCACGTCGAGCTCAATGGCCACCGCGTCGCGCCCCTCCACATTGATCGCCCGGGCCTCGACCAGCGGAGTCTCGTAGACCTTCGCGCCCCCCTGGATCAGTTCGAGGCTGCTGAGCAGCTTGATGCCGGGCTTGGTTCCCTTGGGCTGGTTCTCGGCTGGCTTCTCGCGCGCCGGGCCATAGATTTCGTAGAGCAGGTAGAGGTGCTGGTCCTGGCGGAAGACGTGGCTGATGTTGGGAACATACTCCTGGCCGCCGCGCACCATCGGAGTGTCCTTCTTGCTGGGCTGGCGCATGGAGGCGAGCACGATGGAACTCATCTTGAGCGGAGCCTTCTTCATCTCCGGCAGCGCGATCTCCGCCTCGAACGAGCCCATGCGGCCGGTCTGGTTTTCGCGCACCACAAACTTCAAGCGATACTTGCCCGGCGGCAGGTTGAAGCTGGTGGTGTACTGGATATTCTTTTGCCGCGCCTGCAGGCTGGGGTCGAGGTTCAGCTTCACCGTTTCGCGCGCATGGCCGATGGGCCGCTTGGCCTCGTCGATCACCGCGCCGATAATGTCCAGCGTGGCCTTGTCCTTGTCTCCGCCCTTGACAAAGGGAATCTGCGAGCCGGGCACGATCAGCGAGACCGGCACAAAGAAGCGATTCTCGTCCAGGCGGAAGTACATGGCATCGAGATAGACGGCCATATCGGTGGCCGGCAGATCGCTGGACAACTGCTCCTCAAGCTCGCGCTCGCGGTCTTCATGGGCGGAGTGCTGGAAGTCGGCCGGCGCATTGTAGCCGGGCCGGTATTCGAGCTTCACTCCGGGGCGGTTCACCTTGATCGTCAGCTTGCGATAGCGGCCGTCGCGCAGCGGATTCGTGCTACGAAACCCAATTGCGTAATACGCCGAAGTATCGCGCTCGACCTGCGCAAAGGCCGGAGCGAAATCGTTGGAATCGAAGAACGCCTTGCCACCCGTGTCGGTGCTCAGCGAAGCCATCACCTCCTGCGAGGCGAAGTTGGCCTGCATGTTGTTCAACAGCGCGCCGCCGTTGGAAGCGCCGCTGCCGCGCAGGCTCCCAGTCGATGCGTCGCCCAAGGGAGAGATCGCCTGCAGGCCGCGCGTGTCCACGCTGTAGATGGCCAGGTTGGCGCGCACCGCGGAGTTGATGGCCGCCCGCAAAGAGGCCTGGTTCTCAATCCCGTCGCGCGAGATGCCGCCGGAAAAGTAAAGCAGCGACTTCTTCTCGGTGATCTTTTCGAGAGACTTGGCAACCGCGCGCAGCGCGAAGAGCTCACGGTCGGTGTTGAGGTCGTTGTACTCGCTCTCGTCGGGCGTGTAGCCGGTGGTGTCTTCCACCTGGTTCGTGTTCGCCGTGGCGCCCTCGGCAAAGCCCTGCCCCTCGGTGCCGTTGTAAACGGCCACTTCGCCGATCAGCGCCGTCTTGTCGGCGGTAAAGTCCTGGTCCACCTTGAGCGTGTCGCCGAGCGAAACCAGCGCCACCAGATCGGCGGGTTGCATCTTCGTCTTCAAGAAGTCCTGCGCCGCCCCCACGCTGCGATCGAGATCCTCCGGCTGCATCGAGGTCAGGTCGAAGAACATCACGATCAGGCGGTGATTGCGCAGGTCTTCGGGCTTTGCCACCACCACGGCCTTGGTCCCATTGCCGGTGGTCCCGGCGGCCAATCCGCTCACTGTGGCCTCGTTCAGCGGCGTGGCCTTGTCCACGCTTTCAAAGTCGAAGGTCGAAATCTGCTGTTGCTTGCCGTTCTCGTAGATGCTGAAGTCGCCCTGCTTCAGGCCCTGCACCAGCTCGCCGGTCCTCGAGTCGCGCGCCACCACGTTGGTCAGCACCAGCTCGCCGTTCATCTTCAAGACAAAGCCGCCCTGCGGAGTAGACGAAACCTGCGCGCTCGACGCCTGGCCGGGGCTCTGTGCAAGCGCCGGCTGCGCGCCCGGAAGCGCCAGTGCCAGCATCGCAAACCCCGCCCCCGTCCGCTGCTTCCAGCCCGTCATTCATTTCCTTCCGGCACAATTAGGCTAACCGTCCAAACAGCTTGGTGCCCCAGGTCTCGCCTTGTCAACGTCCACCCCACAGTTTAGACACCGATGGGCCGCTTCTCGTTTACGCAGAGGTTCTATGAATCGTCGAGGGTCTCAAGTTGAAGGGCGAATGCTCATTCAGGTTCTCATGCCTGGCAGACGCGCTGCCCACATTGCGGCCCAATGCGATAGGCTCTTAGATGTATGGAAATCACCTGCACGCGCTGCCACGAGACCCTTCACGCCGACAATCGCTACTGCCCCGCCTGCGGTTTGCCGCAACTGGTCTACGCAGCCGAAGCCGCCCCCGGACAGGCCCAGCCCGCGCGCTGGGACGAAGGGGTGCGCGACGCAAGCAGCGTGGATTGGAAGCCTGCCTTGCGCGCCGCCCTGATGCTGGCGGTTCCAGCCGGGCTGTTCTCAAGCGTGCTTTCGCCGTTGAGTTCATTGGGGATGTTCTGGATGGCCGCGGCCGCGGCGTGGACGGTGGTGCTGTATGTGCGCAGCCAGCGGCCGGCGTGGATCACCATCGGAGCGGGCGCCCGCATCGGCTTGGTGACCGGAATTTTGGGCGGCTGGCTGGCCTTTGGCGCCAGCGGCAGCGCTCTCTATGTTGAGCGGTTCGTGCTCCACCAGTCCGGCCAGATCGATGCGCTTTACAAGACCTTCGTCATCGCCCCGTTCCAGGAGAGGGCCCAGCAGTCGCTGGCGGGACTGTCGGCAGCGGATGCCGCGCAGGTCCAATCCCAATTGGCCCAGCTCCAGTCCTGGATGCTATCGCCGGAGGGCCATGCGGGCATTTGGGCCTGCGGCTTTGCCTTCAATTCGGTTATTCTGCTCTTGTTTGCCGTTGCCGGCGGGGCTTTGGGCGCGCGCTGGATGGCCCGGACCCGTCAGCCGGAGGTTTAGGGCACTATCGCTGTTTCTGTGAAGCGAGCGCCCCGCTATCCCACCCTAGCCGCAAAAGTGCGAACCGCAGGTCCTTCGACTCCGCTACGCTTCGCTCAGGATGACAGCGGCGAGGGTGGGGCACCCAAGGCCCCGCAGACAGAGGGTTCCCACCGCCGGCGCAAACCCTTTCCCGGCCCCCGAAATCGACAATATTCGGTTCAAAACCTCCGCAACTTGCTCGGGAGCGGTGACCCCTCGTATCATCCTGCGAGAGACACCGTTCCAAGAGACACGCCTGCCAAGGATGGGCGGCGAGAGAGCGACCATGAGCGAAGCCGAAGACAAACCGGGCCTGCGCCTGAAAGGCAGACTGATGTCGGCCTCGGAGATTGAGCGCACGCTGGTGCGCCTGGCCCACGAGATTGTTGAAAAGAGCAACGGCAGCGAGGGACTGGCGCTGGTGGGCATCAAGCGCCGCGGCGTTCCCCTGGCCGAAAGGCTGGGCAAGCTGATCTCCGCCATCGAGAAGCATCCCGTCGATACGGGCGTGCTCGACATTCAGTTCTACCGCGACGATCTCTCCACCAGGGACGTTCGCCCGGTGGTGACCGCGGGGGCCATCGGCTGCGAGGTGGAGGGCCGCGACGTAATCCTCTGCGACGATGTGCTCTACACCGGCCGGACGATCCGGGCCGCACTGGACGCGCTCTTCGACCACGGCAGGCCGCGCCGCGTGCAACTGGCCGTGCTCATCGACCGCGGCCATCGCGAACTGCCCGTCGAGGCCACCTACATCGGCAGGCGCGTGCCCACCAGCAGCCGCGAGATTGTTGAAGTGAAGTTCCGCGAGGTGGACAACGACGAGCAGGTGCTGCTGGTGGAACGCGTGGATTAAGTAAGAGAGGCAGCTTTTAGCTAGAGGCTAGGAGCTGGAAGCTAGAAGCTGAGAACTATGAGCCCAACCGCAACGCCAGCCCGCCGCCAGCTACATCCGCCGCCCGTGCCCGTCTCTCCGTTTCCCTACCATCCGGGATCGCTGCTCTCGGCCCAGGATCTGACCTTGGACGGCTTGAGCCATCTTCTTACCCGCGCCACGGCGCTTGAGAATGAAGACCCGTTGGTCCGCAGCCGCATTCTGGCCAAGCGCCGCGTGGCGCTGCTCTTCTACGAGTCCTCGACGCGCACCCGCACCAGCTTTGAGCTGGCCGCCAAAGGGTTGGGCGCCGACACCACGCTGGTCTCCAGCCTCAGTTCGAGCATTGAGAAGGGCGAAAGCCTGAAAGACACCGGGCTGACGCTGCGCGCCCTGGGCGCCGAGACCATCATCCTGCGCCACAACTCCAGCGGCGCCGCCTGGCTGCTGGAGGCCGAGACCCGCCTGCCGGTGCTCAACGCCGGCGACGGCATGCATGAGCATCCCACCCAGGCGCTGCTCGACCTGCGCACCATCCTGGCGCACCTGCGGCCCGGCGTTCAGGCGGTGAGCGCGGAGACCCTGGCCGGCGTCACCGTATCCATTGTCGGCGACATTCTGCACAGCCGCGTGGCCCGCTCCAACATGCTGCTGCTGCCCCGGCTGGGCGCGCGCGTGCTGCTCTGCGGACCGAAAGAGCTGCTGCCGGAGCTGGCCGCCGCCGCAGGCCCGGGCATCGCCATCGAGCGCGACTTCGATGCGGCGCTGCGCCAGTCCCAGGCGGTGATGATGCTGCGCATCCAGGCCGAGCGGCTGGCTGGTTTGCAACTGGATCTCGAACTGTACAAAGCCAACTACCAGCTCACCGGCCCGCGGCTGGCCGCGCACGCGCCGGAGGCAATTGTGCTGCATCCCGGTCCCATCATCCGCGGCCTGGAGATAACGGCGGGCGTGGCCGACGGCCCGCAGTCGGTGATTCTGGAACAGGTGCGGAACGGGGTAGCGATCCGCATGGCGGTGGTGGAACGAGCGCTGACTGCGTCGCAGCAAGGAGGCCGCGCATGACGGCTCTGGCGATTCTCGGCGGCCATCTTATCGACCCGGCGGCCGGCGTCGATCTGCTCAAGGACATTCTGCTCAAGGACGGCCGTGTGGCCGAGATCGCCGGCCCCGGCAAGCTGAAGCAGGCGAACGGCGCCGAATCCCTGGACGCGACCGGCCTGACCGTGGCGCCGGGATTGATCGATATGCACGTCCACCTGCGCGAGCCTGGGCAGGGCTACAAGGAGACCATCGCCTCGGGCACGGCGGCGGCCGCGGCGGGCGGATTCACCTCGGTTGCGGCCATGCCCAATACCCTCCCGGTGAACGACTCGCCGGAGATTGCCCGCTGGATGCAGGCGCCGGAGCGCGGCGCGGCCATCCGCGTCTTTCCCGTAGCCGCGGCCACGCGCGGGTCGAAGGGCGAGGCCATCAACGACTATGCGGCCATGAAGTCGGCCGGCGCAGTGGCCGTGAGCGACGACGGCCACCCCATCCTCAAAGACAGCGTGATGCGCGAGACCCTGGCCGCCGCGGCGCGCGTGGGATTGACGGTGATCCAGCACGCCGAGGACACGCGCCTTACGCAAGGCGGCAGCATGAATCTGGGGCCGGTCTCCTTCAAGCTGGGGCTGCGCGGAATGCCGCCCGAGGCCGAATCCGGCATGGTGGAGCGCGACATCCGCCTGGTTACCGAGCTGCGCGACATCCGCGCCCACCTGCACGTGGCCCACACTTCGACGGCCGCCGCGCTGAACGCCGTGCGCCAAGCCCGCCGCAACGGGCTGCGCGTAACCTGCGAGGTGACGCCGCACCACTTCCTGCTCAGCGAGGAGCACGTGGGCCTGTACAACACCAACGCCAAGATGAATCCGCCGCTGCGCGCGGCGGCCGACCGCGACGCCATGATCGAGGCCATCCTCGACGGGGTGGTGGATGTGATTGCCACCGACCACGCGCCCCACGCCGTGCACGAGAAGGAAGTGGAGTTCGAGAACGCGCCCAATGGCATTACCGGCCTGGAGACGGCGCTCGGCCTCTGCCTGCGCTGGCTGCACAAGGAGTGGAAGATGCCGTTGGGGCGGGTTCTGAGCCTGCTGAGCGCCCAGCCGGCGGCGCTGCTGAACCTGAAGGGCCGCGGCACGCTCGTTGCGGGCAGCTTTGCCGACGTGGTGATCTTCGATCCCAAGGCCGAATGGACCTACAACGCACGGGAAACCAGGTCCAAGTCGCGCAACACCCCCTTCGACGGCTGGACGATGCAGGGCAAGGTGCGCTGGACGATCAGCGAAGGGCGGGTTGCCTATTCGAGTCCGGCGTAGGCTCGACCCCAGGGTTTCATCGGCAAAAGCGAGGAAGCTCAGAAACGGCCGTGCTCGGCTGGCGCATGGGATTCCGGCGCGAAAATGGGCCAAGAGCGTGGCAAGATGGGGCATTTTCCGGTCAAGAATGGGCTGAAATGCGGCGGTGTTGGTTACCGATCGGTTAATAGTGGTGTTTTCTAACTGATTTATTATGAATAGGTTATAGAAATGGATGGGCTGAAAAAGGGGCTGCAAAGGGGGGAGGGGGTGGGGGGTGTTGCCGCCGGGAGGCCTATTTTCGCCGTTTCTTCCCGCGCGGGAAGACGGCTGGGCGGCGCGGCAACGGAGGATCGAGGCCCTGACGCGGGCAGGATCGGAGCCGGGTTGTGCCGTGAAAGTCTCGGTCATGCGGGGTTCACCCTGTAGATAGTCTGCTCGTCGGGAGGATAATTCTCTGCAATGGAGCGGGTGGTCCAGATCGCAGAATCGAGACCCGGAGCACGTGGCGACACGGTCAGCCGCGGAGCTTCTGCTGGAATCAAGGCCCGGGCCTAAAGGCCCCATTGATCCAACTGCGGTTTCCAGGAGCCTGAAGGCTCCTGCTCCCTCCGCCGCGTATCCCAGGTCTCAACGGCGAGACCTGGGGCAGCCAGCACCCGGCAGATTCCCTAAAACAACCGAAAGTTCACCATGACGCTGATCATTGCGGCAACCGGCTTGCCGTCTTTCATTGCGGGTTTGAATCGGTACCTCTGAACAGCTTCGAGCGCCTTCTCATCAAGGCCCATACCCAGCGAACGGATCACTCGGAGATTCCGCGGGTAACCCCGCGCATCCACGATGACCGAAATCATGCAGATTCCCTGGTATTTGTTCCGGCGCGCCTCATCGGAGAACTCTGCTTCCGGAGTCATGAGAGGGACGGGATTGGTGACTCCACCAGTCCCGGGTATATAGATCGAGTCACCGAAGCCACGATCCAATCCTGGTCCATCGCCGGTGCCTTTGCCCGGTCCGACGCCACCATCCGAGCCTGTGCCAATGCCAGCCCTCGCGCCCGGACCATTGGAAATAAACGTGACGTTTGGCGAGTTGTGTACACCGATATTCGGGAGCGACGGGTTATCGGGCAGCTTGATCTCGAGCGGAATGGCGATGGCAGGATCGACAGCAAGCTGCGGGTTCTCGAGCATTGGAACCTGCGGAGGAACGATGGGCATGTTGTCGCGCCTGGGCAGTCTTCCGCGGACGGGGTCCGTCAGTTCGTTGGACCCGCCACCGTCGCTTCCCCCAGCAGGCGCCGCAGAGGGCGCAAACAGGGGAAAGTCGCTGAGATGGATCTTGTTGCCCAGCGGCGAATTGAGAGGATGGGCGACTGTCGCGCTCAATCCCATCAGGATGAGAATCGCCAGGACGCCGCCATTGGCGATGGTTGCCGTGCCAATAGCCCACGGATTCGTCTTGACGGCCATGCGGTCGGGAGTGGGGATCGGCGTCGAGGTCAATTCCAAAGGCGGAAGTTTGGGCAGGAATGCGGCATCGCGGAGGCTTTCGTAAAGGCTGGCCCAGATGGGCCTCTCTTCAAAGCTCTTTCCAAGGAGGTCAAGGATTGAATCGTTGCCCGCGCCATGCGCCTTATCGCCGGATAACTCATCTGACAGCTGCACACGCTCCTTTTTCATACCACCCCATCCCGAGTCCAGCTATGACTTCATGGCAATTTCTGTCATTGCCTGGCTTGGGCTTCGATACACCATAGACGGGCTGCGCAGTCAGTTGTCACCCTCGAAAACGTGTTTCTGGAATTCTGGAACATTCGAGTCACGGATGGATTACCGGCCAACCGGAAGTTATCCGTCCCTAAGAGCGTTTTCGGCTTGACTGCTTACGGTTCAAATCGAAATTTGTGCTTTCCCACCCTTGAATCAAAAAGCGATTCAAGGATGGGGCACCCAGCCCTTGTTAACACTTGACCCCCTAATTCTTTAGCCCTTGCGGCGGTAGAGGACCTGGAACTCGTAGCCGGGGTTGGCGGGGAAGAGGCTGGCGATGTGACGCAGGCGCTCGGCAAGGGCCGGGGCGGCCAGCAGCGGGTACTCGCGCTCGCGCAGGTCGTGGTAGTCGAAGTCCACGGCGATGGAGAGCATGTAGATGGCCAGGGAATCGGAGAAGGCCGACTCGAAGTAGGCGTTGCGGGAGCGCTCGTCGACGATCTTCTGGCCGTTGCCGTTGCGATTGTCCTGGGCGCGGCGGCGGGTCTCCCAGGCGTCCTGGCTGGTTTCACCGCGGACCTGGGCCTCGGCCTGCGACCAGGCGAGGGAGGAGAAGGTCTCCGGAACGCCGGCGGCCTCGACAAAGTTGTGGGCCACGTTGATGAAGAACTCGAAGGCCAGGCCAAAGCGGTCCTCGACCAGGCGGGTGGAAAGAAAGACCGCCTCGGTGGAGCCAAAGGTGACGTTGCGGTGGCAGATGGCGCGGTCGCCCAGATCGACGGTGTAGGCGGGGGCGATCATGCATTCGCCGCTGTCGGCAATGGCCAGGGGAACAAAATAATAGGCGCGCTGGATGAGCGCGGCCGAAAGCGCGGCCGGCACGGCGGCGACCAGCCGCTCGAGGTCCGGCTCGGAGACGCGGGTTTCGCCCCAGAAGGCAAAGTGGACTCCGTTGGGCGCCTGGTTTACCGTGGCCTGCGCGGCAACCTTCTCCGCGGGCCAAAGTTCGATTTGTGCGTTGGCCGGCATTGAACTGTATTGTAGAGGACGGGGGCCCGCAGATGACCGAAACCGCAAAAGGGCAACGACGGGAAGGCGGAACGGTTCTTGGCTTTCCGCTGGCTGGCTTCGGGCTGTTCACCAGTCTGCTGCTGGCCCTTGCGGCGGCTTTTTTCACCTTTTTCGCAACCACCTGCATCGCGATCTTCTCGCTGCTGGCGTGGAACCTCTTCGGCCACCACGCGGTCAGCTACGCCGACAGTTACCGCTGGGTGGGGTTTCCGGCCGGGCTGGCGGTGCTGATCGTGGCGCTACCGGTCTTCGCCACGCTGTGGGTGCGGGCCAAGCTGCGGAGATAGTTTTGGGTCTACCTATGAACAAGATAGTTGGATGAGGTGGTTTGTAAACAGAATCGGCAAGTCAGAGCATTTTCGGCCTGACTGTTTACGGTTCAGATTGAGATTTGTGCTCTCCCACCCTTGAATCAAAAAGCAATTCAAGGATGGGGCACCGAGCTATTGTTAACACTTGACCTGAAAATGCTCTAAGCGCCTGCCACTTCCCCCCCGATTCATGAGCGACAAAAAGCCCAGCCGCGAACGGGCTGGGCTGGTTGTTGCCTGGAGCGTCTTCCTGTTACGGGGTAGTCACCTGGAGGGCATGGTTGCCATGAGGAACCGAGACCAGGGCAGTTGGATTTGCGCCGGCGGGATAGGGCGTGGCCTGAGTGGGGGATATAGCGCCCGTATCGGGGTTCAGTTCGAAGCCGGAGACTGAGTTTCCCAAATGGTTGGCGGTATAGACGAAGCGGCCCAGCGCCGGGTCCACGATAACGGCGACCGGCTGTGTGTCGGTGGCATTGACCTGGCTGCCGACGACGTTGACCGTGCCCGTGGGTGTTCCTGTGGCAAGGTCGATGTTGTAGCCCGAGACCGAGGAGTCCAGCGCGTTGGATACGTAGATGTACTTGCCGCGCGGATCGATGGCGATGGCCGAGGGCTGGTTGCCGGCGTTGAAGGGGCCGTTGATGAGGAAGTCGAGGACGCCGCCGGATTGGATTGTGTATCCGATCAACTGTTTGGAGGCGAAGTCGGTAACATAGAGAAAGCGGCTTGTGGGGTCGGCGGCGAGGGCGCTGGGCTTGATGCCTGCCTTCCAGGGGCTGCCGGCGATCTGGGTCAAGCTGCCGCCGGAGCCGACAGTGAAGCCGAAAATCCAGCCGGGGTTCGCGGTGCTGGTGATGCAGGTTGGAGCGGGGGTGCAGCCGGGATTGTAGGCGGACTGATCGTAGGCCGTGACGTAGACGCCATTGTTGTTAGCCAGAACGATGACCCCGGTGGGGACGATCGTGTCGCCGCCGTAACCGGGGACGGTGAGGGGCGCCTGGGCGCTCACGCTTCCAATGGTCCCCGACGAAAGGGGATAGGCCGTGAGAGTTGCTGAAGTGGTTCCGGAGGCGACGTACAGATAGGTTCCGGCAGCGTTGACCGCGATGGAGACGGGGGTGCTGCTTGCCGTGACCGCATCCTTCTGCGTCAGAACTCCGTTGCCGTCGAGGGCGAAGTGGACCACGGAACTGTTTCCGGCATTGGCGACGTAGAGATTCGCAAAGTCGGAGGTGACGGCCATGGAAACCGGATCGGAACCGCCGGATGGGACGGCCGGGTGTCCGACGCGCAGCGCGCCGGTCTCGGAGTCCGCATCGAAGGTTTGAATCTGCCCGGCGCTGCTCGATCCCGAGCCCTGCGAACTGGCCACGAAGACGTAGTCGATGGTGACGATTTCACAGGCCGTCAAGAGGGAGGCCACTGCAAGGCCGATCATAGAGACCAGAAACAACTGGCTCAGTTTGCTGAACTTCATGCGCTTCCTTCGTCGTGGGCCATCAGGTTCAAGCCCCAAGAAAACTCGTTTAGGTTGCCCCGCAATCATTGTAAAAGTTCATTGCGAGGTGCTGCTACCGATGACGTTGCCGGCCCCGGCGGCGAGAGCCGCGCCGGCTTTCACTTCTGCGCGCCGGCGCCCGTGCCGTTATGCGGAATCGCGGCGACGGCCGTGGGCAGGGCGTTGGCATTGTAAGGAGAGTTCTGCGAATTGATCAGCGTGCCGACGGTGGAACTCAACTCAAAGCCTGAAACCGTGCCGTTGACCGTGGTGCCAAGAAAGTTGGCGGTGTAAAGAAAGTGGTTGGTCGAGGGATCGATGCCGATGGCAACCGGCTGCAGGCCGGTGGGGTAGGAGCCGAGGCGGGTAAGGGCTCCGCTGCTCATCGAGTAAGCCGTAACCGTGGAGTCCAGCGTGTTAGCGACGTAGAGATAGGGGTACGCGGGATCGATGGCGATTGCCGCGGGCTGGTCTCCAGCCGGGAACGGGCTGCCGCTGAGCGGGGTCAAGAGCCCGGTGGCAGAGGCGACCGAGTAGCCGTGAACCGCGCCGTTCGGGGCATCCGTGACGTAAACGTAACTGCTGGATGAATCGCTGGCGATGGCGGAGGGACAGGTTCCCGCGACAAAGGGCGCGTTGAGGTAGGCGGAGGGACAAATTCCGGTGGCGAAGGGCGTCCCGGCCCCACCCAGGGGCGCGCCACCGTTGAGCGGTGTAAGTGTGCCGCCAGCAACCGAGAATCCGAAGATGTAGTTGCCGTTCGCTGTCGCATCGTAGGCGGTCACGTAGAGGTATTTTCCCGAGGCCAAGACGTTGATCCCCGTGGGCTCCAGCACGTCTGTTGGACGGCCAGGCAAGCTCAGCGGCCAGTAGGGGGCGCCGATGGCCGAATTGTTGACCGGGGATCCAAGCGAATCGCTGGGAGGTGTGGTGGGCCCGACGGTAATGGGATAGACAGCGATGGAGCCGGAGCATGGGGCCGCGGTGGAGCAGGAAGGCAGCGGCTGGTAAGTGTCGAGAACGTAGAGGTTCGATCCGCTGACCGTAACGGCAAGGGGGTAGATGCCCGGCGTATTTGTGGTGTTCTGCGGATAGAGCTTGCCGTCGTTGCCAATGATGAACTGGACGATGGTGTTGTCGTCCTGATTGACCACATAGAGGTTGGTGTTGTCAGAGGAGATGGCTTCGGCCACCGGGGCGCGGCCGCCGGACGGGAAGGGCGAGGTGGGAATCTGGCGCATAAAGCCGGACTCCGAGTTGACCTCGAAGACGTCTACCTCGCCGTAGTTATTGGATCCCGCGGCCTTGGAACTGGTCACGAAGACGAAGTCCACGGTAAGTGTGCCACAGGCGGTCACCAGCGCAGCCACCAGCAGGCTGGCCGCGGAGACCAGCACGAGCTGGCCGGATTTGTTGAACTTCATGCGCATCTTTCGTCAGCGGGGTGAGAACCTCAGGCCCGCACAAGCATCAGTTTTGGAATCGAACCCCGCGCGCCTGAGGAAAAGCCGCGCCCGGAGTCCGGCTACGTTCTTGATGAATCGGAGCATCCCGAAATTCGGGGCCGATATCCGAGACTGCTATCCGGGGTGGGAGCCAGCCTGCAAGCTAACGCCCACCGCGGTGGAAACTTCCCCGGCGCCGCTCTAGTCTGTACGCCCGTCAACCAGGCACCATGCGGCCGGTCCGCTGAGCGAATAGGTGTTCGTTACGCGCAAATTGTTGAGCACGCCTGAGTTTGGATCGACCACCCGGCCGGTTACGGCTGAATCGTTGAAGTCGGCCGTGTAGATGAACTGGTTGGAGGGATCTTCGACCAGGCACTGCGGACCGGCGCCCGTGCCGAACGGCTCCCCTGCGATGTAGCTAAGCACGTGAGTGCTGGGGTCGATCACATAGCCGGCCAACCCGCTCTGGGCGTTGGTGGTGCTGGTGTTGTTCCCCTCGTTCAACACATAAAGAAACTTGCCCTTGGATTCGACCAGCAGGTAGTTGGGGTTGGAGAGGGTTGGATCGTCGGGGACGATTCCGCCGATCTGAGGCTGCAGCGCTCCGCCCGTTCCCACCAAGAAGGGAAGAATCTGGCTGGAAGAGGTGGTGCCGTTTGCCGTGATGGGTTCGTCGTCAAGCACATAGAGGTACGAACTGCCGCTCACGATGGCCGAGGCCTGCGCGATGTTCAGGGCCTGCGCACCGTTCTGGGTGACGGTCAACTGGCCGGTGGAGGCGGCCTCGGCATAGGGGAAGACCGTGTCGCCGGTGGCGGGCGTTCCAGTGAGGGTGAAGATGTACCCGGAATTCAGCACGAAGTCGATGGGATTGGCGGGGACCGGGAAGTAGGTTAGCGCCGAGCCATTGGCCGCCGTAACCTGAGCGTTAACCACCAACTGCAGACGGCCCGTGGACGAGTTGACGGAGAAGACGGTAATGTCGCCGCAGGTCTTGGCCGAAGAGCCGAGGGCCAGGGCGCAGGCGGCATTCGACGGGGAATCGTGGTCAAGCACGAAAAGGAATGCGCCCGAGCCGTCGGAGAAGATCCGCGTAGGGTTGATGCCCTGGGTGTAGAAGGTTTCCACCGCAGTGAGAATGCCGTTTCCGCCCACCGCGAACTGGGTGATATTGGAGTTCTGACAGGGGTTGGCCGTGGTGCAAACGGAGCCGCCCTGGGCGTTTGTGCCGCGGTTGAGGACATAAAGGAAGCGGCTGCCCAAAAGCAGGGTGGCGCGGCCGGGGTTGGCACCGCCGGAGGAGACTGGCAGCCCATTGACCGGGGTGAGCTGGCCGGTATTGTGATCGATCTTGAAGCCGCTGATGATGCCGCTGCCGGAGGACTGCGCGGTCGCCGTCCCCGTCACATACAAAAAGCCGACCGTATAACTCTGGACGCAAGACGTAACGCTGAGGACGACGCCCACGGAGAGGGCGACCATCAGAAGTGCCTTGCCGAATTTCATAAACTTCATGCGATTCCTTCATCCTGGCCGGACGTATGCCGACAGGTTTGCTAGTTCCACAGCAGAGCTGGGTTGGGACGGGTCCCTGCTGCATTGTAAAAGGCGAAGGCAGGTTGTGCCTAGTTTCGCAGCGAAACAGGGCAAAACAGGGCATTTTTCGAGGCCGCCTCCATCGCGAACGCCGCCCAACCCAGCGTCCGGCCGGTTTGATACAAGGATTATGAATACGGCTGCGGTTTGGACGCCGGCACTACGGAAAACGTCAACGCGCATGCGCTGGGAAAGATTTCGATGCAGACGAGGCGGCCACGGCGTCCTCCCCACCGACCTAACCCGTCGCGGCGGGCTCCGGCCTCACCAGACCCGGCAGGAGTTGACCGGAGCCATCGGCTGGCCCTTCGCGCAGCCAAAGGCCTTGCCGAATTCGTCGAAGTTCTCGACCGAACCGTTGACGCGCCAGCGGCCGGGCGAGTGTGGGTCGGTCAGCGCTCGCTGGCGGGCCGACTCCTCGGTCTGGTTCTGGCACCACACCTGGGCGAAGCCGAGGAAGTAGCGCTGCGCCTCGGTGTAGCCGTCGATTTTGTCGTGGATGGACTTGCCTTGCGCCGCCAGCGTGTCCAGCAGCGCCATGTAAGCAATGCGCAGGCCGCCGTTGTCGGCCGTGTTTTCTCCCAGTGTGAGGTCGCCATTCAGCATCTGCGCCGGAGTGTCGCCGTGAGCCGGCGCCGCTTCGAAGCCACTGTACTCTTTCGACACGCAACCGGTCCGCTCGGTGAAAGCCTTGCGGTCCTCGGGGGTTTGCCACTCGCGCAGGTTGCCTTTTCCGTCGTACTTCGAGCCCTGGTCGTCGAAGCCGTGGGTCATCTCGTGGCCGATCACCACGCCGATGCCGCCGAAGTTGACCGCCGGGTCGATGGTGAAGTCGAAGAACGGGGGCTGCAGGATGCCGGCGGGGAAGTTGATGTCGTTCAAGTTGTCGTTGTAGTAAGCGTTGACGGTGGGCGGCGTCATGCCCCATTCCTTTTCATCCACCGGCTTGCCCAGATGGTTCAGGTTCCATTGATCCTCGAAGGCCTCGCTGTGGCGCAGGTTGCCGATCAGGTCGTCGCGGTTGACCTTCAGGGCTGAAAAGTCGCGCCACTTCTCCGGGTAGCCGATCTTGTTGCGGATCATGGCCAGCTTCTCTTCAGCCGCCTTCCTGGTGGCGTCGCTCATCCAGGGCAGCGTCTGGATGTCGTCGCCGAGAGACTTCTCCAGGGCCGCGACCAGCTTGTCCATGCTCTCCTTGGCGGCGGGAGGAAAGTTCCGCTTGACCCAGTCCTGGCCGACGGCCTCGCCCAGCGCTTGGTCAGTCGCCAGGGTGCATTGCCGCCAGCGCGGAGTGGGTTCCTTCTGCCCGGTCACGGTCTTGCCGAAGAAGGCGAAGTCCTCGTCGAAGTAAGCCTTGGGCAGGTTTGGAGCGGCGTTGTGCAGCGTGTGCCAGCGGAAGTAGGATCTCCAGGTCTCCACCGGCTCCCTGGAGATGAGCTCGTTGACGGCCTTGAAGAAGTCCGGCGTGGCCACGTTGAGAGTGTCGAAATGACCCACCTTCACGGCCTTGAAATAGACGGAGAAATCGAACTCCGGCGCCAGCTTCTCAAAGTCGGCGACAGTGTAGATGTGATAGCGGTTCTCCGGCTGGCGCATATCGGTGCGGCTGGTTGAGGCTTTGGCCAGCGCGGTTTCAATCTCCAGCACCGAGGCCGCTTCCTTCGCGGCCTGTTGGGGCGCGTCGCCGGCCAGGGTGAACATTCTGGTCATGTGCTCGATGTATTGCTTGCGAATCTCCTGGAAGTGCTTGCTATCCACGATGTAATAGTCGCGATCGGGCAGCGAGAGGCCGCTCTGCCCAATGGCGGCTATCTGCCGCGAGGAGTCCTTCTCGTCCTGCTCGACGTCGAAGTAAAACAAGGTCACCGAACTGCCCTCGGCCTCCAGTTCACCGGTCAGCGAACCCAGCTTGCGCGCGTCCTTAAGGGCGTCGATCTGCCTTAAGGCGGTCTCCAGCGGCTTTAGGCCTTTCTGTTCAATCAAATCGGTGTTCATGCAGGCAGCATAGTAGTCGCCGTACTGCTTCTGAAGAGGGCTCGCGGGGTTCTTGGCGGCAGCATCCAGCTCCTGCCAAAGCAGATAGCGGTTTCGCTCCCGGAGCAGTGAGAACGAGCGTACCCAGACCGCCTGATCGGCCGGAATGGGGTTGTTCTTCACCCAGTTCCCGCAGGCGTACTGGTAGAAATCCGTGCAAGGATCGGCGCTCTTGTCGATCGCGGAGAGATCGAAGCTCCTGATAGCCGTGGGCGGCGTGGGAGTCTGTTGGGACGAGTCGGCGCGCGCGGCCGCGGGTGCCTGGGCCAGCGCGGTTGCACCCGCCACGATCAGAACGGAAGCAAGACGAAGACAGTTCATGGGAAACCCCCTTGGAAACAAGTTCAATCGGCCGCTTCAAAACCGGGCGTGAAGCAACCCGGAATGAAGGCCGGGACTGAGCTTGAGCAGCCGATTCGGAGCGGGCCGCGCTGCTTAGGAGGCTATCACGGCGGCCAGTCTTAAGAATTGTTAAGCTTGCCGCCGCTGCTTCGATCTGTGCGAGACTTAGGAACGATGAGGATTGCGCCAAGACCGGCGGGGCCCGAGGCAGTGCGGATGGAGACTGCGGAAAAGCAAAAACAACTGTCGCTCTTGCTCGTGGACGACGACGCGGAGTTGTGCGGGATGATGAAGGAGTATTTCGCCGAGGCCGGTCATCGGCTGGATTGCGCCTACAACGGCCGCAGCGGCCTGGCCAGCGCGCTCAGCGGCGCATACGATCTGGTGATTCTCGATGTCATGCTGCCCGTCTTCGACGGCCTCACGCTGCTGCAGCAGTTGCGGCGGCGAAAAGATACTCCCGTCATCATGCTGACCGCGCGCGTGCAGCAGCATGACCGCATCCTGGGCCTGAATACGGGAGCCGACGACTATCTCCCCAAGCCATTCGATCCGGATGAACTGCTGGCGCGGATCAGGGCTGTGCTGCGGCGCGCGGATTCGGCCAACTGGAAAGGCAGCGCGGTCATAGCCATCGGCGATGTGCAGATCAACCCCACCACGCGCGAGGCATGGATCGCGGGCGCGGCGGTGGAGCTGACCGCGGTGGAGTTCGACCTGCTGGAGATGCTGATGCGCTCTGCGGGCCGCGTAGTCTCGCGCGACGAGATCACGGTAGCTCTGTTCGAGCGCGAAGCAACGCCATACGATCGCTTTCTCGACGTTCACATAAGTCATTTGCGCACGAAGCTGGAAGGCGGGCGGAATCTGATCCGCGCAGTCAGGGGAGTGGGGTATGTATTTACCGGAGCGGCTTAGGTCTCTGCCCTTGAAGTCTCTCTATTACGGCGTCCTGCTGGCAATGGCGATTACGCTGTCGCTTTCCTTTCTCGTGTTTCACGAGATTTCGGATCGCATGCAGAAGAACTCCATCGATCCCGCATTCGACCGCATCGACGAATTTGAGCTGGAGAGCGCGCGCGCGGCATTGACGAGCGGCGGCCCGAAGGCGCTCAAGGATTATCTGGCAACCGTGAACCGGGCCTTTGGGGGATCGTCGCATTACCTGCTCGACGCGCGCGGGGTGGATCTCGTTTCCGGTGAAAGCAGAGCCGAACTGCTGCCGCCCCCTCCACGCTCCAAGTGGCGCAGCCGGGCGAATGGTTATTACATCCGGGCTCACCGGTCGGCGGACGGGCAGTATTGGATTGCCGCGGTGGGCCTCGTTGACCGTCCGCACATATGGACGTTCCTTCCCTTCTACTTCCTGGTGATTGGCGCCACCGGCGTTCTGTGCTGGCTGGCCTCGATTGGCGTGGTGTCGCCGATCCGCAGGATAGCGGCTTCGATTGCGCTCTTCGGAGAGGGCGATCTTTCCATTCGCGTGCAGACCCGGCGGCAGGATGAAATTGGGAAGCTGGGGCGCTCGTTCAATCAAATGGCCGAACGCTTGCAGCGGCTGATTGTAAGCGAGCGCAGGCTGCTGGGAGACATATCGCACGAACTGAGGTCGCCGCTGGCGAGGCTGAAGTTCGCCATCAGGCTGGCCAGAACATCCGCGGACCGCAATGCGGCGCTCGATCGCATCGAGCGGGATGTGGACCGCATCGCCTCGCTGGTGGCCGACATTGTGGAGATCACCTTCATCGAATCCGGTCCCGCCGTTCAGGGCGCCGAGATCGCGCGCGCCGCGGAGATCGTGGATGAAATCGTGCGCGACTGCCAGGTGGAAGCCGAGGTTCGCGGCTGCCGCATCGCTGTCAGCGGCCGGCTCGCCGGCAAAGTCTTGGGCAATCGCGAGTTGCTGCGCCGCGCGATCGAGAATGTGCTGCGCAATGCGATTCGCTATTCGCCCCAGGATTCCACCATCGATGTCTCCATCGCCGAAGATTCCCGCGCTGCAACCGTTGCCATCCGCGATTATGGTCCCGGAGTTCCCGAAGACGCGCTGGCCCGGATCTTCGATCCCTTCTTCCGCGTTGAAGAAGCGCGCGATCCAATGGGTGGAGGATCGGGGCTGGGCCTATCCATCGCCAAACAGGCCGTGCAAGCGCATCATGGCGCCATCGCCGCGGAGAACGCATCGCCCGGCCTGCGCGTGCGAATTACGATTCCGCTTTGCCCCGCGCCCACGGCGGATTGACGCGAGTTACCAGCGTCGATGGCGTCCATTGCGCAACTGCGCAGCACTTAAGAATTCTTAAGGTTCAAAATCGGCAAACCGTAGTGTAATCCTCTCAATGCCTCATGCGGCGAAACGAATACGCGAGGCAATTGAGGAGATTGAAATGAAGCGTTTCTTTGGTATTGCATTGACACTCGTGCTGTTTGCTGCGCCCGCATTTGCCAGCAAGAAACCCCCAACCGTGACTATCCCGGCGGCTGTGCAAGTAGGATCGACGCAGGTTCCCGCGGGCGATTACACACTGGCGTGGACAGGTTCCGGATCGAACGTTCAGGCCACTCTGGCACAGCGGGGAAGGACTGTGGTCTCGTTCCCGGCAACGGCGGTCGAAGGAAAGAGCAACCAGGGAGTGGAGACCCACGCCCAGGGCGGAGTGCAGGTTCTGGACAGAATTCAGTTGAACAACGTCACCTTGATCCTGGGAGGCACGCCACATTCCGGGCAAGAGTAAGCCGGATGAGGCGGAAAGACCTCGCAGGCATCGCAGGCCGGCGCCGGGTGGATCGCCGGCAGAGCGCGATGCGGGAGCATTCCTCCTCGCTCTCGCCTGCCAACCTCATCGATGACCCTCCGTGCGGCGAAGAAGAAGCATGTGTCTGTGCACCCGCGCCAAGCACCCGCTTTCTCCTTCGCTGCCTTTTTTTGTCTTCGTTCTCATTTATCCGGCGCGATTGAACGGTCCGGCTGATTCGCGAGGCGCGAGGTCGGCACGCCGGCGGTCAAGGGAGCCACGCGCACGGCTCTTCCGCGCCGCCTGCGCAGAAGAAGACGCGAAACTCCTCTGGCTTGTGCTTCTCCGCCCACTGGCGGCCGTTGATGAAATATGGCTTGGCCCACGCCTCGCTGTCGACGGTGCGCGGCGCGACGACCGAGACCGATCCGCTCGCGCGAGCCGGGAATCCCGTGCGCGGATCCATGATGTGGGTCCAGGCGCGTCCCTCCGCGCGGAAGAACTTCTCGTAGCTGCCGGAGGTAGCGAGCGACATATCCTTCAGGAAGACCTCGGCGACCGTCCGGCGGGGGTTGCGCGGATCTTTGATGCCCACCCGCCAGCCTCTTGGCTCCGCGGGAGGAGCGCCCAACCCATGAATTGTGCTGGCCGACCCAGCGACCAAGGCGATCTGGAAGCCTCGCTGCCGCAGCACGTCCACCAAGCGATCGACAGCGTAGCCCTTGCCGATTCCGCCCGGATCGAGTTCCACTCCGGGGCGGTCGAATCGCACCGTCCGTCCGGCCGCGTCCAGGTGAACGTGGCGGCAGCCCACCTTGGGTAGCACGGCCTCCACCTCCGCCGCGCTGGGCAGGCGGCCGGAGCCCTTGTAGAATCCCCACAGCTTCAGCAGCGGTCCCACCGCAATGTCGAAGGCTCCTTCGCTCTCGCGGCTGTAGGCCAGGCATGAGGAAAGCAACTGGAAGAGCTCCTCCGAGACCCTGACCGGCTCATCGGCGGCGCGGCGGTTCACCGCGCTCCACTCGCTCTCAACCCGGTAATGGGAGAGCATGGCGTCCAGGCGCGCCGCCTCGGCGAAGGCGGCGTCTACCGCCGCCTCCATCTCCGCCCGGTCGTGACCATAGAGAGCGATGGAGAATGTCGCGCCCATGGCGTCGAAGTTCTCATCGACGCGCAGCAGTTCGCTCGGTCCAGAGCCGGTCTCCGCCACGGCTATCCCAGCCTTCCGCCCGCCGCAACGGGAGATTGCGGCGCGAAGCGGCGGCTCACGACTTCTTGGCCGCCGCCAGCAGCTTTTCGCGGACCGCGCTGTAGCTGAACACGACCTCCGAGATGGGCGCTCCGGCGATCTCGTTGCGGCTGAGGTCGCGCAGGCCGATTCCCAGGTCTTCACCGAGGCGCACCATGCTGTCGGAGCTGGCGAAGGGCGCGGTCCCGCGGTCGGCCATGGGATCGAAGCCCATCACCGCCATCGCCACCGCATCGGTGGCCACACAATTTGTCCCGGCAATCAGCACTCCGGGATTGATTGCCGCCTGGGGCCGGTTTGGACTTCCGTAATTGGTCTCCGCGCCGGTGGCCGTCCGAACCCCGTCGATGATTGCCAGGTGAACGGGCCGCGCCGAGCACAGTTCGGCTACGATGCGCGGAATCCTGAAGCCGGCGTCCTTGGGCAAGCTGAGGTCCTTCTGCTGGGGCGCGCTCTTGGAGGGCATGCGGCGCGCAAAGTGGAAGGTTCCGCCTCGTCCGCCGTGAGGGCGTATGCTGGGCTCGTCCACCCCGGCGCCCTCTCCGTAGATGGTGATGGGAGTGGCTCCGTAGACGTTCTTCATCGACAAGGTGACGCCCGTGGCCGCGTGTTCCTTCAGCTTGGCGAGGGAGACGAAGACGTCGCAATCCTCATAGGAATGATTCAGGTCGTAACCGGGGTAGATCAACCCCCCGCCAGGCACCATGAACCGCGAATACTTCTTTCCCCGGCCCAGGTAATTGGTGTTCTCGAATTCCACGTTGTCCGCGGCGCTGAGGATATCCCTCGGCTGCCAGTTCATCGACAGCATGACTTCTTCGAGGGTCTCCGGGGTTGACCAGGGGCCTTCAACCACGCGGATGCGGTGCGCGCCGGCCTTGCCCATCAGGTGCACCACCGCGGCGATCACGCGGGGATGCGTCCAGAAGGTATCCTCCATCTTTGCCGTGCCCAACCGCTGCGACCGGACGCCGATGAGATTGATCTTCACGGCGACCGTCTTACCCTTCACCAGCCGGTCGAGGCCGCCCATCTGATCGAACATGGTTGCCATTGCGGGCAACAGCTCGGGACCGTAGGTCTTGCACTTGGCCACGGCCACCCGAGCCGTTGGGCCTGTAGGGGCAGCGCTCCATGCGGGCAATGCGGGCAGCGCGAGCAGGGCGCCGGCTCCCACCAGCATTTCTCTTCTGGTCAAATCTCTTTTCATTGCGGTCTCCTTCAGCTCTTAGCTCTCCAGTTCGACGGCGCCATACACGGAAATGCGCGGCAGGGCCAACTCCGCCCCACCGGCTTCCTGCGGAGCCCACTGCAGCTCGGCGGGCGAGGCCAGCTCCGGACTCACCAGGCGGGCCGACTTTTGCGGCTCCTTCACGTAAAAGAGAGGCCCATCGCTCGCCGGGCGGCGCGAGTAGTTCAACAGGTGGATCACTCCCCGGCCGCCTTGAGCCGAGGCCTCGTAGAAGAAGTTCATCGACGCCGCGTTATACAGGCGCAGCAGATCGTTCTTGTGACTGACGATGTTCTGGATATCCGCCACTGTGTCGTAGGTATTGGGGTGATCTTCCTTGCATACCGCCAGGCGGCCCTTGCCCAGATTGCGCAGGCTGAAGAGAAGGTACGGCTCGGCCGGCGCGGGCGGGCCCTCCGGGTTCGGCCAGTTGGAAGGCACGAAGAGGGTACCGCCGTCCTTGGCGAAGGCGATCAGCTTCTGCCGCAGTTGGGCCTCCGGCGGCTCCCGATCGACGTAGTAGATGGCCTGCAGGCCGGCGAAGGATGCGGCCGCCGCCCGCGATCGAGCAATCACCCGGAACGGCTCGCGGAGCCTGGGAAGCAGGTTGACCGCCTCCTCGCCGGGGAACCAGTTTGGCCCGGCGAAATCCGAGATCACGGCCAGCAGGCCCGCCGCCTCGTAGCTCCGGGCCTGCTTGTGCTGCTCAAAGAAGGCCAACATGCCGGCAACCTTGTTCCAGGCGTCCAGGGCCGGCTGCTTCTTGGCGGTCAGGTCGGCGCGCAGCGCATCGTCCAGCGAGATCACCCACCTTGCGCCGTAACTGGCGGGATCGGCCACGGCCAGCATGTAACCTTCGGCAGTCGGCGCCTGCGGCGGCGGGTCGAATTCGATCCAGACGCCTTTTGCGGGCGCCTGCGCCCGCGCGATTTGCAGGACCGCTCCGTTGGAATCGACCCAGGGCAGATTGGTCGGGCCGCCGGCCTGATTTATGTCTTGCGGGATGCCGGGCCATTTGCCGTCTGAGATGCCCAGCAGGGGCGAGTTCGCGGTCCACGCCAGGTGGGCGCGCTCGCAGCGCGGAATCACCGGGATGCCGGCGTTTGCAGGCGCGTCGCCATCCACAGTGACGGCGGCAAGGCCCGCTGACTGGGCGGCGGCAATGGAGGCCTGCCTGTCCGCCTTCCCATCGATAATACCGGCGAAGTCGAGTCCGGCCTGCCGGCCTTTCTCGATCAGCGGCTTGAGCGCCTGTTGCTGGGCGGCGTCTTCCGGCAGGCCCGAGGCCCAACTGACCACCAGGCAATTGACCGGCGTGCCCTGGACGAGGGCCAGCGAGGCCGGATCGAGCCAGGCGCGGAGCAGTTCGGCCGTCTCCGGCGAAAAGCCTTTAACATTCTTGCGGAGCGCGATGTCCAAGGGGCCTGCCGGCCACCGCATCGGAATGGACTCTGAGCCTAAAGCCATGGTCCCATGCCTCCCAATTCTTCCGTTGAGGTTGCAAATTCAACTGGAAAATATGTTCTGGAATCCTGGCAAGGAACAATACACCCGTTGCCTCTGCCGGCGCAATAGGCGGCGATCGAGGGTCCCCACGCCGCGCGCTTTGCCGTCAGAAATGCGGACAAGCGCCGGGGAAATGTCCGAATAGAATCGTGGAAGGAGAATGCTCTCATGAATTCGAACCGATCGGCCGGGGGTACCATCTCACGGCGCGCGGCGATTGCCGGCGGTCTGGCGGCCCTGGTGGCCCCGCGCTTTGCGGCGGTGGCCGAGGAGCCGCGCGAAAGCCAAAAGCTGCGCATTGCCTGCGTGGGCGTGGGCGGCGTGGGCCAGGACTATGTGGCCGGCTGCAAAGACGAAGAGATCGTGGCACTCTGCGATCTGGACCACGAATACTCGGCGCCGGCGTTCAAGCTCTATCCCAAGGCCAGGCTCTACAAGGACTTCAGGGAGATGTTCGACCGGGAAGAAAAGAACATCGACGCGCTGATTGTGGTCACGCCGGACCACTGGCACTCTCACCTGGCGCTGGCGGGCCTGGCTATGAACAAGCATATCTACTGCGCCAAGCCGATCACGCGCACCATCGCCGAGGCCAGACGGGTGAAGGCCGCGTGCGTCGCATCCAAGGTCACCACCAAGGCGAGCATTCAGGATGCCTGCGCCTCGCCCGCCCGGGCCACGACCGAGTTGCTGCTGAGCGGAGCCATCGGCCTGATCCGCGAAGCGCACTTTTGGACCGGCACGCACAGCCCCAGCGGATTGGCCCGGCCGGCTGAGGTCCAGACGCCGCCGCCAGGGATGAACTGGGACCAGTGGTGCGGTCCGTCGCCGACGCGGCCCTACCATCGGATCTACCACTACGGGAACTGGCGGCCCTGGTGGGATTTCGGTACCGGCAACGTGGGCGACGTGGCTTGCCATGCGCTGCATGTTTTCCACGACGAGTTGGAGATGGGCGCGCCGGACTGGGTGGCGGCCGACGCCAGCCAGTCCTTCTCGCCGGCGGGCGTGGTGGAGAACAGCGAGTGCTCCAGCATCGCCAACTTCATCCAGTGGCACTTTCCGGCGCGCGGCAAGCACCCGGAGATGATGGCCTACTTCTACGACGGCGGCCTGCAGCCGCCACGCCCCCTGAGCATGCCCGCCGACATGGGGATGCCGGGCAGGGGCATGATGTTCGTCGGCGAAGATGGCGTTCTGGTTGCAGCATTCTATGGGGGCAGCCCGTGGTTGCCGGACCATACACTGCCCCGGCCAGGCCAGCCGCTGCGCGGATTGTCCGGCGGCCAACTCCTGCCGGAGAGCCGCTTCAAGGACTTCAAGCAGCCCGAACCCTGGCTGCCGCGATGCGAAAGAGCCGATCATTACGCCGAGTGGGTGCGCATGTGCAAAGCCGGCAGGAAGTCCATTACGCCGGTGGAATTCGCCTGCGGGCTGACGGAGTTCGCCTTGCTGGGAACCCTGGCGGAGCGCAGATACAGCACGCCTGGAGTGCGCAGCGGAGCGGGTTGGGGGCAAAACAGCCGATCGGACTCCGCGGTGGTGTGGATTCCCGCCTCCAGCGACGGTCATGTTCATGCGCCAGGGGCAGCGCCCGCGGCCGGCGCCGGCGCGAATGCGCCCCGCTACTGGCGGAGTTCCAAGGTTCTGCTCTGGGACTCGCAGGCCATGCGATTTACCAACGACGAGGTGGCAAACAGCTACGTCGATATGCCCTATCGCAAGGAGTGGGACTACAAGGTCTAGAGCGGCTCGACGGACGCCGTACCCGGATGGCCGCGAGGAAACTCCCATCGGCCGCGGCGTCACAACGATTGGTCCCAAGCGCGCATCGCAGGCCAAACTCGGGAACGACCTCAACTCACCCGGACCGAAATGGGCGCGCATGGTCTCCACACGCCTTGCGGTGAGGCCAATGACGCCATTCTCATTCCGATGAGTGGGCCGCGGGCTGGTGGGATACTCGGAAAAACGGCGTTTCTTTGCAGGAAAAAACGGCGCATTCCCTGCGTGAACGGCTATGATGTTGCCAGCGCATCCATGTCCCCTACAATCTTCATCTCGGCAGGCGAGGCCAGTGGCGAGCAATATGGAGCACTGCTGGTTGCCGTGCTCAAGAAGCGGCTGGCGGCCTCCGGGCAGACGGGGCGGTTCTTCGGGATGGGCGGGGCGCGGATGGCCGAGGCCGGCCTGGAACCTGTGGCGCGCTCCGAAGATATGGCGGTGATGGGGCTGACCGAGGTTCTGCGCCACCTGCCGCGCATCTGGTGGGAGTTCCGCAAGCTGAAGCGTTCGGTCCGTGATCCGGAACGCCGGCCGGACGTGGCCGTGCTCATCGACTTTCCCGAGATTCACTTCCGGCTGGCCAAGGAGCTTCACCGGCTGGGCATTCCGGTCGTCTTCTTCGTCAGCCCGCAGTTGTGGGCCTGGAAGAAGCGCCGCATCGAACTGGTGCGGAAATATGTAAGCCGGATGCTGCCGATCTTTCCCTTCGAGGAGGCGTTCTACAAGGAACAAGGGGTGGAGGCGGAGTTTGTGGGTCATCCGCTGGCGGAGCTGCCGCTGCCGTCGATCACCCGCGAGCAGTTTGCCGCGGCCAATGGGCTGGACGCCGGAAGGGGCTGGATGAGCCTTTTGCCGGGCAGCCGGCCGAAGGAGATTCGCGCCAATCTGCCGGAGATGATGATGGCGGCGCGGGGGCTGGCGGAGACCGGCTTCCAATTCCTCGTTCCCCTGGCCGCGACCCTGAATGCCGCGCAGCGGGATGAAGTGAAGCGGCTGGTGGAAGTCCAGGGCGACGGCCTGGAGGTCCGGCTGGTCGACGATGCTTGCGCGGCGCTCTTGCACGCCCGCGCCTCGGTTGTGGCCAGCGGCACGGCGACGGTGGAAGCGGCGCTGATGGGCAATCCGTTTGTGGTGGTCTACCGGGTCTCGCCCCTGACCTTTGCCATCGCCAAACGAGTGGTGAAGGTGGCGCATGTGGCCATGGTCAACCTGATTGCCGGCAAGCAGATTGTGCCGGAACTGATTCAGGGTGACTTCACGGCGGCAAATATCGTCCAACAGATCGAGCCTCTGCTACCGGATGGCGCTCCACGCCAGTCCATGATGCAGGAGCTGGGGCAGATTCGGGGCTTGCTGAATTCCGGGTCGGCTGGACGGAGCGCGGAGAGCGGCGGCGCCATCGGCCGGGTGGCTGCGATTGCGCTGGAGGCGGCCGGCGTCGCTTCACCGGCGCGGACGGAAGAAGCCGTGCACGGATAAATGAACGCATAGCCAATGGAGATTTGTGGTCTCCCACCTTTGCGATCCGCCGCGGCGGATCGCAAGGATGGGGCATCCAGCTTTTGTGATCGGGGAAAACAGGTTGATGGAGATTTGTGGTCTCCCACCCAACTTCTGTACCCAGCTTTTGCGGATGGAAGGTAGACCGAGGCTGCGAGAATAACTGCTATGGGTAAACATAAGCGGAGTTTGCGGTTTGGATTTCCTCTTCTCCGGGGCGCGCTCCTGGTGCTGGCGGCATGGCTGGCGATCACGGCCCCGCTCGCTGCCCAGCGCCCGGAGCGGTCCACGCTGGCCATCACCGGCTACGTGATCGACGCCGAGCTGGATACGGCCACGCACCATCTGGCGGCCAAGGCGGTGGTCAGCTTTACCGCGCCCGAGAACTCCGAGGTGGTGAGCTTCGGCTTTCATCCGGCGCTCAAGGTAACCAAAATCACCGACCTGACCGGTAAGTTGCTCACCGGCGAGCGGACGGCGGACGGAACCATCCGCGTAACGCCGGATACACTGATTGTCAACGGTATGGAGGAACACTGGACGTTCGAGTACGAGGGCACCATCACCGGCAACGAGGACGGCCCGGTCGAGGGGCTGAAGCTGGCCGCGATCCAGGAGCCGATCGCTTACCTGCTCTATCCGGCGCGCTGGTTCCCCATGACCGGCTACCTGACCGACCGCTTCACCGCCGAGATGCACATCCGCGTTCCGCAGGGGATGCGGGTCTTCGCCAGCGGCAGCCTGGGAGCATCCAAGCCGGTGACCCTGACCAACGGCAAGCCGGGCGACCAGTACGACTTCAATTGGACCAAGCCGGGCTTTCCCGGCACGGTGATCGCCGGCCGCTACGTAGGCCCGGTGTCGGCTGGCGCGGGCAACGTGAAGGTCTACCTCACCATCAGCCGCCAGGCCTCGGGCAACGAACTGGGCCTGACGGCGGCCAGGGAATTCGACTTCTTTACGGACAGTTTTGGCGAACCGGAGAGCAGCCATTTGAACGTCGTGGAACTGCCCAACGATACGCTGCCCGCGGTCTGGGCGCCGGAGCTGGCGGCGATTCAGGGCTCGCGCGTGGGCGACAAGAGCAGCGTGCGCCTGCTGGCCAACACCATTGCCCACCAGTGGTGGGGTTCCGAGGTCAGCCCGCGCACGCTCAACGACGCCTGGATCACCAACGGCATGGCCCGCTACGGCGAACTGATGTACGTGGAGGACGAGAGCGGCAAAGGCGCGATGCGGACGGCGCTGCAGGACGTGGCCGCCGGAGCCTTGGCCTACGACACCATCCCCCTGTCGAGCGATGCGCGGCTCAGCCCGTTCTCGCCCGAGTTCCAGTCGGCGACGCTCGAAAAGGGCGCCATGGTCTTCCACATGCTCCGCTGGGAGATCGGCGACAAGGCCTTTCTGGCCACGCTCAAGGGAGCGTTGAGCCAGTACACCGACAAGCCGATCCGCGCGGCGGAGTTCGAGAAGGTGGCCGCCGAGCAGAGCCAGCAGGAGCTGACCCCCTTCTTCGCGCAGTGGATCGACGGCACCGGCGCGCCCCAGTTCACCAACAAGTACGCCGTCTACCGGCTGGGAAACAACAAGGGCTTCCGCACCATCGGCGAGATTCAGCAGGATCTGGACCTCTTCCGGATGCCGGTCGAGCTTCGCGTCGAGACCGACGGCAAGACCGAAACCCAGAAGGTCGACGTGGTGGGCACCGACACACAGTACATAGCGGACACGTTTGGCCGGCCGCGGCGCATCGCCATTGATCCCAACAACTGGCTGCTCAAGGCCACGCCCGACCTGCAAGTCCGCATCGCCATCCTCAAGGGCCAGCAACTGGTGGCCCAGGGAGACCTGATCGGCGCCCTGGGCGAGTACCAGAAGGCCCTGGAAGCCAATTCCGCCAGTTCCCTGGCCAACTATCGCATCGGCGAATTGCTCTTTGCCCAGCGCAACTACCAGGCCAGCGTCAACGCCTATCGCGATGCGCTGCGCGGCGACGGCGAGCCGCGCTGGACCGAGGTCTGGAGCCACATCCAACTGGGCAAGATATTCGACATTACCGGCCAGCGCGACCGGGCGGTGACCGAGTACCGGCTGGCGGTGCAGACCAACGACAACACGCAGGGCGCGGTGAACGAGGCCCGGCAATGGCTGCAAAAGCCCTACAAGCTGCCTGAAAGCGAGTAGAGCCGGCCTGGAATCCGTCCGCTGAGGTCTTCGGCGGAAGGCTCTTGCCAACGATCGATCCGGTTCCATTGAGATGGAACCGCGAATCCCGCCCGGCTCTTTCACTGCTGTTGGCTGCCTGGTCGAAGCGGCCTGCGGGGGGAGGCTGTTGCCGCGCGGCGATGGGCTGCGAGCACTCCAGCAGGGAATGCACAAGTCCAATCGTCACAGGCAAGTGTGATGTGAAGCACATCCGAGGGATTCTTCCACGTATCATCGTTCCAACGGACAATCTCTGCGGCTGAGGTTCCATGGATAGCGCTGGAAATCGCAGCGCGGCGTTCTCTTTCGCCAGGTATGGGAAGCGTTTCCGGCGAATGGCTTTTTCCTCTCTTTTTCCTCTCCCGGGAGATGGTCCAGAAGCGGGGAGGGGCCGGCTCATGCCGCCCTCTCGGTTTCGCCGGGAGCGCGCTGAACCGGATTTGTAGGGGATGCGCGCGTCTGGCGTGGAGGAACGCAGTCTTGCGCCGGCCGCCCCACCCGAGGGGATGAGCGGCCAGCGCCGCGAAGCCGCCTGCCGGCCTCGCCGTGTCCGGAGGGGAGGAATCATGCCGAGTGTTGCCCATGAAGTCCTGAACGCTCATGAGAAGCTGCTGATCGACCAGGCGGTTGCGGAGTACGGAGAGCGGCCTGGCGCGATGCTGGGGATACTGGCGGCGGTTCAATCCGCCAACGCGCACAAGTATCTTTCCATGGAGTCGCTGCGCTACATCGCCGACCAGACCGGAGTGCCGCCGGCAAGGATCTTCAGCACCGCCACCTTCTATGCGCTGTTCAACCTGGAGCCGCAAGGCGACAACGTGGTCTGCGTCTGCCGCGGAACGGCCTGCCACACGCGCGGCTCCCGCGATCTGCTGGAGCAGGTGTGCCTGGACCTGGGGCTGAGCGAACATGAATTGGGCGATGCCAACGATGCCGACAAGGTGGCGCTGACCACGGCCGACCGGAAGTTCACGATTCGCACCGTCGCCTGTTTTGGCCAGTGCGCCATGGCCCCGGTGGTGGAGATTAACCACCACATCCTGAGCCACGTGAAAGAGCGCACGCTGCAGCGGGAGATAAAGGCGCTGAGACAAGGGAGGAAATAATGCCGCGCATTCTGGATATAGGTGTATTCAACGCGGTACGCGAATCCGGGCTTGCCAAGCTGATGCCGGCCGTTCCGCGCATCACCGTGGGCATGGGAACCTGCGGCCGCGGCAATGGCGCCGAAGAGCTGTATCACGCCTTGAATGAGGCCATCCAGCGCAGCGGGCTGGATGTGCTGCTCACCGGCGTGGGCTGCTTCGGCTCCTGCTTTCAGGAGCCCCTGGTGAGCGTCCGGCTGCCTGGGCGTCCGCTGCTGATGCTGCGCCGCGTGCAAGCCAACGACGCCACGCACATTCTGGAGGGGCTTACCACGGGGACCGTCCCGCCGGAGCTGGTTTACTGCAAGATCGAGGAATGGGACCATGTTACGGGGTACGTGCGCTACGGCCAGGGCTATCCGGATGTGGCGCCGTGGAATGCGATTCCCTTTTTCAAGGGGCAAAAGAAGATCGTTTTGCGCAATTGCGGGCTGATCAATCCCTCCGATATCGAGGAGTACATCGGAGTGGGCGGCTACCAGGCGCTCTATAAGGTGCTGATCGACGGGCGCGGGGAGAGCGTGATCGAGCAGATGAAGGCCTCCCGGCTGCGCGGGCGCGGCGGAGCCGGCTTCCTGACCGGCAACAAGTGGGATTTTCTGGCCAAGGCCAAGGCGGACCACAAGTACATCATCTGCAACGCCGACGAGGGCGACCCCGGCGCTTACATGAACCGCAACGAGATCGAAGGCGACCCGCATTCGCTGCTGGAGGGCATGATCATCGGCGCTTACGCGATGGGCGCGACCGACGGCATCGTCTATGTGCGAGCCGAGTATCCGCTGGCGGTGAGCCGCCTGACCAAGGCTATCGAACAGGCGCGCGAGTACGGATTGCTGGGCGCCAACATCCTGGACCGCGGCTTCAACTTCAACATCGAGATCGTGCAGGGCGCGGGCGCATTTGTCTGCGGCGAAGAGACGGCGCTGATCGCTTCGCTGGAAGGGTTTGCCGGCCGGCCGCATCCCCGCCCGCCGTTTCCCGCCCAGAAGGGGCTGTGGGGCAAGCCCACCAACATCAACAACGTCGAGACCTGGTGCAACATCGCTCCCATCGTCACCCGCGGCCCGGCGTGGTTTGCCGAGACGGGCAGCGTGAAGAGCCCAGGGACCAAGGTTTTTTCGCTGGTGGGCAAAGTCCAGAACACCGGGCTGGTGGAGATGCCGCTGGGCACGCCGCTCAAGAACTTCATCTACGACATCGGCGAGGGAGCGACCGCCGGACGCCGCGTAAAAGCGGTGCAGACGGGCGGCCCGTCCGGCGGGTGCATTCCGCTGGATATGCTGGACACGCCGGTGGACTACGAAAGCCTGGCGCAGATCGGCTCCATCATGGGCTCCGGCGGCATGGTGGTCATGGACGAAGACAATTGCATGGTGGACGTGGCCCGCTACTTCGTCGAATTCACGCATTCGGAGTCCTGCGGCAAGTGCGTCCCGTGCCGGGTGGGACTGAACAAGGCGCTGCGCATTCTCAACTCGATCACCGCGGGCAGCGGAAGCGCCGATCACCTGGGCCTGCTGGATGAGCTGGGGCGGATGATCCGCGAATGCTCGCTCTGCGGCCTGGGACAGACGGCGCCCAATCCCGTGCTCACCACCATCCGCCACTTCCGCGACGAGTACGAGGACCACATCGTGGCCCGGCGCTGCCGCGCCGGCGTTTGCCAGGAACTGGCCCTGTCGCCCTGCGAGAACAGTTGCCCGCTGCGCATGAACATTCCGCGCTTCCTGGAGCTTTATCAGGAGGGCCGGCTTGAAGATGCCTTCGAGTCCGTGGTGCTCGACAATCCGCTGCCCGCTTCGACGGGAAGGGTCTGCCAGCACCCCTGCGACAATCGCTGCCGGCGCCAGTCCTTCGACGAGGTGGTGAACATGCGCGAGGTGCATCGCTTCATCGCCGACGCCATCTATCAATCCGACCATTTTCAGCCGATGCTGGAGCGCATCAAGGCGCGGCGGCTCAAGCCGACCGGGCGCAAGGTGGCGGTGGCCGGCGCGGGGCCGACGGGCCTCACGGCCGCATTCTACCTGGCCATGCTGGGCCACGATGTGACCATCCTCGAAGAGCGCAGCGAGGCGGGCGGCATGTTGCGCTTCGCCATTCCCGAGTACCGGCTGCCCAAGTCCGTGCTGCGGCGGGAGCTGGACCTGATCGAAGGCGTGGGCGTGAAGATGATCTTCAACACCAGGGTGGGCTTCGATCTTCCGCTGAACGAGCTGGCCAGCAGCTACGATGCGGTCTTCCTCTCCATCGGCACGTGGAAGGAGTCATGGCTCTACCTGCCGGGAACGGAGCTGAAGAACGTGCATCCGGCGCTGCCGTTCCTGGAGTCGGTGGCCCGCCACGACAAGATTGCGATAGGCTCCCGGGTCGCGGTGATCGGCGGCGGCAACGCGGCCATCGATTCGGCGCGGACCGTGCTCCGCATGGGCGGCAAGGTCACCATCCTCTACCGCCGCGAGCGCAAGGACATGCCGGCCATCGACGAGGAGATTCAGGCAGCCGAGGAAGAGGGCGTGAAGTTCGTCTTTCTGGCCGCGCCGCACCGCATCCTGGGCGACGCGGACGGGAACGTGAAGGCCATCGAGATCGTCAAGACGCGGCTGGGCGAGTATGACAAATCCGGGCGCAGACGGCCGATTCCCACCGACGAGGTGCAGCGCCACGAGTGCGACAGCGTGATTCTGGCCGTGGGCGAGACCTTCGACGTGGACTTCTGCCGAGCATCCGGCCTGGCCCTCAAAGAGGAAGGCACTATCGAGGTGGATCGCTTCACGCTGGAAACGAGCCGCGCCAACTTCTATGCCGGCGGCGACGTGATCACCGGCGCATCCAATATGTCCAACGCCATGGGCGGCGGCAAGCAGGCGGCGCGCAAGATCGACGAACGCCTGATGGGCGAGCAGCGCTGGGAGCAGCTCTTCACGCAGTTTGAATACAGCCGCCAGGTTCCCGGAGAACCGAGCCTCAGCCGCCGCCACACGGGGCATTTGCTGCCAGCGGCCGCGAGGGCTCGCTCGGAGGAAGAAGTTGTTATTGGCCTCACTCCGAAGGAAGCGCTGGAAGAATGCCGCCGCTGCCTGCGGTGCGATTTGAAGACCGCCGTGAGCGCCCACTGAGAAAGGAGCACCGCATTGCCCGCCAAAACGATTTCCGTCCGCATTGACGGCGAACTGGTGACCGCCCAGGAGGGTCAGACGATCCTGGAAGCGGCCCGCGCCCACGGCAAGAAGATTCCGACCCTCTGCTATCTGAAGGGCTTGAGCGCGGTGGGAGCCTGCCGCGTGTGCATGGTGGAACTAGCGGGGACCGACCGGCTGCTGCCGGCCTGCACGACTCCCATCCAGGACGGGATGTCCATCAAGACCGCCTCGGACAAGCTGACGCTCTACCGGCGCATGGCCGTCGAGCTGCTGCTGGTGGAGCGCAACCACATCTGCTCGGCCTGCGTCTCCAACGGCCATTGCGAACTCCAGGCGATGGCGCAATCCCTGGGCATCACCCACGTGCGCTACTCCTACAACAATCCGCGGCTGCCGGTCGATTCCACGCACCACCGCTTCGTCCTCGATCACAATCGCTGCATCCTGTGCACGCGCTGTGTGCGGGTGTGCGCCGAGTTGGAGGGAGCGAATGTGTGGGAGGTTGCATCGCGGGGCATCTACTCCCGCATCGTCAGCGACTTGCAGGATGCGTGGGGACAGGCGAAGAGCTGCACGAGCTGCGGCAAATGCGTCCAGGCATGCCCCACGGGAGCGCTGGCGGAAAAGGGCTACTCGGTGCACGAGATGGTGAAGGACAGCGAGCAGGTGACCCGGCTGGCCGCGCAAAGAGCGCATCAGGTGGTGGGCGCGCGGTAGCTTGGTGAAAGCCATCCTCAGCGCCTTACCGAGTCGAGTGGTCACTGCTTGAGCAGAGTCCTTCATGTTACCTTGTTCGCATGGATTCCAGCCCCTCCTGTCCGCACTGCGGTTGTGGAACCTCCGGCGGCCTTTGCCCGCGCTGCGGGTCTTCAGGCTCGGTTGCATCGCAAACCGGCGCCAAGCCTGAGAGGTCGCGGGCATTAAGAATCCTGCTTTTTGCCGGTGCGCTCTACCTCGCCGCCAGCGCAGCCCTGGTTGTGTTCTTTGGCCAACGCATGATGCAGAAAGTCAGTATGCGCGAGGCCTGGAATCGCGCCCACCCAACCAACAGCCAAAGTGTGGAACCAGGTGTTTCCGCGCCCCATGTTGGCCCTGTCGCCTGCGTCGACGAGCTAAAGGGCAATGGCCGCATCTACCTCGTTCAAATAGGCGAACACAAGACCCCGTACTCACTCGACGACTTCGCGCGATGGCTGCGTACGAAGTATGGGCTGGACGTGCACGTGTTGCCGGCAATGGCTGCGGACCAATCCGCATGGGACTCCGAGCGCAAGCAGTATGTCGCCGAACTGCTCTATGGCCAGATCAAGCGCGAGCATCCCGACCTGGCAGCGGATTCAAGCGCCTATCTCATCGGCGTCACCGACTCCGATATGTATTCCGTCATGAACGACTGGAGTTACACGTTTACCCAGCGTTACGACTCGCGCTTCGCCGTCATTTCGACCAATGAGGGAATGAAGTGGTACGACTGGGCGCGCGCAAAAGGGGATGCCGATGCAGCCAGTCAGGAATTCCAAGCGCGTGTGCGGCGCATCCTCCTGAGAGATGTTGCCATTCTTTACTGGCATCTGCCACTCAACAACGACACCACCAGCCTGCTTCCTGACTATCTCGATCCTGGCACTCCGGCTGACAATATCTATGAATCCGATCTCGATCCGGCTCGCACTCCGACGGGCGAATTCTTGAACGGACCGGGCGTCTTCCTTACCTACTCGGCAAAGGACGGCATCAAACCCCTGCCCGGAGCCTCGATTCAAGAATGCTGTTCCGAGAATCCGAATGTTCCCGATCACGATGAATCGCTGGAGATCTTCGCAGTTTACCTGGCTTCGGGCTTACTTGTTGACAGGCACACTGACTTCAGCCTTCCGGACGCGGTTCCAATCCAGCTTGAACGTACCACCCGCGATGGCTGGAGCGGCTCGCATCCATTCGGGGCCAGCGGCACCGACAATTTCGACGAGTATCTGTATTCAAAGGATAATGTCCGAGATTTCGTTGTTCACGCGGATGGTAATCAGGACCAGTTGGTGCGCGTTCCCATTTGGATGCCGATTCAGTCGTTTGCCAAATATGTCGATACAGACCACTCGGGCAAGTATTACGAAATGCACTGGCAAACCAGCCCATTCGGCCATTACGACCTGAAGCGATATGACGGTGAGGTGAAGACCTATCTTCCTTGCAGCAATTCCAAATTCCCCTGTTATTTGACCGGTTATCGCAACGCCCAGGGGCAGGAACTAAAATTCGTGCGCGATGGCAGCCGCAGGCTGATTCAGTTGACTTCTCCGAATGGGAATTGGTTGCGCTTGAGTTACGGGCCGAGCGATCACATTGCCGAGATTGACGACAGCCGCGGGCGCATCGTGCGCTACGGCTATAACGAGCGCAACCAGCTCACCGCCGTTACGTATCCATCGGGCGAGGTCTACCACTACGAATACGACAGCACGCAACACCTGCTGACCTTCAGTGTTGCGCCCGATGCGGAGACCGCGCCGCGCGTACTGCTGCGCAACGAGTACGAAAATGGCAGGATCACCAAGCAGGCTTTCGCCGATGGTACTGCATACACATACAAGTACACTGTAGCCAGCGACGGTTCAGTCATTGCAGTCGTGGTCCGCACTCCAGACGGCAAGGTGTTCAATATCGAGGTCTGCGACGGATACTCGACGTCGACTGTCCGCGAGCAGGACCCGCAGCCGATGGTTCAGAATGGCCAGCCGCCTTCGAGGTAGTGGGCAATCTAAAAGAGCTGGCCCCCGCGGTTTTGGCATTGCCGCCCATTTGTCCCAGGCGCTCGCGACCCGTAGAATCACAGCAGGGCCGGCGGTGACGTTGCCCGGAGCGGCGCCAGGTATCGATGAGCGAACAGGAAACAGGGATTTCCATCCAGGCGGAGGCGGCTTCGCCGGCATGGGCTAGAATTGAGCGGGCGCGGCATCCACAGCGGCCTTACCCCATGGACTTTATCGAGCGGGTCTTCACGGATTTCAGCGAGATTCACGGGGATCGCGCTTTTGGCGACGACGAGGCCGTGGCTTGCGGGATGGCGCGGCTGGGCGACCAAGAGGTAATGGTCATCGGCAACCGCAAGGGCGGCAGCACCAGGGAGCGGGTGCGGCGCAACTTCGGCATGCCCCATCCCGAGGGTTACCGCAAGGCGCTGCGCTGCATGAGGATCGCGGAGAAGTTTGGCCGGCCGGTGATCAGCTTCATCGACCTGCCGGGTGCTTATCCCGGGCTGGGCGCGGAGGAGCGGGGCCAGGCCGAGGCCATCGCGCGCAACTTGCTGGAGATGTCGCGGCTGCGCGTGCCCACGATTTCGGTCATCACCGGAGAGGGCGGATCGGGCGGAGCGCTGGCGCTGGCCGTGAGCGACCGGGTGCTGATCCTGGAGAATGCGCTTTACTTTGTGATAACCCCGGAGAGCTGCGCGGCCATTATGTGGCGCGACTCGGCGCACAAGCAGTTGGCGGCCGAGGCCATGCGCATCTCCGCGCCCGAGGTTGCCGCGCTGGGCTGCGTGGACGAAATCGTCTCTGAACCCGTGGGAGGCGCGCACACCGATCGCGAGGCGGGCGCCGGGTTGCTGGCCGGCGCGCTGAAGAAGCACCTGGCCGAGCTGAAGGCGACGCCGACGGAGACGCTGGTGGCCGCGCGGCAGCAGAAGTTCCGCAACATCGCGCAGTTCTTTACGGAAGGCTAGCTCTGGTGGCGCATCGGCTGAGGAGATGGATTGGCGGCGCAGGAGGCGGGTCCGGTGCGGGAGCACCTGCCAGCGGCTCGCCGCGTTGCGGCCGGATCGTTGCCGGCATTCCCTCAGGGGCTAAAGCCCGCATTGATTCTGTGGGGTTTGCGTACGGGCTGAAGCCCGTACCCTTCAAGCTGAAGCCCGTACCCTTCAAGCTGAAGCCCGTACCCTTCAACGGAGCACGTTCCACCGCAGCCCACGCGTTCGGGGGATGCGCATGAGCACACCGGAGACTGGCGGCGGCCGGCTGCGCGCCTACGCACAATTCCTGGCCGCGGTCCTCTACTTCTTCCTTGCCCGGCCGCTCGCCCATCGCGGCGCGCTCGGCCTGGCCGCGGAGCCATGGCGTCCCTTGGCGGAGCAGGCCATACTGGTCTTCCTGCTGCTGCTGGGCTACGCGGGCATGGGATTCTGGCTGGACCGGCAGGCGCATCCGGTGAGCGAGCAGGGATTGCCGTGGCGGCAGGGCTGGCCGGCCGAGGCGGGGGTGGGCCTGGCCGTGGGCTGGTCGCTGGCCGTGGCTTGCGTACTGTCCATGGTGGTTGGCGGCGGAATCGCCATCGTTCTCGTCCTGCAGCCCTCGGCCTGGGGCTGGCTGGCGGCCGACGCGGCCTTCTTTGCGCTGGCCGCGCTGGCTGAGGAGATCGCCTTTCGCGGCTACGGATTTCAGCGCTTTGAGCACGCAATGGGGCCGGTGGGGGCGGCGCTGGGGTTTGCGGCGTTCTATGCCATTGTGCAGGCTCAACTGCCGGGATCGAACCGCGCCAGCGTCGGTGTTTCCGTGGCGCTGGGCCTGGTGCTTTCCACAGCTTATCTGCGCACGCGAGCCCTGTGGCTAAGCTGGGGGCTCAACTTCGGCTGGAAGGCCAGCCGCGCCCTCATCTTCGGACTCGCCGTGAGCGGGGTCAATAATCATTCGCCGGTGGTGCAGGGCGATCCCATGGGCCCGTTCTGGCTCACCGGCGGAGGCTACGGGCTGGACGGCAGTTGGGTAACTTTCGCGGTGCTGCTTGCCGCGCTGCCGGTGGTCTTCCGCGTCACCCGGGATCTGGACTTTCGCTATAACGCGCCGGTGATTGTGCCGGCGGGAATTCCGGTGGATCTAGATGCGGCAGCGCAAAGGCAGCATGAGGCCGCGATGGGTTCAGCAGCGCCCGCCGCCCCAGGGCTGGTGCAGATATTGCCGGCGGCTTTGGCCGAGCCAGAGCGGCGCGAAGAACCTCCGCCAAGCCCAACCAGTCAAGCCGGGTAGTGCGAGTATCGCTTCCTTATGGCATCTTTTGGCGGGGGCGGCAATAATGGCCCATGTACATTCGTCTTGACCGTGCCCACCGGTTTCTCCCCGCGATCCTTGGAGTGGTCGCCTTGGCAGGCGTGGGAGCGCTCGTCGCATGGGACGCCGTTCCCCGGCTGTTTCCGGCCGGAGCTCATGACGTTCTCGCCGCGTTCCCGCTGGCCACGATCGCACTTGCCTACCTCGTTTATCAGGCCGCGCACCGGCCCGCGCGCATGGAGGTTGTCAAGGCGATCCTGCTGGCGGTTGCATTTCTCTTCTGGGCTGCCAATCAACTGTGGCCGGGTCTGCGCCAAGCCACGCTTTTCAACGACATAGCCATTGCTCTTTTTGTCCTGGATGTGTTCCTGGTGATGGCCGGCTGGCCCAGGACATCGCCGGACGAGTCTTTCGCCGAGACCTACGCGGCGTCGCCGCGGGATGCGAAGATGCAGACACGACTGCCATGAGTATCGACCGAGTTCGTTCGACCAGCCGCCACCGCAATAGGCTTACTCCGGGTCGACGTTCCTCTTGCCGCTGATCTCCTCGATGCGAATCTCGACGACTGTGCATCCGGCGGCATGTTGCTCTTCTACTTCCTGGTATGGCTTGCCGGCGGCGTACTTCTCGACGAGCAGATTGAGCAGAGCGGCCTTTTCGACGTTATCGGTAACTACCCGCGCCGCGCCAAACGCCAGCACAGAAGCATAGCGCGTGGCGCAGGCGCAGGGGCGACCGTCGGAGACCGCAATCTTCCCGGTCTCGCTCACCTCAAAGCAGACCCGGCTGTTCCCGGCCAGATTGTCGAGCTTCCGCCCAGTCAGTTTGCTGTGGAAGTAGAGTTTTCTTTCGCGATACAAGTAGTTGAGGGGAGTGATGTACGGCTGCCCGGCTGCGTCGCAGGTAGCCAGACGGCCCTCCGTCCTTGCGGCGAGAAAGCGATGGGCTTCCTCTTCGCTCATCCAGCGAATGGGCATTGCGATCGGTCCCCCGAATCTCCAGTATATGCAGCGGGCAAACGCGCAAATTTGCTTTTTCTGCCGGAACGGAGCTATCGTTTGCCTGAATGCTGTTCGCAAGCATGGGAGGTTCCCATGATCGGACAATTCCCGCCCCACGGAACGCGGCCGGCCCCAACCCCGCCCGCGGCGGCAAGCGCCGGTTGCAAGAATCGCTTCAGGCGCGCGGCGTGCGGTTGCGCGATTGCGGCGCTGCTGGCTGCCGGGGCGGCCTCGGCGCAGATCACCATCAATTCGAAGACCGGCACAGTGACCAACGGCGCCACCGGCCAGACTGTCAGCACCGTGGACCGGCGATATCGGCAGATCGAGCCCACCCACGTACCGCTTACGAAGTCTGAACTGGACGCCAAGACGCGCCTGGAACTGATCCGGCTGCTCGATTCGGAGCAGGGATTTGCCATGCGCCCGTTTCCGCGCGGGCACAAGGGCTTGACGCTCCAGGCCAACGGCAAACTGCAGCCCGCCGGGGAAGCCTATCTGGATATGGCCACCGCCGAAGGGCTGGCGGCCAAGCCGGGCGACCGGGTGGTGCTGACCGACGTGAAGATCGAGCGCTCGCGAATCGTCTTCGAGCTGAACGGCGGGCCGGACCTGAAACACCGCCTTCTGCGCCACATCCAGATCGGCGTGGGGCCGGATGTGACCAACCCGGTGGTGCAGGGAAACGACGACCAGCCGGTGGGCGCGCGGCTCACCCTCAGCTTTGAGAATCATCTTCCCGAACTGACCGGCGCCGAGGTCAAGGCGCTGCTGGCGCCGCTGATCTCGTTCGACGTGAAGACGCCCATCCAGGCCTTCACTGACACGCTTCCAACCAAGCTGAAGGATGCCATTCTCAACCATCATGTGCTGGTGGGAATGAGCACGGATATGGTGATCTTTGCCAAGGGGCAGCCGGACGGCAAGTCGCGCGAGGTGGAGGGGCAGATGCCCTTCGAGGAGTGGATCTACGGCAAGCCGCCCCACGATGTCGAGTTTGTTCGCATCAACGGCAATCGCGTGATTCGGCTGGAAGTGGCCAAGGTGGGCGAGACGCCGGTCATCTTCACCAGGGACGAGGTGACGGGGCTGCTGCGCACCGACGGCACGGCGCTGGAGCCTTCCGGCGACCCGAATACGCGCATTGCCAAAGCGGGGGACGTGGAGCGGAACCCCGATACCCAGGCCCCGGCCGCGCCGCCCAGCCTGCGCCAGCCCGGCGAAAAGCTGCCCGCCGACAACCCGCAAACCGGGGTGATGAGGCCGGTGCAGATGCCCAAGCCCAAGCCGGACACGCTGCCGGACGCGAATCCGGACTCCGGCGCTCAGCCGCCGGCCAATGCGCAGCCTCCGCTGCCCGACGCCTCGCAGCCCGGCCCGCCCAAGCCGCAGCCGGGCCAGCCCGAGGGAGCGACGCTGCCCGATTGAAGCAGCGCGGGCGGCCTTCATGTAAACTGGAGGCAGCGAGTCCGGCTCCCTCCAGTTAAATGCGTTGCCCATCTTTCGAGGCAATCGCTGATAGTCCGAGGCTGGTCCAGTGGGCGAGTTCAGGGCCGCGCCGTTGAAGCCGTCCGCCGCAGCGGATGTGTGCAGAGACAACCCCAAAAGGAGAAACACCCGACCGATGGCCAAGATTGCAAAAACAGGCGACCGCAAGAAGATGATGGACACGACGAAGTCGACCGACTGTCCGAAGTGCAGCAAGCCAACGCGCATCGTCAAGCGCGTGAAGGACCGCGAGCGCGGCGTCCCAGGCGGAGTGTACATTTCGTGCTCGGTGTGCGATTTCTACGAGAAGCTGTAGGCGCTCAAGGAAGTTCGGCGCAGGAAAAGCCCGGCAGATTGCCGGGCTTTTTCGGTTTATGCGTGCCAATTTCGCGGCAAAAAGCGGGGTTTTGAGGCGAAAATCAACGAAAAAATGGGGCTGAATTGCCTCATTTTCGATGAGATGGATTGGCTGAATTCGTGCGACGTTCCGCCGTAATCCGTTGATTCTGCTTTTGTTACTCTGCTGGAGGTTGAGGGCTTCGGATTGCACAAGTATACCCCCTGGGGGTTAGGGGGGGTAGGGGTGCATTCTTTGGGCTACTTGGGGATTCCGGGTTTGGCGAGAACGCGGGCGCGGATTGGCTTCTCCACGTTTTCTCTCCATTCCCATTGTGCGCCGAATGGGAGTAATCTTCTGCAATGGGCCACGGTTTGCAGCATCCAACCCTTCCGCGAAAAGTCCGCGGAAGGATGGGGCACCCTCATCTTGGTGGCGGGCCAAGGGTGGGACGCCCGGCCTTACTCACCAGAGAACGTGGTTGAAGGGCCGGGAGAAAGAATTGCGAACGCCAGATTCCTGCTTCTTGGAGCCGACTGTATTTTGAATTTGCAATTTACAAACAGAACGTTCGTGAGCAGAACCCGGCCCCCTGCGTAATGAATTTCCACACCTTGGAACACCACGTTTTTGAGTTGCATAGCGTCGAGTATCTGTGCCCCGCCCGTAACGAACAGACCAGCGACTCCGGTGTCGCGATCCATGTTCCAGTCATGACCGATCAGGTTATATTGTGCGGCCTCAGATCGGGGAACGGCCCCCCAGGAGGAGAAGTCGGGCGTTTCCAATCCGGTTGGGGTGACTTCATAGAATTGAACATCTTCATGGAATTGAACATCGTAATGCCGAAGATGGGGGAGCGCAGGCATTCGATTGCTCACAAAGGACTTGTACGTCAGGCTTTCGAGTGCAACGTCCCAAGCTGCAGGGTACTGAGCTGATGCCTTCACGAACTTCTCCCCCGTTTCCTCTAGGATCAATGGCTCGATTGGTACTCGCGCGGCCCTAGCACCTGCAAGCACAAGCTTCGCCTCACCGATATTCTTCGGATCGGCAGGATTGGCTGACGCCACCCGAAGCTTCCGTTCAAATGCCAGCGCCTCTCTGTGCGGGATTGCCAGTTCTCGAATGATCAACAACGCTGCGGCGGAAACTGCGGACCATACAAGGCGGCGGCGAATAGGCAAGGCAGCAAGAGTACGCTTGTCCGCCCATTCAGGCTCTACGTACGATAATGCGCGGGTGGTCTCGACGGCACATGTCGCAATCACACATGCGATAAGTGCGGGTTCAAACTTGCCCCCCAACCACTCCACGAGCGCCCCTGCGATTGCTCCCGCCCCAATGGAGACATACATAGTGTTCCGTCTTGCGGTCCGAGCATGCGTCAGATAAAAACCCACTTGGTCCATAGCTTCATTCCTAACGGCTTCGCCAAATCCTCATTAGGGTGCGCCAGAAGAACGCAGCAAAACTTGCGATCCATGTCCATTTCTCCATGAACGATACAGCCTGGATTATGTCTGGATCAATGCCTGCTGCAGCAACCATTACTTTCACGATGTGGGCTGCGACGATCCCTGCCCAAATAAGTACGTAGTCCCCAGTATCGACGGCCACAGCCACAGCATTCGGGCGCATTCGCCTCCATGCCTCGCGAAGAAATCCGATCTGCTGGGTCATAGATGCAGGAAACTGGTCGGAATCCGGAGAACGCTGAAATGGTGCTTGCATCGGCCAAGCCCCTACAGTACCCTTTTGGTACGCGTTGCCCGACCCGACACATCATAAACGCAAGCGGGTTTCCTTGTGTACTGAATACTACTCTACAAGGCTATTAAATAAATTCTGCAATCTTCCAAACATGATTTGGCGGGTGGTCCGCTCCATCCTTGCCGCCAAGGTGACGGTGGGCCATCCGGCTAAAGCCCACGCTCGTTTTGTCGCGGCATTTGCGGCACCCTTCGACAGGATCAGGGCAGGCTTTGAAGCCGTGCCCTGACACAATGCGGCGGGCGGGTAAGCGTTGGCTTCCAGATTCAAGGGGAGGGATATTGGGTACCCGGCCAACGGTTGGGGCTTGTGCTTACCCACCCTTCCGTGAGTCGCCGCGGCGACCTACGGAAGGATGGGGCACCCTCATTGAGCGGGGGCGGAGCAAGGGCGGGGCGTTCGGCTTTGGTCTATTTTGCCTTGCCCTTGGCGGCCGGCTTGGCGGTCGTGCCGTTGTGCTTCTCGTTGTAGATCTGCTTGGAGCTCTTGTTCTGCTCCTTGTTGACCTGCTGTTTCTGCTGGGCGTTGAGCGCGCCGCCGTTGGCAACGCGGTCGTTGTGGACCTGCTGGGCGATGCCGGCCTGGGTGCGGTTGGTGCGGGCCGCCTCGCCGGAGGTCATCTGGCCGCTGCGCAGGCCGTTGGCGGTGCGCTGCTGCTGGTTGGCTTCGCGGTCGTCGACGGCGTTGGGCTTGACGGTGGCTCCGTTGTGTTTCTCGTTGTAGATCTGGCGGCTGGCGGCGTTCTGCTCGCCGTTGATCTGCTGGCGCTCCTGGCCGGTGAGATGGCCGCCGTTGGCAACGCGATCGTTGTGAACCTGCTGGTCGATGTGGGACTGCGTACGCTCAGCGCGCGCGGCTTCGCCGGAGGTCATCTGGCCGCTGCGCAGGCCGTTGGCAATGCGCTGGTCCTGGTTGGCCTCGCGGGTGTTGGGGTTGTAGTTGCGGCCCGCGGAACGGTCGGCAGCCGAGATGGGCTGGGACTGAGCGTGCTGCTGGGCGACCTGATGGTACGCGTTGATGTTGGAGGACGCCGGGGTTCCAGGGTTGCCATGGTTGACCGAGGCCAACTGGGAACGGTCCTGCGCGGCAAAACTCTCATGCTGGGCTTGACGGGGGGTGGGATCGAAGTGGTGCTCGTTGGCCGCCTGCATCTCCGCTGCCGAAGCGTGCGCCTGGATGCCCGCGCCGCCATTGAAGCTGGCGTGGCCCTCGTTGACGATGGTGTTGTGTTCGATGACGGTGCGATCCTCGTAGACATTGGTTACGTGCACGCCGCCGAAGTTCGCCACGGCGCGGTTGTAGGCAAATACGCCGCCGCGCCACTCGCCGCCGAAGAAGCCAACGCCGCCATAGCCGAAGCCATAATTGACGCCGCCGTAAAAGCCGACATGCGGTCCCCAGTAGCCGCCATGCCACCCGTAAACGCCGCCCTCAAAGCCCCAGTAGCCGGGGGTCCAGAGAAGGCCGACGCTGGGAGGATGCACCCAAACACCGGGAACCCAATAGTAGCCCGCGTCTCCGTAGGCCCAGTAGCCGGGGGTCCAGATAAAGCCCGGAGCGGGCAGCGGGGGTTGCTCGTAGACAGGCAACGCGGGGGGAGCAATGCCGACGGAGACAAAAACCCCGGCGTGGGCCGGCGCGGCGGAGATGACAAGCATCGATACGGCGATCAATGCGGCAGGAATCAGACTGCGGAATCTCGATTGCAAAGACATATTCGTTCCTTTCTGAGCCGGAGGCATAGGGCCGCGAAATCTCCTCGGCTACCCTCGGTTGTGTTGCTACGTTCATTGGAACACGGGTTGGGGAAATTTGTTGCTGCGAGGTTGGGCGGGAGGGCCGGATTCGGCCTCACGCACAATGTCAAGAAAGCGTGGGTGACCCAAAGGCGGAACCTCCAGCTAGAGCGCTTCGGCCATCTGCTTGAAAATTTCGTCGGCGGCTTCGGCGGGGTCGGGAGCCTGGGTGATGGGGCGGCCGACGACCAGGTAGCTGGCGCCCTGGCGGAGGGCTTCGGCGGGGGTGGCGATGCGCTTCTGGTCGCCTATCTCGGAGCCGGCGGGGCGGATGCCGGGGGTGACCAGGACGGCCTCGGGGCCGGCGAGGGCGCGCAGGGAGGCTACTTCCTGGGGCGAGCAGACGAAGCCGCGCAGCCCGGCGGCGAGGCCCATCCGGGCGAGGAGTTCCGCCTGTGCCGCCGGGGAGAGGTCGATGCCAACCGCATTCATCTGGACTGCGTCCATGCTGGTGAGCACAGTGACGGCAAGGAGTTCGGGCGGGTCGGCGAGGCCGTCGAGCGCGGCCTTGGCGGCGGCCAGCATGGCGGGGCCACCGGCGGCGTGGAGGGTGATCATGCGCACGCCCAGCGCGGCGGCGGAGCGGACGGCGGCGGCCACGGTGTTGGGAATGTCGTTGAACTTGAGGTCGAGGAAGACGGAGTGGCCGCGCCTGACCAGCGGCTCGAGGACGGCGGGACCGGCGGCGACGAAGAGCTCCAGCCCCACCTTGAACCATTGGCAGTTGCGTTCGAGCTGCTCAACGAGGCGGGCGGCGGAGGCCGCGTCGGGCACGTCGAGGGCAACGATGAGGCGGCGGCGCGCCTCTTGTAACGGGTCTGGCCGGGGAGGGGCTGCGGGGCGCGCGGTGGCAAAGGTGGGGTTCAGCCGCTCGGGGATGGGCATATTTGCATCGTAAAGCATCTTCGCGGTTGCTGTGATGCGCTCATCGCGCTATCCCACCCTAGCCGCAAAAACAAGAACGCGGCGAGGGTGGGGCATCCATGATGCTATCCCACTGGGCACGACGATTCTGTTTCTTTCAAGTCCTTGAAAGAGAGGCCAAGGCCCGGGCCTGAAGGCCCCCTATTCATGCGCTCTGTTTCAGGGGGCTGAAGCCCCCTGCTCCCTCCGGAGTTGACTGTAGGACCAGCCGCAAAAGCAAGAAGCAGGTTCTTCGACTCGGTCGCCACGGCGACCTTCGCTCAGAATGACAGCGGCGAGGTGGGGCACCCAATCAGGGGCGAGGCGCCCATGACCTTACACGATCTTTGGGAATCCTTGAGGCGGCAGACCTCAGGCCTCGGCCGCGATGGGAGCAGGCTCGGAGTCGCGAAGCGCGGTCTGGTCCTGCGCGGGCAAGAAGCGGGAGAGATAATCGATGGGGTTCTCCGCGGCGGACATCCGGCTGAGGTGATACTTCCAGACGTCGGCCTTGATGGTGCGCCGGGTATAGGGCTTGCGGGTCACCTGCATCACGTCGCCCTGGGCGGTGATCCTGGAATAGGTGGCGGAAGGGACCTTGAAGCTCATGCGGGCGCCCGAGCGCCAGAAGCAGCGGGCAAACTCGTGGCTGAAGAGCAGCGTGTAATGGCGGCCCTCGGTCGAGAGCAGCGCCAAGGCCGGCTCCGCGCCGGGCCAAATGGGATGAACGTTCGACTGAAACCAGCGGCGGAACTCAAATCCATTGAACTGAGCCTGGTTGAGAACAAGGCGCAGCATCTCTTTACGAATCATTTCACCAATCCTTCAGGCAAGAACGAGAACCAAGGGTTAATCAGCGCGCGGGGGGACGGCGCAAAGTTGGATCAGGAAGGCGCGCCAGTTTGGAGCGCCTTCTGATATGGGTTAACGTGAATGAGACGGGAGTTTCCTTTTTTTGGTTGCCAACGAGGAGAATCAAGGTTGATGAGGGGATGGTTTTCGATGCGCGGATTGGCTTGGGGCGCTTTGTTGTTTGCCGCGGCGAGCCTGGGTTGGGCCTCCGAGGTGCATACCAATCCGCTGAACCGCGACCCCCTGGTGCGCGAGGCCTTCGACCACTTCTACAACCTGGACTATCCGGGCGCGATCGAGCGCTTCGAGCGCTTCCACGCGGCGCATCCGGGCGATCCGCAGGGAACTGTGCTGCTGCTCGATGCGGTGCTCTTCCAGGAGCTCTACCGGCAGGATCTGCTCGATACCACGTTCTACGCCAACGACGGCTTCTTGACAGGCCGGCACGCCACCCAGGAGGACCCCAGGACGCGGGACCGCATTATGGCGCTGGCCGACGAAGCCATGCACGAGGCCGACTGGCGGCTGGGCAGGAATGTGAACGACGTGGACGCGCTGTATGCCCGCGGGTGGGCGCGCGCACTCAAGTGCACCTACATCGCCATGGTGCAGCGGGGGTACGGCAGCGGGTTCCGGCTCGCCTTGCAGGCCAAGAACGACCATGTGCGAGTGCTGCAACTGGACCCGGATTACATCGACGCCAAGCTGGTGGTGGGGGTCTACGAATACGTGGTGGGAGCGCTGCCTCTGCCGTTTAAGCTGCTGATCGGCTTCGCCGGCATCACGGGGTCAAAATCCAGGGGCCTGGAGATGCTGACAGACGACGGCAACCGCGGCGCGGTCACCAACATCGAGGCGCGAACCACGATTGCGCTCTTCCTGCGGCGCGAGGCGCGTTACAAGGAGGCGATCGAGGTGGTGCGCGGCCTCAAGCGCGAGTATCCCCGCGACTACCTCTTCAGCCTGGAAGAGGCCAACCTGCGCAAGGATGCGGGCGAGGGCATGGGCGCGGTGGCGGCGTATCGCGAGATTCTGGCCGCCAACGCCAAGCCCGGATACTACTACTCTGCGCGCATGGAACTCACTTACTTTGGCCTGGGCGATGCCTTGCGCGGTCAGCGCCACTACGGCGAGGCGGCCGAGAGTTATGAGCAGGCGGCCTGGACCCGGAACGTGGGACCGGAGCTCAAGATCCGCTCGCTGCTGGCGGCCGGGGAGTGCCGCGACCTGAACGGCGAGCGCCAGCAGGCCGTCAAAGACTACCAGTCCACCATCGACAACGGCCCCAATACCTCGCGCGCCGACCAGGCGAAAAAGTACCTGCGCAACGCCTATAGCGGGAACTGAGAGCTTGCTTGGGACCAGTCGGAGCCGGGCATATACTTGGTACGCAGTTTCCCGGCGGTTTCTTTGCCTGCGAAAAGGGGTGCGTGATGCGGCTTCTGTCCAGGACTCTTCGGAATTACATATCGGCGGCCCTCGGGTTGAATGCGCTAGCGATGGGCGCGGTGTTGCTCGCATGGTCGACGGCGCACAGCCAGAAGCCAGAACTCGTGGTCGAAACCGGCCACACCAGCGCAGTCGAATCTGTCGCCTTCAGCCCCGATGGCCACACACTGGCATCGGGAAGCATGGACAAAACAATCATGCTCTGGGACATAGCCAGCGGACGCGAACTGCGCATGTTCGCCAATAACAAGGATAGCTTTGATATGGGAATGGTGACCTCCGTAGCCTATAGCCCGGACGGTCGCATACTTGCCGCGGGAAGGGAGCACTCCATTATCACGCTCTACGATGCTTCCAACGGGATTGAGCTGCGCACTCTATATAACCACAAGTGGAGCGTCAACGCAGTTGCCTTCAGCCCCGATGGTCACATACTGGTTTCAGGAAGCGGGGATCATACCATCAAGCTATGGGACGTGGATAGCGGGCGTGAACTGGCAACCCTCGAAGGCCACGCGGAGGGGGTCAACTCAGTCGCCTTCAGCCCCGATGGCCACACTCTGGCCTCGGGAAGTGAAGATACAACGATCAAACTATGGGACGTGGCCGCCAGACGCGAGCTGCGCACGCTCACCGGCCACACAGGCCATGTCATGTCTGTCGCCTTCAGCCCCGACGGCCGGACCCTTGTTTCAGGAGGTGATGGGGGAGACCACACAATTAAGGTGTGGGACGTGGCGGATGGGCGCGTGCTGCATACCTTGGATTGCAACGTGTTTAGTGTTGAATCCGTTGCCTTCAGCCCCGATGGTCTTATCCTGGCCTCGGGAGGCAGAGGTGGGGGCGATCCAGTCAAGCTCTGGAACACGACGGATTGGAGTGAGCTCCGCGTACTCGATAGCCACACGTATGGGGGTGTACACACCATTGCTTTTAGCCCTGATGGCAAAACGCTGGCCTCGGGAAATGCAGACAATACGATCAAGCTCTGGGACGTGGCCAGCGGGCGCGAGCTACGAACCTCGGCTAACAGATCGGACTGGATTCACTCGATCGCCGTTAGCCCCGATGCCCGCTTTCTTGCCTCAGGAAGCGAAGACCACTCGATCAAGCTTTGGGATTTGACTACCGGTCATGGGTTGCCCGCACTTGCCGGTCACGAGGATAACGTCACGTCCGTCGCCTTCAACCATGATGGCCATGTCCTCGCCTCAGGGAGCGAGGATCAATTCGTGGCATTCTGGAATGTGGCGGATTGGAAGGTACTACGCGCTGTTCATAACGACAGGGGAGTTTCCTTCTTTGCACTTAGTCCTGATGGCCTAACCCTAGCCACCGAAGGCTCAGGCGGTGAAACAATCAATCTCTGGGACTTGGGTGGCGGACGCGAGCCGCGCACGCTGGTTGGTCACACGAGCTTCGTCAATTCCGTTGCCTTTAGCCCCGATAGCCACATTCTGGCCTCAGGAAGCCAGGACAAAACGATCAAGCTTTGGGACGCAGCCAGCGGACGCGAGCTGCACACTCTCGATAGCCTAGGTGATGTCAGATCCCTTGCCTTCAGCCACGATGGTCGTACCCTGGCCGCGGCGATCAACAAAGAACGGGGCTCCGACATCAAATTCTGGGACGTAGACAGTTGGCGCGAGCTGCATACGGAAATGAATGACACTTACCCAATCGCTTTCAGCCCGGATGGCCGCACTTTTGCGTCAGGATTCGTTGGTAGCGACGAGATCACTATCATGAACCTGGCGGATTGGCATAGTCCGTACCTCCTTGACGGTCACACAAGCGAGGTCACCTCCGTAGTCTTCAGCCCCGATAGCCGAGTCCTCTTTTCAGGAAGTTGGGATGGCACTGTACGAGTCTGGGATATCGAGAAAGGCCATCCCCTCGCTGTGCTATATGCTTTCGGGAAAGATCAATGGGTCGTCGTCGATCCCGAAGGCCGCTTCGACACCAGCGACCTGGACGGCGGCGCGCCGTTGCATTGGCTGCTGCCCGACGAACCCATGCGGCCACTGCCGCTTGAGATATTCATGCGCGACTACTACACGCCGCGGCTGCTCGCGCGCATCATGAACGGCGAAGAGCTGCCGCATATCCGCTCGATTGCGGAGATAACGAATCGCGTGCAGCCGGATGTCGCGGTGGTTTCAGTTACCGCTTCGAAGACGCATCCCGGCCGCGCGGATGTTGTTGTTCACGCGGCCAGCCATTCCAGCGAGAAGGGCCAGGCCAGCGGCTTGCAGGATCTGCGGCTCTTTCGCAACGGACAGATGGTGGGCTATCTCGAAGGTGCTTTGAAGGACGGCGATTTCACCTTCAGTGACATACAACTGCCAACATCCACTAAGACCGCGACCTTCACCTCTTATGCCTTCAACAGCATGGACATCAAGAGCGCTACCGCGCAGAAGGACTATAACTACGAGCCGGGAGCAGAGGCAAAGGCGCGCGCATATCTGCTGCAGATTGGAGTTAACCACTACCAGGCCAGCGGATGCGAGCTCCATGGCTCGGCCAACGACGCCGAGAAACTCAGCGAGATTCTCACCGAGAGGCTCACGGCGCGTGGGCTGGAGGTGAAGCCGGTGCGATTGGTCTCGACGGACACACAGAAGGGCGCGACCAAGCAGGGGATTCATGATGCGCTGGCGGCGATTGCAGCGGTGGCTACGCCCGACGATGTGTTCTTCCTCAGCTTCTCCGGGCATGGATACGGCAATAAAGACGGGCAGTTCTATATTCTTCCTTCCGACGTTCAGGGCAGTTGCCAGGGCGTGGACGACGCGATGCTCAAGAGCGCTATCTCCGCCGACGAGTTAGCCGAGTGGCTGCGGCCGATCGATGCCGGGGAGATGACCTTTGTGCTCGACTCTTGCGATTCGGCCAGCAGCGTGGAGGCCAACGATTTCAAACCGGGACCGATGGGCAGCCGCGGGCTGGGCCAGCTTGCCTATGACAAGAGGATGCGGATTCTGGCGGCGAGCCAGTCAAACCAGGCGGCGCGGGAATCGGAAGCGCTGCACCAGGGACTGCTGAGTTATGCGCTGACCGAGGAGGGACTGGTGGAGGGCAAGGCGGACTGGAAGCCGGTGGACCAGAGGGTCACGGTGGGCGAATGGCTCGGCTACGCGGCCGAGGAGGTACCCCGGCTCCGCGAGGCTGGCGAGGTAAAAACCGGACGAGGAATTACTCCGATCGGCGAGCCCACACCGTTTGTGAAATCCGCGCAGATTCCCGCGGTGTTCGACTTCTCGAAGAAAGACACGTTCGTGTTGCAGTAAGCCGGGATCGCCCGGGCGCGGCGGCTTCCTATCGCTCCGCGCTTGACGCGCGCCAGCGCAAATGATCGACTGGTTCAGGATCAAGAATGAGTGAATCGATGCAGGCGCCTCAGTTTACCCTCGACGATTACGAGACAGTCTTTGCCGATCGCCACCTGTTGCATGGCGTGGTGACGAAGTGGGCGAAGGAAAAGCCGCAGGCTCCCGCCATTCTGAGCGCGGATGGCAGCCGCGCAGTTACATGGAGAGATTTCGACCGCGTCACCACGGCGCTGGCAAGAGAACTGCTGCGCCTGGGCTTCGCCAAGGGCGATTTTCTGGTCACCTTGCTGCCCATGTCCGTGGATCACGTTTTGCTGGAGTATAGCTGTTTCAAGATCGGCGTGATCGCCGCTCCGCTGGATTTGCGCCTGTCTTCCGCCGAGGTGATTCGGGCGCTGGAGATTCTGCGGCCGCGCGGGTTTGCCGGGCTGGGCGTGAATGCGCCGTTCGATCTTCGCCCACTGTGGCGCGCCGTGCAGGCACAATGCGAATGGATTCAGCATCTCATCGCGGTGGACTCGAGCGAAGAGATTCCGGGTACGCGATCGTTTGCGTCGATTGCCGAGCCGGCGTGGCGCGCGGCGACGGGCGTAAACCCCGAGACGGGCGAAGACTCCGCGGCCCTGAATGGGACGGCCTCCGCTGTGACCGAGCACGATGGCGCGCTGGTCATCTTTACCACCGGCTCGACCGGCTCGCCGAAGCCGGCCCTGCTCTCGCATCGCAACATCACGGTGCAGAACATGTGCATGTGCGGCGCATTTTTCGGCGGAGACCGCGGCTCTCGCATTCTGGTCAATTTGCCGGCGTCTCACGTAGGAGGCCAGACGGAGGCGCTGATGAGCATCCTCTTCGGCGGAGGCACGGCGGTGCTCCTGGAGGTCTTCGACGCCGGCCGTTCGTTGCGCGCCATTGCTCAGCATCGAGTGGAGATACTGGGCCAGATTCCGGCCATGTTCAACCTGGAGTGGATGCTGAAAGACTACGATCGCCACGATCTCGCCAGCCTGAAGTTTGCCGCGTATGGGGGACATGCGGTGTCGCGGCCGTTCGTGGACCGGCTTGCAACTATGGCGCCGGTAATCGGCACCGGGCTGGGGCTCACCGAGGCCGCCGGATTCTGCACCTATGTTCAGGCGAGCGCGGACGGACGGGAGGCGATTCTAACCGGGCTTGGCCATGACATGCCGGTCTATCCGTGCTCCGTTCGCCAACCCATGCGCGCCGACGACAGGGCCGGCGATGAACTCGCCTCCGGCGAAGTTGGCCAGGTGTGCTTTCGCGGGGCGCAGACCTTTCTTGGCTATGTCAACGATCCCACGGCCACCGCCCGGGCAATCTCGCGCGACGGCTTTTTATATACCGGCGATCTCGGATACAAGGACGCGGCGGGCTTGCATCTGACCGGGCGGGATAAGTGGGTGATCAAGTCGCTTGGCTACCAGATATTCCCCGGCGATGTGGAGAGGCATATCTGCGGTCTGGCGGAGAAGGTGGCCAACTGCGTCGTGGTGGGCGTGGAGCATGAAGTCGTCTCCGAAGCGCCGGTGGCAGTGGTGGAGAAGAAACCCGGGGTTGAACTGAGCCGCCGGGAGCTGGATCGGCACGCGCGTTCCTTGCCAACCTATATGCGGCCGCGCCATTGGATCGTTCTCGAACCCGGCCAGATGCCGCTGAACCGCGTAGTCAAGCCGGACTACGTGCGCGCCCAGGAGATGGCTCGCCAGGAGATTGCGCAGTTGCGCGCCCGCGGCGGGTGGGACAGGAGACACACACGCGAGCCGTAGCATATACTTGCGGCGTTTCCGTCAGACTGCGATGGCTGGGATACCGGAGATGATTGCGCAGCCGGCTTGGTTGGCGCTGCCGTAACTTCGGTTGAGAACCACGGGCGCGTGACAGAGCAGCGTCAAGCGCCACGCGAGCAATCCGATGCGGGCGCGTTGAGGATTGTGAGCGGGTGATTCTGTTCATTGCGGTTGGCTTCGGTGCTCACCCACCCTAGGCGCAAGAGCAAATACGCGCTGCCCAAAGGGCTCCCAGGTGGGGCACCCAGCTTTGGTAAAGCAACAAGTGGTCAGAGACCTAGGATTGAAAGGAGAGGAACGCAATGAGATTCAACTGGTTGAAAGGCTTGGCAGTATCGCTCTGGATGCTTTCGCCCGTAGCATTCGCCTCTGTCACACCGTACCCTGCCTATCCGGGCGCGGCGCCCAGCCTGGCTTACAAGGTAACTGTGGACGGCCAGCCTGTGTTTGTGCATCGCTTGCCGACTTACAACCAGTTTCAATGGATGGACCATGCCAGTTTCGCCATGACCGGCAAGGCGCATGTCACGATTACTTCGCTGGTGAACGAGCGCAACGTGGTCACCTGTTACATAAGGCCGCTCGCTTACGGCATTCATCCGCAGATCAGCGGCAACACGGTTAGCTTCGATCTCGATCAGCCGCGCTATCTGGTTGTTTTCTTCAACGAAGAGCCGACTTTCCAAAGCCCCGGACTGCTGCTGTTTGCCGAACCCGAGGAGAAGAATCCGCCCAAGCCTGGCGATCCCAACGTGGTCAACATACTGGACTACAAGGTCGATAACACCGGCAAGACTCTTGAGACCGAGAGAATCAACCAGGCGATCGGCGACGTCTCTGCCCGGCCCGCGGGCGGCGTGCTGTATTTCCCCGCCGGAGTTTACCTGACGGGCACGGTGCTGATGCAGAGCAACGTCAAGCTCTATCTCGACGCGGGCGCGCTGCTTCGAGGGTCGCGCAAGAGCGCGGATTACGTCTCGCCGCCGATGCCTGCCGGGGCCAGGCCGCTGCGGGCGCTGGTGGTCTTCAACAACGTGGAGAACGCCGGCCTGATGGGGCGCGGCGCCATCGACATGGAAGGCTACCCGTGGCTGTGGCACGACTTCCAACCCGACACCGGCGATGGGCAATCAAGATCGGAAGAGGGACTGGTCAACGATCCGCACGGGCCGGGAGTGAAGGGCTATATCGTCAACCATTGCCGGAATATCAGCTTTCAGGGGCTGTTGCTCCTCCGCTCCGCTTACTGGACCACGACGGTCAGCGACACCGATAACTTCGCCGCGATCAACATCAAGATTGTGAACCGCAAGCAGCAGTACCACGACGACGCTTTCGACTTCACCGGCAACAGCAAGCACATCCTGGTGCAGGACAGCTTCGCCATGACCATGGACGATACCTTTGCCTTTTACGGCGGGAAACGCTCCACCATCGAGGACGTGGTCGTGAAGGGATTCGTGAATTACACTTATACCTCCGCGCTGGCCATCGGGTATGGAGGCGCGCCGAATATCAAGCATCTGCGCTTCGAGGACGTGCACTTCGTCACCAACCAGAACAAGTTCGCTGTCTGGATTCAGATGACGCCCGCGTATTTCATCGGCAAGGGTTACACGTCAGGCCTGAAATCGAGCGAGGATGTTTCTCTCGACGATTTCAGATTCGTCAACACAACCTTCGAAAACGACGGCGGCCATATCTACATCGACGGCGGAAGAGCGGCGCTGACGAACTTTGTCTTCGAGAACTGCACCTTTGGGAAGGCGACGCGGCCCGGCATGTTGATGGGCGCAGACGTTGCTCCCATCCTCTTCAAGAACGACACGATCAAGGGAGAAGCGGTGCGGAATGCCGACGACCTGAAGCGAAATGAGTTCGAGATCTTCGTCCCGGTCAAGTTCGAGCCGTGAGGCGTTTGCTCCAGCACAAAGTCATGAAGCGAATTGCGCGCCCGCCGCTCGCGCCCCTTACGCGGATCTTACGGTAAGTATCCTCCCGCAGTGCCGGAGGAACTCCCGATTGGATTAGAACCCATCTCATAAACATTTTGTTGTTGGAATTCTGCGAAACTGGAGGTGCTCAAGGCGTCTCTGCGGAATGCGATGGCAGGCCGTTGGGAACTGACAGACGAACAATGGGAATTGGT